>ODAI013551649.1_pt1 | contig 10372 bp, 9 predicted proteins | sample 1539321 | NCBI WGS metagenome assembly ODAI01 (sample SAMN02144231, study PRJEB22623) | gut metagenome | biome: sheep rumen | host: Ovis aries | place: New Zealand | reverse complement strand
TGAGGTGATGATGGAGAACTCGCACAACAATGTCATCAAGCTGCCCAAGGGGCGGTTGGGCGTCATCATCGGGCTGGAGGGCTACATCGTGGCAGAGGAGGGCAACGTGCTGCTCATCTGCAAGAAGGGTGACTCGTCAGCACTGGTGCGCAAGTACGTGAACGAGGTCCAGATGAAGTACGGGGACGAGTTCGTGTAAAGCCCCGCAGTAGAAACTGCGGGAACGGTGGCGGCAGTAGAAACTGCGGGAATGGTGGCTGAAGGTTAGAAGCGATAGAGGAACTGTAGGAGAAGGTCGGTCATGGAGGAACGGCTGACCTGCTGCAGGCCACTGGAGATAACGGCACGATCAAAGTAGTTGGTCGTGCCGATTTTTGCTGCCACCAGAAAGCGGCCCAGGTCGGCACGGGCCATGAGGGCATAGCGCAGACCATGGCCGTAATACATCGGAAAGGAGAAGTCATAACGCACAGAGGGCTCGTACTGATAAAGGCGGCTGTCGTAGTCGTCGGTATGGAACCAGCCCACCATGCCGCTGAGCTGAAGCCAGCGGTGGTGCCATGCCAGCTGCTGGCTGAGCATGAGGCCCCGGGAACGGCCTATGAGGTTGTCGACCAGGGCAGCGTCGGCTTGCGTGGAGAGCGAGAGGGAGGTCAGGGGAAGGGAGAGGCGCAGGCGGGCACGGTGCTCGTAGCGGTTCTGGAGAAAGGTCCGCTGATCGTTGTCGCGCTGACGGAGGTGGAAACGGTAGCGGGCCTCAACCGTTGCTTTATCATAAAATAATGTACGCGCGTAGAGCAAGGCATCAAAAGCATCGCCGGGCAGGCTGGCCTGATAGCGGGCCCAAGGGAAGTGGACATAGTCGGCATAGGCCTTGAGCAGGGTATTGCGGGTGGGTACCCACGTGGCGCCCAGATAGATGCCGTGCTCGTTCTGGGTCGTGCCGCCCTCGCTGAAGGCATAGGCATGGAAAGCGGTATAGCGCTTGTCGTAGTAGCGGTGCAGGAGCATAAGGGTCCACTGGCTGCTGAGCCGATAGCTGAGGGAATGGATGGCAGCCAGGGCTCCGTCGCGGTTCACAGCCGTCTCGCCGGCGAAGGACCAGCGGTAGTGGGTGAAAGCGTAGTCCAGACTGGTGTGGAAGAAGGAGGAGCCGGAGAGGGCGTAACGGCGGTAGAGGGAGCTCGCAGTAGAAGCGGTGGAAGCAGTGGCGTATGGAACAAGGGGGCGGTCGAAGTGGGAGTAGAGGACATTAACGCTGAGGGAGGCCAAGCCGCCAAAAGCGGAAGCCCGCCAGGCCAGCCGAGCCCCCAGGTCGGTGAGGTGGGTATTGTTCTTCTTGGCAAGCTCGGACTCCGTACGGTGATAGCCGTTGGTGACGATGGTACGGGCCGTGCCGTCATCATTGAGGGTGGCATCCAAGGGACGGTAGGAGGCAAAGGCCGTCAGCCGCCAGTGGTCTGTCAGCCGCCACGTCGCGGCAGCACCCCGCAGATAGCCGTAAGACGACCAGGAGGTATGGGCCGTCAGCACATGGTTGCTGCGTCCCTGAGACTGAAGCATGGCCAGCTTGCCCAGATGGAAGCCGGTATTCATGACCAGCCCCATGCCCATCTGAACACGGAACATACCGAGGTTCAGCTCTTCGAGCCTGCCCATGCGGCGCAGCTGGAAAAAATAGGAATAGTGGTCGTAGCCCCAGCTGTTGTTACGGGCGAAGAAGGGTTCACCGGCATCCTGGGCTGCCGTCAGGCCGAACTTGAGGCGGTCGCGGTAGTTGAACTGATAGCGCAGGTCGTGGCGATAGCGATAGCCGGCATAGCCGTTCCGGTCGCCCTTGCGCTCATAGAAAGGAACCTTGAGGGTGGCCTGCAGGGTGTTACGGCCTTCATGGAGAAGGGTGGAGAGTGAAGGGAGGCCAGAAGTGGGGGCTTCGGCAATGCCGCAGTGTACGAAACAGGCCAGCAGGCGGCGGGTATTCCAGTCGAGGCTCCGTATCATCAACAGCTCGTTGACACTCCGCATGGGTTTGTAGCGGTCCCGGTAGGCTATGAGTTCCTCTATCTGAGCGGCAGAGAGGAAAGGGAGTTGTTCCAGTTCCTCACGGGTGGCCTGGTTGAGGTTCAGCTTGTTTTCGGCCAGACTGGCCAGGAGTTCGAAGGTGTCCTCACCGTAGTCTACGTCCTCGAGGCTCATCCAGTCGCGGAAGAGCTGTTCCCAAGAAGGGAATGTGGAGGGAGGCTGCGCCTCCATGGACTGCGGCACTGCCGTAACAGTCCAGGCAAGGAGAACTACGAGGGAGAGCAAGGCGCGCATCATAGCTGGCCGGCCTCAACCATGAGGACTACACGCTCTGTCAGGCGGTCTACGCCCTCTGCGTCGTACTCTTTCTTCAGCGAGGCGCCAAAGGCCCAGGCGAAGGCCTGATAGAACCCGGCACGAAGCGGGCCGAGAAAGGCTTGTATCAGTTCGTAACTGGAGGAATGGCTCTCACGGTAGATGAGTTTGATGAGCAGTTTGCCCTGCGAGTAGGTCAGCTTCTTCATGCGGGGCTTGTACTCCTTCATGATGCTCTTCTCTACCCGCTTCATGTGCTCATCCTTGGCTTTCTTGTCAGGCAGCGTCTCCAGGAACTCGGCAGTCTCCATCATGATCATGTTCGCCTCCTTGGCCAGAGGCAGCACGGCCTTGACATTCTTGACCAGGCGCATATAGGCCTTGGCCTGTTTCTTGCTCTCGAAAGCCACAGGCGGGAAGACGTAGACGTTGTTCATCTCCATGTACTGGATGCTGTCGCCGCCTTCGAGGACCTTGCCCACCTTAACCGTGGGGACAAAGGTAGGGCTGTCGAGGTCGAGAGAGTCCGGGACGGAGGGAGGACCCGCAGTAGAAACTGCGGGAACGGAAAGGAGGAGGGATACGAGGAGGACGGAGAACATGGCTAATCGGAATAGATGAGTTGTACCAAGGTCTGGCCCACGGCCTGCAGGGTATTCTTGTCGAGATGCTGCATATCGTCGTTCACCGTATGCCAGGTGGGTCCGAAGCTGCTCTGTTCGCAGTCAGGATAGTGGTTGATGATGTCAATACAAGGTATATGCGCCTGCTCGTTGACAGGGACATGGTCGTCAGTGACACCGCCACCGTTCTTGGCCGGGAAGAAGCTGCCATAACCTGCCGCATCGGCGGCCTGCCATACCTTTTCTACAATGGGACGGGCGTATTGCAGGGAATAGTATTCCTGATAGAATTTCGCCCCCTGGCCGCCCACCATGTCGAGAAGGATGGCGTAGTCGTAGGAAGGCTGCGATTCGCCCGCAGTAGAAACTGCGGGAACGGTGGCGGAGGCATAGGAGGCGGCCCAATGCTGGGCTCCAAGTGCCCATGAGTCGGCATCCACCTCGTCGCTCCATTGGGGAACACCCCAGTCCTCGGCATCGAAACAGATGAAGTCCACGGCTACGCGGGCAGAGTCGTGCTGCTGCAGCAGGCGAGCCAGTTCCAACATGACGGCTACGCCTGAGGCACCGTCATTGGCACCCATGACGGGTTTGCGCCAGTTGGCTGAGTCCGGATCGTTGTCAGCCCAGGGACGGCTGTCCCAGTGGGCACAGATGAGGATGCGTGACGATGGCTGACGGCTGATGGCTGATGGCTGACGGGCGATGATGTTGGTGCTCTTGAGGATGGTGCCGTCATAGCCTCGCAGGTCGGCCTTCTGAAGGGTTACCTGATAGCCATAGTCCTGAAACTTCTGTTGTATCCACTGCAAGCACTGCTCATGGGCCTCGCTGTTCATGGTGCGAGGGCCAAAGGCACACTGGGCAGCACAGAAAGCGTAGGCCGAGTCGGCATTAAACTCAACGGCCACTGCCGGCTGGCTGTTCTGCTGGCTCTTCTTCGTAGTGCCACAGCTCGTTATGAAGAGTAAAGCGGTAAAAAGGTAAAAGAGTAGATTTTTCATACTTTATTTGCTGTCCTATAATACCATTTTCTATTTTCTTGACTGCTGTACGAGTGTCATCAGACGCAGGAAGTTGCCTCCCCAGATTTTCTCGATGTCAGACGCTGAATAGCGATTGGCCAACAGGTGACGGGTGAAAGTCAGCACTTCCGATGAGTCGGCAAAGCCCCTGACACCGCCGTCTCCATCGAAATCAGTGCCGATACCGACATGGTCGATGCCCATGACCTGTATGGCATGTTCTAAATGACGGAGGGCATCCTGTACGGTAGCCTCACCATCCTTGACGAGGAAGCCGTGATAGAGCGTCACCTGCATCACCCCACCCTTCTTGGCCAGTGCCCGCATCTGGTCGTCGGTCAGGTTGCGGGGATGGGCGCAGAGGGCCCGGCAGCTGCTGTGGCTGCACACAATCGGTGTCGCACTGATGTCCAAGGCATCGTAGAAGCTATGCTCATTGGCATGGCTGAGGTCTACCATGATGCCCAGGCGGTTCATCTCGGCAATGACCTGCCGGCCGAAGTCGCTGACACCATGATGGGTATCGCTGCCGCGGGCAGAATCGCAGATGTCGTTGTCACCATTGTGGCAGAGCGTCATATAGACGATGCCCCGCTGTGCAAAGTGCTCCAGGTTGGCCAGCTGGCCGTCCAGGGCCAGTCCGTTCTCGATGCCCAGCATGATGCTCTTACGGCCTTGCTGCTTGTTGGCATAGAGGTCTGCAGGCGTACGGGCGATACTGAGATATGCGCTATTCTTGGCCACCATCTCCTCTATCTTGTCGAAAATCAGGTCGGCATAGGCCGTAGGTCCCGTGACGTCGAAGGCCACCTTTGAACGGAAGTCCTCTCCCGGAAGGGGCTGCGGCAGATAAGCCACCATGATGGTGGCATCCTGCCGGCCGTCGGTCATCTTATGCAAATCGACCAACAGCTTGGAGTCGCGACTGCCGAAGTCCACCCCTTGGGGGAAAAACATCGGTGTGTCGCAGTGGCTGTCGAGGGTCAGCACCCGCTGATGCAGGTCGCAAGCCTCCCGATAGCCGGCAGCCTGACTGACCAGCCAGCGGAAGATGGGCTGTCCGTCTTCGGCTGGAAGGCACTCCGGATGCCACTGCACGCCCATGATGCTCTTGTACTCACGGCTCTCCATGGCCTCGATGAAGCCATCAGCTGAACGGGCTGTCACCCAGAAGCGTTCGCCGGGCTCTGCCACCACCTGGTGATGGAGGGAGTTGACGTAGAGGGAACCCGCAGTAGAAGCTGCGGGAACGGGGGTGGAGGAGTCCTTATAGATATGATATAGGATGGAGTCAGGGGCGAGGGTGACGCTATGGGTTGCTTCTGAACGGTCTGCATCCTGTGAGTGCTTGACCTGGGCCACGTCGGAGATGTCCTGACGGACCTTTCCCCCCAGCGCCATGGCCAGCGTCTGGATGCCCCGGCAGATGCCTAACATCGGCAGCTGACGGTTGTAGGCCAGCCGCGTAATCAGCAATTCCGGCAGGTCGCGCTCGGCATTGATGCCTCCGAGCCGAGGCGACGGTTCCTCGCCCGCATAGAGTGGGTTAATATCAGCGCCTCCGCTCAGCAACAAGCCGTCCAGGCGGTCCAACGTATTGATGACAGCCTCCACATCGTTCAGCGGCGGAATGACAACAGGCACACCGCCTGCCTGCCAGATGGACTTATAGTAACCCTCACCCAGTTTGCAGTTCTGCTCGCCGTAATTGCCCGTAATGCCTATGAGCGGCCTGCGGGAAGCCTCAGGGAATGACTGATAGGTAGTCGCCAGACGCGACTGCCAGTCGAAGCGGTTTGCCATTGTCTTATTCGTCTAAAGTTACCGGAATCTCGCGCTTGATGCTCTGCTCCAGCGAGATAAGCGTCTCTGTGGCCACCACGCCGGGAATACCCTGGAGGCGTCCGTTCAGCAGGTGCATCAGCTGTTCGTTGTCGCGGGCGTAAAGCTTCACCATCATGGTGTAAGGGCCCGTCGTGAAGTGGCACTCCACCACCTCAGGGATATGCTGCAGGCACTCCACCACGTCCTTATACATACTGCCGCGTTCCAAGGTAATACCGACATAGGTACAAGTGGAGTATCCCAGGCTCTTCGGATTGACATCAAAACCACTACCCATGATGACATTCCCCTCTATCAGGTGCTGTACGCGCTGATGGATGGCCGCACGTGACACATTGCACTCGGCAGCCACATCCTTAAAGGGAATGCGTGCATTCTTCGACAAGATACTTAGTATCTTCTTATCAAGATTGTCAATTTTTTCCATGTTTCCTGTTGATAGTTTACAATTTGTAAGCAAAAGTACGGATTTTAATTGAAACCTGCAACTTTTCAGGCGAAAATCTTTATTTTTGCTTGCGAATGAGCGTCAATCCGTCACGTAATGGCAGGATAACCTGCTCCACGCGGCTGTCGTTCATGACATAGTCGTTGAAGGTCTCGATACCGCGCGTCTGCGGGTCGCGGTCGTAGTGACTGTCTACCACATGGCCGTCCCACAGCGTATTGTCCGCCAGGATAAAGCCCCCCGGCCGCAATAGCGACAAGGCCATCTCGTAGGTTTCGCGATAGGTACGCTTGTCACCGTCAATGAAAGCCATGTCGAAGGTAATGCCTAACTTGGGCGCCTCGGTGATGGCGTCGCCCACGATGAAGCGAATCTTGTCGCTGACGGGCGACTGTTCTATCCAAGGGCGCGTAAAATCCTCCTGCTCGTCGTTGATTTCAAAGGTGTAGACCATGCCCCCTTCCTCCAGCCCCTCGGCCATGCAGATGGCCGAATAGCCGCTGAAGGTACCCACCTCGAGGATGTTCGTGGGACGTATCATGCTGACCAACATCTTCAGCAGACGGCCTTGCAGATGCCCCGAGGCCATGCGCCCATGCAACATATGGATATTGGTAGCCCGCCAGAGCCGATACAGGTAGTCGGGCTCCGGAGCGATGTGACTTTCGATATACTCGTCGAGGGTCATCCCTTGAGCGCTTCAACAGCCAGACGATAGGAATCCAGGCCGAAGCCACAGATAACCCCCTTGCAGGCAGCAGAGATGAACGAATGGTGACGGAACTCCTCACGCTGGTGCACATTGGAGATATGTACCTCGATGACGGGGCACTTCAGCGAACGGATGCAGTCGTGCAGGGCTACCGACGTATGGGTATAGGCTCCGGCATTGAGTACGATACCATCATAGCTGAAGCCCACCTCCTGCATTTTGTTAATGAGTTCTCCCTCGATATTGCTCTGATAGTAGGCTATCTCAATATCGGGATAACGTGCCTGCAGCTGGGGCAGATACTGGTCAAAAGACGACGAACCGTAGATGCCCGGCTCGCGGGTGCCAAGCAGGTTCAGATTAGGACCGTTGATAATCTGGATTTTCATTATTCAAATTTTTTTTGTACCTTTGCAACGGCGCAAAGGTACGAAATAAAATGGAAACGGACAAGAAAAGCCAGGCAAATATCGTTCGAGCCTACCAAAGATACTTGAAATTGCAGCGCGGCTACTCAGCCAACACGCTGGATGCCTACCGCCACGACTTGGACAAGCTGCTCAGCTACGTGAAACAGGAAGGCAAGGACGTGCTGGAGGTACAGTTACCCGACCTGCAGCACTTTGCTGCCGGGCTGCACGACATCGGCATCCATCCACGCTCACAGTGCCGCATCCTGAGCGGCGTACGCTCCTTCTACCGCTTCCTGCAGTTAGACGGCTATCGCGACGACGACCCTTCCGAACTGCTGGAATCGCCTGTCTTAGGCGAACACCTGCCCGAGGTGCTGTCGGCAGAAGAGGTGGATGCGCTGGAAAACAGCATTGACCTCAGCAAATGGGAAGGGCATCGCAACAGGGCCATCATCGAGGTGCTGTTCTCGTGCGGACTGCGCGTCAGCGAGCTGGTGCACCTGAAAATCAGCAATCTCTACCTCAACGAGCAATACATCCGCGTCTTCGGCAAAGGCTCCAAGGAGCGACTCGTCCCTATTTCGCCCAAGGCCATCAAGGAACTGAAGAACTGGTTTATAGACCGTAACCTCATGAATATCAAGCCCGGCGAAGAGGACTATGTCTTCCTGAACCGTCGCGGAGCGCACCTGACACGCGTCATGATACTCATCATGATTAAGCGACAGGCCACCGAAGCCGGCATCACCAAGACCATCTCGCCCCATACCCTGCGCCACTCGTTTGCCACAGCCCTGTTAGAAGGCGGTGCCGACCTACGTGCCATCCAGGCCATGTTAGGCCATGAGAGCATAGGCACCACGGAGATTTACACCCACATAGATATGTCCACCCTCAGACAGGAAATCCTGGAGCACCATCCCAGAAACAAAAAGAGGCGGCCGTAGCCACCTCTCTTGATATGAGTATGCTTACTTCTGCTCACCGCCGCCGCCAAGGGCAATATAGAGAGCGATGACTGCTTCGGAAGCATCGTACATGTTCATAGCCTCCTCAAGTTGTGCATTAAGCAGCGACTCCTGGGCTCTTAGCACTTCAATGTAGTTGGCCTTACCATTGTCCATCAGCTCATGCGTGCCCGTATAAGCCTCATGGAGCACCTGTACCTGACGCTGATAGAAGGTATGTTTCTCGCGGGCTGCCATGCAGTCAGCCATGGCCTCGTTGACCTGGTTGCCGGCATTGATGACCGTCTGCACGTACTTCTTCTGCAGGTCTTCCTCGGTGAGTTGGGCAATCTTCTTATTGGCAATGAGCTTACCACGGGCGAAGATGGGCTGCGTGAGCGATGCCACAGCACTCAGCAGCAACTTACCCGGATTGACAATGGCACCGCCGGCATCATTGGTCCATCCGGCAGAGCCACTGAGCGTAATGCCGGGATAGAAGGCAGAACGGGCGGCCTGGGTGTTGTAGAAAGCCTCCTCCATGGCGTGGTTGGCCATGCGGATGTCCGGACGGTTCTCCAGCATCTGAGCCGGTACACCCAGCTTCAGGTACTTGGTGTCGAACATACGCTGTGCGGCATCGCCCTCTGCCTCGGCATGATGCAGGGCAGAGCTGCCCCACTCCTGACGATTGATGTGCTGTGGGGTCACGCCCATCAGCTGGCAGATGGCATTCTCGACCGAGCGGATGTAGCGACGGGTATCGACCATCTGCGTCTTCACACTCAGGTAGGATGCCTCCATCTGGTTGACAGCGGTACTATAGGCCTTGCCGTTCTCCCAAAGCGACTTCTCAGTCTCAAGCGACTTATTCCAAAGGCTGTCCGTCATGGTGAGAATCTCCAGCTGGCGGTCCAGCACTTGCAGCAGGAAATACTGTTGGGCAGTAGTAGAAATGAGGTTAGCCCGTACGGCCTCCTGTTGCATCTGGGCCTGCAGGAGCACGGCCTTGGCTGCACGTTTCTTATTGGTGATGCTACCGAAGACGTCAACATCCCACGACAGCTGCAACGGCAGGTTGTAGGTCTTCGTTGCCTTGCTATTGTCAAAGCTTGCGATGGTTCCTGACGGCGAGAAGAAAAGCGACGGCAGGTAAGCCAAACGTGCAGCCTTCAACGAAGCCTCACTTTTCTCTACGGCAATGCGTGCCGAGTTGAGGTCGGTATTGTTGGCCAACACCTGCTCGATGAGCTGCTGGAGCTGCGGGTCGGTGAAGAACTCACGCCACGACATCTGCGCGATAGATGTTTCGCCAGTGGCATTCTGAATGTCCTGCGTAGCACCAAAAGCATCGGCAGGAGCCTGTATCTTCTGCTCGTACTTGTTGTATATGCCGCAGCCCGTGAGCAGAAGGCTCACGGCTGCAGCGATGATGATATTGCTTAATTTTTTCATGATGATCTGCGATATTTTGATATTTCGATGCTTCGAAGTTACGATATTTCGGTGTTTTCTGTCTTCATTTTCGGAGCGCCCTGGAACTTCTCATGCAGCTTCTGGAACACGATGAAGAAAGCCGGAACGACGAAGAGCAGGGCAACAGTACCGATGCTCATACCTCCGATGACACCGAGGGCGAGGGCACGGTTACCGTTGGCACCGGCACCACCCTCGATGACGAGGGGTACCATACCGATAATCATCGTGGCCCCCGTCATCAAGATGGGGCGCAGACGTTCCTTACAAGCCTCGAAGGCGGCATCGACGCTGCTCATGCCCTGGGCGCGGCGCTCGGTGGCGAACTCGGTAATGAGGATGGCCGTCTTGGCCAACAGACCAATCAGCATGATCACACCCGTCTGTAGGTAGATGTTGTTGTCCATGCCTGGCAGGCCCAGCGTGTTGCCGAAGTAGGCGAATACGAAGGCACCCATCAGTCCGAACGGCACGCTGAACAGCACGGCCCACGGTGTGAACCACGAGTTGTAGAGCGAAGCCAAGATGAGGTAGATGAGAATGGCG
>ODAI010967359.1_pt1 | contig 10372 bp, 8 predicted proteins | sample 1539321 | NCBI WGS metagenome assembly ODAI01 (sample SAMN02144231, study PRJEB22623) | gut metagenome | biome: sheep rumen | host: Ovis aries | place: New Zealand | reverse complement strand
GGTTTCACTTCTCCAGAGGATATGGCCTTGTAGATGAACTTCTCGAACAAGCTTATGTGCTCCTTCACGTCGTCGTTGCCAACCTTCAGAAGCTCAGGGTATTCCTCCAGAAGCGTCATCGTGCAGGTGGTGGACACGGTGATGATGTCCCGTCCTTCAGAAACAGACTTGCGGAAAGCTCCCATGTTTATCTTTGCGTCGCGGGTCGCCGCATTTATCATGCCGTTGGCGATTTTGGCCACACCGCAGCAACGCTCCCCGTCAATGAGATGAACCCCGTAGCCGAAAGCGTTCATCACGGCCACGAAGTCTTTGGCGAGCTGAGGGTAGTTATAGTTGGCATAGCAACCATGGAAGTAGCTTATGTGCTTCTTGAACCCGTCCTGGGAGGCCGCAGCGTTCTTTTTGAACCAATGTACGAAGGTCTCAGAGGAATACTTGGGCAGGGTCCTGCGATGGTCGATTCCCATGGCGAAGTCCAGTACGCTCTTGACCGGCGACAGGCCGAGGGTGAAGTTGACTATCGGCGCGAATGCTCCGGCCACCGGCCCCATCTGGTCTGTGCTTGCCAGCATAACGTCCCTAAGTTTGGGCGGTTTGGTGTTGAAGTCTATGCGGGCTTGCTGTATGAGGTCTGCAATACGCACCCCTGACGGACAAGCTACCTCGCAGCGCTTGCAATTGAGACAGTACTTAAGAGAGTCTTCGTAGAAAATGCCGTTTTTGAGGCGGTAGCGCTCCCCGTCGGGGCCGGAACGCTTGGGACCGGCATAATCTGGGTTGTTTGCCATAACCGGGCATACGGTCTCGCACAGCGAACATTTCTGGCACTGTTCGAAATTGTTGGCGCTTATATTCCTTTCCTGCATAACTAGTTCCTCTTTAGAATTGCTTGTGCGGCTGCATGCGCGCTCTCGATTATCTGCTCCCTGGCGTCATGGTCTGCACTGCTGATTCCCTGCAGCACCTCGCCTGCGGGGAAAAGGTTGATTATGGCTTCGCCGTTTTTGAGGGCAGCTCCGTTCTGGGCCTTGACTCCGAATTCCAGAAATTTCTGGGGGGCTGCGAAACTGCGGTCGAACCATGTGCTGCGGTCCGGGTCATATTCTACATCCAGTCCGAACAGCGGCTCATAAACCTTGTCCATGTCGGCGGCCAGTCCACGGGAGAAGTATTTCCCGGTGGCCAGTATGAAGTAGTCGGCTTCCAGGCATACGTCGCCAAGTTTGGCGGTGCATACGCTCAGAAGGCGCCCGTCTCCGAATGTGCCTCCCGTAACCCTGTCTCCGCGGAGCAAGGTGCCCCCGGCTGCTTTGAAATCATTAGCGGAGATGTTGTTTAAAGACAGTCCTTCAGCAACCACGGCGCAGCGGAGCCCGCCGTTCTGCAGTTCGGCAGCTGCTGTCATGCCAGCCAGTCCGCCGCCTATAATTACCACATCAAATTTCATCGTAAGAATAGGGTTTCTCGAATTTGTAAACTCTCTGCATAAACTCCATTTCGCGCAGGGTGTCGCCCCAGCCTACGGAACGCATGCCCTTCCAGCGCTCGTCCAGATAGTCGGCGGCCAGCTTGGGGGCGAGGGAAGGGTCTCCCAGAGCTATGGCCAGGGCCTTTGCCGCTTTACGTATGCAAAGCGTGCCCTGGCAGGTGCCCATGCCCACACGGGTGCGGCGCCTCAAATCTTCCAGGTTACGGACTCCCAGCTCGCTCACGGCGTATTTGATTTCCGCCAAAGTGACGTTTTCGCACTCGCAGACCAACTGTTTGTCTTCGGGGGTTGCGAATTTGATCTTGCCGACCAGGTCTCCCTGACGGCCTGCGGCGCCTTTCTGGCCCGCGCTGACCTTGCCTTCGAAGCGTTTGCTCACGGTCTCTATCCTTCCGTCCACCGAGCCCGGCAGGGGAGTGTCCGCCGTAGCGCATGCTTTGGTGACTCCCAATTTCCGGCACACGAGGTCGGTGGCAAGTTCCGCCATCAGACGGTATGTCATCAGCTTGCCTCCGGTGATGCTCACGAAGCCCTTGACCCCGTCGCGGGTTTCGTGGTCGAGACACACGATGCCGCGGCTGATGCTGCGTCCGGTGGGATCGCTGTCGTCGGCCACGAGGGGGCGCACACCGGCATATGCCCTTAATATTCTGGTAGATGCGAGAGCCGGACAGAGTGCGCACCCTTCGCGCAGCAGCAGGCTCACTTCTTCTGGAGTAACTTCCATGTTGTCGCACTCCTCGAACGGGACCTTGGTGGATGTGGTTCCGATGACGGTAACAGAATCACCGGGAACGAGGATGTCGCCGTCGGCAGATTTGCGGCAGCGGTTGATTACGACGTTGTTGACCCTGTGCCCGAAGACCAGCAGGGCGCCTTTCGCCGGGTACATTCCTATGTGGATGCCGGCCTTCTGTGCCACTCCGTGGCCCCATATGCCTGCGGCATTGACCGTAACGGGAGCCCTGTACTCGGATTCCTGCCCGGTGCGGGTGTCCAGAACCTTGACGCCGAGTATGGTGTCGCCTTCGCGGATGAAATCGAGGAACTGCGTGTACACGAGCACCTTAGCTCCATGCATGGCGGCGTCGGTGACGTTGGCGGTGCAAAGCCGGAACGGATCCACTGATCCGTCAGGCACTACGACGGCTCCGATCAGGGACGGGTTGACCGACGGCTCCATGGCCTTGGCGTCGGAAGGGGAGATGGCTTTGGCGTCTATGCCTGCTTTCTGGCATGCTTCGATGAATTTCTTCTGGTAGTCGAGTCCGAATCCGGCCTCTTCATCTTCGGGAAGGGTGATGAAAAGACCGCCCGTGTCTTCCACGCAATTGGAAGCGATATTCCTGAGTATTTTGTTCTCCCTTATGCATTCCTCGGCGGATTCGCTGTCTTTCACGGCGTAACGTGCGCCTGAATGCAGCAGGCCGTGGTTCCTTCCCGTGGCGCCGGTGGCAATGTCATGACGTTCGATCAGCAGCGCCCTGAGCCCGCGCATGGCGCAGTCGCGCGCGGTGCCGGCGCCAGTGATGCCGCCTCCGATGATTATTACGTCAAATTCGTTTTTAACTGGCATATAGTTGTGTTTTAATCTCTTGTAAAAAAGGCGGAACCGTAAGCCGGTTTCTGTTAATTCTGCCATTTATCTTCGCAACCTACCCCCTGACATCAGGCGGGCCGCCCTCAACTGTCAGTATATTTGGTCTTGCAGACCCTGGTGCCGTACCCGCAGTGTATCGCTACAATGCGTCGTGAGCTCTTACCTCGCGTTTTCACCCTTGGCATAAAGATGCCGGTTATTTTCTGTTACGGCGTGCGTAAAGTTACCCCTACCTGCGCTTTCCGCAGCAGGGCGCCCTGTTCTGTCCGGACTTTCCTCAGCATTTCTGCCGCGGCAGACCGTCCCGCCTTAGTTCACAAAGATAACAATTATTTTTTTAACTTTGTAGATGATATGATTACCGACAACCGACTGAAAGTGTTTGTGACGCTGTGCGAGTGCAGAAGCTTTACTGCTGCGGCGAGGCGTCTTGGATGCAGCCAGCCTTCTGTAAGCCAGAATGTTGCGCAGTTGGAGGCTGAAGCTGGGTGTGCCCTTATCGAAAGGGGACGTTCTATATCTCTCACGGAAGCGGGAAAGCGTTTCCTGGTGTATGCGAAAAGGATTCTAGGCCTGTACAGCCGCCTGGACGCTGAGATGAGGGGGGAAGAAGCTCCGCAAGAGGCTGTTTCCCTTGAACTTGGAGACGGAAAGATGGCAGAAGTTTCTGTACGTGAAGGAAAATTAGAAATAGATTTGAAATCTGCAAATTATTAGTATCTTTGCGCGTTTGTTTAACTAATAATTCTTTTATGGGTAAAAATGAAGAAACTGCTAATCTTCTTCGCAGCATTGCTGCCTTGCTTCCTTGCATACTCGCAAGAGGCTGAAGAGACCGGCAGCTATGCCGAGTTTCAGATTATTCCGCGTTTTGATTACAATCCTTATTTCTTTCTCCGACAATCTGGAGATGGATCGAGCGGAAACGATTTCACCTTCGGCAATTCTTCAATTTATACCCTTATAGAGGGGCAGTTCTCCGAGCACGTCTCTTTCCTGATCAACAATCACTGGCTGGCCGGTGACAAGAGCTGGGATGCGACAAAGGCCCTTTACAGCTCCACGCTTTATTCCAACAGTAACAACTGGGTCGATCTTGCCTATGTGGATTTCAATTTCGGCAACTGGTCCTTCCGCCTTGGCAAGGACTGCATATCGTCCGGTGGTTTCGAATACGACGACTACGATGTTAACGTAGATTATCTGTCAACCGCATCCGAGGGAGAGCAAAAGATTTTGCTGGCCTCGAATCTTTGGTACAACTTGCCCGGTTACCAGTGGGGAGCGAGGGCCGCTTATTCAATACAGGATCATACCACTCTGTCCTTCCAGATGATTACGTCTCCTTTTGGAGAAAGGCCTTTCGCAAGTGGCCTTTATGCTTACTCCCTGAGGTGGGACGGCAGCTACGGCAACTTGTCGAACATCTGGACCGGCTCTGCCATCCAGCGCCAGGACGGCGGTTTCGAATGGCTCGTGGCTCTTTCCCAGAGGTATGCCCTCGGCGATTTCACACTCGGTTTCGACTGGTACAATACTGTTGACATAGACTGGGGCCCCGAAGGGGAGGCTCCTCTCGATCTGTTGAAAGGCAACACCTTCCGTCCTTCGCTTCAGTGGACTCCTTCAGAGAAGTTCGACTGCTGTCTGATCGGTAACGTTTATACCCGCTTCGGCCTGTACGATTTGAATGCAGGCGCGTGGTTCCACTACTATCCGATCAAGAACATTCAGCTTCACGCTGCGGCGGCTTGGGATTATTTCACAAATTCCATTTCCGCGCTGGTAGGTTTAAAAGTCGATCTCACTGTCCTTTCACTATAGCCGATGACAAACGATTATATTATTGATATTCAGCACTTGAGTAAGTCCTTTGGGGATGTTAAGGTGCTGGATGACATCAATTTCTATGTACGTAGGGGAGAATTCGTGACGCTGCTTGGCCCTTCGGGCTGCGGCAAGACTACACTGCTTCGTCAGATTGCCGGCTTCATAGCCCCCGACGAAGGCCGTATATTGCTGGAAGGAAAAGACATTTCCGGCATTCCTCCCTATAAACGTCCTCTGAATACCGTGTTCCAGCGCTACGCTCTTTTCCCGCATCTTGACGTCTTCGACAATGTGGCATTCGGCCTCAAACTGCAGAATGTGCCGGCCAAGGAAATCGAGGTGCGCGTAAAGAAGATGCTGAAGATGGTGTCGATGTCCGACTACGAGGACCGTTCCGTGGATTCGCTTTCCGGCGGACAGCAGCAGAGAGTGGCTATCGCCAGGGCTCTGGTCAACTATCCAAAAGTGCTTCTGCTGGATGAGCCCTTGGCTGCACTTGACCTTAAGATGCGCAAGGATATGCAGATGGAACTCAAGGAGATACACCGTAAGATGGGTATCACTTTCATCTATGTTACCCACGACCAGGAAGAGGCCTTGACGCTCTCCGATACGATAGTCGTCCTTAACGAAGGCCGCATTCAGCAGATAGGTACTCCCGCAGACATATACAACGAACCCGTTAATTCGTTCGTGGCTGACTTCATCGGCGACTCTACGATCCTGAACGGAACCATGATATGCGACCGCAGGGTGGAGTTCATGGGACATGAATTCGATTGTGTGGACGAAGGCTTCGGCGAGAATGTGCCCGTTGACGTGGTGGTGCGCCCCGAAGACGTTTACATAATGAACCAGCTCGAGGGAGCGCAGTTTAGCGGAGTGGTGCAGTCATGTATCTTCAAGGGAGTGCACTACGAGATGTTTGTCGAGACCGACAAGGGCTATGAACTCATGGTTCAGGATTATAACGCCTTCGAGCCTGGCTCTACGGTGGGGCTTCTGATACGTCCTTCGGATATCCAGGTCATGCGTAAGGAACGCACGTGCAATACTCTGGAGGCTGAAGTCGAAGACGACAAGCACGTGAACATGCTGGGATGCTCCTGGGAGTGCGAAGTGCCTTCCGAGTTCGCTCCCGGCGACAAGGTGCTTGCTGAAGTGGCTTTCGACAAAGTGGATCTGTGGGACAATCAGGCAGACGGAAAGCTGGGCGGCGAAGTCCACTTCCTGCTCTACAAGGGAAACCACTACCATCTTACCGTCCTTACTGACGACGGAGACCATCTTTGGGTGGATACCAATGATATCTGGGACAAGGGAGACCTTGTCGGTATAGACATTGCCCCTTCGGACATCAAGCTCAGGCGCCGCGATGGTTAAGAGAAGCACTTGGAGTCTGCCGTACCTCATCTTCATGGTGATGTTCGTGGTGCTGCCTCTGCTCTTGATCGTCCTTTATGCCTTTCAAGACGGAAGCGGGCACTTCACGCTGTCCAACATAACCAGGTTCTTTACCGATTCAGACTCTCTTTCCACATTTGCTGTATCGGTTGAGGTAGCTATTGAGAACACATTGATATGTGTACTGTTAGGGTATCCTGCCGCATGGATTCTAGCCAACCGTAAACTAAACCGCAGCGCGGTTACGGTGGTGCTGTTCATCATGCCCATGTGGATAAATGCCCTCATGCGTACCCTTGCAACCGCGGAGCTTTTCAATATGCTTGGCTTTACTCTCGGCAAGGGGACCCTGCTCTTCGGTATGGTCTATGACTATCTGCCGTTCATGATCTATCCCATCTACAACACCCTGATGAAGATGGATAATTCCTATGCGGAGGCAGCTGAAGATCTCGGAGCGGCACCGTGGACGGTGTTCTGGAAGGTTACCGTTCCGCTTTCACTGCCCGGTGTCATGAGCGGTGTACTTATGGTCTTCATGCCCACGGTGAGCACGTTTGCCATTTCCGAGTTCCTTACCAACAACAAGATAAAGCTTTTCGGTACCATCATTCAGGAGAACATCAATTCCTCTATGTGGAACTATGGAGCTGCCCTTGCCTTCATAATGCTGATAATCATAGGTATAACTTCGTTTTTCGGAGAGTCCCGCCAAGATGAAGCGGAAGGAGGTCTGATATGAAAAAAGTACTCGCAAAATGCTATATATGGCTGTTGCTCGCCATGCTTTATGCGCCGCTTCTGTTTATAGCCATATTCTCTTTTACCGAGTCGCGTGTGCTGGGCAACTGGACCGGGTTCTCAACAAAACTCTATACCAATTTGTTCAGTGGCGGCATGAACGGAGGTCCTTCGCTCCTTGCTGCGGTGGAGAATACCCTTCTGATTGCCTTGATCGCTGCCATTTTTTCTACCATACTAGGAACGGTAGCGGCAATCGGCATATTCAACCTCAAGGGAAGAAAGAGGCAGGCGATGCAGTTCCTCAATAATATCCCGATGATCAATCCGGATATTATCACCGGTGTTTCGCTGTTCCTGCTTTTTGTGTTCCTGAAGTTCTCGCAGGGCTATGTAACTGTGATTCTGGCACATATTACCTTCTGCACTCCTTATGTGGTGCTCAGCGTCATGCCCAAGCTGTCGCAGATGAATCCCAATATCTATGAGGCAGCCCTGGATCTTGGCGCAACGCCCGGCGTCGCCCTCCGCAAGGTCCTTATCCCGGAGCTCCGGCCCGGCATGATCTCCGGCTTCATAATGGCTTTCACCATGTCCCTGGACGATTTTGCCGTGACTTTCTTCACCCGCGGCACCATAGGCCTGGACACGCTGTCCACCTATATCTATACCGACGCCCGCAAGGGAGGACTCACGCCGGAACTGCGTCCTCTGATGACGCTTATCTTCTTATTGGTACTTGTTCTTCTGATAATAATTAACATACGCAGAGCAAAGTCTGACAATATTGCTAAATGAAAAAGATCCTTATTTTCTTGGCGGCTGCAGCCCTATTGAGCTCGTGCGCCCAGGACAGGAGCCAGGTCCTGAAAGTTTACAACTGGTCCGACTACATTGACGAATCTGTAATCCCTGAATTCGAACAGTGGTACGAGCAGCAGACAGGGGAGAAGGTCAAGGTCATCTACCAGACCTTCGACATCAATGAAACGATGCTCTCCAAGATAGAGAAAGGACATGAGGACTACGATGTGGTCTGCCCGTCCGACTATATCATAGAGCGCATGCTCAAGAACGACCTGCTTCTTCCGATCGACAGGGATTTCGGTGACACGCCCAACTATATCGACGCAAACCTTTCTCCTTATATACGTTCATGCTTCGACAAGATCATCGGTTCCGGCAAGAACGCCAACGACTACTCGGTCGGCTACATGTGGGGAACCACCGGCATCATGTACAACACCAAGTATGTGACCGCTGAAGAAGCTTCGACGTGGGAAATTCTCCGTAATCCCAAGTTCGCCGGCAAGATTTTCATCAAAGATTCCGCCCGCGACGTGTTCTCCCAGATAATTATCTATCTGCGCCGGGACGATCTGGCAGCAGGCAAAGTCACTCTGGATGAACTTATGCTGGATTCCTCGGACGAAGCCATTGCTGCAGTAGAGTCGTTCATGAAGGAAGTCAAGCCGCTGGTGGCCGGCTGGGAAGCCGACTTTGGCAAGGACCAGATGACGCAGGAACGCGGCTGGATAAGCCTCAACTGGAGCGGTGACGGTGTGTGGGCCGCTGAAGAGGCTGCCGAGGTCGGTGTCGATCTTCAGTATGTTTGCCCCAAAGAAGGCTTCACGGTGTGGTTTGACGGCTGGGTGATACCTAAGTATGCCTGCAACGTCAAAGCTGCTAAATACTGGATTAATTTCATGAGCCGTCCCGATATAGTCATTCGCAACGTGGATGTCACCGGTTATGTTTCCGCAAGCGGTGCCCCCGAGGTCCTGGAGGCCTTTACCGACGATTCTTACGAGCCTATCGACCTCTCCTATTTCTTCGGCCCCGAGGCTACTTCGGTTTGCGCCAATCCTGTCCTTTATCCCGACAAGGCCGACATCGACCGCAGTACTCAGGAGCATGACTGGGGCGACCGTACTCCGGAACTTGTGGAAATGTGGTCCAGGATCAAAGGCGACAACGCTTCCGGCATGACGGTGTTCGTGGTTGTGGCCTTTATAGTGGCTCTGCTTGCCGTTGCCGTGATAGGAAGGCTTGCAAAACGCCGCAGGAACGCAGGTCGCAAGCCTCGCCGCAGGTAATTCAGCGTAATGTAAAAAGTTTCCCCTCTTAGGTTCTGAGAATCAAGAGGGGAAACTTTTTTGTTATAATGGTTAACAAAAATGTTACAACGCTCTATTTGGGGGCAATCCTGTACAAAACGATGGCTATAATGGTGTAAACGAAGTTCGGCAGCCATAGCGCAAGGCCGGCGGAGAGGGTGCCGGTGAACACGAACATTTCGCTGAACTTGAGGAACAAGATATACAGGAAGGCGAGGCCGATGCCAAGCGCAAGGTTGAAGCCTATGCCGCCGCGTTTCTTTTTGCTTGTGAGCGCAACCGCCATGATGGTGAGTATGAAGGCGGAGAAGGGCAGTGTCATGCGCCTGTTCTTCTCTATCTGAGCATACATGACGTTGGAATCGCCGCGCATCTTCTGGGTGGAGATGAGGGCGTTCAGGTCTTTCTGCGGCAGTGTTTCCACCGTCTTCTGGTTACGGTAAAAGTCGCTCAACTTGAGGGCAATCACCGTGTCAAGGGATTCTCCGCAGCGGACATGGTCTTCCAGTCCCTTGGTATAGTCGCGCAGGAAGTAGCGTCTCAGGTGCCAGCCGTCCATGGTGCTGTCCCAGACGGCGGATTCCGCGGTAAGCTTCGACACCAGCTTGTTGTCTTCTATGGACTCAAGTGTGAATTTGTAGGCCGTGTTGTTGTATGCGCTGAATGACTGCACATAGACAAACTGTCCCGGAGCTATCTGGTAGTGGACGTTGTTACGGCTGTATTTGGTGTAATTCTGATCCACATATTTGGTCTCGAACTCCACCCTGGTGGCGTTTGACCGCGGGATTATAAATAGGTTGAGTCCCAGTGACAGCAGGGCTATTATGGCAGCGGACACCATGTACGGCACCATCATGCGTCCGTAGCTGACACCGCCCGACAATATGGCTATGATCTCGGAATTCGCGGCCATGCGGGAAGTGAAGAAGATGACCGTTATGAAAACGAAGAGGGGGGAGAACATGTTTATGAAGTACGGTATGAAATTCACGTAGTAGTCGAAAATGATCGACTTGAGCGGTACTTCATGCTCTACGAAGTTCTCGATTTTTTCGGATATGTCGAAGATGATGACTATCACTATAATGACCAGCAGCGCTATAAAGAAGGTCGTGAGGAACTTCTTCATTATGTAGCGGTCCAGTATTTTGGGTTTAAGCGTCATTACAGACTCTGGCAAATGCG
>ODAI010363170.1_pt1 | contig 10372 bp, 7 predicted proteins | sample 1539321 | NCBI WGS metagenome assembly ODAI01 (sample SAMN02144231, study PRJEB22623) | gut metagenome | biome: sheep rumen | host: Ovis aries | place: New Zealand | reverse complement strand
TTGTCTCGACCTTTTACTCTCCACCGGTCTCGAATCCGGCTGAGCCGCCACCGTTGTCGCCACCACCGTTGTCACCTCCGGTGTTGCTCGAGCCTGAACCGCTCGTGCTGGGGGTGAGGCTTCCCTTGGCAGCTGCAATCTCGGCCTTGGCCTTGTCGGTCCACGAGAGCTTCACCACCTTCTTCAGCTCGTCGCGGGTCAGATCGCCAGTCGACTGAGCCAGCAGCTTGACCGTCTTCACGGCAGGACCGGTCTTGTCGCCCTCCTTCAGCTCGCCCAGCGTAGCCTGCGCCACCTTGTCGGCCTGCGCGTCGTAGAGTGTCTCCAGGCCGTTGGCCTCCACGGTAGCCTTGAAGATGGCCAGATTGTCAATCTTCACCGTGTTGCCGTTCAACACCTGCTCGCGCACGCACTTCACGAAGTCGGTCAGCACGCCCAGAATCGAGCCCTCCGAGAACACCGTGTTGTGCTCTGCCATGTGGCGCGCCATGTCGCTGACGGTCATCGCCTGCTTGTAATTCACTCGGGCATACAGCTTGCCCGCCTGTTCGGTTTCCGAAGTCTCGGCCACCTTACTCAAATAAAGTTCAATCATACCTTTGTCGTGTTTTTATGGTATTAGAAACTCGTTGCAGCCATCTACATCGGGTGACTGCTTCCCGCTAATTTGCCCCCTAAGTTAGGGGGCTACAGGGGTCTGAACAAGCGCTCCTGTCATCGCCCTTAATGATGCTACAAAGATACAAAAAATATCTGAAATGTCCAAATAATTCCGCAATTATTTTTGTATTATTTGTAGTACCCAATCCGAACATCATGTCTGGGTGTTCCAAATGGTTTCCAGGAGATGTGCATCCAGCCAGGGCCGGTTAATAGCTGGTCGGTGTAAGCGTTCGCTTTTAGAAAATTGACCAGGCGTTGGAACTGCTGAGGGTCCTTGGGGCGAATGTCAGCAGCTTGGCCAAGGAGGTGCTGCGAGCCTTTGACACCACCAACGAGTGCGTTGACGCGAGGATTGCGAAAGCCGGAGTTGATGATGATGGGGCATCCGATGGCCTCGCGGGCAGGTTCCAGCAAGTGCTGACAGCCGTAGACCAGGGCGGCAAACTGGTAGATGGTGGGGATGTTGTCCGGATACTTATCCAGACGAAGGAATTCGCCCAGAAGAAAGTGTTTACTGAGTCTTGTGTTTTTCATTGATTTTTCGGCTGATGAGTTTTACATAATAGTCCAATCCGAAGATCGAGCCGACGAGCAGGAAGGCCTGCGCCACATAGACCAGCAGCCCACCAGACACATCGTCGATCATGACGACCTGATACGCCACCATCGCGATGCTGCTCACGATGAGCAGCACCGCACAGGCGTACTGAGAGATTTTGAAGCGCGTGTTTTCCATAGTCAAATGTTAATTTTTACACAAAAGGGACGCTTCTTTTTGTGTAATTTTACATCATCGTGGCTCCGCCGGCAGCACCGAGGAGGGCAGAGATGATGTACCCGAGGATCTGGAGAATGGTTTTCGTTGTTTTGTTCATAATGTAGTGTGTTTTAAAGGTGAATAAATAAAGTTAACCGTGTGTGTTTCAAGGTATTAGATTACCTTTGAATACACTACAAAGGTACGAAAAATCTGCGAGAAAACCAAATATTTTGGGCAGAAAAATGTGCAAAAATGAAGATCAATAAGGCTGCCTTATTTCCAAATAACCCTGGGTTATAGGTGAATAAGGGTGGGTTATTGATTTATGGCCGAAACGTGTTACACATATTGCGGAAATAAGAAGTGTAACATAAGTGTAACGTGAAGTGTAACACGGCAGCTAGTCGGTAAATGTCTGTCAGTCAAACATTTGTCTTTTCTATTTTTCTTTTGTTACACTTATACACTTAAAATGCAAAAAATCAAGGTAGTAGAAAAGAATAAGGAAGTTAGCGGTGGAGAATAGCAAAGAAGTGTAGCATCTGTATCTGTAACAACACATGAAAAAGCCCGTCCAGAGGCTTTGGCATATACTCGGGACGGGCCTTGAAAGAGAGTTTTGCGATTTAGAACGGCTGACTGTCAGTCCACTCCTCAGAAGAATCGGATTCGAACTGGAGATTGGTCTGAACGGCTTCCGTCTTGGCAACTTCTTCAAAAGCTTTGACGGACTGCACATAATAATAGGCCTTCTGCTGATTGTTCTCATCACGTTTGATCCAACGCTCGCCATCCCGCTCCTTGTGAGTGATAGTGACGGGATTCAGACAGTGGATATGCTCAGCGAATTGACAGTAGGTGTTAAGATGTTGCGTAATATTCTTGGGCGACCATCCGAACTTGGTCTCTTGGTTGAAGTCGTTGAGGACCTGCTCGGCTTTCAGCTCGCAGTCGAGATGACCGCTGTCCTCACTGAAGAAGTCGTCGGCCCACTGACGGAAGTCCTTACCCACGGCTGCCATCTGTTCGCGACGCTCAATGCGGCTCAGTGGTGGCATGATGCGGCGCTGGCCAGACTTCAGCGACAGGTAGAAGCGTACACACTGTGTCATGAAGGCCAGGTCGAGCTGCCAGTCATGCTCATCGTACTCCGTACCCATCAGGTTCTTGCCGAAGTCATCGCGGATGGAGCGCGACTCGCGGTAGTCGTTCTTCGGGGTTTGCACGTGGTAGTAGTCGCTGAAAGGCAAAGGCCAGATGCGTCCTTCGGTCGAAGGATCGTGACGCGAGAGGGTGAAGTTGGTGGCCAGGACGAACTTCGGACTCTGGGCAAAGGGAATGACGAACGAGTGGCGGTTCTTCTCCTCCACACGGAAGTCACCGCTGACCATGCCGTAGATGAAGTTGTAGTTGAACTTGAGCGGACACTCGTCGATGAACACCAACGAGGTATCTTCGGTCACACCGTCGAAGATGAAGCGCGGATCTCTGAACGAGGTCGTGCCGGCATCAATCTTGAAGGTCTTCGCCATCGTGGCTGCAGCATTGACGTAAAAAGACTTACCGCTACGGCCGTTACACTCATCGACGTTCTCGGCCATGGTGCTATCCATGCAGATGGTAGCCCATGCCTCAGACTCTGACTTGTAGCCGGAAAGCAGATAGCCATAGTTGGCCAATTTGCTGGCAAGACTAAGGTTCTGTTCTGCCGTTTCATCGTCGGTCAACTCCAGCCCGCCTTCATCTTGCTTGCGCCAATAGAGACGCGACGTGTTGATCTGGAACTTCAGCAGGTTGCTCAGCTCGACATCTTGGGCGATGTCGACGTTGTAGCGGCCTTCCTCATCGGTAGTGACGGTGAACATGTCGGGCATTGGACGGTAGTCGTGCTGGATGATGCTGTCCTGCCAGACGTAGTGACCATCGAACTCGGAATAGCGGTGGACGACCACTTTTTCGGCCGTCACCACTACCCAGCAGTTGCGGAAGTAGAAACGCTGCGATGTGGCCGTAGCACGGCTGAAGTCCAGGTCGTCGCGTTCGCGCAACGTGCTGATATTGTTGGTAGGCAGGTCGCGACTGCGCAGCACTTTGTCCTGCAGGGCCTTGGGCAGTCCCTGCTGCTCCATCCAGCTCTTCAGGAAGCCAACGATGGTCTTGGCCGTGATGTGCTCGACGATGATGCCGTTGATACGGATGTAGACTGGTTCGCGGCGCGTTTCGTCCTTCAGCGTGAAGAAGCCGTTCTGTTCCAGAAAGTAGTTGAGCGAGGTGAGACTCAACGTATACTCCTTCTGTCCCAGCTTGTTCTCGTGCGTTGACCAGAACTTCGCCTTGACAGCACGGTTCACAAGCGTGTCCATCGCCTTCTTCGAAGGGTTCAGACGGCAGTAGTCACGCAGGTCCTTGCACTGGCGTCCACGATTGTCGTGCAGACCGCCCATGTCGCTCTGCGTGAGCCAAGCCGTGTGGATGCCGAGATGTGTGAGGGCAAGCTGCTGACCGGCCTTGATGCCCGTCGTATCAACGTCAGGAATGTTCACCAGCCATTTGGTGTACTTCATCAACACATTGTAATCGAAGTCAGACAGCCCCTTCGTCTCACTGTCAAGCCATACGGACGGATATCCGTAACTCAAGGCTGTGACGGCATCGCTACCGCCGCTGACAAGTAGCAGCACGGGCAGTTTCTCCTCACCCTGCTCCTGGAAGCGTTGGCGCACAGCCTGAAGGCCAAAGATGTAGCTCTGCGGCTTCTTGCCTGTGATGAGAAAACGGTGAGCCTTGTCAGGGTTGCGCGGCTCATAGACCTTGTAGAAGACCTGCGGCTGTCCCTGCTCGTCAACATAGTCGCACTGCTGCGCAAAGATAGGGTACGTGGGTGTAGGTTTGCGCACGATGACCTTGTCGCCATAAGTAATGGCAACCTCGCTGACGCCCTTCCACCCGTAGGTTTCCAGGTGCTCTTGCCTGACGTTGGCGCCCCAACAGCTGAGGTCAATGCCGCCTAAGCTCTCGAACAGAGTGATGCGTGGCATGGCCCCAATCTCGTCCGGACGGGCCGCACGCTGTTCGATGTCGGGTTTGTTGGTACTGCTTGTAAGCACCTCCTGCACCCCGTAGCGTTCGGCCAACTCTTCCAAAGCCATGCGGAACTTGTCCTGGCCATAACCTCGATCCCACATATAAAGGGCGATAGGCGAAAAGAATCCACCGCCTTCACCCATGCCAAAGTCCTTTACGTGCCAGTAAGGACGCTTCTTGTCGGGCGGATAGAGGTGAGCCGACGGCGTACGCTCATCGGGTCGAAAGCGAAACGCCTTCTTCAGGTTAATCACTGCATCATCGACTGCCGGCAGCAGATCGGTGATGATGTCCAGTCCGCCACGAGTGGCGTCATAGACTCGTTGTAACAAATCATTATTTCCCATTTTCTTTTTCTTATTAAGGGAAATGTGGTCTCAGGTTTACTTTGCCGTCAGTGTCTGATTTACCACTGTTTGTTCAACGTGCGGCTTCACGTCTCAAAAACTGGTGTAAAGGTATGAAAAAGTGGTGAATCCCAAAAACGTTTTCCAATAATCATATGAACACGTATTTTATTGGTTTCCAGAAGACTGAACGGCTCATAACGACCAGGCTGAACGCTTCTCGCGAGACATTGAATGATAGCTGGAATAATAATTGAATGGACATCTACTCTTTTGTTCAATATGGCAGGATATTAAATCATCGGGTCCGAAAATTGAATAAAAAATGGATTTCCATGACGAAAATCCATTCAATCGCAACTGTTAAAAATATCTTACGCAGCCACTTCTTGTAAGTTCTTGAGGTCTTTTTCAAAGGCTTCGGCCAATTTTTCATCAGGAATATCATTATAGTCTTTTCTGACATTGAACACCTGTGTCCACCCTACAATATGTTTGGTGCCAGAATAATTAGCCTTGATGTATTCGTATAATTTGCGCTCATTCTTCTCGCTCACCTTACACCACTTGATGAATTTCAGCAGAGTATAGCCATCAATATTCCTCTTGTCCGCAGGCAACATGGCGTCCAGAAGGGCAAGTGCATTCTTCACATTCTTTACCATATCAGGATTATCGGGCCATAACAGCGATTCATCCTTTGACATGCCCTGACGAGTACCCTCGCTGATGACCTCATAAGCTACAAGGGTCATTTGCTCTGATTTGTTCATGCGGTGGTAATTCTTCTGAGCCCACTCCTGAAGGCTCTTGGCATTCTTACGACGCTCTATCAGTTCGCTTTCAGAAGCAGTTTTTTCCTTCACGTCGAAGGTCTTAGCGAACAGACGGGCGCTCGAAAGAATATCTGCACGGCATTTCCGATAGATATCAAGGCAGCGGGCAGCATCTTGTCTGATGATTTTTTCATCGCGTATCATGCGGTGGCACAGTGCCAATGTCAACACCAGTGTCGTGAAAAAATCTTTCATCTCCTCGTAGAGTGTTTGCACCTTGTCGTTATAGGACTGGATGCCAAACAAGTCACGGCTAACGACATGGGCAGAAAGAATAGAACGGTCATATACCGAACGACTGGCATTCGGATTGCTGGGGTTCTTCATCATTCTCATGCAAAACTTCTTGAACATCTTGCGCGAACCAGCAATGGTACTGCGCACCTTGCTAAACATCTCGTAGGCATCCTGGAAACGACGATTGTTGTCTGTTGCAAACTCATCGAGAAACTTATCAGAGAAAGCTGCCAGTTTCAGCGATTCCTTACGCATTCGGCTGTGCCATAGCTTGACATCCTCCGTCAAATGCATCATCTCGTGTTCTGTCATGTTCTTTGTTCTGACAGCTTCCAGATAACGATTCTCTTCAAACAAGACTGCTGCCTGGATAATCTGGTCCAGGCCTTCTTCCGATTTTTCTATTTCAATTTCTATCTTCATAGATTTATGTTATTAGATACAATAACATCTAACAAAAATCGTGCCAAAATTTGTTATGTCTCCACCCCCTGCATCCATGCCGATACGCTCTGGCCCATACGCTTCTTGAAAGCCAGGCCGAAGGTGCTATAGCTGCGATAGCCGCTCTCGCGAGCCAGCTGCTGGGCAGAGAGAGAGACCGCTGATTAGCGACAGCCTCGCGATAAAGACTGACGAAATGGCGGATGCGCAAGTCGCTGATGTTCATGACAAACTTGTTGCGGTCGCTGATATCCTTCCAATCTTGTGGAAAATAGATTTTGCTTGTTATTTACATCGAGAATACCTTTTTGCCTTCGAAGTAGGTGGCAACGGGCTTGGCCTCGTGGATCTCTGTCACCGGGCAGGTCAGCACATCCTTGTTGACCAGCAGGAAGTCGGCATATTTGCCCGTGCTGACGCTACCGCGCTCATTATCGATAAGCATCTGCCTAGCGATGTTGATGGTGAGCGACTCGATGGCTTGTTCGCGGGTGATGCACTCTTCGGGCCACCAGGGGGTGCCGTTCTCGCCGGCCATGACACCCGTCACGGCAATCTCCATGATGCCGAAGGGGTCGTCGGGACTGCCGCTCGTTGCAGGGAAGTCGGAATGAGAGGTCATGTGGATGCCCTTATCGAAATAGGACTTCATTGGATACGACTTGTCCTCCACGCCTACAGGAGCCAGACCGTGCTCACGGACATAGTCAGCTGCCCAGCTGGGGCAATGATGCCAGAGCATGCCTGAGACGACATACATGTTATGGTCGGCCATGCGCTGATAGTCCTCGGCATTGACATTACGCACGTGTACCAGTGTGTTGCGCAGCTCGTCCCTGCCGCCATTGGCATAGGCGCTGACCACATAATTGACGGCCTTGTTGCCCATGGTATGGATATGCATGGTGATGCCCTTGGCATTCGTCCGGCGCGTGATGTCTGTCAGTTCCTCTTCCGTCCAGTTGGCGAGGCCCTGGTGACCGTCAGGATATAGCGGATCGACGAATCCGGTACCGCCTTCGACCGTTCCGTCCATGAAGAGTTTAAGCCAGTTGGTCTTGACGCGGGTAGTGGCATACTGCTGGACATCAGCGGCCCCTTTCAGCGCCTCTTCCACATCCATCCAGCTTTCCACCTCGTAGGTCAGGCCGAGTACGAAGTTCATCTTGCCTGCCTGGTCGAGCTGTTGGGCAGCCTTGAAGAAGTTGTAGTTGTTGAAATAGTTACCCCAGCCATCGATATACATCGTGTAACCCTCGGACAACAGATGCTCCTGGATTTGCGGGATGACCGTTTTTGCCACGTCGACGGGATATAGGTTCTCATTGTCAAGATAGAAACGGGTGTACGTGCCGGCTTGTTCTTTCAGGAAACCGGTAGGCGTGCCGTCGGCACCCATCACAATCTCGCCGCCACGGATATCCTTGTCTTTCTTGAGCACCGTGCCGTCGGCCTTCATGATGCCGGCTTTAACCAGACAAATGGTGTTCGCAATGCCCTTGTGGCCCTCATCGTCGGCAAAGTAGATAGGGATATCGCTGCAGATAGCATCCAGCTGCTGGCGAGTAGGAATATGGTCTCTGAAGGTGTGGTAATTCCAACCGAAACCGAAGATGACCGTCGCCTTGGCTTCACGAGCCTTCTTGACGGCGGCGGGAAGTATCTCGTTCAGGAACGTGTCGGGCGTAGTCCCGAGGACCACCGTACCGATGATCGGCAGGGCAACACCGGTCGAATAATGCGCGTGGCCGTTGCCACAGCTGGGCATCACCAGGCCCTTGCCGGTATAGTCCACCACCTCTGTCCTACCCTCTTCCACAAAGGCTTCTGCACCTGCCTTGTCGCCTACATAGACGTACTTGCCGTCCTTCACGGCAAAGGCTTCGACAATCTGATTGTTTTGGGCAGTGAAAATCTTGCCATAGACCACGAGGTCTGCACTGGTCTTGACGGAATCTTGTCTCATGTTCTTCTCGGAGTAATCTGTCATAGTAGTCATTTCTAGTGTATTTTAAGTTTATACTTGAACACAGGGGAAGCCCCCCAATGTGCGTCATATTCTTGTTTTATTGGTAAATATAAATGTTACGAATGAGTTAATCATACTACTCCTCTTCGGGGAAATAGCCTTGTGCCTGCAGTTCGCGGAAATTGCCGTCGGCAGCCACGCGGCCATCCTTCAGCACGATGATGCGGTTGCATTGCTGGATGGTACTCAGGCGGTGGGCAATAACGATGCGCGTGCAGGTCATTTTAGCCAGGTTGTCGACAACGACGTGCTGGCTGATGTTGTCGAGGGCCGACGTCGCCTCGTCGAGAAAGAGCACCTTCGGCTTCCTGACTACGGCGCGGGCAATGAGGATGCGCTGGCGCTGACCGCCGGAAACCCCACGGCCATCGGGTGTGATGGGTGTGTCCATGCCCATCGGCATCTTGCGGATGTCGCCGTCGAGTGCCGCCAAGCGCGCTGCCTCCCAGGCATCATCATCGGTCAGCAACGGGTTGTTGAAGAGGATGTTTTCACGGATGGTACCCTCGATGAGCTGGCCGTCCTGCATACAGATGCCGATGCAGTAGCGGCGCAGGCTACGCAGGTTGATGTCGGCGATGTCGTACTGGTCGTAGAACACCGAGCCCGACTGGGGTTTCTCCAGTCCCATCATCAGACGCATCAGCGTGCTCTTGCCACAGCCAGACGCTCCGACCAAGGCCACATAGTCGCCGCTGTTGATGGTCAGGTCGAGACCGTCGAAGAGCAGTGGCATGTCGTCGGCATAGCGGAACTTCAAGGCCCGGATATCCACGCGACCGGTGATGCTCTTGACCACATGACTGTCTGCCTTGACCTCCGTCTCGGCGGCGAGGATGGGACGACAGAGCTGCATCTCCGGCAACAGGCGGGCTACGACCTTGACGATGGTCTGCAACTGAAGGACTGCGCCGCAGACAATTCCCAGTACGGCACAGTAGGCGATGTAGTCGGAGAGCGACAGCTGGTAGTACCAGGCCGCTGCCATCGTCACTATCATAGGCAGGAGCTTAAGGCAGTAGCTGATGCTGTTCACGTAGAAGCTGGCCAAGGGCTGGCGGCTGCTGTACATCTCAGAAGGAGCGTAAGCCTTGGTCCACTGGTTGAAGGCACGGAACTCCGCCCCGGTGGTCTTCAGTTTCTGGATTCCCGAGAACAGCGAGAAGAGCGTACCGACGAGATGCGAGCTGGCCGCATTGACGTTCAGCTGCACCTGACGTGTATAATAGAAGACCAGCAAGATGGCGATAATCTGTATGGAGATGACGATGACGCCGGTGTAGAGCAGCGGACCGCCATAGAGGAAGAACTGGATGAGCATGATGCCGGTGAACAGGAAGGTCAGGATGGTGGACAGGAGGCCTGCCGTCAGGTTGGAGCTGACGCGCGACAGCGACAGCAGGCGGTTGGAGAGGTCGCCGGGTGCAAACTGCTTGGTGAACGAGGCCGGCAACAGCAGCAGGCGCGACATCAAGGCTATCTGCAACGCATACTCCACCTTATCTTTAATACGCACCACCACGAGGTCACGGGCTACCTGTACCATCACCAGTCCGGCGGCAGCACTGAGAAGCAGCGTGGCGATGGGGACGATCAGTCCGATGTCGCCTGAGGGGATGACCTCCGAGAAAATCAGCTTGCTCACGTAAGGCGTGAACATGGTCAGCAGCGTCACACCGACGCAGGCCATCAGACTGTAAAGCCAGTCGTACTTGCAGAGGCGGTGAGCGGCATAGCACAGCATTTCCTTGACGGTCAGCTGACCTTCCGAGAAAGGCTGGCAGGTAATCATCGCCTTCTTCGCCAGCAGGTCGGCATGCCTGCTGGCCGTCATGGCCTGACCGGTCTTCGGGTGGATGAAGGTATAGTCCGTAAAGCCGGGCTTGAGCAGAACGGGGGTATTATCATCGTTCATGAATCCAACCATATAACCCGTACAACGGGTCCACCAGCGGTCGGTGAGCGTGATATA
>ODAI014785149.1_pt1 | contig 10373 bp, 8 predicted proteins | sample 1539321 | NCBI WGS metagenome assembly ODAI01 (sample SAMN02144231, study PRJEB22623) | gut metagenome | biome: sheep rumen | host: Ovis aries | place: New Zealand | reverse complement strand
GACTATAAAAAATGTCTGAGAGAATATCTGAAGCAGGGAATTTCTTTCCCCAGAGCAAGGGCATTCGCACTTCCGCAGTACGAAGATCTGCTGAGCAAGCCCAACAATATTCTCGGCGTTGAATACATTAAAGCTATTCTGCGGGGAAACTATAATATTCAGCCGGAAACATGCATGCGTGTCGGTGTCAGTCACGGCAGCACAGGGCTTTCGGAGAATTATGCTTCCGCAACAGCAATCAGAGAGGTGCTTTCGAGTCAGGATATAATCGTGCGCCCTGTCGACAAGCTTTCCGCATGTATACCCGGCGAGGCTTATAAATTATTAAAAGCTGAATATGAGAATAACAGATTGGTCTATGAGAATGATCTGACATTTATGCTGGCTTCCGCGCTGTGGGAAGCCCGATCTGCCGTAGACCTTACAAAATATTTATCTGTATCAGAGACGTTTGCAAATGCCGCCTGGACGTCAAGGGAGAAGTGTCTTTCTTTTACTGATTATGCGATGATGCTCAAGAATCGTTCTCTGACTTATACCCATGTATGCAGAGCTCTGCTGCATATAGCGCTCAGAATCGAAAAGGATTCTTCTGACTTCACGCCTGCTTCCGGAACGGTAACCGAGAAGAATTCTTATCCTGACTTCGCTCATATCCTCGGAATGAGGAAGGAGGCCGGATCGCTCGTCTCCCGCATGATGGAAATATCACGAATTCCGCTCATCATGAGACCTTCAAGAGAGCTTAAGAGTCTTGATGGAGCAGCGAGGTCGCTATTCGACGAGGAGATGCGCCTCTCAAATCTCTATAATATTCTGGCCAGCCGGCGAAGCGGACAAAATATTCAAAATGAGATGTCCCGGAGACTTATAACCGTATAGAAAATGGGCTGTCGCTTAAACAAGTCCGCTCTTCATATGACCGACATTATCTGCAACTGTCAGCTATATGTAGTTTGGACATCGTCAATGCGACAGCCCATTTTATACCATATTTAAACTATACTGCTTGGCAGCGCGTCAGAACTCTCCTCCGTCCAGATACCAGTTGAGGAACCTCTGAGCCAGTGAATTGCGCTTTATGTTAGCCTTCGCGTCCTCAGGTGAGAACCATGAATATGAATCAATCTCGCGGTTCGGAGTCGGCTCCTTACCCTCGACGGTAACGGTAAAGTTCAGCATGAGCGTGTTGGACGGAGCAAAATAATGGCTGTGGTTAAAATGCAGTTCTTTAACGTGAAGGCCAAGTTCTTCAAAGACCTCTCGTTTCGCGGCATCCTCGGCATCCTCGCCCTTGTTGATATATCCTGCAACAAGGATATAATCGGGACGTCCGTACTGCTTGATCAGAATGATTTTCGTTCTCGATTCATTCATAACGATCATACTGACCGCCGTGTTGAATATTGGGAATCTGAAATCACCACAGGATGGACACCACGGAACCATGCCCTCACCTTCAAGCATCTTTTCTGTAAGCTTCTCACCGCACTGCATACAGTATTTCATTTCTATTGCCATTTTGTCCTCCATCTGCTGCCGAAAATTTCGGGATATTGTTCTTTAATGATCAGCCTTCTCCGCCTTCTTCGCCGGGTATCTCTTCCGGTGCTTCTTCAATCACTTCTTCTGTCACTTCATCTGCCGTTTCCATTGTAACATTATCAGAAGAAGCGGATCTTAGTGTGACACTCTTTACCTTACCACCGTCAATCGTCAGTGACAAAGTATTGTCATGATTGTCTACATACTCACGACTGGATTCCGCTGTCATCTCAAGGGCAGTATAATTTCCTGCCGCCGCAAGGGACTCAGCGTCTTCTGCAGTCATGCCGACATAGAAGCCGTTGATATTATAGTTGCCGCCCTCACTGAGAAGTGAGACAGATTCAACTACCGTCGAACTGACAGGCTGCGTGGCGTCGTAAGAGCCGATAAAGCCGATATGTGCATCCGTAAGAGATAATTCTCCCCGGTACACCGATCTCGGGATGTCCGGATAATCTCTGAATACAGAGGCAAATGTTCCTCCCAGATACGTCGCAATATCCGCCCTTGCAGTTACTTCACCGCCTGTTCCGGATGCAGGACCAGCAGCCTGCGATTCCGGGGTCTGATTGCCTGCATTACCGGTGGACGTTGATTCCGGGGTCTGATTACCTGTATCTGCTGTATCAGTTGTATCAGTATTCGCTATATCAGTAGTTTCACGTGAGCTGCCAGACTCCACCACACTGCTTTCGGAAAGAGACTCTATGACTGAGTCAATAAGAGAATCCACAAGAGACTCTGTCTCTGTCTCATCAATAGTATCTGCCTGTGTCTCTACAACTCCCGGTTCAGCAGATGATGGCTCGCGCGCAGTCATCCCTTTCGAAATTGCATATCCGATACCGACGCACGCTCCGAAAATAAACACGCACAGGAGTCCGATCAGCACTTTTGTTCGGAAAGCCAATCCACTCGCCAGTTCCTCATCGTCCTCGTCGTCTTCGTTCTCATCATCCTCGTCATAATCAGAGTCATTGACTTCGACATCAGCGTCATCCTGAGCCTTTTCGTTCTCCTCTTTCTCGTAAAGATCGATGTCCGGCTCGTCACCTGCTTCCGCCTGTACAGTTTCTTCAGCCACCGCACTTGCATTTTCTGTGGGAACCTCGACCGGTTCGGCAGAACTGCCGACTTCGATAGAATTCTCTGCCGCCTTATTGTCTGCGTATTCAGGCTTATCGGCTTCCGCAGGATTCACATCCTGAAATACAGCCTCCTCTTCATATGAGGATGCAAATGTCGGAATACTTGCGTATATGGACGGATCCGGTGTAACCGGCTGCTGAACATCCGTCGGCGCGGATGGTTCTCCGCTGCTTATAAAACCGGCCTCCGGGCGATAGACAAGTTCATCGACAGGTATGACCCTGTTGTCGACCGGTCTTGCCTCAGAAGACGCCTCATCTGCATAATTGACTTCCGCATGATATGTGCCTGAAGGCTGAACATACGCATTTTCATCATAGAAGGCGGCTGGTCTGTTCCCGGTTTCATGAGGAGCTTCCTTTGCCGGCTCTGCTGTCGCTTCCGGTGTCGATGCTGCTCCGGCAGCAACGGATGTCACCACAGGTGCTGAAGCTGCCCCGGCAGCAACGGCTGTCTCTTTCGCCGGCACAGGCACCGGCGGTACAGCCGGTTCTTTAGCTGTCGGTTCCGGCGCTGTCAGCCTTGGCCCGGCAATCTCTCCGCAGCAGTCCTCTACGATTTTGCCTGCCCAGCTCATGAACGTCTGCGGGTTCCTGACAGATTTTATATTTGCAAAAATGAGTCCATAGGCCTTGGCAAGCACCGCCTCGATCTCGCTGTTGGACAGATCGTATTTCCGACAGATTTTCACGAACTGCCCGGATGTGCGCTCACACAGAAACTGAATGCTCTGAGCATCCCCGCGCTGTGCCGATATAATGTGCTTAACAAATACCATTGGAGTTTTTAATTCCATATATTCACTCCTTCTTTCGTTGGATCATGAACACCATATTCAAGTCTCGATTATTTATATATGTTCAGAAATACTCGATACTGATCAGTTTTTAAAGCTGTGGACCGGAGCCGGGATTCTTCCGCCTCTTCCGACAAATCTCTCACAACTGAACTTGTTGACAGGCATGATTGTCGCATGGCCGAGAAGTCCGCCGAACTCGACGCTGTCGCCCACGTCTTTTCCGATAGCAGGAATAAGGCGTACGGCTGTTGTCTTCTGATTGATCATGCCGATTGCCATTTCATCCGCGATAATACCGGAAATAGTGGCAGCTGATGTATCACCCGGAATAGCTATCATATCGAGGCCTACCGAGCATACACAGGTCATAGCTTCAAGCTTCTCAAGTGTGAGCGCACCGGTCAATACAGCCTCTATCATTCCCTGGTCCTCACTGACCGGAATAAACGCGCCGGACAGCCCTCCGACATAAGAGGAAGCCATGACTCCGCCCTTCTTCACCTGATCATTCAACAGGGCAAGGGCTGCTGTCGTTCCCGGTGCTCCGGGATGCTCGAGCCCGATTTCTTTTAAAATGTCAGCAACCGAATCTCCTACTGCAGGCGTGGGGGCCAGAGAGAGATCGACAATACCGAACGGAACGCCCAGTTTCTTTGATGCCTCCTGCGCGACAAGCTGACCGACTCGGGTGATCTTGAACGCAGTCTTTTTGATTGTCTCACAAAGCACTTCGAAGTTAGCGTCGCGGCAGTGTTCGAGAGCAGCCTTGACAACCCCCGGGCCGGAGACACCGACATTGATGACCGTGTCACCCTCAGTCACTCCATGGAAAGCACCTGCCATGAATGGATTATCATCAGGCGCGTTACAGAAGACAACGAATTTCGCGCACGCCATGGAATCATGTTCGCGGGTCTCCCACGCAGCTTCCTTGATAATCTGCCCAATCAGCATGACAGCATCCATATTGATACCGGTCTTTGTCGATCCTACATTTACGGACGAACAGACACGTTCAGTTGATGCAAGGGCCTTCGGAATGGATCTGATCAGCATTTCATCAGCCGGTGTCATCGATTTGGATACCAGCGCACTGTATCCTCCGATAAAGTTCACACCGACTGTCTTAGCACACTCATCAAGGACCACAGCAATTTCCGCAAAATCATCAGGCGTACGGCAGGCAGCACCTCCAACAAGAGCGATCGGCGTCACCGAGATACGCTTATTAACTATCGGGATGCCGTAGAGACCCTCGATTTCCCTGCCGGTCTCTACAAGTCTTTCGGCTTTCGTATATATCTTAGTTCTGATGTTTTCCTTGAGTTTTTCAAGGTCGTCACTGATACAGTCCAGAAGAGAAATACCCAGAGTGATGGTTCGGACATCCAGATTCTCCTGCCGTATCATTTTATTAGTCTCATCAACTTCAAGTCTTGTTATCATATGTTCTCCAATACCAACAGTAGGATTGTCATGACAGCTTCAGATTCTTTTACCGTCACTTTCCGCGCTTCACACGACCTTCTCAGATTCTGTGCATCATCTCAAAAATCTCTTCATGCTGAATGTGGATATTGACGCCTATTTCCTGACCCACCTGATGCAGCTCATGGCGAAGTTTCGCCAGATCTTTTGAGCACCCTTCGGTGTCGGTGATCATCATCATGTTGAAAAAACCATCGACTATTGTTTGAGAAATGTCAAGGATATTTATATTGTTGCTTGCCAGATAAGTACAGACCCTGGCAATGATCCCAACAGTATCTTTTCCTACAACAGTAATAATTGTCTTCTGCATGAGCGTTACCTTCCTTACCAGATGACCGACTCAGAAATGCGGTCACGATGTGCTATAGTAATATTAAAATCCCCCGATGAATAGGGATTGTCCCCCATCGTTACTTCCTGGCATACGGTCTCGTAAGCCAGAGCTTCATAATTATTTTCCTGTGACAGATGCCCCAGAAATACGTGCTTCACATTATCGTGAAGAAGTGTACCGAGAAGCTGTCCTGCTGTCTCATTGGACAGATGACCATGTTCGCTCAGTATCCTTCTCTTCAGATAATACGGATACCTCCCAACTTCCAGCATGTGGACGTCATGGTTCGATTCGAGAAGCAAAACATCAAGACCTGTCAGATATCTTACCGTGTAATCATCGTAACAGCCAAGATCCGTTGCCACAGCTGCGCTTTTCCCCTCGTGTTCCATCCTGAAACCTACCGGTTCGGCAGCGTCATGGGATATTTCGAAGGGCATGACGGTGATATCTCCGACCATAAATTCCTGATCTGCATGGATAACATGCATAAGTCCCTCAGGAATTTTTCCGACAGACGTATTATCTTTTATTGCTCTGATCGTGCCCTCTGTCGAATAGATCGGAATCCCGTATCTGCGGGCAAGAACTCCCAGACCCTTAATGTGGTCGGCATGTTCATGGGTCACCAGTATTGCGTCGACATCCCTGGTCGTCATATCAATTTCGTTAAGGCCGCGCTCGACCCTTATTCCGGAAATACCTACATCAATAAGTACCGATGTTCCGGATGTACCGGCGAAGATGCAGTTTCCGCTGCTCCCGCTCGATATGCTGCAAAACTTCATGTAACGCTCCGTTCATTTGAAATACATTTCCTGTCACTGCTTAGGTGCCGGGTATCGTCCGCCGCATTTATTTACAGAACTTCCCTGTGATCCGCCTGATGCGGTGGTCTATCGCCCTGGCAGCATCCTCAAAGGGTCCGCTGTTGTCGATCACAAAATCGACGTGGGCTCTGAAAGCCTCATCCGTAAGTTGCGTGGCAAATGTCCCATCAATCCTCTCATCTGTATATCCGCGGCTTTCTCTTAACCTCTCGCGCCTTACTTTCTCATCCGCGTAAATATACCAGATTTCGTCACAGATCTCTTTATATCCGCCCTCTATGAGCAGGGCTGCCTCAACAACAAGGAGCCCGGCATCAAGCTGTCTCATCTCCTCAGCCAGCCATCGCACCTGAGCTTTGACTGCGGGGTGGACAAGAGCATTCAGTCTGTCCCTGAGCCGTGAATCTTCAAATATCATTTTAGCGATCAGTGCCCGATCCAGATTGCCGTCGGGCTTTACGATCTTCTTGCCGAAGATATGAATCGTCTCCTCGTAACAGAGACCGTTCTTTGCGAGCAGCTCTCTGCTGATATCATCCAGACGAATCGTGCGTGCGTTCCATTTTTCCTCAAGGTAGGCAAGCACACGGCTCTTTCCGGCACCCATACCACCGGTCACTCCGATAATTATCATATTCACTCCCGTCAGTCAACGTATTATTGTATCACACTATTTGGCTTCGTACCAGTCTGTTCCTTTATGACATCAATTTCCCGGCGAATTACTTAGCCTCGTACCAGTCAGTTCCGATGTGACAATCCGTCTCAAGTGCAACAGAAAGATTCGCTGCGCCCTTCATCTCCTCTTCCAGGATCTTCCTGGCATATTCAGCCTCCTCCGTAGGAGCTTCGATCAAAAGTTCGTCATGAATCTGCAGGATAAGTCTGGATTTCAGCCCCTCTTTCATGAGTCTTGCATAGACGCGATTCATCGCTATTTTCATAATATCAGCAGCAGTCCCCTGGATCGGGCTGTTCATAGCGACGCGCTCTCCAAATGATCTCTGCATGAAGTTGGACGCCTTGAGCTCAGGCACCGGGCGTCTGCGTCCGAATACTGAGACCGCATAGCCTTTCTCTTTTGCGCTCGAAACAAGGCCGTCAAGGAAAGCTTTGATTTTCGGGTAGGTCTTGAAATAATCGTTTATATAGTCCTGAGCTTCTTTCCTTGAAATTGAAAGTCCCTGGGATAGACCGAAGCTGCTCTGTCCGTATACAATACCAAAGTTGACAGCTTTGGCGTTCCTTCTCTGCTGGTCGGTCACCTCTTCATAGGGAACATGGAACACCTGCGACGCCGTCGCCGCATGGATATCCTTGGCCTCACGGTAAGCTTCAATCAGCTTTTCGTCCCCCGACATGTGTGCAAGCACACGGAGTTCGATCTGCGAATAATCTGCATCGACAAACACGCATCCCTCTTTCGGATAGAAGCATTTGCGAATCCTGCGGCCAAGATCCTCTCTCATCGGTATATTCTGCAGATTCGGGTCCGTACTTGAAAGCCGTCCCGTCGCCGTTATGGTCTGATTAAAGGTCGTCCGAATCCGCCCGTCCTCCTCAATACAGCTCTGAAGGCCATCCGCGTAAGTGGATTTAAGCTTGCTGTAAGTACGGTACTCGAGGATATTTGCAACTATCTTTGCGTCCGGCGCCAGCTTTTCGAGGACATCTGCCGCAGTTGAATATCCGGTCTTTGTTTTCTTTCCGCCCTTCAGTTTCAGCTTTTCAAATAAAATCACACCCAGCTGCTTAGGACTATTTATATTGAATTCCTCACCGGCATCTTCATAGATTTCTTTTGTCAGTTCTTCAATGCGCTCTTCGAGCCGGTCTCCGTATTTTTTGAGCTCCTCCCGGCTTGCAAGTATACCCTCGCGCTCCATTGAAGCCAGAACGCTGACAAGCGGCATTTCAATTGTGTTGAAGAGGGTGTCCATTTCCTCCTCTTCAAGTTTCTTCATCAGCGAATCGGCGCTGCCTGCAGCAGCATAAGCGGACAATCCCGCCATAGAAGCAAGAACATCCGCCCTGTCAGGCTCAGCCTTGACAAAAGCACCGGGGCCCTTCTTCCCGATCAGTTCCTCTTCGGATTTAACCGTGGCATGCATATAGCCCGACGCAACGTCATCATACTTCCAATCAGATTTCAGCGGATCTATGAGGTAGGCAGCTACAATGCAGTCGAACAGTGTTTCTGCCTTCGGGATTCCTGTAAGCTTGAGCAGAGACTTGCCGTTGCAGGAGGCAATGCGTACCCCGCCTTTAGCTGCGTCAAGTATCAGATCTCTGCTCTTTGCGGCAATATAGTCAGCGTTTATTTCTTCACTAACAACTATTCCATAGTATTTGCCGTCGTAGGCAAGGCCGTACGCATAAGCCTTCTGTCTCTCACTGATAACATCAAGACCGATTGTCCTGTTCTTCGCGGAGGGATTCATGAGGAAGAAGAATGCGTCGGCATATACACGCTCACACTCCGACTTCCCGGTCACAATACTTACTGCTGCTTCCGGCGCCTTATCCACTGCCTCACTCTCAAAAAACTTGAAAAGTGATTTGAAATTCAGCTTTTTTATGACATCGTAGGATTTCTCGTTATAGATATTTTTCACTGAGAGATCTTCAATGTTGACTTCTACAGGTGCGTCAAGCCGTATCGTTGCAAGATCTTTTGAGAGGACCGCAAGATCAAAATGCTCGCGCATGGCAGTCTGGGCTTTCTTCGGCTTTATCTCATCCACATGCTCGTATGCATTCTCAATTGAATGATAAGTGCTGATGATTGCTGAAGCAGTCTTCGGACCGACACCCGGCAATCCGGGTATATTGTCGGAGGAATCTCCCATAAGCGCTTTCATATCGATGAACTCAAGCGGAGTAACTCCAAGGGAGTCGTAGACATCCGACGCATAGTAATGCTCGTATGTCGTCTGGCCTTTGGATGTCTTCGGTATAATGATCTCGGTCTTATCGGTCGCTACCTGAAGGAGATCCCGGTCACCGGATACAAGTGAGACATCGATGCCCAAAGACTCCGCTTTTCTTGACAGCGTGCCGAGAATATCGTCGGCTTCCCAGCCTTCGAGAGAGAGATGCGTAATGTCCATGGACTCGAGAAGCTCCTTGACAAGCGGCACCTGTTCGTGAAATTCCGGCGGTGCTGCCGAACGATTGCCTTTATAGGCTTCATACATTTTGTGGCGGAAAGTCGGCGCCTTCTTATCGAATGCGACCGCAATGTAATCCGGCCGCTCCTCTTCTATCACTTTTCGCAGAATAGCCAGAAAACCGTAAACGGCGTTAGTGTGAACGCCGTCAGGAGTGGTCATCGTGAGAGGCATTCCGTAAAACGCCCTGAAGAGTATACTGTATCCGTCAACAAGCAGAATTTTCTTATTCATATGTATTGCCCTCTCGGTTAATAAGACTTGAATAACCTGAGCAGATTTAGGACGAACTCTTCCGCGCCAGGGATTGCGGTGACCGCAAATCCGATCGCCAGACTCACTTCAGATATAGTCACGCACACTCTGGTCAGGTTTTTCATGAGTTTCGACCCTGAAATTCGTCTCTCACATCTGCGCAGATCTTCTTCCAGAAGCTTATGCATATCAAAAGACCTCTCCATACCGTCTTTTGAATCCAGATAATCCAGCGCATAGCCAATAATAAAATATGTCTCAAGCTCATCGTAGCAGTCGGGACATGATCGGACATGCTCAATGAACTCCGTACATTCCTTGTTCGTGAGCGTGCCTTCTATATAGCCGTTTACTCTGTTCTTCGCTTCCTTACAGTCCATTGTTTTACCTCAGTGGTGAAAACTTCCGCTTCTTCTGCCCTCGATGGCATGAAAAGATTAATCTCAAGACATACATACTAATTATAGTTTCAATCCTCAGGTTATAGCAATACAATTTGAACTTCATTTGCAAATAAAAAGAGAAAAGTGTAGCAGTTCAGACAGACTGATACGGAGTTCCCGAAGCCGGCGCAAACATCATCTTCATCGAAAAACGCAGGTCCTCCTCTGCGAGCTAAGAAGATGCATTCGCATCTTCTGATCTCTCGGTCGGACCTACAATGTTTTTCTCACGAAGATGAATGCTTTGCTGCCGGCAACCGAACTGCAAATACAGTCTGTCTGAACTGTTATAAAAATAATCTTAATCTATATCTCTCACATCCGCTCATCTTACCGGATCATAGACGATTTCAG
>ODAI013114034.1_pt1 | contig 10373 bp, 6 predicted proteins | sample 1539321 | NCBI WGS metagenome assembly ODAI01 (sample SAMN02144231, study PRJEB22623) | gut metagenome | biome: sheep rumen | host: Ovis aries | place: New Zealand | reverse complement strand
CTCCGAACTTCTTATCATATCCCTTATCAAAGATAAAGTTTTTGATACTGTCGCCATAAGTAAGAGTAATATCCATCTGCTTCTTTACTCTGTTTTTCAGTTCCTTAAGCATAAGCGCACTTATAGACTTGATATTGTCCTTATTAAGTGTCCTGAATACAATTATGTCATCGATACGATTGAGAAACTCCGGTCTGAATATCTGCTTTATCTCATCCATGACGCTCTTTTTCATATCATTATGATCCTTTTCGGCATCGTTTCCTCCACCGAAGCCAAGAGTTTTCGGATCTATTATTCTTTGTGCACCCGCATTACTTGTCATAATGATGATGGTATTCTTAAAATCTACTTTTCTTCCTTGTGAATCAGTTATATGACCGTCATCAAGCACCTGAAGCAGTATATTAAACACATCCGGATGTGCTTTTTCTATCTCATCAAACAATATGACAGAGTATGGATTTTTTCGCACGTTTTCACTAAGCTGTCCTCCCTCATCAAATCCCACATATCCCGGAGGTGAACCTATTATCTTAGATACGCTATGTTTTTCCATATATTCTGACATATCGACTCTGATAAGGGATTTTTCATCGCCAAAAACAGCTTCCGCCAGGGCTTTTGAAAGTTCAGTCTTACCTACACCTGTAGGTCCCAAAAATAAAAATGAACCGATAGGTCTCTTAGGATCTTTTAGGCCGACTCTTCCTCTTCTTATGGCCTTTGCTACCGCATCAACCGCTTCATCCTGAGCAACTACCCTTTTATGAAGTGTATCTTCAAGCTTGAGTAATCTTACTGACTCGGTTTCAGTTATCTTGCTCACAGGAACCTTAGTCCAAACTGAAACAACATCAGCTATGTCATCCCCGGTTATCTCCAGCTTTTCCGCTTCTTTATTGTGATTTGCAATTTGGGTTTTTTCAATCTTTTTTCTGGTCTTTTCTATATCTTTTTTTACTGCAGATGCTTTATCAAAATCACCTTCTGTAAGTGCATCTTCTAATTCTACTTCAAGTTCTTTTATACTTTCTTCCATATTGATAGTTGACTTGCTCTTTGCATAAAGACCAAGTTTCTTTCTTGAAGAAGCCTCGTCTATAAGATCAATCGCCTTATCGGGAAGAAATCTGTCATTTATATATCTTACCGAATACTCTGTAGCAGCTTTTATGGCATCATCTGATATCATAACACTGTGATGTTCTTCGTATTTATGTTTTAACCCTGTCAGTATCTCTTCGGTTTCATAAGCCGTAGGTTCTTCTACATATACCGGTTGAAATCTTCTTTCAAGAGCTGCATCCTTTTCAACATATTTTCTATACTCTGTTCTTGTGGTGGCACCTATCAACTGAACCTCACCACGCGAAAGAGCCGGTTTTAGAATATTAGAAGCATCAAGTGCCCCCTCAGCACCTCCGGCACCGATTATAGTATGTAGCTCATCAACAAAAAGAATAACATCCCCTGCTGCTTTTACCTCATTTATTACTTTTTTAATTCTTTCCTCAAACTCACCACGATACTTAGAACCCGCAACCATACTTGACAAATCAAGATTTATAATCTTCTTTTCAGCAAGAATCTCCGGAACATTTTCCTGGGCTATAAGTTGAGCCAAACCTTCAACTATAGCCGTTTTTCCAACTCCGGGCTCACCCACAAGACATGGATTATTTTTCATTCTCCTGCAAAGAATCTGCATAACTCTTTCAATTTCTGAATTTCTTCCGATAACAGGATCAACATTTTTTTCTCTTGCTTCCTTTGTTAAATCTTTACTGTACTGGTCAAGTGTAGGTGTCGCTGATGATGTTTTCTTCTTACCTGAAGGATTCTTAACTGAAGAATATTCTTTCTTGGCCGCCTGAGGATCTTTTCCCATAGAAACCAAAACATCTATAAATATCTTCTGAACATTTACAGACATAGAATCCAGAAGCTTATATGCTATGGAATCAGGCGTTTTTATAATAGCAATTATAAGCTGTTCAGTTCCGACTTCATTACATTTTTGTCTTATAGCTTCATCATATGCCACATCCAGCACTTGTTTAAGCTTGCCTGAATATAAGGTATCCTTTGCTTTTCCCTTCCCAAACTCCTTTATCTTATTAAGGTATTCTTTTACAACCTTTTCATCAGCGCCATTTTCGGCAAGCACCTTATAGGCTGTACCCGATGGATAAGTTATAAGAGCATATAAAAGATGCTCTGTACCTATAAATTTATGTTTCATATTTCCTGCTGTCTCAGCAGCTACATCCAATACCTCCTGAGCCTGCAATGTATATCCTGTCTTCATTGTTTACCTCCGTCGTTGCCAAATCTTTCAAACTCCTTAAACATATCAGAAATAATCTGATGCATTTCTTCTGCACTTATCTGTTTGCAGACCGCTTCTGCAACCATCATACGCATATTGCAATTTATCACTTCAAGGTGTTTTGGTTTGGAATCAAGTGATATACATACAACTGCCCCCTTACGTCTGTCCAGTTTTAAATAACCGTCCTCTCTCAAAAGTGCATATGCTTTATTGACTGTATGCATATTAACCCCGAGTTCATCAGCCAGTTGCCTTACAGACGGAAGGGATTCGCCATCCTTAATTTCCTCCTGGGCTATACCCATTATTATTTGATTTCTTAGCTGCATATATATTGCTTCATCGCTGTTAAAATCAATTTTAATAAACATTCTGTATCTCCGTTTTAAACTACGATTAACATATTTTTCTTTCTGTCATATCGCATGCGCCATATGATTTAAATCTACTGCTCGTCTATAGCTTTTCCAATGTCGTTTCTCATATACTTATTTTCAAAGTTTATCCATTTTGTAGCCTCGTATGCATTGGCTCTTGCCTTGTGTAAATCTTCACCTTTTGCCGTTACACCAAGTACTCGTCCGCCATTTGTTACTATTCCTTTATCGGTTGCCTTGGTACCTGCATGAAAAACGTAATAGCCTTCCTTATCATCAAATGTATCAAGACCGCTTATAACAAACCCTTTATCATAATGCTCCGGATAACCGTCTGAAGCAAGTATTACACACACTGCCGCATTATCCTCAAACTGTAAATCCACTTCATCAAGCTTTCCGTCTATACAGGCTTCCATAACCTCTATGATGTCATTTTTCATTCTGGGAAGAACAACCTGAGCCTCCGGATCACCAAATCTTGCATTATATTCAAGTACCTTAGGTCCATCTTCCGTAAGCATAAGACCACAGAAAAGAATCCCTTTAAAATCTCTGCCTTCAGCCTTCATGGCATCCATAGTCGGCTGATATATCTTCTCTTTACAGAATTTATCAATATCCTCTGTATAAAACGGACTTGGTGAAAATGTACCCATGCCGCCTGTATTAAGTCCTTTATCTCCATCCTTTGCTCTCTTATGATCCTGAGCGGAGGTCATAGGCTTTATATGTGTTCCGTCACAGAAACAGAGAACAGAAACCTCTCTTCCTGTCATAAACTCCTCTATAACTATTTTATCACCTGCTGTACCAAACTGTTTATCAAGCATAAGAGTCTTTACTCCTGCTTTTGCTTCATCGAGATTATTACAGATAAGAACTCCCTTACCGAGAGCAAGTCCGTCAGCCTTAAGTACTATAGGCATCTTTGCTGTTTCAAGGTATGAAAGTGCAGCTTTGGCATTATCAAAAACTTCGTATGCTGCAGATGGTATATTATACTTTTTCATCAAATCCTTTGAAAATGCCTTTGAGCCTTCTATAATAGCTGCATTTTTAGCCGGACCAAATACTCTTAGACCGGCTTTTGTAAATGCATCTGCCACTCCTGCCACAAGCGGATCATCCGGTCCTATGATTGTTAAATCAATCTCATTTTCCTTTGCAAATTCAACAAGCTTTTCCGCATCCATAACAGATATGTCTACACACTCCGCAACATTTGCTATACCGGCATTTCCAGGTGCTGCATAAAGCTTATCAACATGCTTGCTTTCACTACATTTAACTGCTATGGCGTGTTCTCTTCCGCCACCGCCAACTATAAGTACTTTCATAATCTTACTCCTTCTAATCATAGCTATTTCATAACTTTTTTATAAATTATAAAATCGAACGTCATTTTTCTGATAATGCAATCATTTTATTTGTTATTTTTAATTATTATTGATTATTTGCTATCATATTAATCGCTGCAGGCAAAAGCTTCCATTCTGCCTCCTCCATAATTCTTTGCTGCAGAATCTTAGGTGTATCGCCTTCCTTTACCTCAACAGCCTTTTGAAGAATAATCGGTCCCGTATCAGTACCCTTATCCACATAATGAACCGTAGCACCCGACACCTTTACTCCACGAGCCAAAGCAGCCTCATGTACCTTAAGTCCATAATATCCTGTTCCACAAAATGATGGTATGAGAGATGGATGGATATTTATAATCTTATTCTCATACATATCTATCATCTTTTCAGGTATAACTACAAGAAATCCTGCAAGGACAATTAAATCCGGTTTATATGCATTTACCTTTTCCAAAAGAGCTTCGTTAAACTCTTCTCTTGTTGCATAATCCTTTGGTGAAACAACCTGATTGTCTATGCCTGCCTTTTTAGCCCTTTCCAAAGCAAAAACGTCATAATTATTGCTTATAACACCGACAAGTTCAGTATTGGTTATAGTTCCGTCAGCCACTCTGTCTATAATTGCCTGTAAATTGGTTCCGCCTCCGGATACCATCACAACAACTCTTAACATAATTCTACTCCCTTATCTCCTGCTTTAACCTCACCTATAAGAAATGCCTTATCGCCGGCAGTCTCTATGGCTTTCATAGTGCTATCGACATCAGTAGCATCTACAGCAACAACCATACCTATACCCATATTGTAGGTATTGTACATCATTTTCTCCTCAATATCGCCTTTTGATGCAATGAGCTTAAATATAGCAGGTACTTCGTACGAATTTTTATCTATAACCGCTTTGACTCCTTCAGGAAGCATTCTTGGAATATTTTCATAGAAACCTCCTCCCGTTATATGGCTGCAACCCTTTATTTTTATACCATTATCCTTTACGCTTTTTAATGCTTTTACATAGATTCTTGTAGGCTCGATAAGTGCCTCTCCGAGAGTCCTTCCAAGCTCATCATAGTAGGTGTCAAGCGACTCTTTCGTCATATCAAATACTTTTCTTACAAGTGAAAAACCATTACTGTGAACTCCGCTTGAAGCTATACCTATAAGCTTGTCGCCGGCTTTTATATCTGCTCCGGTTATCAAATCCTTTTTATCAACAACACCTACAGCAAAGCCTGCAAGGTCATACTCATCCTCCGGCATAAGTCCCGGGTGCTCTGCAGTTTCACCGCCTACAAGAGCTGCACCGCTTTGGACACATCCCTCAGCTACACCACTTACTATAGCAGCAATCTTTTCCGGATAGTTCTTTCCGCATGCTATGTAGTCCAGGAAAAATAAAGGTTCTCCACCTGAACATGCTATATCATTAACACACATGGCAACTGCATCTATACCTATGGAATCATGTTTATCCATAAGAAATGCCAATTTGACTTTGGTTCCGCAACCATCTGTACCCGAAAGAAGCACAGGCTCTTCCATATCTTTAATCTTACTCAGATCAAAAGCTCCGGCAAAGCCTCCTATCTCGCCTAAAACTTCTTCTCTCATAGTCTTTTTGATGTGCTTTTTCATAAGTTCAACCGACTTATAACCTGCCTCGATATCCACACCTGCTTTTTTGTAATCCATTTATATTTCCTCCTGAATTTTATTGACGAATTTTTCAAAAACAATCGTCATTATTATATTCGATATAGAACAGTTTGTAAAGCACTGGAAGGACATATTTTTTAATTGATATTTAAATAGAAATATGATAAATTATAAGAGATATATTTTTTACTAAATTATAAAAATTATCTTTGTTTTATACAATAGCTTTCGGGGGATTTTTTATGGACAAAAAAAATAATAGACTTAATATCGGTTTTTTTACCTGTCATCTTGATAATGATTATGCATATGAAGTTTGTAAAGGTGTTGACTGCGCAGCGAAAGAATTGGATGTAAATCTTATAGTTTTTCCCGGCATGTACATGAATGCCTCTTATAACGACCCTAAAAATGCACGTTTCGACTATCAATATAATTCAATTTTTTACTATGCATCAAAGCATACTCTTGACGCACTCATTGTTTCCATAGGTTCAATCGGAAGCTTTCTTTCCGAAAATGATATGATTACTTTCTTAAGTAAATTTGATATTCCGATTCTCACAATCGAGATAGAGGTTCCGGGCTATCCATACCTTTTTACCGAAAGTAAAACCGGCATGCGTCAGGCTGTAGAACATCTCATCAAAGAACACGGAAAAACCAGGATAGGTTTTGTTAGCGGAAGACGGGAAAATGCAGATGCAAGAGAAAGGCTCAATACTTATCTCGATGTTCTTGCAGAAAATAATATTGAAATTGATGAAAACAGGATTGTATATGGCAACTTTTCCGAATTCACCGAGGAAATAGTCGGTGATTTGCTTGACAGAAATCCGGATCTTGAGGCTATAGTATTTGCCAATGACCAGATGGCTATAGGCGGATATACAGCCATAAAACAACATGGACTTGAAATCGGAAAAGATATACTTGTAACAGGATATGATGATTCTCCGGTTTCTATTGTACTGGATCCGCCTCTTACTACCGTTCATAACAGTGTGATAACCATGGGATACCAGTCGGTTTTTGAAGCTGTTAATCTTATCAACTCCGGCAAAACCAATGTAAATATACTTAATTCAGAACTTATAGTACGTTCATCATGCGGTTGTGGCGATTTTAAACTGAATAGTATATTAAATGAACAGAACGATTTCTCAGATTCGGTTGAAAAAGCTATAACCAATATAGACGAATATTTATTTCATGATTATAAAAAAACATTTTATTATCAAAAGCTTATCGATGCAATTAACCCTCTGTTTAAGAGTATAATACATCCGATAATAGTTGATAGAGAATACAAATTTGACAACGAGGCAATTGTTCATGAAGCGGTAAATCTTTTAGATTCTCCTGTTATAAACAGTTACTTTAATGTAGATAAAACCATACATGCGATATGCCGGTTAAAGGAGCTTCTTATCTCAATGTCTGAGAAGGATGCAGAAAAGACTTCTATTCTTTCTCAGCTATTTAACGAAATTCTTGAGGCTTTACTGCTTCATACATCAGGCACTCTGTATAATACTATACGAAAGCACAAATCAAATGTATGGTCATCCATGTATATAACAAGAGATACACTGACCTACAGCGATGACGAAGAGGCTTGTTTTAAGCTAATGATGGAAAAACTTGCTGATTCGGATTTTATCAGTTCATATATTTATATATATGATGAACCGGTTATGCTTTTACCTGACGGTTCATGGAAGATACCTAAAAATCTTTACCTTCAGGTATGTAACGATAATGGCAAAACTACTTATCTTTCTGGAGACAGCAGACTGATTTCATCAGAAGAAGTATTTTTTAACCATTACACTTCTTATGACAGAAGAAGAACTCTCGTTGTTTCACCTTTATTTACAAACAATATTCAGTACGGATTATTTGTAGGCGAAATTGATATAACTCATTTCGACAACATTTATCCTACTACTCTTCAGTTGTCAACATCACTGAACTTTATATCACTTATGAAACAGCAGCTTGCAATTCAAAAGAAACTTGCAATATCAGCTACTGAATTAAATGCCAAAAACAGGCTTTTAAATGAGCTTTCCATAACCGACCAGCTTACAGGCATCAACAATCGTCGTGGTTTCCTCGATAGTGTTCAATCATATGTAAACTCTTCATACAACGAAGGAAAACGGGCAATGATTGTATTTGCCGATATGGATAACCTAAAACAGGTAAATGATATCTACGGACACAAAAACGGTGACTTTGCCATAAAGAGCATCGCCAATATCCTTAAAAAGAGCTTTGATGAAGAAGACATCATCGGAAGAATCGGTGGTGATGAATTTGTAGCTTTCGCATTTTTAGATGATGTAGAGCGTCCACAGATTATCAGAAATTCTATAGCTTCTTTATCCAAAGAGCTTAATGATACCTGTGGCAAACCATACTACATCGACATAAGCCTCGGCGTTTACACCTTCACATGTACGCCTTCCATCAGTATTGAAGAAATCCTTCATAATGCAGATGAGGCTCTCTACGAAAACAAGAAGAACAAGCGCAAGAGCGTCATCAAAGAGCAACACTAAACTGCTTTATCCTTTACTTTTCTCTTAATATTGTCTCCGCATTACTGTATCTTTCTTCAATAATCAGTATTCGGAGGTTTAGTTTTTGCTTACTATGATGCCGCCGGTTTTGTAGATGCTTTCTGCAGGTACTACGCCACGCACACAGGAAACAGGGTATATATTTGAGTGAGGACAGATTACAGTGCCGGGATTAAGTACTGAGTTGCAACCAACTTCTACAAAATCACCCAGCATCGCTCCAAATTTCTTGAGCCCCGTTTCTATTTCTTCATCTTCGGATTTTACTACAACAAGAGTCTTGTCACTCTTTACGTTTGAAGTGATAGAACCGGCTCCCATATGTGATTTAAATCCGAGAACCGAATCACCCACGTAGTTATAGTGTGGAACCTGTACGTTATCAAAGATTATTACGTTCTTTAATTCTGTGGAATTACCCACTACACAGTTTTCCCCAACAAGTGCATTGCCTCTTATAAAAGCACATTGTCTTACTTCTGTACCTGCTCCAATTATGGCAGGTCCGGCTATGTAGACTGTATCAAATACTGTTGCGGTTTTATGTATCCAGACATTTTCGCCACGTTTAATGTAATCCTCAGGACACTCTTTGTCTATAGTCTCACCAAGGGAGAGAATTATATCCTTTATCTGCGGAAGAACCTCCCATGGATAAGTTACCTTTTCAAGCCATGGTTTTGCCTTTGTATGTTCCAAACTGTACATTTTTTTGATGGTGATTGATTCCATAATTAATCTCCTTTTTAAATTATTTATTTATCTTATTATCGATGCATTAAGATAGTGCCAATTAAAAATATCAGCTCTTCTTTGAAGACTTATTTCCTTTTTGATAAAACTCCTTTGATTTATCAAATATATAAGTTATTTTGTTTTGATTATCCAGCTTTTTAACAAGCTCGGTATTTTTTATTACATAGCTGTTCATCTTAGTTACATATTCATCTTTGGGAATTTTTCCTTCAGCGACACCTGTAAGCCCCTTTTCCCAGCTTGCGGTCATCTCTGCCTTGAGCAAATTGTTGATGGAATAATATACGACATCATATATTATTTCACCCAAAAATGTAGGTGTAACTATCTGTGTTTTTTTGTTAAGCTGTATATATTTATTGTTTACGAGCTTGGTTATAATACTGTCCCTGGTTGCACTTGTTCCGATACCGGAGCCCTTTATCTGACTCCTTAATTCTTCGTCCTCTATGAGTTGTCCGGCATTTTCCATAGCAAGTATCAATGTACCTGACGAGTACCTTTTAGGAGCTGAAGTTTCTCCTTCTTTTATATTTAATTCTTTGGCAGTAAGCTTATCTCCCTTTTTCAAGGTCTTCAGTTTTTCAAGCATTTCCTCCGATAGTTTATTGTCAGCCTGATCTTCCTGATTTTTTATGTTATCATTTTCTTTATCATCCGGATTAGTGCTGTCATCAGAAGATGTCTTTCCATCCTTCCCCATCTGCGTTGCAACAAGTTTTGGATTGGCTATCACAAGATATCCCGGCTTTGAAAGTCTTTTAAAGTTTGCAAAGAAGCTTTCTGTTTTTTCGCCATTTATCTTAGTTAATGTAAGCGCTATCTTCTCATACTCTGCTGCCGGATAAAAGATGCTTAAGAATCTTCTTGCTACTATGTCATACACTTTTTTTGCCGTTTCAGATACCGAATTAAGAGCACCAAAACCCTGACCGGTTGGAATTATGGCATAGTGATCCGTTATCTGTTTATCATTAACATATTTTGATTTTGCAATTCCTTTATATCCGCCCTGAGAAATTATATTATCTGCAAACGAAGAAAGTGCAGGATATTTTTTTAAACCACTTATATTTTTATATATTTCTTTGGATACTGCTGTAGACAATACTCTCGCATCCGTTCTTGGATATGTAACAAGTTTTTTCTCGTAAAGTTCCTGAACTATATTAAGTGTGTCCGTAGGACTTATTTTAAAAAGTCTTGAACAGTCATTTTGTAATTCCGCAAGATTATAAAGCATCGGTGGCTGTTTCTTTTCAGTCTTTTTTTCTACCTTGGCAACATCAAATACTAT
>ODAI014081387.1_pt1 | contig 10374 bp, 8 predicted proteins | sample 1539321 | NCBI WGS metagenome assembly ODAI01 (sample SAMN02144231, study PRJEB22623) | gut metagenome | biome: sheep rumen | host: Ovis aries | place: New Zealand | reverse complement strand
GAGTGGACAATCTTTCAGCCATAAACAATAGCGCGTGATTCCGTTGATTAACTCGTTGGAGCCGACGTAATTACGAATCAATTTGGCTACATCGGATTCGTATTTGATGAAGTCTTTGTACTCTTCAGCCGTCAACAAAAAATTTCCTCCGTCAGTCGGGCAAGAGCCGACAATCATGGGCGGCACGTCTTGGCGCAATTCGGCGCGTCAAGCAAGTAAGCATTGATGTTGTCGACGAGGCCGCTAAAGTCGGTGGCAAGTTCTGTGCGTGGGAATGAAAACTTTTTTCGACGAAGGGCGGATTTCCGATGATAAAATTGGGTTGCGGACAAATTTTTTGCCGGTCGATTTATTTCTTGCGTCTCCTGGATCATCTGGAATTCGGTAATTCAAAGAGCGGTTTGAGCGACGGCAACGGCAAAGTCATTGAGCTCGATTCCGGAGAATTGCGCGATAGAAATTTTTATCGGGTTGATTAGTTCGCCGAGCTGAATTTGACTGCCGAAAAGTTCTTTGAGGATTTCGTTTTCAAGTCGGCGCAACGACAGATAACTTTCGGTCAAGAAGTTACCGTTGCCGCAAGCGGGGTCGAAAATTTTTATAATGCATGCCGTTGGCACGCCGCGTCACGGGATTTAACGTAGATTCAAAGACCGTGAGTAATCATAACAAACGCATGAAATTTTTCGGGCAACTCGGTCAGCAAAATTCGCGTCGGTTCGGCAAGCGTCTCCATATCGTAAATCAAAAACTCGGCGAAGTTGCAAACGACAATCCAACGCGAACGCATGGAATAGGGCAGACCGTTGCCGTAGCGTTGCGCCTGTTCGTAGCCGCGCCCCGACCATTGAGCGACAAATTTTTTAGCGTCGTTCATAAGTCGTCACGATTGTCATTGGCAAGTTGCTCAAGGTGTAAAATAGGCAAGTCCGTGGCTTTTTGAATATCGGCGAAATTAAGCTCCATGCTAATGAGTTTAATGGCGACGGATTCGCGTTCTTTATTTCCCGAAACGATGCCGAAGTCGACGTAGTTTAAGAACGTGTCGGGGGAAACTGTCGGTGCGAGTCTCGATAGTTTTACCGAAGACGAAGTTATCACGAGCGGTAGCGTCGTGCCATTGTTTAGTGATTTGCTTGTCAGCCATAAACTCACCTCGAAAAAATTATAACACGAAGCCGGGATGTTTTTTTACCCCGAACAGGCACGACTTCGACGAAAAGTGTTTGCCATGCCGTATTGACGATGGCGTATAATAACAAAAATTTTCGGGAGTGATACGAATGACTTTGCAAGATTGGCAGATATTGCGAAACGGCAAGCGGGCGGACTTCGCAATCATAATCGCAATCAGCGCGATATTCCTGTTCGTAATTGCAATAAACGTCCGCTTGATATTCCGCATGACGTCGAATCAAACCGAGGAAATCGGTCAGACGCAACTGGAAGTTATCCGCAGTGAATTTCAAGGCACACTTTATCGGGCGGAAGGCGCGACGTTGCGAATGGCAATGGAGGCTGAACAGTTGCTCAAAGTCAACACGCCGAGTGATGAGCTGGAAAATTTTTTCTATATGCGCAAACGCGAGCTCAAAAATTCGACGGGCGGAATTTGCTTCAACGTCTACATTGCGGACAAAGATTGGACGATCATTCCCGACTTTACGTTGCCGCCGGAATTTCGCGTGACGGAGCGGCTTTGGTTCAAGGGCGCAGTCGACAACGGCGGAAAAATTTTCATCAGCGAGCCGTACCTCGACATGACAAGCGGCATCATGTGCTACAGCATGTCGAAACTTTTGGCGGACGGCAAAACGGTCGTCGGGCTGGATTTCAACTTCGCCGAGATCCAACGCTTTATTCGCAAGATGAGCGCGAATACCGACCGCAAAGCTTTAATCGTCACGCGCGGCGGCATGATTATCGGCTTCAACGACATGAATCTTGTCGGCGGAAAAATTTCCGACAAGTTGCCCGAATACGAAAATATTTTGGAACGTGTCGTTCACAGCGACGGCAACGAAAGTTTCAACGCTTACATTGACGGAGAGGAGCACACGATTTTTTACGGCGCGACGCCCAACGGCTGGTACATCATCCTCGGCGTCGACAATCGTGCGTTTTACCGCGACAGCTACCGTCAAATTTTCTTGACGGCAACTCTAAGCTTGATGATGATGTTGGCGATAATTTTTTTCTACCTGAACGCGTTGAGACACCGTCTGCAGGCACAGACCGCCTTGCGCGTTCGGGAAGAATTTTTGTCGCGGTTGAGCCGTGAACTGCGCGACCCGCTGAAAATAATTTTGGACGCCTCAAGCTCGGACGTTTTGAAGTCCGCCGCCAATTCCGTCGACAAAGCCGCCGAAGTTCGCGAATCCGCGCTGAAACTTTCGGACATGCTCGACAACCTGTTTTCGTTCTCGACGCTGGTCACGGGCGACAAAAAATCTTCCGCCGAAAAAAATTTCCACAGCCGCGATTTGTCCACGGTCAGCAATCACGCCCGCCGACGGATTATCGCCGTGTTAATCGTCGCAATGACTGTGGCGTTCGGAATTTGCCTGACGACGACAATCAGTTGGGGCGACAGCAAGATGAATCGCCAAGTCGACGCTTACGAACATCAGCTTGCCACGTGGATTGAGGATCAGCGCAGTATCGTTTTGATGTTCGCCAATCTTTTGAGCGAACACCCCGAACTTATGGACGATTATCCGTCCGCCGTGAAATTTCTCGACGACATCGCCAAACACTACCCCGAAATTTCCGTGTGCTATCTTGCCAATCCGTACAGAGAAATTCCCGTCATCATGAATAACGGTTGGCAGCCGCCGCCCGAATTCAGACCCGAAACTCGTCCGTGGTACATTCAAACGGAAAGTTCCGTCAGCGGCTTCAGCATTTCGCCGCCGTATTTCGACGTGCAAACGGGACTTTATTGCGTCACAATGGCTAAAATTATTTTCGGCGCGAAAGGTGAGTTCGTCGGGATTTTCGCCGTTGATTTTTACATTGACAGCTTGACGCAGGTGCTCGGCGCAAGCTACACCAAGGACAGCTACGCGTTTCTTGTCGATCGCAATGGAGTCATTCTCAATCATCCGAACGCCGCTTACCAACTTTCGGCGGAGCGCGTGACCAACATTGCCGACACCGAATACGCCGAAGTTTTTTCCGCTGAAGGCGTCGACACGCTCAAAGACTTCAGCGGCAAATCCGTCGCGTGTCTCGCCAAAACCAACACGACTTCGCAATTTACCGTCATCGTCGCAAACAGCTGGTGGAACATTTACGGCAATGTCGTCGCGTTGGCGATATTGTTCGTGATGTTGCTCGGAGTTTGCGCCTCGATTATCAACGCGTTGATTAATCGACTGCTTCGTTGGCAAGCCGCCGTCAATCGCCAACTCAAAGACGCGTCGGATACGGCTTTGGCGGCAAGTCAGGCGAAGTCGCAATTCCTCGCGCAAATGTCGCACGAGATTCGCACGCCGATTAATGCCGTGCTCGGAATGAACGAAATGATTCTGCGCGAAAGCCAATCGCCCGCAGTCCTCGATTACGCCACGAACATTCAGAGCGCGGGCAAGACGTTGCTGTCGCTGATAAACTCAATTCTCGACTTCAGCAAGATTGAAGACGGCAAAATGGAAATTGTCCCCGTGCGATATGAAACTGTCGCGCTGATTGATGACCTCGTCCACATGATTTCCGACAAGCTCAAGAAAAAAGATCTCGACCTCAAGTTGCAGATTGACCCCGCGTTGCCGAAAAGTTTGTACGGCGACGACGTTCGACTGCGGCAGATAATCACGAATCTGCTGACCAACGCCGTCAAGTACACGCACAAAGGCTCCGTCACGTTGCAAATCGGCGGCAGTGAAGTCGACGCCGACACGTGGGCTTTGCAAGTTGCCGTCCGCGACACGGGCATCGGCATTCGCGCCGAAGACATCCCGAAAATTTTCCAATCGTTCCGCCGACTTGATGAGGAGCGTAACCGCAATATCGAAGGCACGGGCTTGGGCATTGCCATTGTCCAAAAACTTCTCGGCATGATGGACAGCCGCCTTGAAGTCGCCAGCGTTTACGGAGCAGGCTCGGAGTTTTCGTTCAAACTGATTCAGAAAATCATCGACAAAACTCCCGTCGGCGATTACGCGGCGCGGCACCTCAAGCAGTCGAATTCGTCCGCACGGAAAAATTTTTTGACGGCGACGGGTGCAAAAATTCTTGTTGTGGACGATAATGATATGAACTTGAAAGTTATCGGCGGCTTGCTCAAGCGCAACCGAATTGTGCCCGACCTTGCCGACAGCGGCGCGAAGTGTCTGGAGCTTGCCGCGAAGAATTTTTACCACATAATTTTTTTGGATAACATGATGCCCGTCATGAACGGTATCGAGACGTTGAAGACTTTGCGGCGCGAAAAAATCTTGAGCGACAAAACATCGGTCGTCATGCTTACGGCGAACGCGATTGCCGGTATGCGAGAAAAATTTCTGCGCGAAGGCTTCGACGATTACTTGAGCAAGCCGATTGACGTTGGCGCGCTTGAAACGATTTTGGAACGACATTTGCCCGCCGACATTGTGAGCTTTGACGTTGAGGAGCCGAAAAAAATTCCGCCGCCGATTGAAACGCCCGCCGTTGAGCCGACCACGCCGCTTGCCGACGACTCCGACGCCGACACCTTCAGCGCGACCGACCGAAAAATTTTCGCAGACGTCTGCCCCGACATCAATCTTGACGTCGCGTTGCGCTACTGCATGGACAGCAAAAGTTTCGTGATTCAGATGTTGACGGCTTTCACCGACGCCGCTCGCGCAGAAAAAATTCAGGCGGCTTTTGATTCGGGCGACGTGAAAAATTATCAAATACTCGTCCACGCGCTCAAGTCAACGTCGCTGTCAATCGGCGCGGAAAATTTGAGCGGGCAGGCAAAGCAGTTGGAACTTGCCGCCAAAGCCGACGACCTTGCCGCGATTCAAGCGGGGCACGCGCCGTTGATGGCGGTTTATCAAAACGTTCGTGAACAAATCGCAAAATGGTTGGAGGCGAGCACATGAGCAAAATTTTAATCGTCGACGATGAATCAATGATGTTGATGATGGCACGCCACATTCTGTCGCGGAAATATGACGTGGTGACGGCGACGACGGGTGCGGAGGCGATTGAACTTTTCGAGCGAGAAAAGCCCGACTTGGTGTTGTCGGATTTGCTTATGCCGGAAATGGACGGCTACGAATTGCAACGGATTTTGCAGGAACGAACTGCGGAGCCCGTGCCGATAATATTCATGACCGCCGACGAAAGTTCCGAATCCGAAAGTCGCGGCTTTGAATTGGGCGCGGCGGATTACATTCGCAAACCGCTAAAGCCCGACGTTTTACTGCGGCGAGTGGGCAACATAATCGACAACCTCGACAAAATTCACAAACTCGAAGTGGCGGCGTCGACCGATCCTTTGACGGGGCTTCTGAACAAAGCGGCGTCGCAAAAGGAACTTGGCGAGCGCGTCCGAAATTCGGCGGGAGCTTTGCTGATGATTGACCTCGACAGCTTTAAGCTCGTCAACGACATTTACGGGCACGCGGCGGGCGACAAAATTCTGATTCAATTCGCCGCGCTGATTCGCAAGATTATTCGCGACGAAGACTTGGCGGGACGCATGGGCGGCGACGAATTCATTGCCTTCATTGACGGCGTCAACGACGAAAATATTCTGCGCGCCAAAGCCAACTACCTCAACGCGCAAATTTTAATCGTCGCGAAAAATCTCATCGGCTCCGATATGCAAATTCCGCTTGGCGTGAGCGTCGGCGCGGTCTTCATTCCCGAAGAAGGCAACGATTTCCCGACGCTGTACAGGAAGGCTGACGCCGCGCTTTACGACGTCAAACAGCACGGTAAACACGGGCTTGCAGTATTCGGCGACCATCACAAGGCGAACACTTCGGCGGCGGGAAAAATTTCGCAGATGCGGCTGATTCTCGGCGAACGAACTCAAGAGCCCGGCGCGTATGTCGTCGACTTCGAGACCTTCAAAAAAATTTATCGGCTGTTGGTGCGCATGGCTGACAACTGCAAGAAGGGCTTGACGTTGCTGCAGTTCACGTTGCCCACGGACGAGGCGGCGGCGGAATTCGGCGAAATTTTGGTTCAGTCGTTGCGGCCCAGTGATTGCGTGTCGCAAAGCGGCAAAAAATTTTTCGTGTTGCTCATGGAGGCGACGAAGTCCGAATCGGAACTTGTGCGCGACAGAATTTTTTCGCGGTGCCGAAAATCTCTGGTCGAGGCAATTTCATTCGAGCGGGAAGCGATTTTTGCGACATGATTCAGCGGTATCTCAAGGGCGAATTGTACGCCGTCAGTCGTGAAATGATTTTGCAGTCGGATTCGCTTAAGCAGGAGCTGATTAACGGAAACTTGATTTTCGTCGGCGAGGGTTTAACGTTCACCGTGACGATACCGCAGTTTATTGCGCCCGCCGCAGAAATGTAAATTGTCGTGCAAAGTTTTATGCGCGACAGGCGGACTTGACGGTCTTGTTATTGCCGTCGAAATGAGCGAACACTGTGAAAATCGGCGTTTCCTTGGAACGTGGGAGCATTAATTCGGATTGCACTCGCGAACGCTTAATTGACGATTTTTACTGCACAAGCTTGCGCTGAATCAATATATTTCAACAGATGCCGACAAACGGCGTCCATAATTTTTTCTTCCCAAATGTAGTTGCCGCTGAATTGCCCGCGACTGCTCGGATTGTCTTCCGAAATCGCCGTACCGTTGAGCATGTAAACAAAGCCGTCGTGACTTTCGGGGCGGAAAAAAATTCCCGACAGCAATCCGAACGCCGCGCCGCTGTGTCCGATAAGATTAACCACGTGTTCGCGGCAGACACGCGCAGAACTCGTGCCGTCAATGCGATACGTTCCCAAGCCGTAATTGAGCATCACTCCGCCCAAAGTATCGCCGTTGGTGCCGTCGAACAGCCATTGCGACTTGAACATTTCGCGCAACGACTCGCGGCTTAAGATTCGGCGTCCGCGATAAATTCCGCCGTTAAAAATCATCGTCAGCACGCGGGCAAGTTCGTCGAACGAAATTCGCAAGCCACCCTGCGGCGAAAAAATCGTGGCGTTCGTCCCGACGCGATAATCGGCAAGATTGTATTCGCCTTGAAAATTTTCGGCGTAAGGATTCTGCAAGCGGACGGTATCTCGCGGCGGCTGAACTCCGTCAAAATCGTCGACCGTGCCGAACCACTCGCGCCCGAAAGAATTTTTCCGATAAACCGCGCCGAGCTGTTCAAATTCCGACGGCTCCAAATTCGCGGGCAGATATTCCGCCTTGATGTCGAGCGGTCGGAAAAGATTTTCGCGCTGATACAGGTCGAAGCGTTGCCCCGTGACGCACTCAACAATCGTGCCGAGCAAACCGTAATTCAAGTTGCCGTAAGTAAAATATTCGCCGACGCTCTCCGTGCCGAAATGTTCGCCGCCCGTAAAAAATTTCCCGTCGCGGCGAAAAAATTCCTCGACGCCGTAAGCGGGCGGGATGCTGTAAATTTTTCCGTCGCGAAGTGATGACGTGTGATTCGCCAACATTCGCACGGAAATTTTTTTTTGCGGCCGGTTCGGGTTGCGAAGTTCAAATCCCAAATATTTTCCCGCGTCGTCGTCGAGATTGAGTTTGCCGCGTTCGACCAACTGCATGACGGCAAAAATCGTGAACATCTTCGAGACCGACGCCGCTCTGAAACGCGTGTTGCGAGTAACGGGCTTATCTGCCGCAATGTCGCGCCGTCCGTGGAACGCCGAAAAAATTTCTTTGCCGCCGCGAAAAATGATGACGCCGAGCCCAGGCACTTTGATTCCGTCGTCGCCAATCATCGCCGCAAGTTCGCTGTCCAAATTCATTGCTCATCCGCTCCAATCAACTTGACAATCGGTTTTTCAGGTTGTTATCATAACGAAAATTTTTACCGAAAGGAAGTGAGCCCGTTGGACGGGTTTTTTATTTCTGACATCGACGACAAAATTTTTTCGCGAATCGCGGGCAGGTCGTACAAGGTCAACTGCACCGTGCCGCTTGCCGATTTGCGTTATCTGGAGCTGCGCCACAAAAATTTACGCGACGAAACTCTTCGCGGCGAAATGATTTGCAACGCCCGAATCGCCGCCGACGTGCTGGAAATTTTCAAGCGACTTTTCGCGGCGAACTACCCGATTGAAAAAGTTCGGCTCATCGACGAATACGACGCCGACGACGAACTTTCCATGCGAGACAACAATTCGTCGAGCTTCAATTTCCGCGTCGTGTCGTTCACGAATCGAATTTCGCTTCACGGCTACGGCTTGGCGGTCGACATCAATCCGCGCTACAATCCCTACATCAAAACCGTCGGCGGCAAAAAAATCATCGCGCCCGATAACGGCGTCGACTTCGAGGACAGGAGCCGCGACTTCCCGTACAAAATCACGGCGGACGATTTGTGTTGCCGACTGTTCCGCGAAAAAAATTTTCTTTGGGGCGGAGACTGCTGGGACGACGAAAAGGACTACCAGCATTTTTTTATGCCCGTTGATTGAGGAGCTGATACCGTGAAAAAAATTTTTATTCTGCTGATGATTTGCGCGTTGATGATTGTGACGGGTTGCGGCGGCGATTCGGCGTCCGACAAAAAGTTGAGCGTCATGCTCGGATCAAACGTCGTTTCGCTCGACAGCGCACAATGCACCGACTCCGCGTCGTTTGAGGTCATTGCCAACTGTATTGACGGCTTGATTCAACTCGACGCCGACGGAAAACCCATTCCCGCCATTGCCGAAAGTTTCGACGTTTCGGACGACGGCAAGACGTATACTTTCCACCTTCGCGACGCGAAATGGGCGAACGGCGACCCCGTCACTGCCGACGATTTTGTTTTCGCGTGGCGACGTCACTGCCAAAAGGCTGAAGAATACGCCTACATCATGGGCGACACCGTTGCTTGCGTGAAAAATGCCGACGCCGTCATCAAAGGTGCCGACCCGTCAACCCTCGGCGTGAGTGCGCCCGACGCCAAAACTTTCGTCGTTGAGCTTGATGCGCCCGTATCGTTTTTCCCGTCGCTGATGGCGTTTCCGACGTTCTATCCGATTAACGAAAAATTTTTCAGCGGACTTGCGGCGGGCACTTACGGCACGAGTCCCGAAACTTTCCTGTCGAACGGCGCGTTCACGTTGGCAAGCTACGTTCCCGGCGCGGCGAACATTCAGCTCAAAAAAAATGACGCCTACTGGAACGCCGCAAAAGTTTCGCTGACCGATTGGCAGTATCAAGTCGTGACCTCGTCCGACAACGCCCTGACCGCCTTCAAGAACGGCACGCTTAACGTCGTCGACATCGGCGGCAGTCAAATCGAACACGTTCAAGGCGACGCCGAGCTGTCCAAAAATCTGCAGTCCGTACCTTCGGGCGCGTTAAGCTATCTTTCGTTCAATCAAGACCCGAAAAATCATCACGCGGGCGCACTTGCCAATGTCAACCTCCGACTTGCGCTGTCCAACGCCATTGACCGCGAATCACTCGTCGACAATTTCGTTGCCAACGGCTCGAAGGCGACGTACACCGCCATTCCGATTCACTTCGCGCCCAATGCCACGACCGGAAAATTTTTCGCCGAAGATCAAAAACAATTCGCGGACGTTGTCGGCTTCGACGTGACCAAAGCCCGCGCTTACCTCGACAAAGCCAAAGCCGAACTCGGCAAGGACAACTTCGACCTTGAGCTGATTTACGCCAACGACAGCGGCAATACCGTCATTAAAGTCGCGCAGGCTCTCAAGTCGCAGATTGAAGGCAACTTGCCCGGCGTTACGCTCAATCTTCAGCCCATGCCCAAAGCCGAATACTTCGACCGCGTCACGACGAACAGCTTCGACATTGCGATAACAAATTGGGTGCCCGACTACGACGACCCGATGACTTTCCTGACGCTGTGGACGACTTCGGGCAGTGAAATTTCCGAACATTGGAGCAACGCCGCCTACGACAAAATTATCGCCGATTGCACCACGGGCGACCTTGCCGCCGATTACGAGGCACGCTGGTCCGCAATGTACGACGCCGAAAAAATTTTGCTCGACAACGCCGTTATCTCGCCGCTTTACACCGCCGCCAACACAATGTTGATTGCGCCGAACATCAGCGGGCTTGAGTTCCACGTTGCGGGCGTCAATCGCGTTTTCAAGTCGGTGATTGTAAAGTGACGCGCTACGTTGCCAAACGAATTCTGATGTCCGTGCTGACGCTGTTTCTGATAATTTTCGTGCTGTTCGTGTTGATTCGGATAATGCCCGGCAACCCGTTCCCCGTGGAGCGAAT
>ODAI013037234.1_pt1 | contig 10374 bp, 10 predicted proteins | sample 1539321 | NCBI WGS metagenome assembly ODAI01 (sample SAMN02144231, study PRJEB22623) | gut metagenome | biome: sheep rumen | host: Ovis aries | place: New Zealand | reverse complement strand
ACATTTTTATGTTAGATTATTTTCTGTAAAGAGCTTTTCATATATTTGAATCCTCTCTCCCCTAAATGAGTGATGAATAAATCCCTCCCCGGTTTGGTTCATCACTCATTTTTATTTTATAAGCAAGCTTATAAAATAAAACATAATACATTTAACCAATAAGGAGTTTTATTATGATTAATGAAATGTACAAGGATATGACCGGAAAAGGTTCCGTCATAAGAGAATTTTTTACTTACGCCAATAAAAAAGCAGCAGAAATAGGTGCCGAAAATATCTATAATTTTTCTATAGGCAACCCTTCTGTTCCAACACCACAAGAATTTACAGATAGCCTTATAGATATGCTTCAGACCAAAAACCCGGTAACACTTCACGGTTACAGCCCGTCTCTCGGTATCGACTCAACCAGAGAAGCCGTTGCTGTTTCTTTAAATAAAAGATTTGGAATGAACTATACAAAGGACGAGATTTTTATGACAACCGGTGCTGCAGGAGCCATAGCACACGCTATAAGATGTGTAGTAAAAGACGGTGATGAGGTTATAACATTTGCACCTTATTTTCCTGAATATGTTCCATATGTAACAGGTACAGGAGCAAAACTTACCATTGTTCCCGCTGATATAGATACATTTCAGATTAATTTTGATGAGTTTGAGAAAACACTGAATCCTAATGTTCAGGCAGTGTTAATAAACTCTCCAAACAATCCTTCCGGTATCGTTTACTCAACTGAGACCATCAAAAAACTTGCAGATATACTTGATAAAAAGCAAAAGGAATACAGTCATGACATCTACCTTATATCCGATGAACCGTATAGAGAAATTGTTTTCTCCGGCACCGATGCACCTTTTGTATCTAAATTTTACGATAATACCATATGCTGCTATTCTTTTAGTAAATCCGTGTCACTTCCGGGTGAACGAATCGGCTATGTAGCCGTAAATCCTGCCTGCAAGGACGCTAAGCTTATAGTCTTAATGTGTGGACAGATTTCAAGATTTACAGGTCACAACTGCCCTCCTTCGCTGATTCAGCTTGGGATAGAAAGCATTCTTTACAAGACCAGCGATCTTTCAATCTACGAAAAGAATAAAGAGATTTTATATAAAGAATTAACAAGAATAGGCTATCATGTAGTTGAACCGGGGGGAACATTTTATATGTTTCCGCGTACTCCAATCGCAGATGCTAACGAGTTTTGCTGGAAAGCAGCAAAAGAATATAATCTCATCATTGTTCCGGGTGACAGCTTTAACTGTCCGGGGCATTTTAGGATTTCCTATTGTGTTACAACGGATATGGTCGAAAAATCCATACCTTTATTTGAAAAACTCTACAATTCATACAATTAAAGCATTGTTTTTTATATGATTTTTTTGTATAATTTAGATTGTATGTGTAATAAAAAATTGGGAGGATGAAATAATGGCAGAGCCTATGATAACAGGTTTTAGAGAAAAAAAGCCAAAAAGATATACAGGAATTTTATTACACCCTACTTCTTTTCCGGGTCCGTACGGTATAGGAGATCTCGGTAAGGGTGCTTATGATTTTATAAATTTTTTAGAGCGTTCAGGTCTTAATACCTGGCAGGTGCTTCCGCTTGGACATACAGGCTTCGGTGATTCACCATATCAGCCTTTTTCAGCATTTGCCGGTCAACCGCTTATAATAAGTCCCGATCACTTAAAAGAGCTTCATCTTTTGTATGACAGCGATTTTTACGATATGCCTCAGTGGAATCCTGAGCAGGTTAACTACGGTGAGCTTATATCATTTAAATCACGTCTCCTAAAAATTGCGTATGAGAGATTTACAGATGATGATATTTCGGACGGAATATCCACAAGTCCTGAACTTATGGAACAATATAAAGGTTTTTGCGATACTAACGCTTACTGGCTTGATGATTATGCTTTATTTATGGCAGGCAAGGATTACCACGATGGTTTGCCTTGGTATATGTGGGAGGATGATTTAAAAAAACCGACCAAAAAGCAAAAAGAAGCATGGTTCAAAAAGCTCGATAAAGAAACAGGTTATTATAAATTTATACAATTTTTATTTAACGTCGAATGGCTCGATTTAAAGAAATATGCCAATGACAAGGGTATCTCAATTGTTGGCGATATTCCTATATTTATGGCGTGGGACAGCGTTGATGTATGGGCCAATCAAAAGCTTTTCCTGCTTGACAGCGATGGTTATCCGACTGTTGTTGCGGGAGTTCCACCGGATTATTTTTCGGCTACAGGTCAGCTCTGGGGTAATCCACTCTATAATTGGAAGAAACATACCGAAACAGGATACGAATGGTGGCTCAACCGTATAAAGCACCAGCTTACACTGGCAGATTTTTTACGTATCGACCATTTCCGTGGTTTTGATAAATTTTGGGCAATTCCATACGGAGAAGAAACTGCCATAAACGGTAAATGGGTTAAAGCTCCGGGTATAAACTTCTTCACCCAGCTTGAAGCAACTCTTGGTTATCATCTTCCTATAATCGCTGAAGATTTGGGTGAGATAGATGAGTCGGTTGCAGAACTCAGGGATAAATTTGGCTTACCGGGTATGAAGATTCTTCAGTTTGCATTTGAAAATCCTGAGGAAAATGATTTTCTTCCTCATAATTTTATAAGAAACTGTGTATGTTATACCGGAACACACGATAATGATACCACTCTCGGCTGGTATAAGCATGCTTACGAGGCATCCAAGGATAAGCTGAGAAGATATTTTTCAACGGACGGCAATGATATATGCTGGATTTTAATAAGAGCATGCTTTGGCTCAGTTGCCAACATGGCTATAGTTCCGCTTCAGGATGTACTTTGTCTGGATTCATGGGCACGTTTTAATACACCCGGCGTAGGCGAAGGAAACTGGGCTTGGCGATATAAGCAGGAAGCTCTTACCAACGAGCTTGCCGCAAGATTATATGAAACCTGCAAGATGTACGGAAGGTAATATGTCAGGAGGGGTTATATGAAAAGTTTTTTAGCCTATATGGCACTGTTTTTCTCATCATTTTTTATAGTACCTTATCATTGGTATCTGCAAAAGCTTGCCAAGAAAAATCCCAAAGAAGCATGGGAACGTTCTTATCGGCTCGTAAAAGGATTTTTCAATGCCGAACTTAAGCTTGTCGGCTGCAAGATAACTGTACTTGGAGAAGAAAATATTCCCAAAGACACAGCTTGTCTTTTTGTCGGAAATCACAGAAGCTATTTTGATATACTTGTGTCCCACAATACTGTTGGTTTTCCTGCAGGATTTATAGCAAAAGCAGAGATGCGAAAAGTCCCTTTACTTCGTCTTTATATGAAAGATATAGGCTGTCTTTTCTTAGAGCGTGACAATATCAAACAGGGACTTGAAACTATCAATAAAGGTGCTGAATATATGAAGCAGGGTCATTCTATGATTCTTTTCCCTGAAGGACACAGAAACCAGACCGATGAATTTCTTCCGTTTAAGGAAGGCGGCTATAAGATGGCTGACAAATCAGGCTGCCCTATCGTACCATTTGCAATATCAGGAACTGATTTAATATATGAATCCGCTCCCGGCAAAAAATTTACAAAGGGCAATGTAATCATAGAATACGGAAAGCCTATCTATCCAAATGAATATCCTATGAAGGAAAGAAAGGCCAAATATAAAGAAATACCTGATATCATTAAAGAAATGCGTTCAAAACATAAATTAAAGAAATAATTACGGAGGATCAACATTATGCCTTGGTGGGGAATATTACTTATAGTTATTGTAGTTGCACTTGGTATACTATTTGCACTATATAAAGTCGGAGACAAGCTCCAAAAGAAACAGATTGAACAAAAAGAACAGATGGCAGATGCAGCTCAGCCTGCAACTATGCTTATAATAGATAAAAAATATCTGCCCATGAAGGACGCAGGGTTGCCTAAAATGGTTATGGAACAGACTCCAAAAAAATACCACAAAGCTAAGCTCCCTATTGTCAAAGCAAAGGTCGGCCCACAGATTATGAATTTTATATGTGACGATGCAATATTTGAAGATGTACCTACCAAGGGTGAGGTTAAAGCCATGGTAAGCGGTATATACATAGTAAGCGTAAAGAGTGTACGTGGCAAGAAAAAAGCAGCCCAGGTTGAAGAAGAAACAAACGGTAAGAAAAAGAAGAAGAGCATGCGTCAGCGTATGCAGCAACGTCAGGCTGAATACCAGAAGCAGATTAATGATGAGATATTAGCTAAAAAGCAAAATAAAGCTAAAGGTATAGATCAAGAAAAGACAAAAGAGCAGATTAAGAAAGAAAAAGAAAGAGCAAAGAAGATTAAAGATGGAATCAAATAATCGAATCAGGAATATAATAAATATATTCGTACCATGTATAATTGCTCTGTTCCTTCAGGTTGTGGTTATCTTTGGCGATATAGTCGGAATATTTATAAAAAACTGCCTTTCCAAAGAAAAAACCGTAGCGACGAGAACCATAGAAACCATTCTTTCACAAGACTACACTCAACCTATGAACAAAGCAATCATATCGGCAGCTCAGTTTATCTTGTATATACTGGTCTTTGGACTTTGGTTTTACAAACTAAAAAAGCCTTCTTTAAAAGAAGGCTTTTTTGGCATTATCAAGCCGCCGATCATCATAGGTCTTATAATGGCCGGTATATCCGGACAGTTTTTTGTTGACAGCATATTATCACTTATAAGACCTATATTTAAAACAGCATTTGAATCCTATGATGAACTTGTTTCAAATGTGACAGGTGTATCTTCATCGTGGCTTATGTTTTTGGCAGTTTTTTTGCTTGCACCTATCGCAGAAGAGCTGCTGTTTCGAGGTCTTATACTTATATATGCAAAAAAATGTATGCCTGCTATACTTGCCATAGTTATTCAGGCACTCATATTTGGTATATATCACGGCAATTTGATACAAGGTACATACGCATTTATACTTGGTATATTGCTTGGCTTTATCGCACATAAAACAAACAATCTTTTAACGGTAATAGTCTTTCATATGGCGCTTAATACAAGTATAATCGCCATACCGGGTGATATATTCAATAGTATGGCATCACGAGTTTTGACAGCCTGCATATCTGCTGTTATACTGACACTAAGTATATATTTTGTATTTAATATAAATAAATTAATACGAAAGCCTGATACCAAATCCAAAACTAAAAAGATAAAAAACAAAAGTATTAATAAAACCGACTCAAATGATATAGAGAAAGCCGACTCAAATGATATAGAGAAAGCCGACTCAGGGAAATCAGATTTAAATTAAAAATAATAATCAATGTGTACTTAAATGATACAGCGGAAACTTTTAATTATCTTCATTATATCAAAAGGAGAGCTATAATATGAATGCTTCGATAGGCGTTTTCGACTCCGGTGTCGGAGGATTAACGGTTGTGCGCGAACTTATGCGTCAACTGCCGAGTGAAAATGTAATATATTTTGGTGATACTGCCAGGGTTCCTTACGGTAGCAAATCCAAGAATACAATACTTAAGTTTTCAAGACAGATAGTACGTTTTTTGCGTACCAAAAATGTCAAAGCTATAGTCGTTGCATGTAACACCGCAAGTGCTCTTGCGCTTGAGGATATGCGCGACGAAATAGACATACCGGTTATAGGTGTAGTTAGACCCGGTGCAAAAATGGCTGTTGCAAAGACGAAAACAAAACATGTGGGAATCATAGGAACAGAGGCTACTATCAAATCCGGTATATACACTGATTACATAAGACAACTTGATGAAGAGGTAAATGTTATAGGTAAGGCATGTCCGCTGTTCGTTCCACTTGTTGAAGAAGGACTCTTAGAAGATCGTATCACTGATGATATGATAGACAGATATCTGTCAGAGCTTAAGCCGTATAACGTTGATTCACTTGTTTTAGGCTGTACCCACTATCCTCTCTTATTTAATCCTATCAAAAGATATATGGGCGATTATGTAACACTTATAAATCCAGCCTATGAAACAGCCAAGGAATTAAAACAGATACTTGATGAAAAGGGCCTTTTAAACAGCCGAAGCAATATCCCTTCATATGAGTTTTATGTAAGTGACGGCATGGATAAGTTCAAGGCCTTTGCAGACAGGGTTCTTCCGATAAATGTTGAAAATGTAAACGTAATTGATATCGAAAGCTATTAATGTACCATAACGAACATTTGAGGTTTTTATGAGAGTTAAAATAATTATAGAAAGCACAGACCAGGATGGTTTAAAAAACACAAGTGAAAATACCGCCATAATATCCGAAGAAAAAAGCGGTTATAGATTAACCTACAGCGAGGACTTGTCCGGTGAAGGTGTTTTGACCAAAACTACTATGTATGTTTCTCCAACCGAGCTTCGTATCATAAGACGTGGCGAACTTATAACCGATTTTATCTACGGCGAATCGCTAACGCACAACACCACATATGAAACACCCTTTGGCAATATCCCCGTAACCCTTATAACAAAAAGCTATGAGTATCTTGATATGCTTCATGAACCGGAAACGGGTATAAATATAAGTTCATCTTATACACTTGATATGGGCGACTCGCTAATGCCTCCATCAAGTATGAGTATGTCAATTATTATAAAAAAAGAAGCATAAATTTTAAAATATTTATTAAGTTAAACCTATGTATGCGATTTAGTAAGAGATTTTTAAGAGATTTTAAAATCATCTTAAATATGCAAGGAGCACAACCCATGAGTAAAGAACGAATCTACGATGACTTTTTTGGTATATTTACAAACCACAAAAAACTAAATGAGCTTACTCCTCTGCCGGATTTTGAAATACATGAGTCAACCGACTACGAGGTTTTAATGCGCATCTTTGAAGATGTCTACATCAATCCCGATGATACCATAGTTGACTTTGGCTGCGGCATGGGCAGGGTCTTGTTTTATTGCAACAACCGTTTTTTCTGCAACGTAACCGGCATAGAGAACAACTCATCCGTCTATAACAAGCTTTTTGAAAACGCAGAAAGCTATCACGCAAAATTTATGGAGCAGCGTGAAAAATTTTCTCTTCTAAACATACATGCAGGAGAATACGAAATCTCTCCTACTGACAACTTCTTTTATTTTTTCAATCCATTTTCAGCAGAAGTATTAGAAAGCATAATCAGGAAAATTATGAAGTCCGTACACGAAAACCTACGCCAAATTACCATCATACTATACTACTGTACTTTTGAAATGATGAGTGTAATCCGCAAATTTCCTCTTCGTCTCGAAAAGGTCATCAAACTTCCCGGCTACGAAGAAGATCCGGACGAAAAAGCCTATATATACAGACTTTGATTTTTTGCTTATAGAATTTGAAAAATCCAAATACTCATGCGCCAAACAAAATAATGCCGGTATTCCAAATGAAAAAGCAAGATAATTACAAACCGTATTTATTATTTGATATTTTTATTTGGTTTTATAACAAATTTATTTCCTTCTCTATCAGCCTGTAAACGTTTGCCACGAGGAAGCCGTCTGCTATTGCATGATTCAGGCGAACGCTAACCGGCATCATCAGCCTGCCGTTTTCTTCCCGGTATTTCCCCCAGTTGATGATTGGAGCAAAATGCAGATAGCCGTCCGGCAGTTCAACATTAAGTGAATCGTATGACAGCCATGATATATAAGATGCATCAAACCAGTTCGGATGATTCATCATATCCAGCCCATATTCCCTTGTTTGCTTTGCATTCTCCACATCCTTTACAGCATTCCGGTAAAACACTTCATATTCTTCATAATATGTCGTATAGACCGGCGTACAAGTTTCCGTATCATCATGAAAGACATACTGTATCGGATTTATCCTGTCATAGCAGATCAACTCCTCCGACTGCCAGAGATATCCCATCTTGTAGTCATCCCGCGAGTTCAACACCTTTGAAAGAATATACAGAAAGTTGATGTAAAACTTAGTATCTGTTATCTTGGAATACTCCACCAGATTCGTAACATCTATCCTTGCTGTCATGGACGTGGAGCACTTGCAATCCTCCGTAAAATGTCGGAACACCCCGCTTCTGTAATATTTTTCTTTGTCTATAACTCTGTAATTCATGTATCAATGCCCCTTTTGTCCCATTTTTTAATATTATACTTCAACAACGAATTATTCTCAGTAGTGCAAAAAAAATTTTTATACTTTTTTTCCGCATCTCTTACATTGTAAAAATGAATATCTTTCTTTTAATCCGCTTATAAGGATTGCGAACACAAACAAAACCCTCTTTTATTCTATTTGAAAACCACTCGGCATAGAATGCCGGTATATCTGTTCTTTGTCCTGTATTGATTATCATATCAAGAAGAAACCTTGCACATCGTGCCTTCCGCTTTTGCTCATAATTCAAATTGAGTTATTTCCTTGCTCTATGCGATTAACCAAATCCCATTATACAGGAGACTTACATATCTTCCCCCGCTAAACCGGCGTTTATTTAATCTCAGCAAGTTTCTTTTCGATTGCTTTGATGACCGTTTTTAATGCTTTGATACGCGCATATTTTTTATCATTTGATTCAAGAACGTGCCAAGGTGCATACTTAGTGCTTGTTTTTTGAAGCATCTCGTCAACTGCTACCTCGTATAAATCCCATTTTTCTCTGTTACGCCAATCCTCATCGGTAATCTTCCACTGCTTCTCAGGAGTATTCTGACGGTCTGTAAATCTTTCAAGTTGCGTATCTTTATCAATTTGAACCCAGAACTTGACTATGACGGCATTCCAGTCAGCAAGCTCTTTTTCAAATTCATTGATTTCATTGTAGGCTCTCTGCCAGTCATTTTCAGAACAAAAGCCCTCCAGACGTTCAACCATCACCCGTCCATACCATGTTCTGTCAAATATAGCTATATGACCATCTTTAGGCAATCTGTTCCAGAATCTCCACAGATAATGCCTTGCCTTTTCTGCCGGTTCAGGACTGGCTATAGGATGCACCTCATAGCCTCGTGGATCCAAAGCCGCCGCCAGACGTTTGATATTGCCACCCTTTCCGGCAGCATCCCAGCCTTCGTACGCTATGATTACAGGAATCTTCTTGTGATAAAGTTCATTATGAAGCTCACCCAGACGAGCTTGCAGGACGTCAAGCTCCTTTTTATATTCCTCATCGGTAAGCTTTTTGTCAAGAGGTATATCCGCAAGCTTTGGAGTATTTTTCATAGGAAATGTATTTTGAAGCAAAGGTGCTTTTTGCTCGGTTTCCGCATTGGCTATGGCGGTATCTATACTTGCGATAAGAATTTCGGTCATCTGAAGTTCTGCCCATTTCTTGCTGGAAGAATCTATAAAATACCATGGCGCCACGAACTGATTTGTAGCCTCTATGTACTCATCATATACATTCAGACATTTTTCGTAATGCTTGTTCTGCCACAGGTCTTTTTCAGAAACGCGCCACTTGGTATATGTGTCACTTTCAAGCTCTTTTAGTCTCTTTTTTTGAGTTTTTTCATCTATCTGAAAAAAGAATTTTACTACAAGATATCCGTTGTCATTTAACTGTCTCTCAAAACGTTTTATACTTGTAAGACGCGATTTATACCTGCTTTTACTTATATCCCCCTGCAAGTACTGCGACGTTACCTCTCCCATCCAGCTTCCATCGAAAAATGAAATCTTACCCTGCTTTGGGATTCGTACAAAGTACCGATATAAAAACGGTCTTCTTAATTCTTCTTCAGTAGGCTTTGTAAGTGTTTCACACTTAAAAAATCTCGGATCAAGATTCTTTATAATTCTTCCCAAAACACTTCCTTTACCTGCTGCACCCCAACCATCCATTACAACAAGTACCGGTAAATTTTTTTCTTTAATTGCCATCTGCCTTTTCGAAAGTTCAAGTCTTGCTTTTTCAAGCCTTATCGAAAGTTCTTCATCATTTGGCTTTTCTTCTTTTACCCATTCTTTCAGCATAAAAACCCCTCCTTTAAGTCATATATATAGAATATTTTTAATTATTGTCCATCTGAAATATGCAAAAATCGACACACACATTTTAAAAAAAGATGCCTTTGCAATGAATTATAATCACATCACAAAAGCATCCTTTTAATAAAAACAACTATTTCTTTTTAAAGGTCATACTCATACCATCTTCTTCAATGGTAATCGTTTTATCCTTCTTACTGTACTTACCTTCGATTGTTTCACCCTCAGCAGTAAGTTCAACCTTATCACCCTTGAACTTTATAGTACCGCTCTGTGAGTCAGTCTCTCCGAAAGCACTCATAGTAAGGGTAAATTTACTTCCCTTAACTTCAAGAGTTACATCCATACCAAACGAAGCATAATCATCACATACATACTTTCCGTTTT
>ODAI010725150.1_pt1 | contig 10374 bp, 11 predicted proteins | sample 1539321 | NCBI WGS metagenome assembly ODAI01 (sample SAMN02144231, study PRJEB22623) | gut metagenome | biome: sheep rumen | host: Ovis aries | place: New Zealand | reverse complement strand
GCACATCGTCCAGGGAAACGCTCCCGGCATTTTCCTCCGGGGCCTGGGCCTCAGGGATCTCCTCCAGGGCCTCTGCCTCAGGGATCTCCTGGTCCGCAGCAGTCTCTTCCCTGCCGAAGAGCCTGCCTATTTTCTTTCTGATCTTCGTGAAAATACTGTCTTCCATACAGACCTCTCATTCAAAACATGATCTGCGGGTTTGTACTTGCCATGACTGTATTTTACTAGATGTTTCCGCTTTCTACCAGTATTTCCTGCCTCTTTGTTCCATTTCAGGCCTTTACGCCCGCAGGCATTTTGGTCAGGATGCCCTTTTCGTTCCTGTAGTAGCCCGGCACATAATCGTTCCTGATCCTGAAGATCTTTCTGATCTTATAGCCGTAGTAGGAGAAGGAGGTCTTCATAGGATTCATGAAGGTATCGAAGACTGCCTTTCTGGGGTCGGAGTGCCTGATGCTGGCATCGGCGTGCCAGCCGCCGGATCCGTGTCCGGTATCGAAGGTAGTGGTAAAATCATAGTTAATATACTCGTGCATGATGGCCCTGCCGTTGTCATAGCGCACGCCGTAGAGCATATCGCCCTTCCGGATCTTTCCGGATTCGTAGAGCTGCTGGAAGGTGCTGGCTTCATTGATATTGATGACAGTGCAGAAATCTGTCCTGTTCTTCTCGCCGAAATCCTTCACGATCCAGTTCTGGGCGCTGCTGCAGCAGCTGGACCTGTAGGGCTGGTAATTAACGATGTCGTCGAACGCCCACATGAAGTTGTTGATGCCGCCGCCTACGGAATACTGCCACTTCTTGCCCTGCTTCTTGAGGGCCTGCATGGCGGCCTCGTAATAGTTCAGATTGCTCTGCAGGACCTGGACGCCGAAGGGAAGGGTGGTATCCACCTTGCCGTAGAGCTTTACACCGTGGGAAGAGGTATAGACCACAGGCACCGTAATACCGTCGTGGGTGGCGGTGGTCCCGGTGTCGACAGCCTTCTTGGGCTCCTCCTTCTTGGGCTCCTCCTTCTTTTCGGTCTCTGCAGGCTTTGCTGCCGCGGTGGACTTGAGCTTGCCGGTGCTTTCAAAGGTATAGGAGGTCTTGTCGATGGTCACGGTCCCTGTGGCCGCCTGGCCTGCCTTGAAGCTGCCCTGGTCCTTGGGGAAGAAGTAGTACTTGCTGCCGGAGATGGTCTGCCATCCCGTCTGCATCCTGCCCTTGGAATCCAGATAGTATCTGCCGCCGCCTACAGTGACCCAGCCGGTCTGTTTGACGCCGTCGGCGCTGAAGTAGTAGATGTTGCTGCCCAGCTTGTTCCAGCCTGTGGCCGCAGCGAAGCTCTTCTTGAAGAAGTAATAGGACTTTCCGCCGATGGTCTGCCATCTGGTCTGCAGGACGCCGTTTTTGTCGGCGTAGTAGTACTTTCCGTCATATTTGACGAGGCCTGTCTGCATGACGCCCTTTTCATCGAAGAGGTAGGGGACCTTGTCTACCTTGACAACTCCCTTGGACGCCTCATAGATCTTCCTCTCCCCGCTGGTCTTTGCAAAGAAATAATATTTCTTTCCGCTCAGGGTGAGCCACTTCTTCTGCAGAACGCCCTTCTTGTCGGCGTAGTAGGTCCTTGTGCCGGCCTGGATCAGGCCGTCTGTCCGAAGGACGCCCTTCTTATTGAAATAGTAACATTTATCCCCGATCTTTGTCAGGCCCAGGGCCATCTCGTACTTCTTATGGTCATCCCCCTTGGAAGGCCAGAAGTAGTACTTCTTTCCCTTGATGGTCTGCCAGCCGGTGGCAGGGATACCGTCCTTGCTGAAATAGAAGGTCGCGCCGTCCACGGTCTCTTTGCCGGTATAAAGAACGCCCTTGTCGCTGAAGCAGTAGTCTTTGCCGCCGATGGTCTGCCAGCCGGTGGCCGCTTCGCCTTTCTTATGTCCTTTACCCGCTGCAGGCCAGAAATAATATTTCTTTTTGCCGATCTTCTGCCAGCCGGTAGCGCCTGTGGAATAGACCTTGCCCTTTACTGTCTTTGTTCCCGCCGCCTCTCTCATAAAGGCGGAGGTCTCTGCTGTCAGGGTCCCTGCCGCTAAAGCGGGCGAAGGGACGGCCATGGTCAGCACAAGCATCATGATCAGAGTTCCAAAAAACTTCTTTGACTTCATACGATCCTCTCGGAAAAAATCTGCGGGCCCTGCAAAAACAGAGCCGGTTGCTGAATCCGAATTAATAATACAGCAAAAAGTAATAATCGTCAAATATCCGTAACAATTTCGTCAAAGTTTAACAAATTCTTTACCTGAAAGGCCCCTGTTTACAGTAAATGGCCGGTCATGGCTATGAGCATGGCCGCCGTATCGGCGAGACTGTTGCCCGAATCCATGGCGCACTTCTGCAGGTAGCGGTGGGCTTCCGGCTCCGTCATGTGGTTTCGCTCCATTAAAAGGGCCTTGGCTTCCTCGATGGTCCTGCGGTCCTTTTCGGACCGGACCTTCTTTGCCGGCCTGCCCGGGCGGCGCCTCCGCTCCAGACCGTTCAGCATGATCTCCAGGGTGGAAAGAAGGTCCGGCACCTTCAGGGGCAGGGGCAGGCAGACTGTCCCCCTGGGAAGGTCCGCCTCTTCGATCCTCTGGGGAGACGCCACAAGAAGGATCTGGTAGCCGGCAGGCAGGTCCTCCGCCAGCTGCATGCAGTTCATGTCCGAGAGTCTGAACCCGCAGATCACAATGCCGCCTTCTCCGTCGGATACGGACAGGACTCTCGCGCCGGTGGTGCAGGCAGCCGCCACGCTGTACCCGCTGCGCATCAGTATGCTTTTTATTTTCTGAGAGTCTTCGGCCCGTCCGAAGGCAACAATGATCTTCTGCATGGTTCTTTGTATACTCGCAATTAATAAATGCTCAGGTACTGGTCAAGCTCCCACTGGGAGACCATGGATCTGTATTCCTTCCATTCCCTGCGCTTGGCCTTCAGATAGGAGAACCAGGTTTCCCTGCCCAGGGTCTCCCGGATAAAGTCGTCCTCCTCGTAGGCCACGATGGCTTCGCCCATGGTCCTGGGAAGGCGGTCTATGTTCATCTCTCTGAGCTGGCGGGAGGAAAGTCTGAAGAGATTGAGTTCCGTTTTCTCCGGCAGGTCCAGCCCCCTTTCGATGCCGTCCATGCCGGCGGCGATGCACAGGGCCAGGGTCAGATAGGGATTGCAGGTGCAGTCGGGATTGCGGAGCTCCAGGCACACCCGGCCCTTTCTTTTTCCCATATGAATCAGGGCCGAACGGTTGGACCTGACAAAGGACCAGGAGATGTCCACCGGAGCGTCATAGCCCCTGACCAGTCTCTTATAGGAATTGACCAGGGGATTGGTCACAAGGCTCATCCCCCTGATGTGGTCCAGGATGCCCGCCAGGAAAAGACGGCCCGTTTCCGATACTCCGCCTTCCATGGAAGGATCGGCGAAGGCGTCATGGCCCTCCCCGTCGAAGGCCTTGAGAATGATATGCATGCCGGATCCGTACTGGCCCGAAACAGGCTTTGGCATGAAGGTTGCGTGGAGGCCGTGCTTTTTGGCCACCGTCTTGACCGCCATCTTGTAAGTCAGGATCTGGTCCGCCGCCCTGTCCGGCCTGTCTCCCACGAAGTCGATCTCGTGCTGGGCGGGGGCCATCTCGTGATGGGAGGAGGTGATCTGGAAGCCCATATCCTGCAGGTTCTGAATGATCTCTCTTCTGACATTCTCTCCCAGGTCTGCCGGGGCCACGTCCAGGTAGCCGGCCTGCTCATGGGTCAGGGTAGTGGGCCTTCCGAAGTCGTCCAGGTGGAAAAGATAGAATTCCAGCTCCGGATCCACTTCGAAGGTCAGTCCCTTTGCGGCGGCCTCTTCCAGGACCCTGTTCAGGATCTGCCTGGAGTCGCTGGTGTAGGGCACTCCCTCCTCCGTATAAAGATCGCAGAAAAGTCTGGCCACCTTGCCGTGCTGGGGCCTCCAGGGAAAGATCTCGAAGGTGTCCAGGTCCGGATGCAGGTAGAGATCTCCGCTTCCAGAGGAGGCAAAGCCGCTGATCCCTGCGGCCTCCACGGAAAACTCCCGGTCCAGGGCTTCCTCCAGGTGGTCCGCCGTGACGGCGATGTTCCTGCATCTGCCGAAAATATCAATGAACTGCAGGCGGATAAATTCCACGTCCTCTTCTTCCACCAGTCTGAAAATATCGTCTTTGGTAAGTCTGCTCATACTCTCTCCTTTTTTCTGTTTTCCTCTGCCTACGTAAAAGGCAGGGACACACTGACCCCCGGGTCAGGCCTCCCTGCCTGCAGCTGCTGTATTATTTTATGAATGAAGTTTATGCGAAAATGCTCTGTAAGTCAATAATGATCACGATGAGATCCCATCGTGATCATACATATGCCTGTCAAAAAGGGCTCCGGCGCCGAAATATATCAGCGCCGAGGCCCCCTCTCATGCCCGGGGGGCCGTCTGATCCTCCAGGGCTTTGTTTTTATCAGATATAGGATACCTTCGCGTTTTTGAAGGGTGTGTTTCCGCTTGCAACGGTAATGCTTTTGAAAGCGGCGGCGGTCCCTCTGAAGCTTACGGTCTCCAGAGCGGTGCCGTCAAAGGCACAGGAGTTGATCCTGGCCGTGCGGGACGTAAGGGTGACGGTCCTGAGGCTGGAGCACTGGCTGAAGCAGTAGGCGGGGATCTCGGTCAGAGATCCGGACAGGGTCACCTTTTCCAGGCCCGTGCAGTTCTGGAAAGCGTTCTTTCCGACGTAAGTGACGGAATTGGGAAGGGTCACGATCTTCAGGGCGTAATTCTTATAGAAGGCCCTGTAGCCGATCTTGGTCACGGTGGAAGGAATGGTCACGGAAGTCACGGCGGTGAAATCCGAGAAGGCGTAATCGCCGATGGAAGTAATGCCGGAAGAGATCACGATAGATTTCGCCTGGCTCTTGTATTTGACCCATTCGGGACGGCCGGACATGTCGGCGATGAAGTTCTTCATGGAGCCCTTTCCCCTGATGGTCAGGACGCCGCCGCTGAAGGTATAGGTCAGAGAAGAAGTCTCCGTTATGGCTGCGGAAGCAGGGCTTACGGAAGCCAGAGACAGGGAAGATCCGTAGGACACGGGAGCAGTCTTGAAGGCGGAGTTTCCGCTGGCGATCTGGATAGCCGAAAACTGGCTTTTTGTACCGCTGTAATAGACCTGCTTGAGGCTGTCTGTATAGATGAAGGCCTTCATGCCGATCTCTTTGACGCTGGATGAAACTGCCACGTTCTCTGCCTGGCAGTATTTGAAGGCGTACTCGCCGAGATAAGTTACGCCTTCGCCGATGATGATATTTTTTACGTTCAGCCTGTCCTTGTACCAGGGTGCTGTTCCGCTCTTTAAGAAGTCGTCCATCCTGCCGCTGCCCTTAATGATCAGGATCCCGGTGCTGCGATTGAATTCATATGTGACGGATGCGCCGCAGCTGCCGCGGGTAATGTCTGCGGAAGCAGTTTCCGCCGCGGATGCGCCGGATGTCATGGCAAAGGTCAGAGCAAGAACAAGACAGATACTGAAAAGTGCATGAATAAGTTTTTTCATAATCCCTCTGGTGACTGAGTCATTACAATATTGTCATAGTCGTTTCAAATTTATTTCTAGCTTTTAACAAAATTGTAACAATTACAGAAGGATTCGTCAATTCCACAAAATTAACAGACTCTGCACCACTTTTGCAAGTTCTTTACTGCACTTTACCCTCTGATCAGGACTGCCAGAGCCATTCCCTCTCCCACACAGACGCTGGCCCTCTGCCCCTTTGAGATATGATTGCTGACCCCCAGAGGGAAGGATGATGTGAGCGTGCCGTCCTCCAGAGGGTATTTCATGCCCCGGATGGTAACGCCTTTGACCTCCGGATCCAGGGCAAAGAGGGAAAAGGTCCCCTCGAAATCCCCGTCAAAAGAGGCGGTCTCCCCGCTAAGGACAAAGAGATCCGTTCCCTTCCCCGTAAGGAGGGCCCGGGCCCCCTGCTTTTTCAGAAAGACCAGGGTCTGGATATTGGCCAGGGTATGGTCCAGGCGCCTGCCTCCCAGGCCCCCGTAAATAATAAAGTCTTTATAGCCCCTTTCCAGCCCCAGCCTTGCCGCGGCAACGGTATCCGTATCGTCCTTTTCCACGGGCAGGGTGGTGACTTCCCCGGGGTGCTTTTCCCGGAAGGCGGACAGGATAGAGAAATATTCATCCTTCAGGGAATCAAAATCCCCCAGGATATAGTCGGGCACCATGTTCCGCTCCGCCAGATACCCCAGGCCCCCGTCCACGGCGATCAGAAAATCTCCTTCCTTATAAAGGATTTCTTCCTCTCCCATGTCTCCCGCGCAGACCAGGATACATTTCCCTGTCTTTTTCATCACTTCTCCGCCTCCAGAACTTCCTCCAGAAGGAGCAGGGCCATCAGGGCGGCCTTCCTCCGGATCATGCTGCGGTTTCCCTTAAAGCGGCACTCCCTGACCACCACCTTTCCTCTGACCAGGCAGCCGATATAGACAAGGCCCACTTCCCGGCCCTCCAGGGCCGAAGGGCCGGCGTTTCCGGTCACGGAAAGAGCGCAGTCCGCATGGCACTTTTCTGCGGCGCCCAGGACCATCCTGCGGGCGGTCTCCTTAGATACTGCCCCCTTTACGGACAGAAGGCCGGCAGGAACGCCCAGCATCCTTCTCTTTTCATCGTTCACATAGGTCACAAAGCCCCCGTGGTAGACGGCCGACACCCCCGCCACCCTTGTCAGCCTTTCCGCGATCATGCCTCCTGTGCAGGACTCGGCCGTGGCCAGCTGCCACCCTCTCTCTTTCAGGATCCTTACGACTCTCTTTTCCGCTCCCCAGGGTTTTCCTTTCATCACAATATCACTCCTTTAAAAAATGCCTGAAGCCTCCCGGCTCCAGGCACTGATATGCTCCTTATTACTTGGTCTGTCCGATGACCTGTTTGTTCTTGATGATATAGTCGCAGAGGGAAATAATGGTCAGTGCCAGGGCGACCCACATCATCAGGGCTGTCAGGATGGACAGCTTTTCGATGTTGATGATCATAAGAATGATCATGATCATCTGGAAGGTAGTCTTGAACTTTCCCCAGTAGCTGGCCGCGATCACGATGCCGTTGTCGGCGGCGATCAGCCTGAAGCCGCTGATGGCGAACTCTCTTGCCACGATGATGACCACCACCCATGAGGGAATGCGGCCCAGGTCCACCAGGCAGATCAGGGCAGAGCAGACCAGCAGCTTGTCAGCCAGAGGATCCATAAACTTTCCGAAATCTGTGACCAGGTTGTACTTTCTCGCGATCTTGCCGTCGGCCAGGTCGGTCAGGGAAGCGGCACAGAAAATCACCAGCGCAATGATATCCTTCCCGGGGATCTCCGATAAAAGGAAGAACACAAAGAAGGGGATCATAATGATGCGCAGCATTGTCAGTTTGTTAGGCAGATTCATAGCTTTACCTCCGTTACTTTACTTGAAAACCATAAAACCTTAAACCTTGTCACGAGAAGGCCCTGCGGGCTTTCCAATGAGATCATAATCCTGTGAACCGGTGACTCTGACCTCGATCAGGTCTCCCGACATCAGTTCCTTTTTCGTCTCGATAAAGAGCAGTCCGTCCACGCCGGGAGCGTCCCTGTAGGTCCTGGCGGCATAGACGTCCTCGTCTGCGATTTTTCCTTCCACCAGGGCGGTCAGTACCCTGCCCTTCATCTTTCTGGCCTGGCTGAAGGCGATCTTCTGCTGGGCCAGCATCAGCTCCTTCTGGCGCTTTTTCTTGACGGCGGCGGGCACCTGGGGAGACATCTTTGCCGCAGGGGTGCCGTCTTCCTTTGAATAGGTAAAGACCCCCAGCCTGTCGAACTTCATCTTTCTGACAAAGGCAAGAAGCTCCTTGTGGTCCTTTTCCAGTTCCCCGGGGAAGCCGGTGATCAGGGTGGTGCGCAGGCACATATCCGGGATCTCGGTCCGGATCTTTGAGACCATCTCCTCCAGCTCCTTCCGGCTGGTCCTTCTGCGCATCTTCTGAAGGATGCTGTCGCTGGCATGCTGGATGGGCATATCCAGATAGTGAAGGATCTTGGGCTCTTCCTTTATGACCCGGATCAGATCGTCCGTGATCTCCTCGGGATAGGCGTAGAGAATGCGGATCCATTCGATACCATCGATTTCACACAGCTTCTTAAGAAGCGCGGGCAGTCTCTTTTCCCCGTAGAGATCCATTCCATAGAGAGTGGTCTCCTGGGCCACCACGATCAGCTCCCTGACGCCCTGGGCGGCCAGGTCCCTGGCCTGGGCAAGGAGTTCCTCCTCGGGTACGCTGCGGAAGGGTCCCCGGAAGGAAGGGATGGCACAGTAGCTGCAGCCCTTGTTGCAGCCGTCGGCGATCTTCAGATAGCCGTACCAGCCTCCTGTGGTCAGAATTCTTCTGGCCCCGGTGGTGGGCTTGTTCCTGAGAGACCTGATCCTGAGCCTTTCGGGATCCTCCTTTTCAAGGACCTCCTCCAGGGCCTTTGCGATCTCCTCCTGGGCAGAGGTGCCAAGGACAGCGTCCACTTCGGGGATCTCCTTCAGGATCTCCTCCTGATAGCGCTGGGCAAGGCAGCCCGCCGCGATCAGGGCTTTCAGCTTTCCCTGGGTCCGCAGCTCTCCCAGCTCCAGAAGGGCTTCGATGCTCTCCTTCTGGGCGTCCTTTATAAAGGAGCAGGTGTTGACCACGGCGACGTCCGCTTCGCTTTCGTCGTCGGTAAAGGCATAGCCTCTGTCCGCCAGGATCCCCAGCATCTCCTCCGTATCCACCAGGTTCTTGTCACAGCCCAGAGATACAAAAAGTATTTTTAATCCTTCCTGCATTATTCCTCTGTTTCTTCCGAGGGCCCGTCGTCCTCTTCGGACTCTTCAAACTCTTCAGCTTCTTCGGATTCTTCGAACTTTTCGGCTTCTTCAAACACTTCGGCTTCTTCTGCTTCGTCCGTCAATTCCTCAGCTGTCTCTTCGGAAACTTCCTCTTCCTCCAGCTCCAGGATCTCTTCTGTCTCTTCGGGGATCTCGTCGGCAGCCAGGATGCGGATCTTGGCCTGGTTCAGCTCCTCCACGGCGATGGACAGAGGCTTGTCGCCTTCGGCATAGTCGATCAAGGGCTCGCTGCCGTCCACGATCTGTCTGGCTCTTCTGGCGGTGGCCATAACGATGGAATATCTGCTGTTGATGACGGGTGTTTCGCCTTCTTCAACGTCCTTGTTAACAACTTTCATCAGGTCTACATATGAAGGATGGATCATTTTGCATCAGTTCCTTTCTTTTTCTCTTCTTTCAATAATAGCTTCAAGTTCCGCTTTGAACTTTTCAACAAATGTTAAGTCGGGCGCATGTCCCGATGTGTCCCCGGTCTCACAGATATACTCGATGGCGTCGGCGCATTCCTCCGCCTTTCCGGTGTCGTTGATCAGCATGGCATCGTAGCGGCCGATATCCGCGCTCTCCCTGAGGGCGGTGCGAAGCCGCTTCTGGACCGTATCGAAATCGATGCTCTGGTCCGGCCTGTCCACCAGGCGTCTGACCAGCTCTGCGGCCGAAGGGGGAACGATAAAGATGGATACGGTATCGGGGTAGACGGCCTTGACCTGGGCGCCGCCCTGGACCTCGATCTCCAGGATCACGTGGCGGTCGTTCTTCAGGTTCTCCTCCACGAAAGCTTTGGGGGTTCCGTAGTTGTTGGAGCTGCCTTCATAGTAGGCATATTCCAGGAAGCCGTCTCTGTCAATGACGTCCCGGAACTCCTCGTGGGATACGAAATAGTAATCCCGCCCGTGGACCTCTCCGTCCCTGGGACTTCTGGTGGTCATGGACACGGACAGGGCATAGTGGTCATACTTTTCCAGCAGGGTCCTGACGACGGTCCCCTTGCCTGCGCCGGAAAAGCCGGAAATCACTGCGATCTTGCCTTTACTCATCTTCACTTTCCTCCGTTTCCGTATCTGACTGGGCCCTGCCCCGGATGGTCTCCGGCAGCAGCGCCGACAGGACGATCCTGTCGTTCTCCATGACTATGACGGATTTGGTCCTGCGTCCCTGGGTGGCATCGATGGTCCTGCCGTCCTCTCTGGCAGAGGCCACCAGACGTCTGACCGGAGCCGATTCCGGAGAGACGATGGCGATGATCTTGCCCGCGTTGACGATGTTGCCGAATCCGATATGTATGAGTTTGATCTCCATAGGCTCTTATTCGATGTTCTGGATCTGCTCACGGACCTTTTCGACCGAAGTCTTGAGGTTGATGGCATGGTCCGAGATCTCCAGGTCGATGGACTTGGAAAGAATGGTATTGGATTCCCGGTTCATTTCCTGGGCGATGAAGTCCAG
>ODAI010121222.1_pt1 | contig 10374 bp, 8 predicted proteins | sample 1539321 | NCBI WGS metagenome assembly ODAI01 (sample SAMN02144231, study PRJEB22623) | gut metagenome | biome: sheep rumen | host: Ovis aries | place: New Zealand | reverse complement strand
GTGCTGGCTTTTATCATCTTAAGGAGCTCTTCTCCCTCGGGGAAGTATTTATCAAGGACATCATCCCCGGCATCCTGTGATATAAAAAACGCGTAGTCAGTCACTACCTGGGTGGCATATTCGGCGATCTCTTCATAATCATCGGGCAGTGAGAAAGGTACTTCATATATGCCTCTGTCCATATTCCATACGATATCTGCCTGAGTGCCGAAAATATTTGTGGCATACAGAGACGGCTCCTCATAAAATCCCGTACAGTAATATTTCTCCAGGGTCGGGAAATCTGTTATATAGTTCTGAAAATACATCTCATCATCAATTTTGATACCTGTCTCGTAAGCATACTCATCCGAAACGCTGATGCCGTTTATCGATATCGAGTAGTTGCTGGGGATCTCTATCCTCACGGAATACTGGGCATCCGAGTACAGCTCAAAAGATGAGATATACCACTTGGGGAAACTGTATTCAAGAGTTTCGCCTACGACTTTACGAAGCGCTACTTTGGCGACCACATATCCGTCGGCAGCCACGAAATACTCGGGCAGTTCCTTTGAGGATGCCTGGGTTTCGTAGTATGTAAACATCTTGTCTTCAAGGAGAGTCTGCATATAATGCTTTACGTTTTCTTCTGTCTCGAATTCGTTTGTCACAGGTTTTACCGTCATGAGATTGTAGAGCTCGTTTACATCCAGATTGTAAAAGTGAGTCAGGAGCTCGTCCATATTGTGATATGGTCTGGAAGCCTGATATACTGCCTCATAGTTTTCGAGAAAATTATAAAATCTGCCGAGCAGTACGCTTATGGTTATGGCCAGTATACCGAGCCATATTATCATAAACATTCTGAAGGGATGTATTTTATTTTTTTTCTGGACTCTGCCTTCGGTCTCGAGAAATTTCTCTATTTCTTCAGGCTTTATCTCTTTAGCCAGTTTCTTTTTCTTTTCTTTTTTTGCTTTTTCCTCAAGTTTTTTAGCTTCATCCTCAAGGGATATTAATTCAAGAGATGTTGTCAGCTGGCCTGCCAGAGCTTCCTGATCTTTTGCAATGTCTGCTTTCTTTTTAGACGCTGCGACAGGGATAGCAGGGATGGGCTTGCTATCAGACTCATCTTTTAAAACCGGCTTTGCTGAAGCTTTCTTTACGGGAACAACAGGCTTTGGATTATCGGGGCTTTCGGCTCTATCAAGTGCCGTATGCTTTACTCTGCGGTGATGTTTACCCTCGAGTGCGTCTATCTTGACCATGGTCAAGTCAGCGTCCTCAGGCATCCATTTGTCCGTGTTATAGACAATAGGGACATCGTCAGCCCAGCCGTCATTGATATTTACCTTGGTCTCAGTGAGGGCTTTTCTTGTTTTATTATCTATTTCAGGTTTGTTAGTTTTCTTCTTCGCCATCGCTATTCACCTAAAGCGCTTACTATAAAAGCGGTGGGGATTTTTCTCGACGATCTGATCTGGCAGTTGCTGACGATCTCTTCGCCGTTGTAAAACATAGATGATGACATACCGCCGTCAAGGTTTGCAGCATTTACTGCACCGTACTCAAGCATTACATCGATTATATCTGCCATGGAAGCGCCGACCGAGTTGGCCTGCCTGCCTTCTATTACCAGGAGCAGTACGGCACCATCCTCCCTCTGACCTATGGCAGTACGGGGGTTGAGACCGCTGCCGTAGCCTGAGTATGAGGCTGCCTTGCCGTTTACTATTAATGACGGACCGAATGTTACAGCGTCCCTGACGCCGATGGAGAGAGCGTATCCCGGAGTCATATTACCGCAGACAAATACATTATCTTCGGTAAAACCGTACACGCCGTAGGATGTATCCATATCACCCATCAGCAGCTGACCGTCCGATATCACTATTCCTTCAGGCATGCCGCCAAAGCCCATGCCGTTTTCATCTTCATACTTGCCACCGTTTATGCCGGCTACAGCCCCGTACTTCTCACATATTGCGGAGAGTGTGAGACCGCCGTAATCAAGCTGGAAACCGTTGCATACACCGACACTTACTCTTGATGGATCGTATACCACCATCATCTTGCCTTTGTAGGTGACTCCGTGTACATCAAATACATCGATGCCGTCTCCGTCAGGATCTATATCTGCAAGGCCGTCATCGATCATTATCTCCTCATCGGAAGTGTTGTTTGCCATTACATTAATGAGAGTGGTATCGGTGATCTCATTGATGCTGACAGTACTGTTTTTGGACATGATTTCGTCTATCTCTGCGTCTGACAGAAATATTTTTGACAATATTCCGCCGGCAGACGATTCCATGACAGATGAGACAAAAAGGTCCCTGACATATATGGAAGGTCCCTTATTTATATACATCAGCATGATATAGAGACCTGCCACCAGCACGACGAGAGTCGAAAAAAGCCATACGAAAAAATATCCGATGTACCTGAGCGTACGCTTCAGGATCGGATGCTTTACGGGCTTCTCACCCTTTTTTGATTTTTTGTCTGATTTCTTACTCAACCTTATCTGCTCCGGCAGCCTTTTCCTCTTTCCTTTTATTGACTGCTTTTATTATTCCTTCGTTTATAAAGTACGCGATTACTCCGCAGATGATACCGATGATTACGCCGGCAAATACGTCAGAGGGAAAATGCACGGCTACATACAGTCTTGAAAAACCGATCAGGACAGCTGTTATAAATGCAGCTATGCCTATTTTTTTGTTATAAGCAAATATTCCGGTGGCGCTGGCAAAACTGGCCGACGTGTGACCGGAGGGAAAGGACGGATCAAGCTGAATTTTGGTCAGGAGCTCGAGCCCGTATGAAAGGTATTCACTTTCCATATTGTATGGCCTGGTCCTGTTTACAGCAGGCTTTAATCCCAGGTTTACGATAACATAATTTACTGCAAGTGCGAAAACACAGCAAAAACCGATCTTTCTCGTCTTTTTGAATAAGAGCAGGATGGCGGTCAACACTATCCATACGATGCCACCATCCCCCAAATGGGTAATAGCGGGAAAGAATACGTCGGTTATTTCGTTTCTGAAAAAAGACTGTATATATTCAAGTATCGGAAAGTCGAATGGAAAAACAAAATCCATAATAATCTCCTTATAATTTAGTTTACATAATTTCTGATTATATCATTGAATGATTAAAATGTAAAATACCGTAAGCAAAAAAATACCCTTCACCTGCCCGGTATTCCGGATGCTGATGAAGGGTAGATAATTACCGGTATAAAACGTTTAAGTCGTAGTATTTATTGATGAATCCGTATTGGCCGCAGAGTAGTTTCTGTTAAACGAACCGCTCGATGTATAAGCAGTGGCGCTGGTGCCGTACGTTGCAGCGAGAGAGTAGATCTGCTCGGATTTATAAAGCAGTTTGCTTGAAAAGCCTGTAGGATTATAACCAAACACTTCTTTAAGGGAATCCATGTCGGCTTTTGCAAGGGCATCTTTATTGATCTCAAGTTTACCGTTGCTGTCCATGGAAATGCCGATATTACCAAGGAGTCTGCTGTTGTCGGCAACCAGATCCTGCAGCCAGCCGGCAGTCTTTATTATATTCTTCGAGTTGGATTTGTCGGCACTGTCCATCATGGAATTATATTTTTCGACAAAGCTCTCGATATCCTTTGAGATGTCCTCGCGATTACCCTCGGTATAGGCTTTATCCATGAGGTCATTGAGCTTGCCTGCCACGTCCGATGCCTTGCCTGCCACAAGTTTCTGCTTGGATTTATAAGCCTCGATATCAACGTCCTTTGTGGTGGTATCGTTTGAATAATATTTTTTCATGAGCTTTGCATAGCTGCCGTTTTTTATGGAAGCATAGTCGGTGAGGCTCACTCCGATGGACGGAGATGAATTTTTTGAAGCAGTACCTGTCACGGTACCAAATAAAGACGAAATATCATTCGCCCCGTTTGCGTTGCCTGTATTTGTGCCAAATAATGTTGAAATATCCACTGATGACATATTATGACCTCCGTTTCCTCAAATAGAAATGCACGTCCTTTTGCATATATTATATGTATCGTCAAATCATAGTATATATATTATACCCTATAAAACGAAAAAGTACTACAGTTTTTTACTGTAGTACTTAGTCGGAGTGACAAGACTTGAACTTGCGACCTCCGCGTCCCTAACACGGCGCTCTAGCCAAACTGAGCCACACCCCGAAAAATATTAAATTATGCGTACGCTTTGGCGTCGCAAGAGCTACTAACGGGAATCGGACCCGTGACCTCCGCATTACCAATGCGACGCTCTACCAACTGAGCTATAGCAGCTTAGTGCAAAACTCACGATGACAATAATAGCAAACGGTTGCGGTAATGTCAACAGTTAATTTTATTTATTTTCATATAAATATCGATTATGAGATTTATTTCCCAGCATATGGACATCTTTTTCAGAAAGAGCCAGATCATCAAACACCCTGAGAGCATCATCTACCTGAGCTGCATTGATACAGATGATGAGTCTCGTCTTTTCGTGCAGGAAATGTTTGCCGAAAAATCCGGGCTCCTGCCAGCGGAGGAAATAGGATACTCTTGCATACTGAAGAGCAGCCTCAATCTTGCGACGAACCTTTTCGTTGGATACTTCGCAGAGATCGATCTCGTTATTAACCTTTACTTTGGTCATTTCATTTTCGATGAACATTTTCTTGATTCCCCAATTATATTTACAACGCGTAATGTTACCACCATATTGGCAGTTAGGCAAGTTTTAATTAAATTTTATCACAAGATTATTTATGGAAAAATCCTGATTTTCTCCGGCATATCCAAGGGAATAACCGGGTATTTCCGGCCGGATTTCCCTGCCAAAAAGGGTTTTGCCGTTAAATATCACTTTACCGTCTGTTAAAAGCGGCAGTACGGAAAATTTATCGAGACCGTATGACAATCCTTTTCCGTCGTACTTTATCAGGGCTTCCTTGGCACACCATATATCAAACAAAACAGAGTTATCTCCGGTTTCTTCTATATATTTCTTTTCATCGGGATGAAAAAATCTGCCTGCTATATCAGCGGTAAGAGGTACATGGGCCTGAATGTCTATACCACAGTTGTTTTCAGACCAGATTAAGGCGCAGATCCTGTCTGAATGGGAGAGAGAGTAGTAAAATTCGTTATCACCAGTAACAGGCCTGCCGTGAGCCCGGATATGTTCCTCGGGTATGGCGTCAGTCCCTTTGTAATCTGTGTAAGCCATATTAAGAAGAAGGCCACAGGCGGCGCATCTTACTTTGTCTCCTGTGACCTTTAATCTTTTTATTTTTTCATTTCTGTAACCGGACAGTTTCGGGGATGCATATGCGATGAAAGCATCCGGATCGTTAAGAGCATCCGAAACATCCGTCATAAAAATATGATTCATCAGCAATTATTCTTCCCGGGCTTTTTCAGGCAGGACAACTTTCAGGCAGAGTTCTTCGAGCTGTTTCTCATCAACAGGGCTGGGACACTCGCACATTAAATCAGATGCGTCCTTAACCTTGGGGAAGGCAATTACTTCTCTGATGTTGTCGGCACCGACCATGAGCATTACGAGTCTGTCGAGACCAAATGCAAGTCCTGCGTGAGGGGGTACACCATACTTAAATGCATCGAGGAGGAATCCAAACTTCTCGTATGCTTCATCGTGCTCAATACCAAGGCATTTGAACATCTTTTCCTGGATATCTCCTCTGTGGATACGCACCGATCCGCCGCCGAGCTCTACGCCGTTAAGTACACAGTCGTAAGCCTTTGCCCTTACTTTGCCAAGGTCTGTATCAAGGAGAGGCAGGTCTTCCTCCATAGGCATTGTAAACGGATGGTGCATTGCGACAAAACGCTCTTCCTCATCTGACCACTCAAACTGAGGGAACTCAGTTACCCAGAGGAATCTGTAATCGTCTTTTTTAAGGAGACCCATATCATCAGCGATTTTGCATCTTAATGCTCCGAGTACTGCCCATACGATCTTGTTTCTGTCTGCGGCAAAGAGTAGGAGGTCGCCGTTTTCACCGCCCATAGCCTTTACCAGTGCTGACATCTGATCATCAGTCATGAATTTTGCAAAGGATGACTTTATGGTGCCGTCGCCCTGGATAGCAATGTATGCGAGACCTTTTGCTCCGTAGCCTTTTGCAAATTCAACGAGAGCGTCAATCTTTTTTCTGGGCATCTCACCCTGGCATTTTGCGTTTATGCCTCGTACTGTTCCGCCGTTTTCGATAGCTGATTTGAATACTACGAAATCCACGTCTTTAACGGTATCTGTGACATCAGTGAGTTCCATGCCAAATCTTACATCGGGCTTGTCGGAACCAAATCTGTCCATGGCTTCCTGCCATGTCATGCGCTGCATGGGTATCTGTACATCGACATTCAGGCAGTCCTTAAAGAGCTTTTTAATGAGGCGCTCGTTTACGTCGATTACATCGTCGATATCGACAAAAGAGAGCTCCATATCAATCTGGGTAAATTCAGGCTGACGGTCTGCACGCAGATCCTCGTCTCTGAAACATTTTGCTATCTGGAAGTATCTGTCATATCCTGAGCACATGAGCATCTGCTTAAAGAGCTGGGGGCTCTGAGGGAGAGCATAGAATGTGCCGGGGTGTATTCTGGAGGGTACGAGGTAATCTCTTGCTCCCTCGGGAGTTGATTTGTTGAGGATAGGTGTCTCTATCTCAAGGAATCCCTCGCCGTAGAGGAAGTCTCTGACAGATCTTGTTACCTCTGATCTGAACATGATATTGTGCTGTATATCAGGACGGCGCAGATCGAGACATCTGTACTTGAGTCTCAGCTCTTCCTTTGTCTTTGAGTCAGCCTCAACAGGGAAGGGAGGTACCTCAGACTCAGAGAGGATACGGATAGAATGGGCACGCATCTCGATGCTGCCGGTCTTTAAGTTATCATTGGCAGCTCCGCCACGTTTCTCAATCTTACCTGTTACAGCGATTACAAATTCACTTCTGAGTTTTTCTGCTTTTGCAAAGCCCTCCTCGTCAATAAAGTTGTCACCGTCGCCGGTCTCAAATATTATCTGGATGATACCGCTTCTGTCGCGCAGGTCGGTAAATATGATACCGCCCTTGTTACGGCTCTTCTGAACCCATCCCATGAGGGTTACGGTCTCACCGATGTTTTTCTCGGACACTTCGGTACATCTGCATGTACGCTTTAATTCATTCATTGATTCTGCCATTTTTACAGCCTCCAGTTTATCTTCATAATAATTGTTTTTATTTGGCAAAGATTTCTTTGATCTCTGTATATCCCCGTTCAGCAAGCTGATCCTTCTGGAATTTCTTGTTTTTATTCATACGTACGACAAGCACCCTGTTGCCGGCTTTCCTAAGCTCTTTTGCTTCATTGAGTACCTGGGTAAGACGCTCTGTGGGTACGCCTTTCTCGATGAGATAGGCCATATCTTTTCCGTCTGCCGGGACTTTAAATCCGTTTTCCATGAGGATGGTTATGATACGCTCAAATCCTATTGAGAAACCGCAGGCGGGAGTATCCTGACCTGTGAACTTGCCGATCATCTTGTCATATCTGCCGCCGCCTCCGCAGCTTGAATTAAACTCTTTGAGTTCTACCTCGAATATCGTGCCTGTGTAGTAGCTCATACCTCTAACGAGAGTAGGGTCAAAGAGAAGAGTAAAGTCTGCCGATTTTGCCGCATTTACATTTGCGGCAATCTCATTAAGGTTTGTTTTGCATTCTTCAGGGAGATAATCTCCGAGCACATCGGCGAGATATGATACCTGATCATCTTTTGTCTCAAGCTCTTTAAAGAGTGCGAGATATTTATCGACCATGGAACTGTCAAAACCTTCATTTACGAGACATTCACGGACACCGTCGATACCGATCTTGTCCATCTTGTCGAGGTCGATGAATACATCATCGTAGCTTTCTTCGTTAAATCCGGCGTATGCAGCCATGGCTTTAAGCATACGGCGGTCATTTATCCTGATATTGAAATTTTTAAAGTCAAGCTTTCCGAGGACCTCAGTGGTTGCGAGGATGAGCTCTGTCTCTGCGAGATTTGACGGCTCGCCGAGTATGTCGATGTCGCACTGCATGAACTGGCGGAAACGGCCACGCTGGGGCTGGTCTGCACGCCATACATTGCCCATCTGGAGAGCCTTAAAGGGCACGGGCAGTTCATTCATATGAGCTGAGTAATATCTTGAGAGAGGGACGGTTAAGTCATAGCGAAGACCGAGATCTGAGAGATCTCCTTCTGTCTTTGCATCCTCGATGCGAAGTTTTGCACCTCTCTTCATTATCTTAAATATGAGCTTTTCGTTTTCGCCGCCCTGCTTGTTTGTCAGGTTTTCGATACTCTCCACGCAGGGGGTGTCTATCTGGGTGAATCCGTACGCTCCGTATGTTGATTTGATGAGGTCCATCACATAGTTTCTGATGACCATTTCTTCAGGCATAACATCTTTCATGCCTTTAACCGGTTTTTTGATAAGTGCCATAATGCTGACTCCTTTTCTTTCTTTAACTTATACATTTTACTATTTTTGAAAAGTACAGGCAATATTTTCGTGTATATATCATTGATGTGATATATATCCTATAAAGTAGAAAAAATATGCCGGTAGTGGTATCATAATTCTGTATGTAAAAATTATGGGAGAGTATTCTTATTTTGAATATATTTGGATTTACGGACAGGCTGACCGATAAAATCGCAGCTGATGAAAAAACAGCCGGGATAATAAAGTTTATAAGGGCCCTTACTGTATTTGCAGGCCTTTTGTTTATATGTATCAAATCTGTAGATTATGTTAATTCGGGGACAAACTATGATCAGGCCATGGCTTTCAGACCAATATGTATCAGCATGGCCATAGTTTTTATTGCCCTGATGGATCCGAAAACGTGGATTAATATTATTACTCCCATATGGGCGATAATCGGATTTTTGTTTGCCAGAGCCGCGTATATTAATCACTGGATTTACGATATCAATGATTACAAATATCCCGAGATCATCAGGATGGGCAAGATCGTCATCATCCTCTGGGGGATAGTCATCATCTCCGTACTTACCGACTTGATCAGAAAAAAGCAGGCCGGCAAAAGAAACCGTAAGATAGCGTGGATCGTGGCAATTCCGTGGATACTGTTTAACATTCTCTCCGTTGTATTTATGAGAGAATATTATTATGTCCTCTATATCTGTATTGTTTTTAATCTTGCAGGCTACATCTTCCTATATAAAGAGAAAAGAGAATTTTTTGTCGACAAGTTTGAACTTGCCGGCGTTGCATCATTTTTATATATAGCATATATGAGTCTGGTCCACAGACCTTTTGACAAGCAGCGGTATCTTTCATATTTCACCAATGAAAATACTGCAGGTTTTTACTTTGCCGTCATATCGGTTGTCATCTACATGAGACTGTACAGATGGTACAAAAAGGATGTGACGGAAGAAAAGGATAAAAAAACAAGGACGTGTGCAATAATCGGATACCTTATTTTATTTGGTATAGAGATGGGATTCACACTTCTTAATTATGCGAGGACAACTATTATCGGACTCCTTTTCTCCTTTGCCGTAATGTTTGTGATACACATGATCACAGAAGACAAAAAAGAGACGGCTGGGAGAGCGGGAGCAGCCCTTTTATTTGTGATACTCCTGTTTTATCCTACATTTCTCATGATCAGATATATCCCGGCATATATCTGTAAACCCGTATTTCTCGCATGGGAGTACGACCCGGAGGAGAGGATTATACCGGGTGATCCGGTTGATTCGGATAAATATACATCGATTACGAGATATCTCCGTATCGTATTTGGCAAGTGGGGGCTTATGATCAATTTTGAGGATGCCATTTATGATGAGGATGAAGTGGTCAGTGACCAGAAGGTTGAGATAGACAAGGACAGGGATGTGACAAACGGCCGTATGGAAATATGGTCAGCATATATCAGTAAGCTGAATATGACAGGTCATTTCCCCAATTATATTTATCTTGATCCTAATGATGAGAGTACATTTATTTTCCACGGTCACAATACATATCTGAATGTGATGTACCAGTATGGCGTTCCGACAGGTATCATATACGGACTGCTTAATGGGTTTGCTTATTTATACGGGGCATACATGCTCCTAAAAAAACGCAGCAAAGATCATGGCATGGTATTTGCCGTGATGATGCTCGGTACTGTCATGATGGCACAGCTCACGGAGACGATGGTTCATCCGGCTTATCTCATTACCATGAGCATATACTTCTCTATAATGATCATCATGACGGCAGACTGCAAGAAAAAGACGGAAAATGAATCAGAAGCAGAAAAATCTACAACCGTATAAAAGAATATTCAAATTTATCGAG
>ODAI012765474.1_pt1 | contig 10375 bp, 10 predicted proteins | sample 1539321 | NCBI WGS metagenome assembly ODAI01 (sample SAMN02144231, study PRJEB22623) | gut metagenome | biome: sheep rumen | host: Ovis aries | place: New Zealand | reverse complement strand
CATTGAGCAGTGTGTTGCTGGCATAGAAGAAGCGACTTGTACGCTTGTTCTTCTTCAGTACTATGGGAGCCGCGTCTTTACGCACCCACATGCCGTTTTCATTATCATAGGCTACGCTGTATAGCGTGAGGCCTTCAAGTGTCAGTACTATCTCCCATGAGCCTTCCAAGCGGTTGGTACTGCCTGCTATCTCGTTGACGTGGACGTATGGTGTGATCATTCCGTTAAACGTCTGCAGCGTATATGCAGCAAGTTCGCCGTTTATGTCGAAGTTATCCCTGTAGATGCGCACTTGCAGTTCGTCACCATCGCTGTAATCACCCATCAGTTGGCTCTTCCATTTTGCAAGATTGAGTTTCTCGCTGTCCCACTCGTCAGTGTACTCCAATACTGCCTTAAGCTCATTCTTCGCATTGTAGAAGCACAGCACGTTCCATCCCTCTTTCTTCTGATGGCGCACAGTGGTGATGTCGGAATACTCATTCACATAGTCATTCGGACCGTCTGCCACACGATACACGTTCGCTTTACCTGCTACCGGGACGAGCATGAACTCATGTTCCTCGCCTTCTGCCATGGCATTCATAAGCACCTTTCCCCCCCCCTGCTGTGAGGCACTATACGTAAGCCAGCCATTATACCAATGGCCGCTGGTCTCTATTTGCGCTTTTGCTACCACTACGGCACAAAGCGTCAACAGTGTCATTAGAATCTTTCTCATATCTTTGATGTTATGGGTGCAAAGTTACAAAAAAATCTTTTTATTTCGTGCAAAAAAGATTATTTTTTTGTCGGACACGAATAAGGTATTGTCTATGATTAGATCTGTATTCTAAGTCTGCCGCTTGTAAAACACCCCGCCAACCAACGTCAGGTATTCTGGCAGTAAGCCTTGCTCGCTCCATTTTATCTCTATGCCTAATAGTTCCTTGGCTGTCAGACTTACGTCAAATCCGTATGCCTCTAATGACGGACGCACCTTGTCGGGATGCCTACAAGGCTTTCCCTCTATCCTTGTACACTGTGCAACGCCACAATAAAGACATGAGCCTGCGAAACCGAAGCACATACCATCTGATGACTGTTCCTTCTCCAGCAGTTCCTCGTTCAGCGCTGTCGTTACGGGGCGTATCATGTCGCCTGCGGCGGATAGCGGCAGGGTCTTGTCTTGCGGAGTAATCTTCACACCGATAATCTGCACCCTGTCATACCTCTGAAGCACCGTGAGCGGATCATGGTCAAACGGCGGACAGCCATAGCGCCGCCCGTAGTTACCGCACTGCTGACACAGTTTCAGAAAATAGTCAGCCCTGCGAAATCTCTCGATATACGTCTTTGCGTCAAGCTCCGCCGTATATCTCTCCGTGGTGTATGTGGCGTATTTATGGTTATCTGACATTGTTATTAATACGTATCTGCGTTCAAGCAACAAAGGTACACAAAAATTCCGAATAAAGAGTGTGAACAGATAAAAAGTTTAAGTGGACACCAATAATCCCGGAATTTGCTTTGGAAGCCTTAAATAGAATGTTTGAACAGAGCATATCTTATTGGTCTCATTGACAACTTTTTTCAGGATACAATTTTTTATTCACATATTCTTGCTTATAACCATTTTTACATCTTACCTCCTGCATTATCCATCATCCATCATGTGTCAGTCACCTGTCCCAGTGGCATTCTACCCCCATACAAAAAGCCCACCCCGAGGGGTGAGCCTGTATAATGGCTGGCTTCTTACCTCTCCCTTCAACCATTAGACATCAAATGTCACTCACCAATCCATGTGGCACAGCCGCCTGAGGTCAATGGGCACTTTTTGTACTTATTTTCTTACCTGTCTTACTGTAAATCTTAATCCAACTTCCATCGCGACAGGTAAAGGTGTTACCAGACACGCCAATCACTTCGCCTGTCGACTGTTTCGACATCGTACAGATTTTCTTGCCAGAAATATCATAGGTCTTCACCCAAGCCCTATCTACAGACACAAAGAAATCCGAGCCCCAGCCCACAACTTCTCCAACAGTCTGCTTCGAAACAGTTGTAACCTTCTTCCCACTTTCGTCATACACTTGATACCAAGCTCCGTCAGCCTTGATATACGAAATTTGCCTTTGCGCCTGCATGCCAATAGCTGTGAGAACCAGTATCAGGATTGCTAAAGTACGTCTCATATTATGCCCCGTTTTATTTACAAGTCATACAAATATCTTATTCAATTACTTCATACTTGGAGCTGATACTAAAAGTAGAACCATTCTTAATCTCTTTTGGATTATTGATGACAAATCTTAGTGTACCTATTTTACCTGGATTTAGCTTTAGAAGTTTCACTCCATCTTCAGCGTATTTAGAAATGTTTTCATCTTTTTCGTCTGCTTTCACCTCTGCTTCAACGACACCTTCAGAGGTGGAAAGGAGCAAGCCAAATCCTACTGCTATATCTCCAAGATCACATTTTGAATATGTAACAGCCAGGGCAGGATTAAATGGAATACCTTCCTTCTCTCTTACTATATTTATAGTCAACAAAGCTGATTCACCATCTATATCCTCTAATTCATACTCCTTATCCTCTAGTTCAAAGCAATATTCTAATCCTCCAGTTATTCGCGTCGTTTCTGGTTTTATTGTTAGTTTTTCTGTTGAGATTGAAGTTATCTGTTCTGTTGAATCCACATCTTCTTTAATGTCTTGAGAATTATTACCAGACTTATTCCCACATGACATATAGCATATTGCGGCTAATGCAGTAATGGTCAAATTTAAGCTAATCTTTTTCATTTCTCAATTATTCTAATTCCTCATGTCCAACATATTTTTCATTTTCCACATCAACGGTAAAGCCATCATAGAAAGGACCACTACCTCCACAATGGATCTTTGCCATCACTTTCTTATTATCCAGAGCTACCATCTCTACAATAGGACCATAATCCTCAGATTCTTTTAATACTATTTTGGTTTCTTTTCCTGAAAGGGCATCAGTGATAGTAACAAACTTTTTGTCGTTTAATAAACCCTCATTTGCAGAAACCACCTTGTGTATTTCGTACATTTTAACTACGAAATCAGCTTTAATTGACGATGCGCATTCATCAACTTTTGCTCTCATTTGGGTTTCCTCATCAACTTGTGGTTCCCCTTGTTTTGCTTTACCTTCTTCCAATGCGATAGAATCATTATCACGTTGCTGACTTTGTTGTCTGTTTCCGCAAGATGCAGCTATTGCAACCACTGCGATAATAATTATTTTTTTCATTCCTATAAATTCTTTTTGCCTACTCTTCTGAGGATTTTTGGCATACTCCTTTTTTTATTTTACTTCAACTGTAGATAGTTTCCAAACCACCCACAAATGAATGACTAATAATAATGCCAAGACTATGATATAGTATGGCATAGACACACCAAAGCCTGCAAAGCAAAGATTTACAATTGTCATAACGACAAATGCTACAACACTCCATGCTTTGAGATTTACATTCATACGTCCTTCATTTAACGACAAACCCATTACACAACCCAAAGTCAGCAATACTGATATGCCAGTTCCAATGCCAACTACCAAATCGTTTGCGTCAGAGTTGGAATTCGCCAAATGATAAGCTAGATAGCTGATGGCTAATAATACTATAAGCGTCAACAATGTTGGGAAAATAGAAATCTTCATATATTCAAGGGTGGTGGGGTTAATGCTACAAGTTTCAAAATGGCAGGCACTTGCTCAATGGGTTTCCATCCGGTCATTCCTGGCATCCAGGCAAGGGTGTCTTTCGTGACCTTCTTTTGAGAAATCAACTGTGACAGTTCAGTGTCATTTAGAGGCCCTACTTGCTGCCCATTGATGGCAACAAAGTATGTTTGAGCAATAGATGTTGGCATAGACTGAATAGAACCAGGTACATACATTGATTGCATGGACTGATTCATCATGCCAACCATTTGTCGAGCTATGCCCATACCAAGTCCAAACTCTATAAGCCGATCAATAGAAAAAAAACTACCATTATCCATATCTTCACTATTTTGTTATACTGTTGGTGGCGGAGGTGGTGGCATTGAGCCAGGTGCAGGAGGAGCAAATAACGTTGCTAATTCAGCGACATCCTTTGCAAAAGCCCAGTTTTCCATACCTTGCTTCCAGACATAAGTCTGAGGTGTCAACTGCCCACCTTGGGCCATCTGAGCTAACTGCTGCATATTGAATGGTCCTGCTTGCGAGCCATTAACACTGATATGATATTGCACATTAGGAATTGGCGGAGGTGTATTCATGGCTCCTTGCATGTTCTGCCCCATTGAGTTCATCATACCAGCCATCTGCTGTCCCATAGCACCACCCATCATCATACCAGTCATGATACCTGCCGGATTCATGCCGCCATTTCCGTCGTGAGTGCCCATATTCATATTACTCATCTGCCCAAGACTTTCGGCACCAGCCTTAAGCACTTCTGCCTGCTTCTCAATGCTGAACGCACCAATGTTGTTGCTCTCAGTCTGCATACGCTGAGCACGTTGAGCCTCTTCGCGTTGAATTCGAAGCGTCTCTTCCATGTTCTCTGCGTTGATGCGCTGGGTGTCTTTTAGATTCTGGATATTGATATCTGTCTGAGTATCCATTGTGCGAGCCGTATTTCCTGCTGTAAGATGACGCAACTCTTCATAGTATGGGCTCTCCTTGTCTATCTCCAAGGCACCAATATCAATGGCTTTCATGTTCACACCAAAATCACCTTCAAGACGAGGTTTCAGGTATTCCTGAACACGATCGTTTATGGCAAGTATCTGATTCTCCATCTGTACCACCGGAATATTCATCTCACGAGGCACATTCAGCACGACACCTTTTACATATTTTGTCAAAGCGTCCTTTATCTGCTTCTTAAACTGCTCATTGTCAAAATTAACCAAACGGTGTAGTTTGATGAAACCTTTGTAATCGGTGATATTAAATGTGATAGTTCCTCTTACTGCCATAGGTACACCATGGTCAGGCAGACGAGGGTCGAACACATCAAAATATGGTACAGCAAAACGCAACTGGTTAACGCCTGCCAGATTGATGAAATATATCTCAGCCTGGAAAGGTGACTCACCCCCAAAAGCCAATCCGACGATACTGCTCAACACGGGAAAGTTAGCCGTCTTGATAGTATCATCGTAAGGGCCGACAATGAAGTCCTGAACAGAGCCGTCTTTCTGCTTATAAACAAAGACTGCCACTTCACCATCCTTTACTCGTAGGCTACTGCCATACCTAATACTATTCTCACGGGTAGTAGAATTAGCGTTCTGTCCTCCAGGACGCCATTTCCACACCATATACTCTTCTTCATCGCAGCGGATGACATTCATTAATCCGCCACCTTTTCCTCTACTGAATAGTCCCATAGTTATTTGATTTTTAATTCTTGTGCATAACGTTCAATCTCTTCTAAAGTAGTCTTGTCATCTTTCATTGATATTCGTGCCTTCATAAGAACTTGCTCAAGTTTAGATTTCCATGCAGATGCCAATTGATTATGTTCATAGTATTCATTAGTAATGTTATTTCTCGTAAAAATATTTCCTCTCTTTTTAGCTAGGGGAACTCCCATCGACAAAAATTCCAATAAATCTTCTCTCGCAGTTGGAATAGGGAAATTTGCGATTATCTGTTGTTTCTTTTGTATTCTTTTCTGTTCACCTCCTGTGAACATACTTATTATCTGTATACTATTGTCATTTCTGTCAAATTCTTCAAGTTTTGATATTAAAGCGTTAAAACTCGAAACATTCCTTGCGCCATTTATCTCATGCCCACAATCAGGACAGCGAGTAATGAATGATTCTAAAATTGCTCCACATGCAGGACACTTGCGTACATCACCCAATTTGTTTGAGTTTGGTGTAGATCCGCCGACAGATATCGGCTGCGGTACTTGCATAGCCTTTTGTTTTTCGTATAAACGAGCATCTAATACCATTTCGAACTCATCCAAATCAATACCAGCAGCTTCGGCTTTCTTAAAAAGGACCTGTTTTTCCTTCTCTGTCAGTTCGCCATCTGCTAATGCCATTTCTATCAAATGCTCCATATAATTACCATAAATACCTTCAGAGTTACCACTTTGTAATGGTTGTGATGCAGGAGGTGGAGTCATCTTTGTTTGCGGCGCAGGTGGAGGTACTTCTTGATTAATCTGAGGGTTCTGATACTCATTTGATTTCTCTTGAAGATTACTTGCCAAGCCGTTCATTCCCTTTAATGCTTGGTCTTTTAAATTGTCAAATAGTCCCATAATCATTATATTTTTTCCGTTACAATTATGTTATTAAAAATACCACTCGCATTCGACTGTGCTTTTGTCATACTTATTTTCGGATTTTTAAACTGATCTTTGAAGATACATAATATGTCTTCTATAAAAATACTAGGAAATGTTCCAAAGAAAGGTGTAAACAGGCATACAGGCTCTCGAAACTTTAATTGTTTCTTGTTAAGAAGGTGTTCAGCAGCTTCTTTGGCTCCAGCAGATAAGTAAACATACATCTCTGGGTAAATCGGAGATCTTAAAAGATGTCCGATATGCCTTGCTGTATCATAAATTGTCAACGGACCAATTCCATTAATATTCCCAATTACGGAATGAATAAAGTCGTAAAGCTCTTCGAAATCAATAAAACCTTCATAGATTCTGTCTTTTTGAATAAAGGGGACATTTTCCAATGATGAATTAGTGAATATACTTTGGTTAAGAGCTTTTATCGCATCGTTTACAGCGCTTTCAGGAATGCAATATTGATGCCCATGCCTGTTGCATACGCATTTTCTAAGGACGTCATCAATATTGCCATTATTTCTATACAATTGACGTATTTCATTCATTTCTTCTACCATAGAACAGCAACCGCTATCTTTTAAATCTGTACGATGTCTTGTAGAAATATAATCAAATTGATATGTGTTAATTAAATCGGAAGTGAATTTATCCATCTTTATTCAGTTTTAATTGTGTAACTTTTCTTATATCAATTTACGACATTTTATTTAATATGTATTTAGCCCACCACTTCATACTCTTTTTCCAACTGCTAGAATAATCTCTCTGATGTCCACATTCTTCAAACTGGCTAATAGCATGCTTTGCATTCCAACTCCAGCATTTGCCTAACAAGAATGTATAATATTTGCTCATTTGGTCGTCACGGAAACTATAGGGATGGACAGTTAAACATAGATATCCCCATAGATGATACCAATGTTTCTTATAGTATATGATTCCCTTCAAATCTGATACTTCAAAAGTGAGTTTGCTACCATCATCTTTCTTTGGATCTTCATTCTTCTCTTTCCAGACAACATAGAGAGGTCCTTCCCAAGATGCTTTTTTCTGGCTTGTGTCAAGTGTCAAACCATTTCTTTTCTTTGAACTTGTAAAGAACACAACTATCCAATGCCAGATGGATAATGTTACTATACTCAACAGTATTCCTATCCAACTTGAATGGTATGAAGGAGAAAACTTTTCACCCTTAACAGCGTTAATGCCATGTTCTTCAAGACATTTCAAAATCTCCTTAGTGGCAGATTTGCTGTATTTTCTTATTGGCATTATATGTTGTTCTCCATATATTCTAATATGACGAGCTCCCAAAAGTGAATGACCTCCATAAGTCTCAGCAAAGTTTATTTTCTCAAAAGGAAGATAGATGTTATCATTGGTCTTGAAAGTCTTTTGCGTCATCTTTATTCCATTCTTGGTAACAGAGATGGTGGAACTAATAAACCAATTTTTCACCTTGAACAAATCACCAAGAGTAAACACGTCATTATAGTCAGCCAATGAGTCTAAAGCTATTTTAGCACCATTGTTCTTAAGATGTTGTTCTATTGCAGCCTTGTCTCTTGACGAAACATTATCAACTCTAATGGCACCTTTTGCACCTAAATACAAATCATGAGAAAAGAATCCTTTTGTATAGAAAAACTTAATCTGAGGAATGATGATACCACGCTGCCAATCCCACCAACTTGTTTTGTCACAGACGACATGTCTTGAATTCATCCAAAGATTATCAGTGTCTGAGAATAATCTACGCCAGAATTTCCAAAGCGGAACATTCGTAGTGACAACATTTGAACCTTCTTGGTAACAAATGGCATTATTTGTCTTCAAGAAATCGCGCGCTTCCCTGATTTCTTCTGCAGAACATTTCACGTTAAGTGTGTCATAGTTAACCCAATTATATTTGAAATTAAACCAATCAGCTACACCTACAGAGAATTTTGACTTCAAAAGTCCAAATAGCCTTCTCTTTTTCGATGCGAATTCCACATCTTTTGTGGAAATCCCTCTATAGAAACCAAACCAAATTGGCGCATATAAGGTAACGCTGCGTTCTGGGTTCATCCATAATGCTCTATTACCTTTTCCTATTGAGATGTTGCCATCTCGATAGCATAGTGCTTTTCTTTCTTTTAATATTTGGATAATCTTTTTAATATCTTTTTCTGGCAAATAACACCTCTCATACTCATAATAGAATCGTCGTCCTTGCCAACCATAACATTTCTCGTTATCGGTATCGCTTGCTTCATCTTTGTTTTCTTCATTCTCTCTTTCTCGCTTCAGAAGTTTTTCGTATTCTTTCTTATACTTATCACAGTTTTGCCATTCTCTATCATTTACACCCACTGATAGTTGGGAATTGGCATAACCAAACCATCTCTTTTTAACATTGCAAAATTCAAGTTCGTCAAGTCTAAAAGTGTGTTTGAAAGCACCTTTAAATTCAACCATTATGTCTTCTTCTGTTACAACAACATGACTTTTCGAAAAAAAACCTCGCCAACCGTCATAATCAAACGGCCATAAATGAAAAGTCCTCTTTTCTGTTTCAAATAAAATAGTATTTTCCATAATTGTAAAATTTGGGTTATTAATATTCCTTGTAAATGCAGAATGACCGTAGTCAAGTCTTATGGATACAGAGATGAAGGAGCGAGAAACTCTGTTAGCAATAAAAGATTTCTCATAGTCATATTTGATTAGCAAATTTTGTGTCTGGGACTCATCTCCAATGTCCTGTGTGTTTGTTATCAAGGTTGTCTGGCTGAGGCATAAAAAAAGACGTGGAGACTGTACTTGTTGTCTGTTCCACGTACCGAGGCTCTCGCATTGCCCAATCTGTCAGAACAGACAACGCCAGCGCCCACGCCGATATGAGAAACCTTTCCTCTTCTCTAAATAAGAGAACGGATAATCTCCATATTCCTCAATGTACCTCAGAGAAGAGGACGGAATAGGAGTTGGGGATTGGTTAAATCATACCCGGGGCATCTACCGTTGCTATGTTCTTTGACAGATAAGAGAAATTTGCGAGATTTCAGTACGTCAAGAACAAAGCGTCAAGTAAACGCCTTTTTATTATGTCCTTTTGTCTCATTGCCCACCCTTCCACCTTAATATAAAGGTACGACGTGAACTGGAGACAGACACCGGTTCCATGGTGTCGGTAGCAAAATTACATATTATAATTGGACTATGCAAGAAAAAAACGAAAAAAATGTTGGAAAATACACAAAAAAAGAGCTGTGTACGCACACAAACTTTAGTGTTATATCCGTTTGGACTGTCGAGAAGGAATAAAGCATAAAAGATCTTTTCATACTTAAATAAAATCTAATCACAAAAAAAGAAGAACAGGAGGATGTAACGAATGATATTCGTATGATCTGTTAAGAAGATTAGGGTGGCTGAATAGCCTTGTGCAATAACTGCGGTTGCTTCTGCGTTTAGTATATAAAACAATTGTATATGGCAGAGCAAGAGAAATGGAAATGGCAGGAGCCAGGTACTACATGGAAGGGTGTCGGCTTGTATCATGTTACTTTGACAATTCCTGACCGCGGGCCTCTTCTGGGAAGGCTTGAGGTGCCTGGCAATAATCCGGACAAGGCTGTGGTGAGGCGCTCGGCGCTAGGGAATGCGCTGGTGGACAGTCTGCTTGGCATTCCGCATTATCATCCTGAGGTACAGGTGCTGCATTTCTGCTTGATGCCCGACCATCTGCATGCGGTGTTGTACGTAAGGCGAACTATGACCACTGGCATCCGGGGCGTAGTGAGGGGATTCTGGCAGGGAGCAAAGAAGCTGGGGAGGGCTTGGTCGGCTTCTTCTTCTGCTTCTGCCCCGAATTATATTCGGGGAAAATACCAAAAAGGACAGAGCTACAGCCAAGAAAAACCGGGAAACAGCCAAGAGGGACTTGGGGGTAATTGCCTTCGGGAAGAAACGGTACGGCTGGAGACATCTGCGGCGAGCCTGCGTGAGCGACTGGGCGGGGAGAGCTATTGCCAGCTGTCTCCTGTCTTTACGGAGAT
>ODAI011484618.1_pt1 | contig 10375 bp, 12 predicted proteins | sample 1539321 | NCBI WGS metagenome assembly ODAI01 (sample SAMN02144231, study PRJEB22623) | gut metagenome | biome: sheep rumen | host: Ovis aries | place: New Zealand | reverse complement strand
GGCACCTCCCCTGACAATGGGAGGCGTTAAGAGGTGGCAAGGCTGCGCCTTGCATTATAATGCTAAACACTGTAATCCGACGGTAAGCTTTGCTTGCCGCCTTTTCAATATACTTTAAAACTAATATATAAATCATTATAATTTATATTGACTTTAGCGCACTAAAGTGATAAAATACGAAAGTAATTTATAGAAGGATTGGTATATTTTATGCAAAACTATCGCAACGAAGCGACCGACACTTTAATCCGTGCCATTTTAAACATGGAAAATGCCGAGCAGCTGTATTCCTTTTTTGAGGATGTTTGCACCATTAACGAGTTCAAAGATATGGCGCAGCGCTTTGAAGTGGCGCTGATGCTTGAGGAAGGCAAAAACTACCAGCAGATTGCGGCAAAGACCAATGTCAGCACAGCCACCATCAGCCGCGTCAGCCGCTGCTTGAATTACGGCAACGGCGGCTACCGCTGCGCAATGGAAAACCTGAAAAAAGGAGGCAAGTAAAGCAAGCTTTGCTTTATTCCGTGCTATGGAAAATGTATATTTAAAAGCGGAGGAGAAGGTCATCTTTTCCCTGCGCGCGCTCTATAGCGGCTACGGCTACAGCCGCTATAAGATGAACAAATTTGAGGAATACGATTTGTATGTGCGCAATAAGGACTTCCTGCTCTCGGATGCCGTTATTACCTTTACCGATACCAACGGCAAGCTGATGGCACTCAAGCCCGATGTCACCCTCTCCATTATCAAAGACAGCGAGGATACGCCCGCGGCGGTGCGCAAGTTGTACTACAACGAGAATGTTTACAGAATTTCCAAAACCACCGGCTCTTTTAAAGAGATTATGCAGGTGGGGCTCGAGTGCATCGGCGATGCGGATGATTACTGCATTTATGAGGTGCTGATGCTCGCGGCAAAGAGCCTGTTGACTGTCTCCGACAGCTCGCTTTTGGCAATCTCGCACATGGGCATTCTCTCCGATATCATCGATTCGCTCTCGCTCACAGGCGCCCAAAGTGCAGCGGTGCTGCGCTGCGTGGAGGAAAAGAATGTGCACGATTTGGAAGCGATGTGCCGCGCCTGCGGTGTGGAGAGCGCCTCGGTGCAGCTGCTCAAGGACTTAATCGGCATCTACGGCACACCCGCCACGGTGCTCCCGCAGCTCGAGCGCATATTAAAAAACACCTGCGCTTGGGATTCCTACAAGGAGCTGGAGCAAACACTCGCGCTTGCCGAAGGCAGTGATATTGAGCAGTACCTGCGCATTGATTTTTCGATTATCAACGATTTAAAATACTACAACGGTATCATTTTCAAGGGCTTTATCGAGGGCATTGCCACAGCCGTGCTCTCGGGCGGTCAGTACGATAAGCTGATGCGCAAGATGAAGCGCAAAACCGGCGCGGTGGGCTTTGCACTCTACCTCGACCAGCTCGAGCGCTTCTACCCGCGCGAGGAAAGCTACGATACCGATTATGTGCTCCTTTACGATGAAAACGAGAGCGCAAAGGCTGTCTGCGAAGCGGTGCGCGCCTACAGCAAAAAGGGCGCGGTGCTTGCCGTGCGCAAGCTGCCGGGGTCGCTGAAATACAAAACGCTGCTCAAGCTCGCAGGCGGAAAGGTGGTGGAAGCCGATGGCATATCTTAACATTGCGCTGCCCAAGGGGCGGCTCGGCGAGAAGGCATATACCATGCTCAAAGCCGCGGGCTACGGCTGCCCTGCCATTGAGGAAAGCGGCCGCAAGCTGATTTTTGAAAACGAGGCGCTCGGCGTGCGCTACTTTTGGGCAAAGCCCTCCGATGTCGCGATATATGTAGAGCGCGGTGCGGCGGATATCGGCGTCACGGGCAAGGATATCCTGCTCGAGTACCGCCCCGATGTTTACGAGCTGCTCGATTTGGACATCGGCAAGTGCAAAATGTGCGTTGCCGCCAAGGAAAGCTTTCGCGATGATAAGACACGCACGCTCACCGTCGCGACCAAGTTTACCAACATCGCCAAAAATTACTTTGCCGCACGCGGCAGAGATATTGACATAGTCCACCTCAACGGGTCGATAGAAATCGCCCCCATCATTCGGCTTTCCGATGTGATTGTGGACATTGTGGAAACCGGCACCACACTCAAGGAAAACAACCTTGTGGTCTTTGATGAGGTGCTCGATATTTCCGCAAGGCTTATCGCCAACAAGGCAAGCTACAAATTTCACCATGCACAGATGGAAGCGCTGTGCGCAAAGCTCCGACAAAAGCAATAGAAAGGTAAAAAGATGATTCAGATTTTAAAATTCGGCGAAGTGGATAAGCGCGATATTTTCGCAAGAGCGGTGCCCACTGTCAATGTAGAGAGCATTGTGGCGGAGATTCTCGCAACTGTCCGCGCCCGCGGCGATGCCGCTTTAAAGGAATACTGCTTAAAGTTTGACGGTGCGGCACTCGATTCGCTCGCAGTCAGCGAAGCGGAAATCGAAGCGGCGATGGCGGCGGTCGAGCCGGAATTTATCGAGATACTTAAGAAAGCGGCAGCCAATATCCGCCACTTTCACAGCGCGCAAAAGCGCAATTCCTTTATCATCAACGACAAGCCCGGCGTTGTCATCGGGCAAAAGGTCATTCCCGTTGACCGCGCGGGGCTCTATGTACCCGGCGGCACAGCCGCCTACCCCTCCACCGTGCTGATGGATGCCATCCCCGCCAAGATTGCGGGCTGTAAAGAGGTGGTCATTGTCACCCCGCCGGCGCGCGACGGCTCGGTCAACCCCGCCATTTTGGCGGCAGCGCGCATTGCAGGTGTCGACCGCATCTTTAAGGTCGGCGGCGCGCAGGCGATTGCGGCGCTCGCCTTCGGCACCGAGAGCATCCCAAAGGTTGATAAAATCGTCGGCCCCGGCAATGCCTTTGTCGCAGAGGCAAAAAAGCAGGTGTTCGGCACGGTTTCGATTGATATGATTGCAGGCCCGAGCGAGATTTTAATCATCGCCGACAGCGGCAGCAACCCGAAGCACTTAGCGGCGGATTTGCTCTCGCAGGCGGAGCACGACAAGCTTGCAAGCGCAGTCTTGATTACCGACAGCGAGGCGCTCGCGCAGGCGGTCAGCGCCGAGATTGAAGCGCAGCTTCCCCTGCTCGAGAGAGAAGAGATTGCGCGCGCTTCGATTGACCAAAACGGCAAAATCATCGTTTGCAAGGATATTGCGAGCGCGATTGCCGTTTCCAATGAAATCGCTCCCGAGCACTTGGAGCTGTGCCTCGATAATCCCTTTGATTACTTAGACAGTGTGCGCCACGCAGGCTCGGTCTTTATGGGCAGGCACTGCCCCGAGGCGCTCGGCGACTACTTTGCAGGCCCCAACCATACCCTGCCCACCGGCGGCACGGCACGCTTTTCGAGCCCGCTGTCGGTAGATGACTTTGTCAAAAAGATGCAATACACCTACTACACCCCTGCCGCACTCGGCGAGGTGGCGCGCGATGTTGCATTTTTTGCCGGAAAGGAAGGCTTAACCGCCCACGCCAAAAGTGCCGTGGTGCGCTTAGAAGAGAATGAGTAAGTTTACAAGCAGCAGGCTGCGCGGCCTTGTGCCCTACACACCGGGCGAGCAGCCGAAGGAGCAGCAATATATCAAGCTCAATACCAATGAAAATGCCTATGCCCCGCCCGCAGGCGCGGCGCGGTATTTACAAAACGCTTTGGAGCACGCGCAGCTCTACCCCGACCCGGAGTGCACGGCGCTGCGCCGCAAGATGGCGGCGCTGACCGGGCTGCAGGAGGATGAAATCATCTTCACCAACGGCTCCGATGAAATACTCAACTTTGCCTTCATGGCATTTTGCGATGCGGATACCGGCGCGGCATTTCCCGATATTACCTACGGCTTTTACCCGGTGTTTGCGGCGCTCAACGGCGTGCCGTATGCGGAAATTCCGCTGCGCGAGGATTTCACCGTCGCCGTGGAGGATTACTGCCGCATCGGCAAAACAATTTTTCTTGCCAACCCCAACGCGCCGACAGGGTTGAGCTTAAGCAAAGCGGACATCGAGCGCATTTTAACCGCCAATCCCGACAATGTGGTGGTGATTGATGAAGCGTATGCCGATTTCGGCACCTGGAGCGCGGTAGAGCTTGTGGGCAAATACGAGAATCTTCTTGTAACCGGCACCTTCTCCAAATCCCGCTCCGGCGCAGGGCTGCGCTTGGGCTACGGCTTTGCAAGCGCCGCGCTTATCAAAGATTTAAATACCATCCGCTTCGCCACCAACCCTTATAACATCAATGCGCTGAGCATGGCTGTGGGGCTGGCGGTGCTCGAGGAGGAAGCCGCCACACGCGCCGCGTGCGAAGCGATTAAAAAAACGCGCCGGCAGGCGATTGAAGCCTTTCGCGCGCTCGGCTTTGATTGCACCGATTCACAGGCAAACTTCATCTTTGTCAAGCACCCGCATATCGGCGGCGAGCGCCTGTATCGGCTTTTGAAGGAGCGCGGCATTTTGGTGCGCCACTTCTCCCCGGAGCGCATCAAGGACTATAACCGCATCACCATCGGCACCGAAGCGCAAATGCAGGTGCTGCTAAATACAGTAAAGGATATATTAGATGATGAGAACTGCACAAGTAAAACGAACAACGAATGAAACCGCTATCGCGCTCAACCTGTGCCTTGACGGCAGCGGCAGGAGCGAGATTCAATCGGGCTGCGGCTTTTTGGACCACATGCTCACCCTCTTTGCCAAGCACGGTCGCTTCGATATCAGCTTGCAGTGCAAGGGCGATACCGAGGTGGATTACCACCACAGCGTGGAGGACATCGGCATTTGCCTGGGCAAGGCATTCCGCGAGGCGCTCGGCGAGAAGAAAGGCATCATGCGCTACGGCTCGTGTACCCTGCCGATGGATGAGAGCCTGATTCTCAGTGCGGTGGATTTGTCGGGCAGAGCTTACCTCGGCTTTGATGTGGCAATCCCCTCCTACCGCGTCGGCGACTTTGATACGGAGCTGGTGGAGGAATTTTGGCTCGCCTTTTGCAGAGAGTGCGGCGCGAATGTGCACCTCAAAATGCTTGCGGGCAAAAACACCCACCACATCATCGAGGGCATTTTCAAATCCGCGGCGCGCAGCCTGCGGCAGGCAGTGGCGATTGACCCCGATTTCAGTGATGAAATCCCCTCCACCAAAGGAGTGCTCGCATGATAGTGATTGTCGATTACGGTGTCGGTAACCTCTTTTCGCTGCAAAGCTCCTTTGCCGCCATTTCCGAGCAGGTCGTTGTCAGTGCCGACCCTGCGGTCATTTCCCGCGCACAGAGGATTGTTTTGCCGGGTGTCGGCGCGTTTGCCGATGCGGCACAAAAGCTCGAGCGCTCCGGCTTGGGCGCGCTGTTGGTGCGCCTGGCGGGCGAAGGCAAGAAGATTTTGGGCATTTGCCTTGGCATGCAGCTGCTGTTTGAGCAAAGCCGCGAGTTTGGCACGCATAAGGGCTTGGGGCTTATTCCCGGCTCAGTGGAGCCGATTGCGCCGGAGGTAGATGCAAGCTGTAAAATCCCCCACATCGGTTGGAACAGCCTCTCGCTGCACGGCGACAGCCCGCTTTTTCGCGATACGAAGGAGGGCGCATATGTCTACTTTGTGCACTCCTATTATGCCAAGACAGATGAAAAATACATCACCGCGACCACGCACTACGGTGTGGAGCTGACCGCCGCGGTGCAAAACAAAAATGTTTACGGTTGCCAATTTCACCCCGAAAAGAGCGGTGAAGAGGGCTTAAAGATACTGCGCACTTTTTGCGCCGAGGAGGAATAAGATGCTGCTGTTTCCGGCAATTGATTTAATAGAGGGCAAGGCAGTGCGCCTGCTCAAGGGGGCATATGAAAAGATGACTGTCTACAGCGATACCCCCGCCGCCGTTGCGCTCGATTTTAAAAAGCAGGGCGCGGCAGCGATTCACCTGGTCGATTTAGAGGGTGCCAAGAGCGGCACCACCCCAAACCTGGAAACCATCACCGCCATCAAGCGCCAAAGCGGCTTGTTTTGCGAGGTCGGCGGCGGTATCCGCAGTATGGAAACCGTGCGCCGCTACTTAGATGCCGGCATCGACCGTGTTATTTTAGGCACGGCGGCGGTGCAAGACGAAGCGTTTTTAACACAGGCGCTTGCGGCATACGGCGAAAAAATCGCAGTCGGTGTGGATATCAAGGGCGGCTATGTCGCCATCCGCGGGTGGACGGAGACCTCCGCGCTCGAAGCGCACGCGTTTTGCAAGAAGCTCGAGGCGCTCGGGGTAAAAACCATCATCTGCACCGATATTTCCAAAGACGGGGCGATGGAAGGCACCAACCTGCAGCTGTATAAAGACTTGCAAAGCAGCCTGCAGCTAAACATCACCGCTTCGGGCGGTGTTTCCTCGCTCGAGGATGTGCGCCGCCTGCGCGCGATGGAGCTTTACGGCGCAATTATCGGCAAGGCATACTACACCGGCGCTATTGATTTAAAGCAAGCAATAGAGGTGGCAAAGTGATTACAAAAAGAATTATCCCCTGCCTCGATGTCAAAGACGGCAGGGTTGTAAAGGGTGTAAATTTTAAAGGCTTGAGCGATGTTTCCTCCCCTGTGGAGCTGGCGCAGCTTTACAGCGCCGGCGGGGCGGATGAGCTGGTGTTTTACGACATCACCGCTTCGAGCGACGGCAGAAAGATTTTCACCGATATATTAAAGCAAACCGCCGCCAAGGTCTTTATTCCGCTATGTGTGGGCGGCGGTATCTACAGCGTGGAGGATTTCGAGCGCGTGCTCTCGTGCGGCGCGGATAAAGTGAGTGTCAACTCCGGCGCCATTCACCGCCCGCAGCTCATTGAAGAGGGCGCGAAGCTTTACGGCAGCCAATGTGTTGTGCTCTCGGTCGATGTCAAGCGTGTTGACGGCAGCTACCGCGTCTTTGCCAAGGGCGGCAGAGAAAACACCGGCATGGAGGCGCTCGCGTGGATAGAGCGCGGCGTGGCGCTGGGCGCGGGCGAAATCGTTGTCAACTCCATTGATACCGACGGTGTCAAAAACGGCTTTGATTTGGAGCTGCTCGCCGCGGTTTGCGAGCGGGTCAATGTGCCTGTGATTGCCTCCGGCGGCGCCGGGTGCATCGGCGACTTTGTAGAGCTGTTTCAAACATTGCCGCAAGTGGATGCCGGCTTGGCAGCCTCCATTTTCCACTTCGGCGAGGTGGATATCGGCGATTTAAAAAGAGAGATGTACCGCAACGGTATTCCCACAAGAATATAAAGAAGAGGTTCCATATGATACAGATTGATGAATTGAAATTTTCAAACGACGGCTTAATTCCCGCCATCGTCACCGATTATGCCACGGGAAAGGTGCTCATGCTCGCATACATGAACCGCGAGAGCCTGCAAATCTCCATGCAAAAGCAGCTGACCTGCTTTTGGAGTCGCTCGCGCGGCGAGCTGTGGCTGAAGGGTGAAACGAGCGGCAATTACCAGCACATTATCTCCATCGCGACCGATTGCGACCGCGATACCCTGCTGGTGAAGGTGAAGGCAGACGGCCCCGCCTGCCACCTCGGCACCGAGAGCTGCTTTGCCTACCCGCTGTATGAAGCGGAGGAAACAGAAGCGTTTTCCTTTGAAGCGCTCATGCAGCTCATCGAGGGCAGAAAAACGCAAAAAAAGGAAGGCTCCTATACCACCTACCTGTTTGAGAAAGGGCTCGATAAGATACTCAAAAAGGTCGGCGAGGAAAGCACCGAGGTCATTATCGCCGCCAAGGCGCAGGATAAAAAGGAAACGATTTATGAAATTTCCGACTTGGCGTATCACATCATGGTGCTGATGATTGAAAGCGGCATCACGATAGATGATATCAAAAAGGAGCTCGCCTCGCGCCATGTGATAGATAAAAAGATTAAACAGGAGAAAATGACCTGATGCAATTTTCGGACTTTCATACCCACACCTGCTTTTCGGATGGCAGCGATACCCCGGAGCAAATGGTGCGCGAGGCAATTGCGCGCGGTATGGCGCAGCTCGGCATCTCCGACCACTCCTTCACCGCCTTTGACACCGGCTATTGCCTGCCGCCCGAGAAAACGCAGCAGTACAAAGCTTCGCTGCAAGCGCTAAAAGAAACCTATAGCGGGCAAATCGAGCTGTTTTGCGGCATGGAGCAGGATTACTACAGCGCAATTCCCGCTACGGGCTATGATTATGTGCTCGGCTCCGTGCACTATGTGCAATGCGGCGCGGAATATGTGCCCATTGATTTAAGCGAGGAGATTTTTGCATCGCTGATTGAGCGCCACTTTGGGGGCGACAGCTACGCACTGTGCGAGAGGTATTACGAAACGGTGGCGGATGTGGTGGCAAAAACGCAGTGCGATGTCATTTCCCACTTTGATATCATCACCCGCTTTAATGCGGGCGGTCGCTTTTTTGATGAAACACACCCGCGCTATGTTGCCGCATATCGCGCGGCGGCAGATGCCCTGCTTGCAACCGGCAAGCCCTTTGAAATCAACACCAGGCTGATGGCAAGGGGTATGAGAGATTACCCCTACCCGCGCGCGGAAATCTGCGATTATATTGCCGCCGGCGGCGGCAGCTTCCTGCTCTCGAGCGACTCCCACCGCAAGGAGGAGCTGATGTTCGGCTTCGGTACCGTGCGCGCGCTTGCCGCGCAACGCGGCTGGAACATCCTGCACTCATTTAAAAATGTTCAAAACTAAAAATAGAATAAGAAATGAGCTGCCTCACTCTCGTGAGACAGCCTCTTTTTTCTTTAAAAGCGGAAATCGCGCTTGCCTAAGTGGATATTCTCGATATATTCCTTCGCCAAGCGCCTTGCTTTTTCATTCGGGATTTTTTCAAGCTCCTCGCGAATGAGCGCTTCACCGATTTGCTTGGTTTCGGGAGAAGCGTAGTCCTCCAAAAATTCCTTCAAGGTCATCAGCGCATTCGGATGGCAGCAATTGAGAATCTGCCCGGTTTTGCAAAGGCTCATAAAGCGGTCGCCGGTTCTGCCCTCGCGGTAGCAGGCGGTGCAGAAGGAGGGAATGTAACCGAGCTCCATCAGCCACTTAACCACCTCATCGAGCGAGCGCTGGTCGGAGACATCAAACTGCTCGGTATCGTGGGGGCGCTCATCTGCCTCGTAGCCGGCATAGCCGCCCACCGAGGTGCGCGAGCCGCCGGAGATTTGCGAAATACCCAAATCAAGCACCTTGTTGCGGCACTGCTCGCTCTCGCGGGTGGAAATAATCATACCTGTATAGGGAACGGCAATGCGAATGCAGGCAATGATTTTGGCAGAAGTATCATCATCAATGCCGTTGTCAAACTCATCGGGATTAATATCATCCGCACGCTTTAAGCGCGGCACGGAAATGGTATGCGGGCCGACACCGTGCACTGCCTCGAGGTGCTCCGCGTGCATCAGCAGCGCCGCAAACTCGTACTTATACATCTCCAGCCCGAACAAAACGCCCAAGCCGACATCATCAATGCCGCCCTCCATGGCTCTGTCCATCGCCTCGGTGTGGTAGGCATAGTTGTGCTTCGGCCCTGCCGGGTGCAGCTTTTCATAGCTTTCCTTGTGGTAGGTTTCCTGGAAGAGGATATAGGTGCCGATGCCGGCATCGTGGAGCTTGCGGTAGTTCTCGACCGTCGTCGCCGCGATGTTGACATTCACCCTGCGGATAGCGCCGTTTTTGTGCTTAATCGAGTAAATCGTCTTAATGCACTCGAGGATGTACTCAATCGGGTTATTGACCGGGTCCTCGCCCGACTCGATTGCCAAGCGCTTGTGCCCCATATCCTGCAAGGCAATGACCTCCTGCTTGACCTCCTCTTGGGTCAGCTTCTTGCGCGGGATAGTCTTGTTTTGGTAGTGATACGGGCAGTAAACACACTTGTTGACACAGTAATTGGATAGGTACAGCGGCGCAAACATCACAATGCGGTTGCCGTAAAATGCCTGCTTGATATCGTTGGCAAGGCGGTACATCCGCTCTGTCATCTCCGGAATATCGCACGCGAGCAGCACGCTTGCCTCGCGGTGGGTTAAGCCGGCGCACTCGGTGCCCCTGCCGGTCTTTTTGGGAGCGGCTTTTTCCAAAATGCTCTCAATCAGCTCTCGGTTGTGCTTATTTTTCTCGGCATATTCTAAGGTTGCCAATACCTCGGCATCATCGATAAACTCTTCTGCCTTTAATGATTTCGGGTTATACATATTTATCCTCCATTGTAGTGTGTAGTGTTTAGCATTATAATGCAAGGCTTTGCCTTGCCACCTCTTAACGCCTCCCATTGTGAGGGGAGGTGCCGACAAAGTCGGCGGAGGGGTAGTTGTATCATGCAAGGCTGTTGGCTGTCGG
>ODAI011451351.1_pt1 | contig 10375 bp, 10 predicted proteins | sample 1539321 | NCBI WGS metagenome assembly ODAI01 (sample SAMN02144231, study PRJEB22623) | gut metagenome | biome: sheep rumen | host: Ovis aries | place: New Zealand | reverse complement strand
TCCAATGTCGTAGGTTTGCCGCTCCATTGTCTTGATGGTCTTGCCCGGAAAGCGGGGATTGATTTATATGACAATGGTGAAGGATCTTCCAGTTGATGACCGTCCACGGGAGAGGCTTATGGCCTATGGCCCGGGAATTCTCAGCAACGCTGAGCTTCTGGCAATATTGCTAGGAAGTGGATCCAAGGAAAAGTCGGCAATGCAGCTGGCTCAGGATATTTTGAGTCAGCATCGTGAGAGTGGGGTATTGGCTCTGGCTACAATGTCTGTGGAGGAGCTGATGGAGTACAAGGGTATTGGCTCAGCTAAGGCCGCCTTATTGGCTGCAGCGGTTGAGCTTGGTAAAAGGCTGGGGGTAAATACCACAGCTCAAAAACCCGTTGTGCGTTGTCCCGCTGATGCGGCGGATTATGCAATGCCCAGGCTGCGGTTTCAGCAGCGTGAGCATTTTGCTATCATACTGTTGAATATCAAACATCATATTTTGTCCATGCCAATTATATCCATAGGCAGTCTGACAGCTTCGGTGGTTCATCCACGGGAGGTGTTTAAGGCAGCTGTCCAAAATTCTGCGGCAGCTATGATACTGGTTCATAACCATCCCAGTGGAGATCCTTCTCCCAGCAAGGAGGATTTGAACATTACCAGGCAGCTGATGGAGGCTGGAAAGCTAATGGATATACCTGTACTGGATCATATTGTCCTGGGAGATAATAAATATATTTCCCTTAAAGAGGAAGGTATGATACAATGACATGTGGCTCATTATTTTTTGGGCCAAATTAAAAGAAGCAATATATAGGCGTTTGAATTAATCGAAATGCCTACCAGTTATATTGAAGGGAGTTATTTATTTATGTGGAGCTTATTTGGTGGTTAATGCCATGATATGGGTATTGATTTGGGTACTGAAAACACCTTGGTACACGTTAAGGGCAAGGGTATTGTTCTTCGTGAGCCATCTGTTGTTGCTATAAAGAGCGATAGTGGTGAAGTACTGGCAGTAGGCGATGATGCCAAGCGTATGCTGGGCCGTACTCCAGGCAGCATAATTGCAATTCGTCCTATGAAGGATGGCGTTATTGCTGATTTTGATGTAACTCAGGCTATGTTGAAATATTTTATCCGCAAGGCAATGAACACCAAGTCCTTTGTTCGCCCTCGCGTGGTTGTGGGAGTTCCTTCCGGCGTTACCGAGGTTGAGAAGCGTGCCGTAATCGATGCTGCCCAGCAGGCTGGTGCCCGTGAAGCATATCTGATTGAGGAGCCTATGGCTGCAGCTATTGGTGCAGGCCTTCCAGTTGAAGAAGCTACTGGCTCTATGGTAGTTGATATTGGTGGTGGTACTACTGAAATCGCTGTAATTTCCCTTGGTGGTATTGTAACCAGCTGCTCTATCCGTATCGGTGGTGACGAGATGGATTCTGCGATTATACAGTACATCAAGCGCGTATATAATCTGATGATTGGTGAGCGTACTGCTGAAGAAATCAAGATTACTATTGGTTCTGCTATCGTAAATCCAAATGCTGATAAGACCATGGATATTCGTGGTCGTGATTTGGTAAGCGGTCTTCCTAAGAATCTTACCATCAGGGCAAGTGAAATTCGTGATGCTCTTAGTGAGCCTGTATACAAGATTATTGATGCTGTAAAGGGTACTTTGGAGAAGACTCCACCTGAATTGGCAGCAGACGTAATGGATCATGGTATTATGATGACCGGCGGCGGTGCTCTCCTCAGCAATTTGGACAAGCTCCTTAGCAATGAAACTGGTATGCCGGTATTGGTATCCGAGGATGCTCTTTCCTGTGTTGGTGAAGGTACTGGCCGTTCCTTGGAGAACATTGAGCTCCTGAAGCGTGTTGTTATGACTACAAAGAAGTTGAGATAAGATGAGCAGGATTAGACGGGATAATAATTCACGGAAGACAACCTGGATGCTCGTGGTGGTAGCTCTAAGTATCTTTGTGATTATTTTTTTCGCCGCCCGTGGCCGTATGACACCTGTTTTGACCAGTCCTGCTGTGGTTTCGGCTTTGGCTCCGTTTCAGCGGGCCATTTCCTGGGCTGGGTCCCAGGTCAACGGTGTGGCTACAACTGTATGGGAAGTTGCAACTGTATATTATCAGAACAAGGAGCTTCGCGAAGAGGTTATTACCCTGCGTCAGCAGAATCTTCAGGCGTATGAATACGCAGCTGAAAATATGCGTCTGAGGGAAATGCTTAATTACAAGACCACAGCGGTTCAATTCGATTTGATGCCAGCCAAGGTTATTGGTCGGGAGTCTTCCACCTGGACCAGCATGATTGTAATTAATCGTGGCTCCTCTGATGGTATAGCAAAAAATATGCCCGTGGTAACAGAAAAGGGACTTGTAGGTGTGATTACTGAGGTGTCTCCAAATGCCTCCAAAGTACAGCTAATCCTTGATCCACGCTCATCTGTGGGTACATTGGTACAGCGTCCGGAGTCCAGGGTTGCCGGTATTGTTCAAGGCAATCCAAGTGACCCTATGCTTCCTCAGATGATTAACATTCCCCGCAATGCAGATGTAATTGAGGGGGATGTTATTGTTACCTCAGGCTTTGGTGGCGTTTATCCAAAGGGATTGCTTATAGGCTCTGTAGCCAATATTCAGAATGATGATGGTGGCCTTTTGGAGATTGCGTATCTTTACACAGCTGTAGATTTCCAGAAGCTGGAGGATGTACTTATCATTACAGCCTCCCGTGAAGCACCACCAGAGCCCTTGACTGCTCCTAAACAGACCCCTGGAACGGAGACTGACAAGGACGGCAATCCAATAGGTGGGGATGGAAACTGATGAAGAATTTTCTGGCCTGGCTATTATTTGTTTTAGTAGTTTATGCATTTCAGTCTGCCTTTATGCCATTGGTGTATTTTTATGGTATTGGGCCGGATTTAATATTATTGATGACCAGCTCCATAGGCTTCCTCAATGGGAAAAAAGTAGGCAGCTTTGCTGGTTTTCTGCTGGGTCTTTTTGAAGATCTGGCCACAGGGACTTTTTTTGGATTAAATGCCTTTAACAAGCTCATTGTAGGTTATGTATGTGGTGTTTTTTCCACTAGGGTGCTGAAGGACAGCTTTGCCCTGCCAGTTACGGCATCAGTCCTGAATACGGCGGCAGTATTCCTTATGACAGAGGCTATAATGTTGCTGTTGGGGTACCGGTTTAATATATTTACACATTTATATACTAAGCTTGGTCCTCTTATTTGTTACAATTTAGTGTTTGCTTGGCCGATACATTGTGCCGTAAGATGGCTGCATAAAAAAACAGCAGATAAGAAATAACGAGTGTGGGAGTTTTTTGAGTGAACACAAACACAAATAATATAGAATTTGGCGGCCGCCTGCGGGTAATTGGCTATATTATTGTGCTGGTTATTGCAGTGCTGATAGGTCGCATTGGTTATTTACAGCTATATGATGGTGAACATTATGCAAGTCTTGCAGATGGTAATCGCATTCGTATAGTACCTGCAGTAGCTCCCCGTGGCACGTTTTATGACAGAAACGGCAATATGATGGTCACCAACAGACCTGGCTTTGCAGTTTCCTTGCTGCCATTGACGGAGCCAATTTCTGATGAGGTTATAAATCGCCTTTCAGAGCTTCTGAAGGTTCCCAAGGGGACTATAAATGAAAAGATTGATGCCCATATTGGTTTTGATCCTATACGTATAAAGACAGATGTAGGTCCTGAAATTCTCAGTATCATTGCTGAGCAGAAGGATCTTTATCCCGGAGTAGTGGTGGAGGTCCTGCCAATCCGGGAATACATATACAAGGAACAGGCTGTTCATGTATTTGGTTACGTTAGTGAAATTAATGATGCTGAGCTTGAGGCCAAAAAGGATTCTCCTCACAAATACAAGATGGGAGATATTATTGGTAAGGCCGGTTTGGAACGGGTGTATGACTTGGAGCTGCGCGGTGAAGACGGCGGCGAGCAGGTGGAGGTAGATGTTACTGGTAAGCCTGTGGAAATCCTTGGTAAGAAAAATCCTGTTCCTGGTTCTGATCTCTATCTGACCATTGACAAGGATATTCAGGCAGCCGCAGAAAAGGCTGTGGATGAACAGCTGGTGGCTGTAGGTGCCAAAGCCGCAGCTGTGGTGGTTATGAATCCACAGACAGGTGAGGGGCTGGCCATGGTCAGCCGTCCATCTTTTGACCCTAATTTGTTTGTAGGTGGTATTTCCTCAAAAAATTGGAATGCCATTAATAATAACCCAAATCATCCAATGGATAACAAGGCTATTACTGGTGAATATCCACCTGGTTCGACCTTTAAAATTGTTACTGGTACTGCGGCTCTGGCAGAGCATGTGGTTACCCCGGAGGAAAAAATCTTTGACTCTGGTAAGCATTGGATAGTAGATAAGGGAAATGCAGACGGAGAGGCCCTTGGTTATATCAACTTTGAAGAGGCCATGGCCCACTCTGATAATGTATATTTCTACGAGATGGGTAACCGTCTTGGTATTGACCGCATTGAAAAATATGCCCGTATGTTTGGCCTTGGTAAGCCCACTGGTATAAATCTGCTGTTTGAGGCAGAGGGCCTGGTTGCGTCCCAGGAATACAAGCGCAAGGTCTTTGATGAGGACTGGTATTTGGCGGAAACCTTTGATGCTGCCATCGGACAGGGCTTTAATAATGTTACACCTATTCAGGCGGCTATGGTAATGGGTGAAATCGCTGCTGATGGTAAAAGATACAAACCATATTTGGTGGACAGGATTGTGGACCCTGAGGGTAAAACTATAAAGAAGTTTAAGCCTGAAGTCGTGGGACAGCTGGATGTGGATCCACATTATATAAATTTGGTTCAGCAGGGACTAAAGGGTGTTACAAAATACGGTACTGCGGCCTCTGTGTTCAGGGGATTTCCTATAGAGATAGCTGGTAAGACAGGTACAGCCGAGAATCCTCATGGACGTGATCACGGCTGGTTTGTGGCTTATGGACCATTTAATAATCCAAATGTCGTGGTGGCAGTTATCGTGGAGCAGGGCGGTTATGGTTCGGCTTCAGCTGTACCAATTGGCAGAAAGATTCTGGAGGCTGCCTTCAATATTCCGGATCCTGCAAAGCAGGCGGAGCTGGAGCGCCAAAGAAAACAGGCAGAGCAGGCCAAGAAGAATAAGCAGAATAATTCCAATTCCAATAACAAGGCTCAGGAGCAGCCAGCTGTTGTAAATAATGCCCCAGTGGCAGGCAAGGAATATGGTGCTGCAAATGGCAAACGATAATGTTGTTTTTTATCATTTTATCTTAATATAAGATAGGTGGGGAGAATATGAGCAGGGATTTGGTAACCATAAAAGGGGGCAAGGGTGGCTTCCGTTTATTGGTGGATAGTTCAGCCAGCATGGAGGAAATCGAAGCTGAAATTAAAAAGAAGCTCGACGAAAATCCAGGCTTTTTCCCGGAGGGAACCAAGTTTGAGTTGGAGGTAGCTGACTTGGACCGTTCCGTTAAGAAGGGGATTAATCAAATATTAAATCAGCGTGGCTTGGGAGTGGAGCTGTCTGTAAAGAAAGATCCGCCACCAGCAATAGATGAGCAATCACAGATGCCACCTCAGTATTTTATTCAGCATGATGGCAATGTGGAAGCCCAGGAAATGACTGTGGTGGAGCACACTGTCCGTGGTGGTGAGGAGGTCACCAGCCAGGGCTCAGTGCTGGTTATGGGGAATGTTAACCCTGGTGCTCAGATTATTGCCGGTGGCAGTATAGATGTGCGGGGGACCTGTCGGGGCATGGTTCACGCCGGTGCCTGGGGAGATATTAGTGCCGTGGTTATTGCTGACAGGCTTATGCCAACGCAGATTCGTATAGCTAATATGATTGCCCGTTCTCCTGATATAATGGAGAAAAGTGATTTTGCCGAAAGGGCATACATTAAAGATGGACAAATTATTATTGAACCGATAGAAAGGTAGGATTTATAAGAATGAGTGAGGTTATTGTTGTTACTTCAGGCAAGGGTGGTGTAGGCAAGTCCACCACTACTGCAAACCTTGGTGTGGGTCTGGCTATGCGTGGCAAGAAGGTTGTTCTGATTGATACTGATACCGGTCTCCGTAATCTGGATTTGCTCCTTGGTCTCGAAAATCGCATTATGTACGATTTGATTGACGTGGTTGAGGGCCGTGTAGAGATTAAGAAGGCTCTGGTACGTCACAAGAAATATGAAAATCTGCAGCTTTTGCCTACTTCCCAGGTAAAGGACAAGTCTGCGGTAAATCCTGCCGATTTGATGGCTCTTTGTGATGAGCTTCGAAAGGAATATGATTTTGTGATTATTGACTGCCCAGCAGGCATTGAACAGGGCTTCCAGACTGCAATTGCTGGTGCGGATACTGCTATTGTAGTTACCATGCCAGAGGTTTCCGCTGTTCGTGATGCTGATAAGATTATTGGTGAGCTGGGCCGCTCCGAAAAGGATAATATTAAACTCATTATTAACAGAATCAGACCTGCTATGGTAGATAGCGGTGAGATGATGGATATGGATGATATCAATGATATACTTGCCATCAAGTGCATTGGTCAGGTTCCGGATGATATCAAGGTTGTAACCTCCGCTAACCGCGGTGAACCAGTTGTTGGTGATAGTGATTCCCAGGCTGGCAAGGCTTATGAGAATATTGTGGGACGTCTCCTGGGTGAAGATATCCCGTTCATGGAATTTGAAAAGGAAGGCTTCTTCAAGAAACTTATGAAGGCCTTCAAGCTTTCCAAAGACTGATATTGAGGGGGACTTACAGATGCTTGATTCATTAAAGCGTATATTCGGTAATGAGAAATCCGGCAAGGTGGCCAAGAAGCGCCTGCAGATGGTTCTCATTCAGGACAGAGCCAGCGTGTCGCCAGAGGTGATGGCAAAGCTGCGGGATGATATTATTCAGGTTATATCTAAGTATATGGTTATTGATAAGACCGACATGGAAATTTCTTTGGAGAGTGTTGATGATTCTGTAGCACTGGTGGCCAATATTCCGGTACAGAACATGAGACATCATAAATAAGAAATACGAAACTGCTGCGCATCAGTGTGGCAGTTTTCTTTTAATTTTGCTATATTTGGTTGTTCTTTCACATGGTTCGTGATAACATATATAAGCTATACTAGAATTTAAATTTGGAGGAAGGATCCTTGATTTTAAATAAAAAATTTAGAAAAATAGATGTGGAGCTTATTGCCGGGGTAGCTGGTATAATCATTATGAGCCTTATAACCATTGGTAGTGCCACTCATATAAATACCCCATCTGAGGATAGATATTGGTATGTACTTAGACAGGGAATATTTACCATCCTGAATGTGGGAGTTATATTCTTCTTTATGAATTTTGACTACAAGGCACTACAGGCTTATGGTAAGAAGCTGTATATTTTTAACATAATAATGCTGCTGGCCGTAATGTTTTTGGGACAGTCTGCTTTAGGTGCCCAGCGGTGGATTCAGTTGGGACCAATATCTATTCAGCCATCGGAGTTTTCAAAGATAATTATGATCATCTGTATGGCCTCTGTCTTTCAGGATAAGATAGGGCAGATAAATAAGTGGTCAGATTTACTCCCCTTGGCCGGCTATGTGGGGCTTCCTTTTTTACTGGTACTGAAGCAGCCAGATTTGGGGACATCTCTGGTGTTTATGGCTATTTTCCTCGGTATGATTTTTGCCTGTGGAGTTAATTTAAAGCTACTGGCCTGGATGTTTGGTGTGGCCATGGCCTGTGCTCCGTTGATGTGGCATTTTGTGCTGAAGGAATACCAGAAAATGCGAATTATGGTGTTTATGGACCCTAATGTGGATCCGTTGGGATCGGGCTATCATATTATTCAGTCAAAAATTGCTATAGGCTCCGGAATGTTATTTGGCAAGGGACTCTTTGCAGGAACCCAGAGTCAGCTTAATTTTTTGCCGGAGAACCACACCGACTTTATCTTCGCTGTAGTAGGAGAAGAATTAGGCTTTATAGGAGCGACTATTTTACTCCTGCTATATCTTGTGGTGCTGTGGCGGGGTATCAAAATAGCGCAGCAGGCCCAGGATAGCTTTGGCATGCTGTTGGCTGTGGGTATAACCTCCATGCTGGCCTTCCATGTGCTGGTTAATGTGGGCATGACAGCTGGTATTATGCCTGTAACCGGTATACCACTGCCTTTTATGAGCTATGGTGTCAGTGCCCTTACCACCAATATGTTCGCTGTGGCCATTTTACTTAATATTTATCTGAGAAACCAAAAACTCCAATTTTAAGGTTTCTGTTTTGAATCAATAGAGGAGCTTGAGCAATGATTAAATTAGAACCTGAAATCCTGCAGGCCGTTGAGAAACCTGCCCGTTATACAGGTCATGAGTTAAATGCTGTACATAAGGACTGGGACGAAGTGGATTGTCACTTCGCCCTGGCCATGGCCGATACCTATGAGGTGGGCATGTCCAATCTTGGACTGAAAATCCTTTATGAGGTGTTGAATAACCGTCAGGATACTGCCTGTGAAAGAGTGTATGCTCCTTGGACCGACATGGAAGCAATCATGCGGGAAAGAAGCATACCTTTATTTTCCTTGGAGAGCTTTACTGAAATTAAGAAATTCGATTTTCTGGGATTTACTCTCCAGTATGAAATGATATACTCCAATATTCTTAATATGCTGGATTTGGCCGGAATTCCAATTTGGGCCAAGGACCGCAATGATGAAGCTTCTTTTATAGTAGGTGGTGGCCCTACCGTTTATAATACGGAGCCTATTGCTGATTTTTTTGATTTCTTTATTTTGGGAGAAGGAGAAGAAGTTATCTCTGAAGTGGCGGAAACCTTTGTGAAATGGAAAAGGGAAGGGAAGCCAGGTGGCAGAAAAGGATTTTTAAAGGAAGTTGCAAAGCTGGAGGGTATTTATGTACCTTCTTTTTATAATGTCAAATATAACGAAAAAGGATATTTTTCCTCTATAGAACCAAAAGAGCCTGAGGCAAGGGCCAAAATTTATAAACGAGTGATTAAGGATCTGGACAGTGTTCATTTCGTGGAAAAGCCTGTAATGCCATACATTGGCATAGTTCATGACAGAATTATGCTGGAGCTGTTTAGAGGCTGTACCCGTGGGTGCCGTTTTTGTCAGGCGGGTACTTCATATCGCCCTATACGCGAGAGAAGCCGAGAATATCTCCGGGGATTGGCCCGTAAGCTGGTGGATTCCTCCGGTTATAATGAAATGTCACTTACCTCACTTAGCTCTGCAGATTATTCCTGTCTGGGAGAGCTGGTGGATGATTTATTTGCTGATTTTGAAGGGGAGAAGGTCAGCTTTTCTTTGCCATCATTGCGTATAGACAGCTTTTCCATTGATTTGGCCCACAAGCTGCAGCAGGTGCGCAAAAGTGGCCTTACCTTTGCTCCGGAGGCTGGAACTCAGCGCCTTCGTGATGTTATCAACAAGGGGGTTACAGAGGAAAATCTTATGACAGCTGTGGAAGCCGCCTTTAAACAGGGCTGGAAGCAGGTTAAGCTGTATTTTATGATGGGTTTGCCTACGGAAACTGACGAGGATATTGTGGGTATTGCCAGACTGGCGGAAAAGGTAGCCAGAAAGTACAAGGAGGTTAAGGGCAAGTGGGGTGTTACGGTAACCATCAGTGTTTCCTGCTTTGTACCAAAGCCTCATACCCCTTTTCAATGGTTTGGCCAGCTGCCAAAGGATGAATTTGAACGCCGTCAGCGTCTTTTAAAGGACAGTATCACTGAAAGAGCTGTAAAGTTCCATTACCATGATGCCAGAGTCAGCGTTCTTGAAGGGGCTATTTCCCGTGGAGACCGTCGTATTTCTCAGGTGATTTATCAGGCATGGAAGGATGGTGCTAAATTTGATGGTTGGACAGACCTCTTTAAGGAAGAGGTTTGGCACGAAGCCTTCAGAAAGTGCGGTATTGATATGAAGGAATACAGTGAACGTACCCGGGATTTTGATGAACCATTACCATGGGAGCATACTACCCCAGGAGTTTCCAAGGAATTCCTTAAGCGTGAATGGAACAAGGCTGTTGCAGGGCAGCTGACAGAGGATTGCCGTCGTGGCAAGTGCTCCGGCTGTGGGGTTTGCCCATCCCTTAAGGTGGATATTGTGGACTGGAAGCGCCAGGAAGGGGAGGTGAAGGCAAATGTATAAGTATCGTGCTCAGCTGACCAAGGGTGATGAAATCAGATATATTTCCCATTTGGATTATGCGGGAGTTATGGAGCGTGCCATTCGCCGTGCCAAGCTGCCAGCGGCTTATACTGAGGGATTTAATCCTCATCTGAAGATGTCCTTTGCTTCACCATTG
>ODAI013550459.1_pt1 | contig 10376 bp, 7 predicted proteins | sample 1539321 | NCBI WGS metagenome assembly ODAI01 (sample SAMN02144231, study PRJEB22623) | gut metagenome | biome: sheep rumen | host: Ovis aries | place: New Zealand | reverse complement strand
TGTCCTACGCAGTTATCACTGTCGCCCTGATCATGTATGAGACCAACAAGCGCAGGATGCGCAGAGCTGCGGGTCAGCAGCTTGCGGCAGAGCAGGAGGCGGAGGAAGCCTCTGCAAAAGGAGGTGAGCAGGCATGAAGAATAAAAGACAGCTGATCTTCCGGATCGCCGCTCTTGCGATCGTGCTGGTCATCGCAGCCGCCATGTTTGTGATCGGCCGCGGACATACAATCTATTTTGACAATAAGACCCTGGAATACAATGGCCAGGAGTACAAGGCTTATCATAAAGTCAAAGTCATTGTGGACGGCAAAGAGGTCGCAAAGCTTTCCGAGCGCGACCGCGGAATGGCGGATATCATGGGCCAGACCCTCACCATGACCCTGGAGATCACGGATGAGAAAGACGGCACACCGCATTCCCACAAAGTCTCCATGGGTGTCCCCTATAATATGGACGGCATCATCATCAATATCCCTGCCCTGATGGCCGGCCAGCCTGAGGAGGCATATATGTCCGAATTCGTCATCGTCGCTCCCGAAGAGGACGAGGAAGAAGAAATCAACACCGATGAATTCGACATGGGCGAAGAGATGGGAGATATCTGAGTACAGAGCCCTGATACTTAAAAAACCGGAGGATGTCCGCCTGTACAGGGAGGCTTCCTCCGATTTTTTGTTTTTTAGGAAAGGACCATTAGGAATGAGAAGAAGAAAAAACAGTGACAAAATAATGAAATCTTTTGCTGCAATGACGGCGGTGCTCTGCTGCCTTGCGCTTCTGGCCGGCTGCGGCGGCTCCGGGACCGCGCAGAGCAAACAGGAAAGTGACGGCAATGGAGAGACTGCTGTAACTGAGACACAGGCAGAGAAGAAGGCAGAGACAACAGGTGAGGCGGACACTTCTGCCATGGATCATGTCCGGATCAATGTCAAGGACTACGGCACGATCACTGTGGCACTGGATGCAGAAGCCGCTCCCGTGACGGTCGAGAATTTTGAGAAGCTGGTAAAGGAAGGATTCTATAACGGCCTCACCTTCCACAGGATCATGGACGGGTTCATGATCCAGGGCGGCGATCCCCTGGGAAACGGTACCGGCGGCTCTGAGGAGACTATTGTGGGCGAATTTGCCTCCAACGGTCATGACAATCCGATCAGCCATGTCAAGGGAGTCATCTCCATGGCGAGGGCTCAGGATCCCGATTCTGCCAGTTCCCAGTTTTTTATCACGGTGGCGGATTCCACCTTCCTCGACGGAGAATACGCGGCCTTTGGCTATGTGACTGAGGGCATGGAAATCGCGGATCAGATTGCAAAGGATGCCGAACCCATCGACGATAACGGCACGATTCCTCCGGAGGCACAGCCGGTGATCGAGAGTATGGAGATGGTGGAATAAAGGGATAAAGAAGATAAATAAAAGAGAAAAATATAAAATACGGCAGACAGGACAACACTAACAATATTACAGAGACGGAAAAAATGAAACAGCCGCCCTGCGTCCGGTTTGAACCCCGATAAGGTTCATTCCAGGCGCGGAGCGGCTGTTATTGTTCATCGCGCAGGACTCGCGAGCGAGTCTTGAATATGCTGCTTCCAAAGTCTGATTGTGCCGGAGGACAGCTTATATTGCTTTTTACAGCCCCTCGGAGGAAAAGAGTTTTTCGCCGAGCACTTTGCCGGCATTTGCATCGATCCCGTATCTGTCCTCTGTCCCTTGCAGAAGACCATAGTGTACGATCACTTCCTCGGCTGGGGCATATTGAGGATCATCCAGATTCTGATTCAGCTGGGAGAACAGAACGGCGGCGAGGGCAGCAGTCTGTTCCTCCTCTGTCATGCTGATCGCATTGTCAGTGTCTGTCGAAAGCTCCTCCACTTTCTGGTTGAGTACATCGCTGACACCTGAGAACAGCTTGAGCGGTTCAATGGAGACAGTCACATCACATCCGCCGTCATCGGTTTCTTTTACATCTTTGATGGAGTAGCGGCAGGTCGTAAAAGCCCTGGCGATGGCCCCTCCTAATTCGGCGCGCTGTTCCTCGGTCAGATCATTGTCTTCAGCTACATAGTTTATGATTTCGCTGATCATGGCATCGCGGGATGCCCGCTCTTTGACAGATTCCACATCCGCAAAGGTCACGGAATGATCGTACTCATCGGTGCAGATCAGGTCGAGTACAGCCTTCACATAGTTTTCAGCATCCTCCTTAACGGAAACCGAAACCTGTTCCCCGCAGCCGGTGAGCAGCATACTCAGGAACAGCACGGCGGCAAATAGTACGGCAGTTGCCTTGAATAAACGTTTCATGATGAGAACGATACCTCCTGTCATAAGTTTTCGAGGTAAGTATAAAGAAAAAGAGCATCTGCGTCAAATAGCAGATGGAAACCCTGCACTCACATACCGGTAAATTACATTGGTATATCAATGGTTTTTTTGCACTGGTATTGACATTGAGCTGATAAATCATTATTATTCGCTACGTGGCTTACGCTTTTTTCCATAAAAACAGCTTCTGTCCGGAATGTTTTAGCCTCCGGGCGGTACCGCGCAGCTGAAACGCTGTGATGAACAGCTGCAAAAATAGGATCGCCTGGCTGAAAAGCTTTGTTGAACAGCTGCAAAATATATGATCCGGCGGCTGAAAAAGAGATAATTGCATAGGCAGGAAAAAAGTGTGATCAGTACAGCAAAAGGCCGCCGCTGTTGAGCAGCGGAAGTGGGAGACGGCAAAGACAGAAAGACTGCCGCTGCTGTGCGGCAGCAGAGGAAGACGGCAGAGCAGTGCTCCAGGAAGGAATTGAAAATAGTCATGTTTAAATATGCTTGTCTGAATAATATTTCCGAGAAGGGATTGAAAAAATTCACAGACCGTTACGAGAAAACCGAGGATCTGAGTGAGGCCAATGGTATTCTGGTCCGCAGCGCATCCATGCACGGCATGGAGTTCTCTGATGATGTGCTGGCCATTGCCCGCGCAGGAGCCGGGGTCAACAACATTCCGATCGATGATCTGGCCAAGAAGGGCATCGTAGTCTTCAATACTCCCGGCGCAAACGCCAACGGCGTCAAGGAGCTGGTTTTCGCCGGTATGCTCCTGGCTTCCAGGGATATCGTCGAGGGCGTCGACTGGGTCCGCGCCAACTGGAACAACGAAGATATCGCCAAGGTCGCCGAGAAGGAAAAGAAGAAATTCGCGGGGACCGAGCTGCAGGGAAAAAAGATGGGCATCATCGGCCTGGGAGCGATCGGCGTCCAGGTGGCAAATACAGCAGTGAATCTGGGCATGCAGGTCTATGGCTATGATCCCTACGTCTCGGTTGATTCAGCCTGGCATTTGTCCAGCCGTATCACACATGTCATCCGCATTGAGGACATCTATGATGTCTGTGACTATATCACGATCCACGTGCCCGCGCTTCCCTCCACAAAGGGAATGATCGATGAGCACGCCATTGCCATGATGAAAACCGGAGTGATCCTGATCAATATGGCCAGGGATGTGCTGGTGGACGAGGAGGCGGTCGTCATCGCTCTCAGAGCCGGAAAGATCCGTCGTTACGTCTCTGATTTCCCCAACCCCATCGTCGCCGGAAGACGCGGATGCATCACCACCCCTCATCTGGGCGCATCCACTGAAGAGGCGGAGGACAACTGCGCGGTCATGGCAGTCGAACAGCTGTCCGATTATCTGGAAAACGGCAACATCAAAAACAGTGTGAACTATCCCAACTGTGATCTTGGAAAATCCGAGACCGGAAACAGGATCAGTGTTTTCCATGAGAACAAGGCGAATATGATCACACAGCTGACCAGCATCATCGGCAGCTCCGATGTCAATATCGCCAGCATGGCCAGTAAGTCCAAAAAAGACGTGGAGTATACCCTGTTTGATCTTGATAATGCGCCTGCACCTGAGCTTCTCGACCAGATCCGCCGTATTCCCGGTATTTACCGCGTGAGAGAAATCTGCAGGACCTGAAAGAAACAAATCTTCACAGCTTTCAGCATTGTCTGATAACCGTCTCAGACGGTAAATTAATAAGTAAATAAGTAATACAAAACCCTGGACTGCCGGTATGAAAATGGCCGGAGTTCAGGGTTCTTTTTTTATGACATGGTCTGTACAATGTGTTTTTCCGCCTTGTGGAGGACACTGACCGGTTGGAGGCTAGAGGGCGGCGTGGCTTCCTCTACCCTATCTGTTTTACGTATGATTCAAGTGTCATCTGCCGTGACTGAGCGGCTGGATTTATGCAGATCAGTCCGGGAAATCGGCGGTGCCGGCTGACCCGGGTTCATGCACGTGTGATTCAGCGGCTGTATTCCAGATACCATTCAGCGGATTCAACGGTGTTGGCGAAATAGACCTTGTTAAGATCGGTGCGGTCCAGAAATCCTTCTTCGACCATTTTTTCCAGCATGGCCTGGAGAGGCTTGTAGAAGCCTTCAATATTCAGGAGTGCGACAGGCTTCACGGTCCGGCCGAGTTTTTTCTGAGAGATGACATCCGAGATTTCCTCAAGAGTGCCGGTTCCTCCGGGGAAAGCGATGAAGCAGTCACCGAGTTCGATCATCTTTTCTCTGCGCTCGGAGATTGTGGCTGTTTTGATCATCTCTGTCAGCTCTTTGTGCTCCGTACCGCGGTTCAGAAAAAATTCGGGAACCACGCCGGTCACTTCGCCCCCGTTTTCAAGGACGGCATCCGCGAGCGCTCCCATAAGTCCGATTCTGCCGCCTCCATAGATGAGCCGGTGTCCTTTTTTGCCGATCCATTGCCCGAGAGCTTTCACTTCCATGAGATACATTTGGTCGTCGCCCATATTTGCGCCCAGAAATACTGTAATGTTCATGTTACTTTCCTTTTCCTTTCGATGATAATGATTGGATATTACAGAAAAATAATCGGATGACAGGAAGAAGAATTCCTCGCAGGGCATGGATTTTTTGGTCTTCAACGCACTAGACTCGAGAGCGGGGCCTGCGCCAGGAAAACCACGTATGTCCGGCAGATCGGAAAACCTGAATGGCATGCGGCTGTCGGTCGGCAGCCGCATGACCGCTGTATTTATTATAGCAATAATTAGTGTGTCTCACAATCCGGAGTTGCTTTCAAAACACGTTCAAAATACACTTAAAAACGTTTAAAACAGCCTCAATACAGATTCGGGATCACATAATAAACTGTACCCGGTAGATTGGACTAAACTGTACCCGGTAGATTGAACACCAGTAAAAACGCACATGTAATATGCATCACATGTGCGGGTAGGACGCATCAACGTCCGCAGCCTAAATGTAGTAAGGTCCGCAGCCAGAAGGCAGTAACGCCCGCAGCCTAACCGCAGTAACGCCCGAAGTCAGAACGCAGTAACGCCGGGCTTGCGGGAAATACTGCTATATTTTCACGAAAGTGCACGGATTCGTTTTTTTTCTGCTATAATGATTAGTGGTTTATTTTCCATGATAATCCCAGAAAGGACAAGGCTCAAATGGATACAATCGTAATCGGCATCGCTGGTGGAAGCGGGAGCGGCAAGACTACTCTGGCGGACACACTGGTCAGTTATTTCGGGGAGAACGAGGTCAGCATCCTCCGTCATGACAATTATTATAAAAGAAATGACGACCTCACTTACGAGGAGAGAGCAAAACTCAATTATGACCATCCGGATGCTTTTGACACAGATTTGCTATGTGAGCATATCCGCCAGCTGAAATCGGGCAGGCCGATCGACATGCCTGTCTATGACTATTCAGTGCACAACCGGTCGGAGAAGACCATCAGGATCCAGCCCAATCCGGTCATCATCCTGGAGGGTATTCTCATCCTGGCCGAACCCAGGCTGGTCGAGCTGATGGATTTCAAGATTTTTGTGGATACGGACGCGGACGAGAGGATCCTTCGCAGGATCATCCGCGATGTCAATGACAGAGGCAGGTCTCTCGACAGTGTTATCAGGCAGTATCGCGAGACAGTCAAGCCCATGCACGACCAGTTCGTGGAACCCAGCAAGAGGAAAGCCAATATCATCATTCCCGAGGGGGGCAGAAACGAAGCGGCCATGCAGGTGATCGTGGAGTTAATCCGGAGCCGTCTCAGATGAGCTTTTTTCAGCCGGAAGAACAGACGGATCATCGGCGGGATGATCATCCGGAGGAAATATTTTTTACCAGGAAGAGACAGTTTTTTACAGGGAGAGACCCTGTCTGTGCCTGTTTGTAACGGAATGGACGGATTGAACAGAGTAACTGTTGAGTGATGATAAAGGAGGAAGCAATGAAAAAGTGTACCAGAGGGGTGGCAGCCGCCCTGAGTCTGATCCTTTTGCTGTCTCTTGCCGCCTGCCGGTTTGTGCGTCCCGGTGAACTGACCGGGGGCAGCGCGGGGAGCGCGAGCGGCACCGGATCGAACATGAATCTGGACGTGGGAGATGTGGACGGAAGAGGATGGAAGATCGCCATGATCACGGACACCGGCGGCATCAACGACCAGTCCTTCAACCAGAGCGCCTGGGAAGGACTGCAGCAGTTGCACAAAGAGACCGGGGCGGAAGTCAATTACATCGAGTCCAAACAGAGCGCTGATTTCACGACCAACTTTGAGACACTGGTAGACAACGGAAACAGCCTTTGCTGGGCTATAGGTTTTGCGACCGCGGACGCTGTAGTGGAATCCGCCGCCGCCAATCCCGATGTTCACTTTGCCTGCGTGGACAATGCCTTTGCGGACACTCCGGCCAATGTGACCGGCGTGGTCTTCCGCGCGCAGGAATCCTCCTTCATGGTGGGATATATAGCTGCCGCAGTTTCCAAGACTGAGAAGGTTGGCTTCGTCGGAGGCATTTCCAGCGAAGTCATCGAGCAGTTCCAGCGCGGATATGAGGGCGGTGTGGCATATGCCAACCGTGTCCTGGGCAAGAAGGTCAAGGTCTTCTCCCAGTACGCGGAGAGCTTCTCCGATGCCGCCAAGGGAAAGAGCATTGCCAACAAGATGTTCACTTCCGACGGCTGTGATGTCGTCTATCACGCAGCGGGAGCCACAGGCATGGGCGTCATCGAGGCAGCCAGGGAAGCCGGAAAGTTCGCCATCGGCGTCGACCGCGATCAGGCATATCTGGCTCCTGAAAATGTCCTCACTTCTTCTCTGAAAAATGTCAACGTCGCAGTCATGGCAGTCTCCAAGCGCCACATCGCCGGAGAGGAGATCGGAGGAAATACGCTTTCGTTCGGTCTGTCCGACGGCGCTGTAGGCATTCCTGCCGACCACAGCAATTATTCGGACGAGATCTACACAGAGGCGCTTGAAGTCGGCGAGAAGATCAAGGCTGGAGTCCTGACTCCTCCCGCGACAGAAGCGGAACTGGCCGAGTTTGAGCAGTTCCTGAAAGACACTCCGGTCAAAGTGCTGACAGCACCTGTCAATGATCTCAGCGAAGTGGACGGTTTCGGGCACAAGATTGCCATGATCACAGATACCGGCGGCATCAACGACCAGTCCTTCAACCAGAGCGCCTGGGAAGGCCTGCAGCAGCTCAATAAAGAGACGGATGCCGAAGTCAACTATATCGAATCCAAACAGAGCGCGGACTTTACGACGAATTTCGAGACCCTGGTGGATAACGGAAATGAACTCTGCTGGGGCATTGGCTTCGCCTGCGCGGATGCCGCCATGGAGTCCGCGACAGCCAATCCCGATGTGCATTTCGCCTGTGTCGACAACGCTTACAGTGATATTCCCAAAAACCTGACGGGTGTGGTCTTCCGTTCGGAGGAATCCTCCTTCATGGTCGGTTACATCGCAGCCGCAGTCTCAAAGACTGAAAAAGTCGGCTTTGTGGGCGGAATCGCCAGCCCTGTCATAGAACAGTTTGAGAGCGGCTACACTGCCGGCGTTGCCTATGCCAACAAGAAGCTGGGCAAAAAGGTCAAGGTGGCCTCCCAGTACGCGGAGAGTTTCTCTGACGCTGCCAAGGGCAAGAGCATAGCCAATAAGATGTTCACCTCTGATAACTGTGACGTCGTCTATCATGCGGCGGGAGCCACAGGCATGGGCGTCATCGAGGCGGCCAGAGAGGCAGGAAAATTCGCGATCGGTGTCGACCGCGACCAGGCTTATCTGGCTCCCAAAAACGTCCTGACCTCCTCGCTGAAAAATGTCAACGTGGCTGTGGACGAAGTCTCCAGAAGACTGATTGCCGGACAGGAGATCGGCGGACAGAACCTCTATTTCGGCCTTGCGGAAAACGCGGTCGGAATCCCGGAGAACCACGAAAATTATTCGGATGAGATCTATGAGCAGGCCCTGGAAGTCGGTGAACTGATCAGAGACGGAAAGATCGTTCCGCCCGCCTCCATGGAGGAGCTGAAAGAATATCTGAAGACACTGAAATAAACGGACCTGAAACTGATTTTCCGCAGAGGATATACTCCGCGGATAAGAGAGGAGCGGCGGTGTGCGCGGCAGCGGATCAAGCCCGCGCCTGCTGCCGGAGCTTCTACAGTATTAACGGAATGGAGGTAGACATGGCTGCTGAAGTCAGCAACAGATATGCTGTGCAGATGCATGGGATCACCAAGCGCTTCGGGTCCTTTTATGCACTCACAGACGTCGAACTCGATGTCGAGCAGGGAACCATCCACTCGATCCTGGGCGAGAACGGCGCCGGCAAGAGCACACTGATGAATATCCTCTACGGGCTTTACCGCGCGGACGAGGGAGAAATTTTTATCAACGGCAAAAAAGTAAATATCAAGAATCCCACGGCGGCGATCCAGAACGGGATCGGAATGGTGCACCAGCACTTTATGCTGGTGGAGAATTTCACCGTCACCCAGAACATTGTTCTGGGCAGCGAGCCCCACAGAGGCATCCTGACCAACATGAAGAAGGCGCGCCAGGATGTTCTGGACATCGTTCAAAAGTACGGGCTTGAGGTCAATCCGGACGCCCGCATCCGCGATATTTCCGTGGGTATGCAGCAGCGCGTAGAAATCCTCAAGGCGCTGTACCGCGGGGCGGAGATCCTGATCCTGGACGAGCCCACCGCCGTCCTGACGGAGCAGGAGATCGATGAACTTCTGGCGATCATGAAGAACCTGATCAAGGACGGGAAGACGATCATCATTATCACCCATAAGCTCAAAGAGATCCAGGCTTCTTCGGACGTCTGTACTATCATCCGGAGAGGAAAATATATTGACACTGTCCCTGTAAAGGGCATCACGGAGGATGAGCTGGCGACTAAGATGGTCGGCCACTCGGTCCAGCTGGTCGTCGAGAAGACTCCTCCCCAGCCCAAAGAGGTCGTTCTGGATATCCAGGATCTGTACGTAAAAAATGAAAAGGGTCTCAATGCCGTCAAGAACCTCAACCTGCAGGTCAGGGCCGGAGAGATCGTGGGTATCGCCGGCATCGACGGAAACGGCCAGCAGGAACTGACGGATGCCATCAACAACATCCGCAAGACATACAGGGGAAAGATCATTCTCTGCGGTCATGAGATTCAGAACCGCAATCCCAAGTACGGCATCGATCTGGGCATGGCCACGATCCCGGCTGACCGCCATAAAGACGGCCTGGTATTGGGCTTTTCCGTGTATGAAAATACGATTATTGAAAAATACCGTACCGATGAGTTCTCGCCCAGAGGCAGGATCAACCGCAGGAAGATGAGATCCTTTGCGGAGGAACTCATCAAGGCCTACGATGTGCGTCCCGATAACTGCGGTCCTCTTGCGGCAGGCGGGCTGTCGGGCGGCAATCAGCAGAAAATCGTCATCGGCAGGGAAATCGCCAATGATCCCAGACTCCTGATCGCCATCCAGCCCACCCGAGGTCTGGACGTAGGCGCCATTGAAAACGTTCACAAGATGCTGATCCGGGAGAGAGACAAGGGAGTAGCCGTCCTTTTGGTCTCATTCGAACTGGACGAGGTCATGAACGTCTCCGACCGTATCGCGGTCATCTATGACGGCCATATTCAGCAGATTTTCGCTCACGGCACCGTGGACAACAGGACACTCGGACGAGTGATGGCCGGCGGAAAGCTTGAGGAAGAAGAGCTGAACGAGATTTCCAAAGAGGGCATCTATGAAGAAGCCCCTGAGGAGAAAGAACCCCAACCTGCTTCATCGGCATTTGCGGCAGCACCCGCGGCGGCGCCCGTGGCAGAGGCACCTGCAGCTCCCGAGGCAGCAGTACCGGCGGCAGCACCTGCGGCGCCCATAGCGGCAGCGGAAGTGCTTCCCTCAGCTTTTGAGGAAACAGAGCCGGAGACGGAAGCCCCTGCAGTGACACAGGCAGTGCCTGAGGTCAGGGCTTTTGTGCCGGAATCCTCCGAAACCCCTGTGGCTTCTGCTGAGACCGTG
>ODAI012182429.1_pt1 | contig 10377 bp, 7 predicted proteins | sample 1539321 | NCBI WGS metagenome assembly ODAI01 (sample SAMN02144231, study PRJEB22623) | gut metagenome | biome: sheep rumen | host: Ovis aries | place: New Zealand | reverse complement strand
AGTTTACGGCGCACTGCCGCCGAGTTTCCGGCTCACTGCCACCGAGATTACGGCTCGTATTTCTTTACATTTCGTCTACTTCTTCTGGATACGGAAATTGCCGAAGCGGAAGTCCGCATTGTACCGCTCGCTAGGCTGGAAGCCGATGTTGAGTGTCATCCATTCGCCGATGGCTCCGATTCCTTTTGGAGCAATCTCTGCGAGCGGCAGCCGGACGGTAGTCCACTGTCCGTCCGTGTCCCAGCCTTTGCCATCGTTAGGGTTCCACTGATAGCTGTTGTCCCAGTCCCAGTTCCAGGCAAACTCATAGCCCTTTCCGGCTAACGGATGTCCCTGGGCTGTCAGCACCTCGAAAACGAAGTTGTAGTCGGCAGCTTTCGCCGGGTCGCAGATGTCGGGCATGTTCTGGGCGAAAGCCAGTTCCACCCATGCATACGACTGGATGCGTCCGTAGAAGTGCAGGTGTGGCGAACCGAGGTTGCTGGTAGTAGACGTGATGTCTGCGTCGGTCTCGATGGTCACACACTGGTCGGTGCGGTCGCACTGTGCCTTCGACAGATCCGCGAACAGCAGGTTGGCGGTGGGACGGAAGGGTAGGACCCGCGTCTGTGTCGTGCCGTTCGCGTCTGACCAGCTCACTTCTACGGTGCTGTTGTCCTGGACTCCCTGCGGCACTATGACTCGCATGACGTCTGGCGAGATGAAGGTCAGACTCGTCTCAAGTCCGCCTATCTTGATGCTGGCAGGGGTGTCGACCTCACCGAAGCCGTAGTAGTCGAAGTTCTTGCCCGTGATGCTGATTTCCTGTCCGGGGGCAGCAAACTCGTTGCTCAGGTTGTAGACCTCCATCTCGGGCAGGGCGACCACAAAGTGATAGGTGGCTGTACCCATGTCGGTCGTGTACTCAATGGTGTTGTTCCTGTCGTGCGAGTAGGCCGTGGGAATAGTCACCACGGCTTTGGTCGACATGGTATAGGTCAGCGTGAGGTCAGCCTCGACGCTGTTGAACTTGAGGCTCTTCAGGTTGTTCAGGTTCGTACCTACAATGCAGACGGCCCGTCCCGGCTCTGCCTCGGTCAGCGGTTGGCTGAAGGCATTGTCGGTGGTGGCATAGACTCCCGTAATCGTAGGAGCCCCCGTATTGGGTATCTTGTCGGGTGATGTGTAGTCATTGCTGTCGCTCGAGCAGCTATATAAAGGTAAAAGGGTAACAAGGTAGAAAGGTATAACACCTTTTGCCCAACCCCTTACCTTATTCCATATATTCATCTTCATAGGTCATTCTCTTTTTATTTCTTTTACTTGTTTACCTTTCCTTAGTTCCATCCTGGGTTGTTGCTGTTGATGGCCTGATTGGTGTTCAGCTCTTGTGCTGGGATGGGGAAGAGCAAGTTGCGCTCCGTGCGGTTCTTTAGCACTCCGGAGTCATCGCTGCCGCCCAGCGCATTCATGGCATCCAGATAGATTCCCCAGCGGATGAGGTCCCAACGGCGGTCAGCCTCGCAGGCCAGTTCCTTGGCCCGTTCCTCGATGATGGCCGAGCGTAGGGCCGTCTGGTCTGTCTCAGTGGCAAGTGTGGCGTTGGAACGCTCGCGCACCTTATTCATATATATAAGAGCCTGATCAGATTCGCCCAGTTCGTTCAGTGCCTCGGCATAGATGAGCATGACATCTGCCAGTCGGAGTACGGGCCAGTTGGCATCGGCATTCTCAATGGCATCGTTGGTCACGTCCATGTACTTGGTAGTGAAGGCCAGACACTGTGCGTCCTGCGAATAGTAGTAGCTCACGCCGTCGGCATAAATGCCCGATGGGTCTTGTACCCAGTTGCCGCTCAGGTCGCGTCCCGTAGCGAGGATGCTGTACTCGTCGGTCAGGGGATAGAAGAATCCTGTGTTCGACTCCTGTTGGGTATAGGCCCGCCAGCGGTGCTTCACGCCCTGCGTGATGCGCAGGTCGTCGTGGTCAAACAGGTCGTACCAGTGGCGCGTACAGCCCACCCAGCCGCCGCTCTGTATGAAGTCAGAGCCCGGCGAGATCATGTAGCCCTCGTATTGCGAGTGGACGGCATTCTTATAGGTGGCATCGCCGCTGACGCTGCCGATGGAGAACATAAACTCCGAGGCTGTGGCCGACGACTTCTTCCATAGCTGGTCGTAGGGCAGTAGTGTGTAGTTGCCGTAGCTGCCGTCCAACACCTTCGCTGCCCAGTCAGCAGCTTTGCGGTAGAGCGCCTGGGCATCCATCTGCTCGTAACCCTTGACCACCGTCTTCTGGAAGGTTTTCGTCTCAAGCGGGGCGTATGTGCGGTTGCTGGCGGGGCCTTGATAGGCGGCACCCGTTCGGACGATGATTTCCGTGCCTGCGGGCAGTGCTCCCGAGGCCATGGTGGCATAGACCTTGGCCAGCAGTCCGGCGGCTGAACCGGCACAGGCATGTCCAGCCTGCCATTTGCCGTCCGTGTTCTTATACATCAGCGCGGCCGCCTCCTCCAGGTTCTTGATGATGTAGTCGTAAACTGTCTGTACTGGTTGTCGCGGCTGGTTGTAGTCCTCGGTTTCCTCCTCGGGCTGTAGGGGGCAGTCACCGTAGGCCCTGACCACCATGAAGTAGGCCAGTGCCCGCATGAACATCAGTTCGCCCACGGCATTGTTCTTCTCGTCCGTCGTGATGTTCTGCATGCCCTGAATATGCCGAATGGCGTTGTTCGAGCGGCCTACGAGTCCGTAGCACCCTTTCCACAGGGCATCCGTCACGTCGCTCTCGCCTTGGAAGTTGCCAGCACCAAAAGTGCCGAAGAGCCAGTCCGGTCCTGAGATGTAGTCGGCATCGAACTCCAGCACGCGGGGAAAGTAGCCCCAGCGAAACATGTCGTCAATCCATTTCGAGTAGGTTCCCGTTACCCACGTGGCGCAGGCATCACTCGAGTCGCCCACCTTCTCGTCGGTAATCAAGCTTTCGGGGTCTTCCTCAATCCAACTGTTGCAGGCTGTCAGACAGAGTAGAGAAGGAAGACATAGTAACAAAACAATATATATATTTCTTTTCATAATCATCATGTTTTTAGAAGACAAAGTTCATACCGAAAGTAAAGGTTCGTGCACTGGGATAGCTGTAGCTGTCGACACCGGGGCAAGCCGCATTGGCACCGCCCGCGTTCACGTCGGGGTCGAACCATGAGTATTTGGTGATGGTGAACACATTGTTGGCGGTCAGTGTGAAACGTATCTTCTCCATCCACTTGGTAGGGTGGCTCCAGTCGTAGGCCAGGGTGATGAACTTCATCTTCAGATATGAGCCGTTCTCCACATAGCGGTCGCTGATGAGCCATGTGCGGGTATATCCTGCCGTGGCCTTGGGCCACGTGGCAGTGGTTGCCGTGCGCTCGGTCCATCGTCCGTTGTAGGCCTTGACGGTCACGTTGCCAATGTTCGACATGGTGATGTCCGTCAGGTTGTAGTTGAAGATGTCGTTGCCCTGCGAGCCTTGCAGCATGAAGCTGAGCGACAGGTTTTTCCACTGCAGGTTGTTGGTCAGTCCGTAGGTGAAGTCGGGGTTGGTGTTGCCGATGATGGTTCGGTCGTCCTCCGTAATCTGGCCGTCGCCGTTCAGGTCGCGGTATTTGATTTCGCCCACGTAGCGCAGTGCCTCGGCGTCCGACAGGGCGGCATAAGCCTTGTTGGAGCGCACTTCGGCAATGTTGTCGTAGAATCCGTCCTCCAGATAGCCGTACAGTGTGCCGATGGCATGTCCGTTGCGCTGCAGGAACACCTGGTCGGCCTTCGACCAGAGGCTGGTGGCATACTGGTCGCCCGCGAGTCCGCCGATGCGGTTCTTGTTGGTGGCGAAGTTGGCCGAAAGGTTCCACTTCACGGGCGTGTTGCGCAGGATGTCCCAGTTGACGCTTACCTCCAGACCCTCGTTGGTGACGTTGCCGCTGTTGACCATCATCTGGCTGAAGCCCGACGACGAGGGGATGGTGACGTTCTGCAGCAGGTCGCGCGTCTTCTTGTAATAGTAGTCTATGGTAATCTGCAGCCGGTTGTCCCAGAAGCCGAGGTCCAGACCGGCGTTGAACTGTCCTGTGGTCTCCCACTTCAGGTTGCGGTTCGTCGGTCCGCGCCAGTCTATCATGGACATACCGCTCGACAGTGTTCCGTTGTACGGATAGTTGGCGGCCTGGAGAACGGTCAGCGTGCGGTAGGCACCGATGGCCTGGTTACCCGTCTGTCCGTACGACAGGCGCAGTTTCAGGTTCGAGAATACGTTCAGCCGCTTGATGAACTCCTCGTCGATGGCTCGCCAAGCAAAGGCACCCGAAAGGAATGTTGCCCACTTGTTATCCTGAGCGAAACTACTACTGCCATCCGTGCGGATGCTTGCAGTAAAAAGGTACTTATCAAATAACGTATAATTGACGCGGGCAAGGAACGATTCGAGTGTCTGCTTGGTTTCGCTGCTGCTGACCACTGCCTTGTCGAGGGCCAGCGACAGGTCTGCGTCCTTGGTGATATCTGAGGGAAAGTTGGTGACGGTGGTCTGACTGCTCTCACCGATGCCTTTTTCGAAGGTGATACCGGCTACGACATTGAACTTGTGGATGCCATAGGTGTAGTCGGCGGTGAGCAGCGACTCCGAGGTCAGGCTTTTCCAGATGCTGGTGGCCTTGCCTGCCTTGCCGTTGTTGGGCGACTTGCCCTCCTGGGTGTGGCGGTCGTAGTAGGTGCCGCGGTGTCCGTCGTTGTAGCCCAGTCCCAGATTCTGGCGGAACTTGAGCCACGGCAGCACGCGGGCTTCGGCAAAGGACGACGAGAACCACGAAATCTGTTTCAGCTGGTCCTTGGCACCGTTGACATAGTTCGTCGGGTTGGCGGCCAGCCAGTTCAGCTCGTCGAGCTGTTCGGTCTGCGAGTGAGGACCGTAGGTCGGCGGGAAGATGAGTGCCGAGCGTATGATGCCTGTATTTTCTGAGTTTGTGCGTTGGAAGTCGGTCAGGGCGTTGGTGAAGTACTGGCTTGTACCCACCTCCAGCCAGTTGGTGATGTGGCGGCTGATATACATGCCCAGGTTGTAGCGTTCGTAACCAGTGTTCTTGATGATGCCGCGCTGCTTGGTGTATCCGCCCGAGAAGCTGTAGTAGCCCTCGTTGCTGCCGCCGCTGACACTGGCGGAATACTCCTGCAGAACACCCGTCTGGTAGATTTCGTCCTGCCAGTCGGCACCCACCACCTCGTCCACGTTGCCGTATTCGTCGGTGCGTAGGCCGGGATTCTTGAAGTCCTCGGGCGAGGGATTATAGGTGCCCTGGTCGTAGACGAAGGCACCGCCCGTGTAGGGATACTGCCACTCGCCGGTGTAGGGGTTGCGCTGGGTGCCGTACTCATAGTTGCGGCTGTTCTGTGCCGCCTCGTTCTGGTAGAGGGCGTAGTGGTAGGGGTCGAGCATGGCGACGCGGCTGCGTCCGATGCGCTGCACGCTCCACGAGGCATTGACTTCGACCTTGGGCTTGCCCACCTGTCCCTTCTTGGTGGTGATGATGACCACGCCGTTGGCACCGCGCGAGCCGTAGATGGCTGTGGCTGATGCGTCCTTCAGCACCTCTATCTTTTCTATATCGTTAGGGTTGATCATGCTCAGGGGTGAGGTCTGTTGGTTGTTGCCGCTGTTGGCATCGCTCGACGGTGTTCCGTTGGGGTCGGTGCCGAAGGGCACGCCGTCTACGATGTACAGGGGCTGGCTCGATGTGGTGAACGAGTTGGCACCGCGCACGGTGATGCTGACACCTGCACCGGGCGAACCGTCGCTCTGCTTCACGTCGACACCGGCTATCTTACCCTGCAGTCCGTGGGCCACGTCCACGGCGCCGCCCTTGGTCAGCTCGTCGGCCTTGATCTGCGACACGGAACCCGAGAGGTCGCGCTTCTTCATGGTGCCGTAGCCCACGACCACCACTTCCTCCATCAGCTTTGAGTCCTCTTGCAGGGTTACCTCTATCTCTGTCTTTCCTTTCACGTTCACCACTTGTGTCTTGTAACCTATCATCGACACCTGGATGATGAACTTTCCCTGGGGCATGGTGAACTGGAAGTTGCCGTCCAGATCGCTGATGGTTCCCGACGTGGTTCCCGGCACCTGTATGCTGGCACCGATAAGCACTTCGCCTGGCGAAGCGCCGTCCAGCACGCGGCCCTTAATCTGTTGCTGTGCTGCAACGGTCAAGGGCAAGAATGCTAAAAGGTAAAAAAATAAAAGTCTTTCTTTCATAGAATGGGTATTTTATAGTTTTCTGTTTCCTACTGTGCCGAAACCAGCTCGATGCGTGTCAGCACGAACCCCAGTCCAGTGACGACCAGACCGGAGGTCTTGACTTTGTCTAGTGCCTGCTCGTCGAAGGTCAGCACGACGTCCGTCCCGTTGATGTCCATCCAGTTGGGTTCTGCCGAACCCGATATGTCTTTCCATTTTCCTTTGTTTTCACGGAAGGATATCTTCGGTGTGACGCCGGCTTCCTTCAGACCTGGCAACAATTGGTAGCTTACGATGAGCACGTCGTTCTCGGTACACTCCTGGAAGGGCTCCGCTGTCAGCCGCAGGTTGCCGCTCCAGTCGTTGGGGAAGGTCTTCTCGCCGTGGAAGAGCTCGCCTGGCAGCAGCTTGTACTCCTTCGGGGCGCGCTGGGCCTGGCTGTAGTCCTCGTCGGGCTGTGCGGTGCAGCGGACGATGCTGATTTTCTCGAACTTGAAGCTTTTGCCGCCCACGCGCATGGAGATGCCGTCGGGGCCAGCCAGTTGCAGTTTGATGAGTTGCGACTGCTCATTGATATAATAGGTATATCCGTCGGGGCCTATCTGGCATCCGTCCACCGAGGGGTCCATCACGTTCCACGTCATGTCCATCAGCTTCAGGGCGGCACCGGGTTTCACCTTCGAGACATGGAAGCGCAGACCGTCGCCCACGCGGACATCCTTGAACACTTTTTTCTGTACGGGCACCGAGGTGCTCCAGTCGTCCTTCAGCGTCATGGTAGGGCCCCGGTAGACAAGGGTCTCGGTCATCTCGTCTGCGGGGATGAGTGTCACCTGCATGATTTTGTAGTCGTGGCCGCCCAGTATGAGTCCGCGCTCGCGAATCTTCTGAAGTATCTCGTCCGTCAGCGTCATGCGCACCGGCCCCTGCACCGACATGGCTCCGTACTCCGGAGCCACGGCCTGCCAGTCCTTGGGGTCCTGGAAAGCTATCTGCGCCGTGCGTTTGGCCTCGGCGGTGTAGACAGTCATCACGTCGCCCGGACCGGCCTGTAGGAAGTGCCGGGCTTCCAAAACAATGTTGTCTTTCCAGCCGGCACCGATGGTTTTCGGACCGATAAGGATTGTCTTCTCGGCAGCCATCACGGCTACCGGGAAGACGGAAATAAATATTGCTCTACTAACTAACTTAATGATGTTCATTTGTCCGTACAGTTTTTAGTTATTAATAATCTCTGTGGATATGTTTATTTCAGCAGTTCCTTGATTTGTTCGCGGGTGACAACGTAGGGCTGGGCGAAGGCATCCTTCCAGCCCGGCTCGACGGTCTTGGGGCCTATCAGTATCGTACGCTCCGATGCTGACAGCTGGCCCCAAGACACCAGAACTATTAATAAACTCAAACAAAATTGTTTCATAGGCGTTAATCGAATTCGCTGTCGTATGTATCGTCAGTTATCGTCATTGTATCTGTTGAACCTGTCAACAAGGCCTGACGTGACTTCAGCTCGTAAACACTCATTTCGGGCTTCGTATATTTCTTCTTCATTTCTTTCATGTCTGTATCTCCTATCTTTTGTTATCTATGTCAATAAAATGTTAGCTTGTAATTTTACTTGGCGATATACTTCTTGCCATTCTTGATATAGATGCCCTTGCGGGGAGTTGTTGTCTGCTGTCCCATAAGGTTATAGGTAGGACTATTATCCTCTTCTACTACGCGCTCCATAGCATCAATGCCCGTTGTGCCGTCGCCCACTTCAATGCTAAAGCCACGAGATGGAGCTGAATTAGGCTTAGTGCCATCGAAATATGCAGCAAAAGCTGGCAGTTTAGCATTTTCGCCACTACCTTTCTTAATTGAAGAACTACTTCCATCATTCACCAAACCATACTTGTCTGCCATAGCCATTCCTGCAGAATAATTGCCTTTGAAAGTCAAGCCATTGATTTCTGAAGTAGCACCAGCTGTTGTAGCGGAAATCGTAACATCGCTAAAGGTAATCGGAGAGGATTGTGCCGAGCTCATTTTCAGCATATAAGGCGTCCCTGCGGTCATAGCTCCACCATCAACCTTTGTCAGCGTAACAGCATCTTTTGTAGCAGAAGTATAAGTATAAACTTCTGCACCCGTAGCAATAGCGGTTGCTGTTGTAGCAAACGGTAAACAAATGGTATTCCAGCCAGACTTGAAGCCACGATACAGCACAACAGGAGCTTTGCTATTTTCAGTTAAAGATGGAGTTGTAGCCTCGCTCAAATAAACAGGAACCAGGTATGCTTCTTTTAATATTACCGTTTCAGCCTTTGCAGGGATTATCTTGACATGATGAATAGATTTAGTTGGGTCTAAAGTAGCAACTACTTGGGGCTTATTATAAACTCTTTCTTCAACTTTATTGTCACTTTCTGAGTCTGTATAATAGACGGACAATTGCACATCTTCTGCATTACCATCAAAGTTAACAACCATTTTAGTAGCATATTTTCCACTTATTTCACTCCAATCCTGAAGAGCTGGCCAATTCGTTGTAGAGCATACCATTGTTAATGTCGAAGTATTAAAAGTAAGTTGGCTGGTATCTGTACTTGAGTATTTCGTGAGGTCTAATGATGTAACATTTCCAAGTGTCAAATATACTGAAGTGAGAACAATTCCCGTTGACTCAACTGCTTTTGTCTGCATTAGAATATTCTTCAACTTCTTTGTTGGGTCTAATGAAATCTCAAAAGTTGAGGTTCCTTCTTGGTCAATACTGGTATCTGTGCCATCTTGATAATACACAATTATTTTCAATCCCGCATTATCCTTAGTAGTTACTACAAGCTTTGAAGCTTGATAATTTGAACTTTCACACCAATTCTGAATATAGCCATCATAGGCAACAGTAGAAGTAATAGTACACGATTCTGTATTGTATAAAACTTTAGTTCCATCAGCAATAAAATCTGATGTTAAATTAAAAATTACCCATTTACCGTCTGTGGCCCATGTACCTACAGCCACAAAGACCAAAAATAATACCGTTAATATTTTCTTCATAATCGTTTTGTTTTATTTGTTATTAATCATTATTGTTCTTGTTATTCTCAGGAAAAGTTTCTGGCACGTTAGGAATTCTATGTTCGCAATTTGCGAACTTATGTCTTGAAATTCAGAACATGTGTTTCCAAATTGCGAACTTGTGTTTTGAAATTGCGAACATAGATTTCTTCACGTGACAGGAACATTTCCATTACTTGAGCATTTCTTTTACCTGCTCGCGGGTGACTACATACGGCTGGTTGAAGGCATCCTTCCACCACGCCTCGTTGGCGAACTGGTGCTCCTCCGACTTGCCGTCGTTGTAGGCACCGTCGTACCACGTCATGAACCACGACCAACGGCTTCCCTGCGCCCATATCTTGGAGAGCAGCGACATGTGTACCTCGTCGCCGTTGCCGCACTCGGCCAGGGTAATCATCTTCGTGGGATAGTCGGCAGAGAGCTGCTTGAACTCCTTCATCAGCGGGTACTGCAGGGCGGCATAGTTGTCGCGGCCTACGATGTCGACCACGTCGTCGCCGGGATACCAGTCCTTGTCGCCCATCTGCGAGTTCCACACCCAGATGAGGTTGTTGAGACCCTCCTTGTTGACCATGTAGTCGTACATCCACCGCCAGAGTTTCTTGTAGACCTCGGCACCCTTGGCCCCCCACCAGAACCAGGCACCGCCGCCCTCATACTCGTAGGTGTTACCCGATGCCTCGTGGAACGGTCGCCAGATGACGGGGATGCCCTGGGACTGCATCTTCTTCAGATAGCCGCACACCTGGGTCATCTGCCTGACGGCCACCTTGTTCTCGTCGGTGCCGTCCTGATAGACTTTCGAGGGGTCGAAGCTGGTCTCGCCGGGCTTCGTGCCGGGCGAACAGGGCAGGTTCACACCGTCGTTGGCATAGACCTGCCAGTGCCACATGCAGCCCACGATGCCGCCTGCCTCGTGCCACTCGCGCACGCAGGTGTCGTCGGAGTAGTCGAGCCAGCCTTTGGGGTTGACATCGCGCGAGGCGTGGATGTTGATGAAGTCGAACACGTTGATGGCCGGCCACCGTCCCGTCCATTTGTACACGTTCTCGGCATCGCGCGTGT
>ODAI014757810.1_pt1 | contig 10378 bp, 8 predicted proteins | sample 1539321 | NCBI WGS metagenome assembly ODAI01 (sample SAMN02144231, study PRJEB22623) | gut metagenome | biome: sheep rumen | host: Ovis aries | place: New Zealand | reverse complement strand
GACAAATAAGCTGACAACGGCCATGACAACAGGAATAAACATCTCTGAAAAGAAAAAGAAAGCATTAAAGAATATTGCTTGGGCTATCTGCGGCAAGATATTCAGCCTCATCAGTGTTCTTGTTGTCGGTATCATTGTGGCTCGTTACCTGGGGAAAGAGCAATATGGCATCATGAACTATGTCATCAGCATCGTTGCCATCTTCCAGGTATTTGCAGACTTCGGTCTCGACCTCATCCAAATCAGGGAAGAGTCCAAGAATCCAGAGATGAGAGACAAAATCATAGGAACGGTCTTCTTCTTAAAACTCTTCTTTGCCGCCCTTACCCTGCTGGCCATCTTCATCACGGTATGTCTCTTCATCCACGATGGCTACATTCAGGCATACATCATGCTCTATGCCCTTTCCATCATCTTGAATACCACATGGGTTACACGCAATCATTTCACCTCTATGGTCTGGAACGAATATGTGGTAAAGACGGAGATATCGCGTAACATCATCGGTATGATTATCAAAGTAGGACTGGTCCTGTTTCACCTGTCTCTTTTTTGGTTCATCTGCTCGTTATTGTTCGATTCGCTTCTCTTAGCAATAGGCTATGTCATCTCATACGTCAAGAAGATAGACACTGTCAAGAAATGGACGTTCGATAAGTCGCTGGCCATCTATATGATGAAGCAAGCCTTTCCCCTGCTGCTATCAGGTGCCGCTATCATTGTCTACAACCGTATTGACCAAGTAATGATTGGCGACATGATTGACAAAAGCCATCTCGGTGTCTATTCCGTCGCCATCCGTTTCACCGAGCTCCTCGTCTTTGTGCCGACCATCATCGCACAGACTATCAGTCCGATGCTGGTAGAGAAACGGAAAGAAGACCTCAACAGATACGAAGAGTGTTCACGTATCTTCATCAACGTCACGGTATCGCTCTGCATCATGATGGCCGTTGCAACAAGCCTTCTCTCCTATCCTATTGTCTACATCACCTTCGGACAAGCATATATCGGTGCAGCCTCTGTGCTTTCTATTCTCGCCTTCAAAGTTATTGGAGACGCCCTCTCTCAGACATCCGGACAGTTGATGATTGTGGAGGGCATACAGCAATATGCCCCTATCAGAAATCTCATTGGCTGTGCAACATGTATCATTCTCAATCTGATACTGATCAAGCACTATGGCATACACGGTGCAGCATATACTGCCCTCATCACGATTTTTGTATCGGGCACTTTCTCGAATTTCCTGATACCTGCCTATAATGGCATCTTCTACAAACAGCTTAGGGCCATCTTCGTAGGATGGAGAGATATCATGAACATCAAGACTATTCTGCAATGACAAGCCAAAAAGTCTATCATAAAATCCTTTCAAGACTGCCACTATCAATGCAATTTCTCGTTGAAGTGCTTTCCTATTGGAGACGGCTCTGCCACTACAATGCAAGCATGAACACCAATAGTGACAGGAGCAAGATGCAATATACACTTCTACGCGAGAATCACATCATTGAGAAAGGGATGTCTATGCGCCAGACACGTCGTGGTTTCGGCCAGCAGAAGGTTATCGCCCTCATTGAGCGGCTTCGCAGATACCATCAGCTATATGGTGCAGAAGATCCTACCTTTCTTACCTATCCTCTGTCTACCATTCAGGCATATATTGCCTATCAGCACCATGACGAGGTCGCCATCCCCGACATCGAACAGGCTTTCTCGCAGTTATGCAAGGAGGTGGGAGTAACGCCAGACACGCTGTCCATTCCTGCAGGCATTGAGATGATGCGCGCCAAGGAGTTGCAGCAACAGGCTAAGGCAGACTTCTCGAGTCTTCTTCACAGTCGCCACTCCATACGCTACTTCCAAGACGTACAGCCCTCCAAGCAGGTGCTGGAAGACGCTCTTTCCCTCGCATCACGCACCCCATCGGCATGCAATCGTCAGGCATGGCATACCCATATCTTCTTCGGTGACGATGCCCATGAGTTGCTTCGCATGCAAGGTGGCTGCAATGGCTTCTGCGACGACATTCCTTGCTGCATCGTCGTTACTGCCGACATGAAAGGTTTCCTGGGGCATGAGCCATTCCAGTGCTACGTGGACGGTGGTCTTTATGCCCAAAACCTGATCAATGCCCTGCATTTTGTAGGGTTAGGCAGCATACCCCTCTCTTGTGGCTTCATGAGTAGCCAACTCCTCGACATACAAAAGCGCTTCGGCATCCCAGAAAACGAGGTGATGATTGTCATCATCGGCACAGGCGTGATGTATGACGAGATGAAGATTGCGGTATCTACACGCCGCCCTGTTTCCTGTACTAACATGTACCACTAATCTGCAAGCCGCCATGTATTTCGTCCCACTCATATACTTCAGTGCGCTGACCTATTACTTCTGGCAGAAGAATAGGACGTTTGACTTGGCGGTATACATATCGACACTGTTTACCGTTACCTCACTATGCTGTGTACTGATGGTGCTGGGCGGATTCATGAACCAACGTGGTGGCGGTGTGCTGGTAGATGGCTGGGAACCCAGTTTCGGAGTAATCCCTACCATTCTCTATTGTGGCCTTATCACGCTGACCATCATCCCATTCTCCTTCATACGCCCGGAGAAGCTGGAACATATAGGGAATATTCACCGATACACCCTTTATGCCTTCTCGGCACTCATCATCATACAAGGCATCATCATCTATTATCTCGTAGGCGAATTTCTCTCCGACCTGCTCAACGGCGACTTCAGAGAACTGAAGAACATGGGCTATGCTGGTGAGTTAACACCCGCAGAAGTCAAGATGCAGTCCATGCCTACTCCCATCCAGTTGTTATTCTTTGTCAGTTTCACAACATTATTGGGACTACCTCTTTTCTTCTATTATGCCTGCGTGGAGAAGAGGAGTTTATGGCTCTGTTCGCCGCTCCTCATCATATCCATCAGTACCATTCTGAGAGGTGTACTGTCAGCTGACCGTACAGAGATCATCCACTACGGACTGATGTTCCTGTTCTGCCTGGTATTCTTCCAACGTTTCATTACCAAGAAGATACGGAACTTCCTCATTGCATCCTGCACACCTATTATGATTATCGGCATCGTATATGTTGTGGCCGTATCAACTTCGCGCTTTGAGAATGAGGAAGAAGGTGCAGGAGGTAGCATGCTAGAGTATGCCGGACAGTCTTATGTCAACTTCTGCTATTTCTACGACAACCACGATAGCGAGCTCTATTATGTGGAACGTGAATTCCCCATGACCTCCTACTTTATCTTCAAGAGCCAGTATGTCGACACCAAAGAAGAGAGAAGTGCCAAAGAAGGGTTCTTTATTGGAGTCTTTGCCTCACACATTGGCTCATGGTTCCTTGATACGGGAATCATTGGCAGTACCCTCATCAGCATTCTATTCGCTCTATTGTGTTGTCTGGTTATCAAACGATATAACAGGACAGAATTCGACATTGCCGATGTCATCATGATATTCACCTTAGGAGCTGTGCCTACCTTCGGCATATTCTATTACCGCTACTATTCTTTCCAGACAGCTATCGTCTATGTCGCAGCAATCTTTCTCTACTGTTTTTCCAAGTACCTGTTTGTCTGGCGAGATGAAGACCAACAAGAAATACCGACACAAGCATGAAATACTTCTTCCCCATACACCTTGATGGCGGCAATCGCGGATGCGAAGCCATTGCCAAGAGTTCGGCCATACTCCTCGACGAGAAGCCGAACCATCTCTTGGGATATTGCAAAGATGTGGCATTAGATACTCGTTTGGGACTTCAACAATATATATCACTCATCCCTTTCGACCGTGGGTCACTGATTGTCGACCGCCTGTTGGGGGCTATCAACAAGGTTTTCCATACAGCCCAGACGGCAACATGGCGCCAGCTATATCCTTACAAGCGTTTTCTGCAACTTATCACGAGCGACGACATCGTGATATCCACGGGTGGCGACATGATGTGCTACGACAACAATGCCATTATCTATACAACCAACTGGCTAAAGCAACAGGGTGTCAAGAGCATCTTATGGGGGTGTTCTATGGGACCAGAGAATATGACACCAGAAAAGCTGGACACCCTGCACCGATTCTCCCTCATCTACACCAGGGAGTCGCTCACCTATGATTATTTTCAGTCGTTGGGTTTGCCAAACCTTTGTCTTCTCCCCGACCCTGCCTTCATCCTTCCTGCAGAGCACTGTGAGTTGCCTGCCTGTCTGTCCGACCATGAGGTTGTCGGACTGAATATCAGCAACTACGTCATGGGCGGTATGACTCTGGAGCATCCTTTCGGGCAGGAAGTTATCCGTCTCATCACCTACATCCTGCATGAGACGGACATGCAGATTCTCTTGATTCCGCATGTCACTTGGAACAGAGAGGGCATCAATCAGGACGACCGTCAGATGGCAGACATCATAGCTGACCATTTCAATAATCCTGAACGGATACGAACGCTCGACATCGAAAATCTGAACTACTGTCAGATACGCTATGCCATCTCCAAGTGCAAGCTGTTTATTGGCGCCAGGACGCACTCCGTCATCTCGGCTTATTCCATGTGCGTTCCTACTCTTGCCTTAGGGTATTCCATCAAGTCACGAGGCATTGCCAAGGACTTAGGACTCAACGAGTCGCTTGTCGTCAACTGTCATCATTTCCAAGTAGGCGACCTGCTACACTCCTTTACCTATCTCATGCAACATGAGACTGACATCCGTGAACACCTGCAGCAAATCATGCCTGAATACAAGCAGAAGCCCTATGAGATTCGCAAGCTGCTGAAAAACATATAGAAAACATCATTTTATGAACAATCCAAGAGTTATCGCATTATATCTACCTCAATACCACCCCATCCCTGAGAACGACCTGTGGTGGGGACCTGGCTTTACAGAATGGAGCAATGTCGTGAAGGCCAAACCGCTATTCAAAGGACATGTGCAGCCTAAATTGCCAGCAGACCTTGGCTTCTATGACCTGAGACTGCCTGAGACAAGAGAAGCTCAGGCCCAGTTGGCACGGGAAGCAGGCATTGAGGGCTTCTGCTACTATCATTATTGGTTTGGTGGGAAACAACTGCTGGAGCGCCCATTCCAGGAGGTTCTGCAGAGTGGCAAGCCCGACTATCCTTTCTGCCTGTGCTGGGCCAACCATTCATGGAGCAATAAGACATGGAATCGCAAATCCAATATGCAGGCGAACTCCATGCTGATGGAGCAAACCTACCCTGGTGAAGACGATGACAGGGCTCATTTCCTGTCACTCCTCCCCGCCTTTAAAGACCACCGATACATCACCATCGACGGTAAGCCTGTATTCTTTCTGTATAACCCATGGACCCACACCAGGATAAAAGAGTGGATCAGCTGTTGGCGACAGTTGGCTGAAGAACATGGGCTGAAAGGGCTGTATCTGGTGGCTATGTGCGACTCTGTTCTGACTTCCAAGCTGAATGCCGATGGCTCTCGCTCGTTTACCATGCCCAATCTCACGAGCAGTGCCGAGCTATACCAATCCGTATTGGCTATGGGCTTCGACGCTGTCAACTCCTTTGGCAGACGACGTGGCGAGATGCTCGGGCAAGGCAAATACCAAGACCTCGTCAAGACAGCACTCAGAAAGGTTGGTTTACCCATCGGTGCTAAATACGACTATTCCAAGACCGTCAAGGGTTTCTTTGCCCCGGAAGACAAATGGGAGAATGTGTTTCCTACTGTTATCCCTAACTGGGACCGTAGCCCCCGTGCCACATCCTGGGACGGTATCTATGTTGGCGCCACTCCTGATGCCTTCAGGAAACACCTCATACAGGCTATCGACATGGTGAAAGAGAAGACACCAGAGCATCAAGTTATCATCCTTAAGTCATGGAACGAATGGGGAGAAGGCAACTATGTAGAGCCTGACCAGGAGTTTGGGCATGGTTGGCTGAATGCCATTAAGGATGCTATTACGAACACGCACTAAACAATGATGGCAGAGAAGAAAGTATTATATATCGGCTTCAAGCGACAGGACGGCATACTCATTGGTGGCGGTCTTGCCAACAAGAGGTGCATCAACACGTTAAATCGCCGCTTTGGAGAGCAGAACGTCCACGAGTACTATCTGCTCGACGAGACCAAAGGACGCTCTCTTTGGAGCTACCTACTGGCGATTATCCTTTTTCTCTTCGATTACCACAACGGACTGACACCTCACAAGGTGTCTCAAATCATAGCTCTTGCAAAGGACTACGACTATGTATTCCTTACCACCAGCGTTATAGGCATTCTTGCCAAAAAACTGAAAGAGAGTGGCTATCAAGGAAAGATTATAACCCACTATCACAACGTAGAGAGTATCTATTATGATGCCCAAATGCCTCGTTGGTTGCCTGGCAGACAGGTCGTCGTACGCTGTGCTGCCCACAATGACGAATATGGATGCAAATACGCTGACAAGATTGTCACCCTCAGTCAGCGTGATGCAGACTATTTGGAAAAACACTATGGACGTAAGGCTGATGCCATTGTCAACGCATCCATAGAAGACAAATGCACCATTAAAGACGATGGTCAGTTGACCCGCCAGCGCCCTCACTGCCTGTTTCTTGGAGCCTATTCCAAGCCCAACAACGATGGCGTCTTGTTTTTTGTCAGAAATGTACTGCCCTATGTAGACATAGAGTTCAAAGTAGTGGGAAAGGGCATGAGCAGACTCCAGAAGGAACATCCGGAGATGAAAGATATCGAGGTCGTCAGCGATGCCCCCGACTTGCGTCCCTATTTTGAGGAAGCCGACTTCATGATACTTCCCGTATTCGCTGGCAGCGGTATGAAGATCAAGACCTGCGAGTCGCTGATGTATGGCAAGAACATCCTTGGCAGCGACGAGTCGTTTGAGGGATATCAGATTGATCCTGAGCGTATTGGCGGTCTCTGCAACACTGCAGAAGAGTATATTGACCGTATCCGCCACTTCGTCAAGAGTCCTATACCTAAATTCAACTCATATGCCAGAGAAATCTTTCTGAAGAACCACTCAGAGGAAAGCACCTATAATACCTTCTGTTCAGTGTTCGAATAAGTTTTTCTATGAAGCCTTTGGTTTTCTCGAAGAAAATAGTTACCTTTGCGGCCTATTAAGGTGAAAACATACATGTCTTTCGAGAACAACAATACGACATTAGGGAACAACCATAACCATCATACCAAAGGTATGGTGTCTGTTATTATGCCTATGTACAACTCCGAAAGATACATCAGAGAGTCTATCGAGTCTGTCCTTGCACAAACGTATACCAACTGGGAACTGTTAATCATCAATGACTTTTCAAAAGACCAATCGGTAAGTATAGCAAAAGAATACGTGAAAAAAGACTCCCGAATCCACCTTTTAAACAATGACAGACGTATAGGAATGCCCTCTGCGCCAAGGAACGTAGGAGTACAGGCGGCTAAAGGCAGATATATTTCTTTCCTGGATAGTGACGACATCTGGTTTCCACAGAAACTTGAACAGCAAGTAGCATTATTTGACGACAATCGCATAGCTATTGTCTACTCCAATTACGAAAAGATTGATGAAAACGGAAACAGATGTAACCGTCTTGTTATTGCTCCTCCCTTCGCTACCTATAAATCATTATTAGGCGGAAATGTCATCGGCAACCTCACGGGTATCTATGACACCAAGAAAGTTGGCAAGGCCATCATTAAGGATATCCACCACGAAGACTATGCCATGTGGCTACATATCCTCAAGCAAGGGTACAACGCACAAAACACGGGTACCACTCTTGCTGCCTATCGTGAGACATCGCAATCCATCTCCTCCAATAAGTTCAAGGTTACTGCATGGCAATGGAATATATATAGAAATGTAGAGCACCTGTCATTTTTCCAATCTGTTTTCTATTTCATCAGCTACGCTTGGAAAGCGTTTTTCAAAAGTATTATTTAGAATAGAAGAAAATAATTCTATTGCATGCAATAAAACGTAAAGGCGTACGTTTTACAATAAAAAAGAAACACACCTCTTGAGAATGGATAAGAACGACACGTATATATATGATGGTATGACAGCTTTTGAAAAAGAAGTTAAGCGATGGTTCGATTTCTTTACTGCCCTCATCTGCCTAATAATCTTTTCCCCCTTATTTCTGCTCTGTTATATCGCCATCAAGCGCGACAATGACGGGCCAGTCATCTATAAGCAGATACGTATCGGACGCTTTGGACGTCCATTCTATATTTACAAATTCCGTAGCATGATTGTCGATGCAGAGAAGAATGGTGAACCACAATTGTGGAATGCAGAGACAGACTCACGACTGACCAAGACGGGTAAGTTTCTGCGCGACCACCATCTGGACGAACTGCCCCAGTTCTGGAACGTGCTGATTGGCGACATGTCGTTTGTCGGCCCACGTCCCGAGCGCAAGTTCTACATCAACCAGATTATGAAGCACGACCCACGCTACGAATGTCTCTATCAGATTCGTCCTGGCATCACGTCAATGGCGACTATTTACAATGGCTATACGGACACGATGGAAAAGATGCTGACACGTCTGCACATGGACCTGGAATACCTGGAGCACCGCTCTTGGTGGCTGGACATCAAAATCGTCTTCCTGACCTTTGTCAACATTGCTTTCGGCAAGAAATTCTGAACACACTATGAAACATAAGACACTGCTGACAATGACCTTCCTGTTGGCAGCCCTTAGCGCTAACGCACAGGATTCACTGCAGATAAGCGTCACCTACGACTTGTCAGCGGAAATGGCTGTAGGAACGGGCGACTTCACCGCCTACCACCTGACAAGCAATCGTCACCACGTATTAGCTACCCGTCCCAACACGGGCTACGTCAGAGGAGCCGTCAAGGCGGAACATCCACTCTCCCGCAAACTCATGCTGACAGGAGGTATGGATATGATTGCTTCCGTGCATGCCGACCACAAGGCCTACCTGCAGCAGTTGTATGCCAATCTCAGGTACGACAAGTTTTTCTTCGAAGTAGGCAGCAGGGAGCACAACGCCGTATTGCGCAACAACCTATTGTCAGTAGGTGCTTTTGCCAAAGGCACCAATGCCAAGCCCATCCCACAAGTACGCATCGGCACTACCGACTTCTGGACAGTACCCTTCACCAAGGGATGGCTGCAGATTCACTTCGAGGGCGGATACGGTAAGTTCCTGGACAGCCAGTACCGTAAGGATATCTACAACGACTATCGTGACGCCAACTACAAATACTCGACAGGCATCTGGTATCACCAGAAACACCTCTACTTCCGCACCAATCCTGAGAAGCGTTTCTACGTCACTGCTGGTATTGAACATGTGGCACAGTTTGGGGGCAACAAATACGGTATAGAGAATGGCAAATATGTTGAGAAAGAGAAATCCGTTGGACTGAAAGACTTCTTCGACATCATCCTGCCACGTGGCGACAAGAACTACTTTGAGAATGAAGCCATGGAAGACTGGGTCTTCGGCAACCACCTCGGTTCGATGACCGTCCAACTGAGTTGGAACATCAACAAAAGCCACATGGTACAAGCCTATCTGGAGGCTCCCTTCGAAGACGGTTCCGGCATGCGCAAAGGCAACGGCTGGGACGGCTTGTGGGGCGTAGAATACACCAACAAGGCTGCTGGTCGGCAGTGGGTGCGCGGTGCCGTCATCGAGTATTTCCAGAGCACCAACCAGGGAGGTCCTATACACTACGACCGCGGCGACTATCCCGAACCCATCCGCAGTCAGATAACAGACCAGGTGGTGGGTAAGGATGAATACTATAATCACTCCTATTATGTCAGCTATACCCACTACGGCATGACTCCCGGCAATCCGCTCATCACGTCACCTATATATAATAAGGACGGCTTCAATGCTTTTCGTGACAACCGCGTCAAAGCATGGCACGTAGCAGTGAATGGCGACATCACCGACCACATCTCCTACCTCGTCAAAGGTACCTACCGCGAGGGCCTGGGCACCTACATCCAGCCCATCTACCCCAAGCGCCACTCCTTCTACGCCTTGTTGCAGGGCACCTATACCAAAGGGCCATGGCAGGTGTCTGCAGCCTACGCTTTCGACAAGGGCAACATCTATGGCGACTGCTCAACGTTTAACTTCAAAATAGGATATCATGGCAAAATATTATAAGCTGTTGGCTGTTGGTTGTTGGCTGTTGGCTGCGTCTTGTCAGGAAGGCAAGGATGCAGGAGACCTGTTAGGACAGTGGCGACTGACGGACAAAGAGGACATGTACGTCAACTTCTCAGGTCATATAGCAGAGTTCCGCAAGAACAACGGCCAGTCTGTCTTTGCGAAGTTCCAGCACACAGGCGACAGTCTG
>ODAI013964160.1_pt1 | contig 10379 bp, 5 predicted proteins | sample 1539321 | NCBI WGS metagenome assembly ODAI01 (sample SAMN02144231, study PRJEB22623) | gut metagenome | biome: sheep rumen | host: Ovis aries | place: New Zealand | reverse complement strand
CCACCCCATCTTCTGACATACCTCAATGTCGCTTTGGTATTCATAGAAGGTTATAAGCGTTAGATAATTATAGGTATTATCGTATTCGTAAGTTTTCTTACTTAAGTATTCCCATTTTTTGTTCCAATCATAGGTAATTTCCTGTGTTTTCTGCCCTTGTGCATTGTACGTAAACTCAACTTTACGATAATTCATCCAATCATTGTCGAGCACTTTAATTTTACATATTGTATTCGAGAGATTGCCGTTAGCATCGAAAGTGTACCCAAATTGCGGATATTCGCTCCATGTTTTTGAGAGCTCATCTAAAACGTACATCAATCCTTTCTTAACATTTCCTTTTTTGTCAAAAGTCAACTCAAGTTTATTCGTTTGATTAATAGTAACTATGCTGTTGAGCTGTCGATTCCCGTATATTTCCGAAGGGAACAATTCCAGATCAGCAGGGTAATAACAATTAGAAGGGATGTCAGTGGTACTCTTAGGCTCTGCACCAAACATTACTGCTCCTGTCAATAAGAAACCAAGAAGAAGTAAATTCTTTATTTTCATGTTATTATCCGGCTGTTATATCCCATCGCCCCGTCGGTTTCTAAGTAGTTATATAATATCGTTAATGTTTTTTTTATATATCCGCTGCAAAGGTAGTGCTTTTTTTGCATATACGCAAATAAAAAGTGCAGTTTGCTGTAATATCTGCATTTTTTGTAAATTAGGTTGTTGTTATTTGTTGCGAATTCTTGTAGTATTTTATGGTCACGTAATGGTCTCGCTTGACCTACGGTTGACAGACGGCTGACCTATGGCTCATTTTCGGTCGACCTTCGGGTGACCTTCGGGTGACCTTCGGGTGACCTTCGGGAACAGAAGGATACGAACTAAGGAGTCACACACCCAATTCCAAACAACGTGGGACCGGTTTAAATTGGAAATGATTAATAACACAGATATTGTGATTTGCTCTGGAATTGAAAATTGCCTTTAGCAATAATCGTTCGAGCGAAACAAGATAAGACGATTTTTGTTATTTTGTTACAAAAATAATCGTTCGAGCGAAACGAGATAAGACGATTTTTGTTATTTTGTTACAAAAATAATCGTTCGAGCGAAACGAGACAAGACGATTTTTGTTATTTTGTTACAAAAATAATCGTTTGAGCGAAACGAGATAAGACGATTTTTGTTATTTTGTTACAAAAATAATCGTTCGAGCGAAACGAGATAAGACGATTTTTGCTATTTTGTTACAAAAATAATCGTTCGAGCGAAACGAGATAAGAACTCGAATATTGTAGTCCCACCGAGAATCGAACTCGGATCTAAGGTTTAGGAAACCCGTATTCTATCCATTGAACTATGGGACCAACGTTTAGCAGCGGGGAGTAAACTCACCGTATTCCTCAAAGGTATAGTTGAGGAAGTTGTTCATCGGGTTAGCTGCTTTAGCGATATCAATGACATGGTCTAAGAAGTCAGGTGCACAGACTTCCGCGTCGGTTAAGTGCGTGGAATAGGTGTACATTCTTCTTTTGAGCCAGTCGGCATGTACAAAGTCAGGGTCATAGCCTGCCGGTACTTTTTTGAGCATCCAATCGGTATCAAAGTCACCGAAGTACTTTTTCCACGCCGGCGCAGCCATTATTTCTTCGACTTCCTCGTAGTTGGCTTCTATCTCACCGCGGAGCGCTTTGAGCAAGTCAGCAGGCGGGTTCCAGATACCACCGGCGAACATACAGTTGCCCGGTTGGAAATGCACGTAGTAGCCTGCTCGAAGGGATTTCTTACCTCCTTTGACAGCAGGGAAGACTCCAAACCACTCTTTATAGGGTCTTTTATCTGCAGAGAAGCGTACATCCCGATAGATACGCCAGACACAGTCTTTAGGTTGTAGTGAGGCAAGTTGCGGGTCCACGTCCTGCGCCAGTCGTGCGAGGTATTGGCTTGAGAAGTCGATAAACTCGGCATGTGCAGCCAAGTATTGGTCTTTATGTGCATTAAACCACTCGCGGTTGTTATTATAAGGTAATTGCGCGAGGAAGTCGAGTATGAGTTTTATATTTGGCATAACCGTGTAAGGCACTTTGCAAGACTATCCTGCCAGCGCGGGATAGAGATACCAAAAGTTTGTTTTATTTTTGATTTATCCAAGACGCTGTAATGCGGTCTTGGTGTTTTATATGCATATTCGGATGAGGCGATAGGCGTGACTTTTGCACGGAGCTGAGTCTGACGCATTATCTCGACGGTGAAATCATACCAAGAGCAGATACCTTCGTCAGTAAAGTGGTAGATACCTTCGTGCCACTCGGGAGCTTCAATAACGGCATAGATGGCGTTTGCGAGATCTTCGGCATAAGTAGGCGTACCTATTTGGTCATTCACGACGCGGAGTTCGTCCCTCTCTGCGCCAAGTCGTAGCATTGTTTTAACGAAATTATTTCCGTAAGGCGAATAGAGCCATGCCGTTCGTATGATGACGGCATCCGGGCAGTGTTTGAGGAGGAGTTGTTCACCCTCAAGTTTGGTTCTTCCGTAAGCCGTACGCGGAGCAGCTGCATCTTGCTCACGGCGCGGGCTTGACTCTTCCCCTGAGAAGACATAGTCGGTAGAGATATGGATTATTTTTGCTCCTGAGAGGGCGAGATTCTCAACCGCTAACGCGTTAATAAGGTGTGCGGCAGGTTCATCCTCTTCTGCTTTATCGACATTCGTATAAGCCGCACAATTGACGATAAGTTCAATATGATTAGCCGTAACGAAGTGCTCAACCGCCTCGCGATTAGTAATATCCAATTCCGCCACATCTGTGAAGAAATAGCGGTGCGCAGGATGCAGGAGACTCAAGTTCCGCATTTCCGTGCCTAATTGTCCATTACAACCGGTAATAAGAATCGTCATAGTTATCAATTTGGGTGCAAAGGTACTACAAAATTTGGACGTACGCAAATAAAAAGTGCAGAAAGGTGAATTTTCTGCACTTTTGGGGTTAAAGATTAAAGGGTGATAGGGATATTAGTTGACTAATATCTTCTTGGTGTACCATTTACCGTTGTTGTACGTCTTGAGGAAATAGACTCCTGTGGAAATTGGGAAGGTCGCTTTGCTAATTTGGATTGTATTGATATCTCCGTTGAGTATAGCGATGAGTTTACCCGTTACGTCCAAGAGGTAGATGGTTGTTGGTCCATGCGGGATGTTCTCCAAGTTTGTCTCCGGCTGTGGGTCAAACGGATTAGGTATGAAGTTCTCGTCCGGTCCTGCATCCTCCGCCATCGCCATGTTGCAATCGGGCACGGTGCTGAACTCGACGATGGTACGCACCAACATATCGTTCAAATGTTCCACTTTCAGTGTGTCGGTAGTCGGTTTGAGGTGTGGGTTACCTATTCCCGAGTCGTCAGTAAGGAAGAAGGCTGTTCCGTTCGTAGCCAACGCGATGGATCGCATCAAGAGTTCACCGCTTGCATCGAGTCCGCTACAAACGACGGGAACGATACGAATACCGTATGCAGCCGCGTTGAGTATCTGCTCGTGCAACAAGTCGATTGTTTCCTGTCCCTCATGGCAAGGCGCATCCAAGACGAGGAAAGCGATACGGGCTCTGGCGTTGACATCCCATCCGGCAGTATTGACAGCCGCCATAAGCGCTTCAGGAACAGCCTCCGGGAAATCGCCTCCCCCATCGGCATGCTGTTTGTCAATAAAAGCCTGAGTCGTTTTGATGTCGTCCGTAAGGCGTGACAGACGTGTGAGATAAGCATCTCCATGGTCGCGGTAAACGACAGCCCCTGTACGTATAGCCAGACCACCTGTTGCGTCTTTAGCCCGCTCAATAACATCCCGCATTTCAGCTTGCAGATAGTTCAACTCGTCCCCCATAGATCCTGTGGCGTCGAAGACAAAGACCACATCCACGGCATCCGATGCCCCGCACTCTTCCTCGAGCACGATGGTGTTCAGTCCTTCAGCCCAGGGTTTAGCAGGATAATTCTTATTATTGACGCAAATGAGGAAGTTGTCATTTTTTGCCTTACCTATTAAGAGGTTTGCCCAGAGTTCAGCCTTACCGGTATTATCCGTAACAGCTTGAAAAAGGGTGTTGCCTTTTTTGTCAACAAGGTTTACCTGCTGCGAAACGATCGGATAACCATCCTGATTGGTGAGCTGCACGGTATAACGATTGCGCGTATTAATCTTCCACGTATTTATATAATTCTTATGGGTGTCGTCGAGCACTTTGTTCCAGAAGTACCACTTAGCGAAATCGTTCACCTCTCCTGCGGTGAGTTTACCGGCACTGATTTTGTTAGACACAGCACCAACGGGTTTGGGCTTCCTCTCGGCTTCACCCGCCATGACAGCTTCTTCCGATTCGCTCATTTCCACATAGCCATCCGCTACAGAGGGCATTACGTCCAGTTTGTAATAGAGTCCTCTTGAAAGGGCACCGGTTTTAGCAGCGCCCAAGGAATAACTCTCCCTCACTGTGCCGGGCTGAGGTGTCAGAGCAAAGATAAGCAATTTACCCTGCCCTGCCCATTCTTTGTCAGTAACGGTAAGGGTGTCGTATTGTTCGCGCGTAACGACGATGGATTTTGTACCTGCCGGAATACCGGATTTAAGGACAATCCGTCCGTCCCACGACGTTTTGAACTCCTCTTTACCGATTTGGACCCGGGCATTAGCAAGCAAAGACTGGGTGGTATCCATAACGATAATAACCGTTTCTGCATTATTTTCCCCCCTGAGAGAAGGTTTCTTTAGGCACGCCTGTATCATAGTAGAACAAGCAAGCACAGCCAAGAATAAAGTTAGTAATTTCTTCATAGCCGAATATTTAATTGTTTTAACATTTATTTACAAAATCTATGCCAAAGCAGTTGTTTGTCAGTTAGAAAGCAAAAAATATCACATTTTTCTTGCATATATCGAAATAAAGCAGTACTTTTGCAGGCTTGAATGCAGACGTTACATAGTAATATCGAATAAAAAACAAAAGAATATATGGCAACGCAAGAAGAAACCTTTAAGAAATTAGTAGCTCACTGCAAGGAATACGGTTTTGTATTTCCATCCAGCGAGATTTATGACGGTTTAGGCGCTGTTTATGACTATGGTCAAAACGGTGTAGAACTGAAGAACAACATTAAGAAGTATTGGTGGGATTCGATGACTTTGCTGCATGAAAATATTGTAGGACTAGACGCCGCGATATTCATGCACCCTACGACATGGAAAGCATCGGGTCACGTAGATGCCTTCAATGACCCTCTGATAGACAACCGCGACAGTAAGAAGCGCTATCGTGCGGACGTACTGATTGAGGAGCAGTTAGGCAAGATTGAAGAGAAGATTAACAAGGAAGTGGAGAAAGCCGCCAAACGTTTCGGCGACAGTTTTGACGAGGCCATGTTCCGCCAGACCAATCCTCGTGTTTTGGAGCACCAGGCTCACTGGAACACTCTTCACGAGCGTTACTCCAAAGCAATGAACGCAAATGATTTGGCAGAACTCAAGCAGATTATATTAGACGAGGAGATTGTTTGTCCGATTAGCGGTACGCGTAACTGGACAGATGTAAGACAGTTCAACCTGATGTTCCAAACGGAGATGGGTTCTACGGCAGACGGCGCAATGAAGATTTATCTCCGTCCTGAGACGGCTCAAGGCATATTTGTGAACTACCTGAATGTACAGAAGACGGGGCGCATGAAGATTCCTTTCGGAATTGCCCAAATCGGTAAAGCATTCCGTAACGAGATTGTAGCCCGTCAGTTTATATTCCGTATGCGTGAGTTTGAGCAGATGGAGATGCAGTTCTTCATCAAGCCCGGCACAGAGATGGAGTGGTTCAAGCACTGGAAAGAGTTCCGTCTCAAGTGGCATAAGGCACTGGGATTGGGTGACGAGAAATATCGTTTCCACGACCATGAGAAATTAGCTCACTACGCCAATGCAGCGACCGATATTGAGTTCCAGATGCCATTTGGTTTCAAAGAGGTAGAGGGCATTCACAGCCGCACGAATTTCGACTTGAGTCAGCACGCCAAGTATAGCGGTAAGAAGATTGAGTACTTTGACCCGGAACTGAACGAGAGTTATACCCCGTACGTTATTGAGACCAGTATCGGTGTGGATCGTATGTTCCTGTCCATCATGTGCTCCGCCTATAAAGAGGAGCAGTTAGAAGGTGGTGATACCCGCGTAGTGCTTCAGTTGCCAGCCGTTCTGGCTCCCGTAAAAGCCTGTGTAATGCCTCTTGTCAAGAAAGATGGTCTGCCGGAGAAGGCCCGCGAGATTATGGATATGCTGAAGTTCGACTTCAAGACGACCTACGACGAGAAAGACTCTATCGGTAAACGTTACCGTCGCCAAGACGCTATCGGAACTCCGTTCTGCATCACGATAGACCATGACACGCTTAATGATAACTGCGTGACAGTTCGTTACCGCGATACGATGGCGCAAGACCGCGTTAAGATTGAGGACTTGCACCAACTGATAGCGAAGGCAGTGGACATGAAGCAACTGTATCGCAAGTTGATGGCATAAAAAAAAGAGGCGCGAGCCTCTTTTTTTATGCTACTTCACTGAGCGTCCCATCAGGTCGTATGTTTTATTACCGCGTTGAATGTAGATTTGTCCATCGCGATAGAACTTATACGAAGACATCTCAGCAGCGTCTTGAAGGACTTGCTCTATGTTCACTTTCGTGACATCTATTTGCGGCAAGTCCACTTTTTTGCCGGTATAGATTTTCACTTCTCCTGCAGCGAGTGTGACTTTAGCCCCCGCTTTAGTTCCTTGAGCGTAGTAGTCGTACCAAGTACCTGACGGCAATGAAACTTCTTTGCTATCAGTCGGGTGGAAGTTAGCTACGACATATACATCAGCCCCCCATTGTACAGACTTAACGACGGTGCTTGATAGAGAAGCAGCAGTAGGGTTACCATCAAACACCTCAGGCATGATTTTAGTACGGAGTTGTATAGCCTGCGCTACGCGTGCGTATTGCGCCATACGCGCTTCGTTGTGCAGATAGGGTTCGTAACGCGGTTTCTTGTTGCAGCGATAGCTTTCATTATAAGCATCGGGATGGTCAATATCACTATTGATAGAGTGGTCGTATCCGACCTCTTCGAACATCCACAACATGTGCGAACCATTCAGCAAGACGTTCATTGCCACGCAAGCCGGAATACGTTTAACACGTACTTCCTCATTTTTAACATCATCACGACCGTACTTCATTGCCTTATATTGCATACGTTCCTCATCATGGGACTCACAATATGAAACTCTGCCGTCCAAGTTAGCTTGTGTAAAATCTCCTTTTGTGTAATAGCCCATAGCAGCTTCCATATATTTATCATTCGTATTGGACCAACACATCATCCCTTCGCTTATCAGCGTATTCCAGTCTGAAGAAGCATGACTTCCCCAGTGTTCAAGAATCATGTATGCTCCATAGGGTTTTACGCCTTTTGCATAATAGTCCTTGAGGTTTTTAACGGCATCGTCGGTAGGCCCGCACAGTCCGTGGCTGAGGTCGAGTCGATAGCCATCCACTTTATACTCCTCAATCCAATACTGCAAAGCTCGAATGAACATTTGGTGCGCCGGTTCGAAGTCATGGTTCCAGTCCTCATAGACATTGTCTCCGTGAGGCGGATTGACATTGAACCAAGGATTTTTAGCGAGGTCAGCGCCGTAAGGATAGAGTTTATTCATCGGGTTATTACCGGTAGCGTGGTTAAATACCATATCCAAGATAACGGCAATGCCGCGTTTGTGGCACTCATCGATGAGTTGTTTGAGTTCTGTAGCAGAGCCATAGGCTTTATCCGGAGCGAAGTAGAGACAAGGAGAATATCCCCAGTTATAGTTACCATCAAACTCGCAGACAGGCATTAGTTCAATTGCATTAACTCCCAACTGTTCGATATAGTCCAATCGGTTCAAAACGCCTGCATAGCCACGGTTATGGGTAAAGTCATACACCCACATCTCATAAATAACGAGGTTGTTCTTGTCGGGACGTTTGAAATTCAGCGTAGCATCTGACCACTCGAACGCCGGTTTGTCGGTTTGGATAACTGTTACAAAGCTTCCGTCCGCTCCTGAGGGATAGTCACGCAGTGTAGGATCGTGCTGTTTCGGTTCATAGCGGTCATCATAAGCGAGTACTTTCTCGGAATAGAGATCACAAATACGTTTTACGACGCCATCGGAACGAACGACCGCATATTGGAAAGCATACTCTTTTTGCGGAGTCAGGTTATCGAGTGTAATCCAGAAATAGGCTCCGTCTTTTTTGAGTTGGTAGTTATTCGACATCTGCCAGTTAGTCATGTCTCCAATGAGGAATACGTGTTTAGCAGCTTCACCGGCTTTATTAGCAGCATACATTATCAGAGTCACTTTGGTCGGATCATTCTCGTCGTAATAGATACCGAGATTCTCGTAGGGGCGTACTACTTCTTCCGGTTTTTTAGCGACGTATATCTTCACTTTAGCGGATTTAGAGACTTCTCCTTGTGTAGCTACAAGTTCAAAGGTGTTATCCCCTATTTGAGTCATGGTAGCCGTATAAGTCATAGAAGTTCCTGTTTCGGTTTTGAGTTCTGTACCGTTTTGTTTGAGTGTCAAAGTAGCCTCTTCGGTAGCGGAGCAAGTGAATGTGACTTCATCCCCTTGCGAAGCGAACTCTTTAATACTGGGAGTCAAGGAGACAGCGAGTCCTGCTTCTGCCAAGTTAACGAAGATATCTTGTCCAGACGCGTCCTTACCTTCTTTAGTACCATTAGGTCCGTCATTAAAGACGAAGCAGAGTCGAGTAATGTTTGTAGAGGTGGTTGCTCCATAGTATTCATACATATTAGGAGTAAGCTTGAGTTCCCAATTACCATCTGCGTTCTTGGTCATTTTATGCTTCGCCAATCCACTACGCCATTCAGGTGCTCCCTGCCAGTTGTTGTAACCGGTATGGGCATAGCACTGGGTAGCGCCTTGCATACCTTTATTGCCTTCATTGGGATTAAAGATGATAGTTACCTCTCCTGTATATCCTTTTTGAAGGATGGCGGGAATAGTTGTTACTTGTGCTATCAGAATATAACACGACATGCACAATAGTGCCAATAAACTAAATCTTTTCATATAATCAGTTTTTATTTAATTGAGAGTAAAGGTGGTAATCAGCCACCTTTACCCGATATAGATTAGCGAATCAGTTGACCTTGAACGCTGTAAACCTTACCATCACGGAGAATGTAGAGTTTACCGTCAATCATCACTTTACGCAGTTCGTTAGCAGGAGCTACGAGGTTGTCGATAGCAGTTGAAGTCGGATAAACGATATTGAGTTCATTCGTAGCGATAGTCCAAGTGATTGTATAATCACCTTTAATATCAGCTACAAAGATCATGTTCGCATCCTCGTTCATGGTGATACCAACTGCAGAGTTGTTTTGGCGCGTGAATGTTTGCGCATTCGAACGCCATTCACCATTAATTACCATCTTGAACTCATAAGAATCAGCATCGATATTGGCTGTGATAGAAGCTTTTGTTTTGTCCGCAGAGAGTGTGAGCGGTATACCAGCAGCCCAATTATTCATTGAGCCCCTTACTTCTACAACAGGATCTGGAGTAGGTCCAACATTAGTAGCTGTAGCTGTCAGAGTTGCCAAGTCTGCACTGAGTACGAAGGTTACATTGTATGTACCAGCCTCGGTGATAGACAAGGTTTGGTTAGCTCCACCAGTCGGGAGTTCCCAACCACCCCATGCGTGGCCTTCGATAACCTTATAATCATAGCCCTTAGCCTCAAGTACTACATTCTCCTTAACGAGTTTGTATGAACCATCAGCTTGTTTGGTCATGTCGTTCACTTTAGCTTCAGGATCCCAATCAGCACCTACGAGAGCAGCTTGACCAACAATGGTGTAAACTTTCTCTCCAGGTTGAGGCTCGTCACCTTGTTTAACAACATAGAGTTCATCAGCACCGTAGATGAGTTTGAGATAGAAGTCGTACTTAGCTGTCTCAGTTACAGTCCAACCACCTGTTGCAGGAGTGAAGCCTTCGTAACCAGCAATAGTTGCTGTAAAGGCAGTCTCTTCGCAAATGTTGTAGAGTGCAATGACTTGTCCTTGAGTCAACTCAACGCCTTGTTTGTAATACTCAGTCCACTCGGTTTGTGCCTCGTTCTTTGTAAACTCAACGACGTTGTCACCAACTTTCAGACCGTACTTGCCTTCGCAGACAGGTTCGTCCTTGATTTCGCCAATGTACATTACGTCACCGGCCTCAAGACTCATCTTGATATAGAATGCATACATGCCATCTACCTTAACGGTATAAGCATCCTCACCCTT
>ODAI013626300.1_pt1 | contig 10379 bp, 5 predicted proteins | sample 1539321 | NCBI WGS metagenome assembly ODAI01 (sample SAMN02144231, study PRJEB22623) | gut metagenome | biome: sheep rumen | host: Ovis aries | place: New Zealand | reverse complement strand
CGAACTCACTCACGGCACCCTTCTGCCTGCGGTCGCCATGAAACTCGATATCGAGCAGTTTAGCACCCTTCAACTCGTAAGGCACATAATAATCTACGCGATCAATGGCCAACTTCACGTTCAGTCGATGCACCATGTCGTTCTTTCCGTTCACTACGGCAATGGCCGCAATCTCTTCCGACTCCTGGACCGGCAACAGCAGATACTTCTCGCCCTGTTTCACCTTCAGCATGGCATGCTTGTCGCCCAGTATGATGGGCTTCACCTGAGCTTTCAGCCCCAGGGTCATCAGCAAAGCCATGAACATCAAAACCGTTTTCTTCATCTTGAATTGTTTTTAGTTATGTTATGAATTTGCTGCAAAATTACCGTTTTTCTCCATTTCATCCTATAAATTATGATACATAAACTAACAAAAAACGTTCATTGTAACAAAAATTACATAAAAAACATTATCTTTGCACGAAAATTCATAAAACAAACTACCAACATGACCTCAAAACGAACAAATGTTTTCATACTACTCATGCTGTACGGCTGTCTGCACTTGTTTGCACAGCCTTTTTGCCGTCTGATAAAATACGACGAGGGGAACGGTGTTCCCAGTTCACACATCACCCATCTGTTGCAAGATGAACATGGATTCATGTGGTTTTCTACGTGGAATGGACTGTGTCGCTTCGATGGTTACGAATTTCAAACGTTTAAGCCCACAGTAGGAGACGGGTGCCACATGCTATCAGACCGTCTGACAGGAATGGTATTGCTGCCTGACGGAAACATCCTATGCATGGTTGAAGATGATTTTTTCCTTTTCGACACCCATAATTACCGATTCCGCGACCTGACAGAAAAGGAGAAGAAGAATGCACCCGCACTAACTAAGCAATACAACAAAAGCCTTGGTCTCGTTGATGGCAGCACCATCACATGGCATGATGCCAGTGGCATATCATGGCAGTTAAACGAGTTTTCCAAGTTAAGTTACATGGGCAAGAACGGGCAAGTAATCTCCTACCCGCTCAACGCTCCCCTGAAACAACTGAGATTTGCATGTACCGACCATCAAGGCAACCTATGGCTATTAGGAGATGGAGGTATCTATAAACTGTGTACAAGCATTCAGCATACCTACCCATTGCCCATGGAACAGGTGGCCGAAGTGAGAAGCCTATTCAAGGATAACCAGCAGCGCTATTGGGTAGCAGCAAAAGACGGAACTCTTTGCGCCTACGCTTTGGAAAACGACCAACGAATAGGCTACTTAGGAAGTGACGGACAACTGCACCTGAACTACACGCGTTTTGGTACTAACATCTATTGCATGTACGAAACAACTGATGGTAGCTTATGGCTGGGCACCAAACCAGATGGTCTTTTCCGTTTGCGCCCGCAAGGGAATGGACACTTTAAAATAGAACATCTCACAGAACTGCCCAGCAGAAACATCTACCACATCACGCAAGATCAAAAAGGACGTCTTTGGGTAGCCACAATGGATGGAGGTATCTGCTACACAGAAGAGCCACAGGCAGAACATCCCATTTTTAAGTCGCCCAAGAACTATCCTTTCCAACAAGCTGCCAAAGTTCGCTATCTACATATTACTCCGCAAGGCATCATACTGGCAGCAACTACCAGCGGTTTACTGGTGGCACGACTGGAGAACACAGCAGACCACATGCGCTTCCGTTTACACCAACGTGAATCAGATCGCGCTAACAGCCTCAGCTGCAGTGCCACAATGGATATCGTAGAAGATAGTAACGGTCATTTGTTTGTAAGCACTGAAAGTGGCGGTGTCAATCAGATTATGAGCAGTGATTTACTGGAAGAGCAACTGGATTTCCGCCATTTGAGCGAATTCTTCCCCATGCAGCAAAACAACATCGTGCAATCGCTTAGCATGATAAACGACGGCCGGCTGATGGCTGTCGGTAGCCATCTGATTACACTCATCGACAGCACCTATCAAGGCCGAATCCTTGATGCGAGTTATTTTCATGATGACTTTCGTTTCAGTGAGGCACATCCTTTACAGCTGGATAAAACACGTTGGATGTTTGGACTGACTAATGGAGCCTTCATCACCAATATCGAACAGATGTCAACCACCGTTTCCGCACCACGTCTGGTGTTGACCGCAGTTTCTGTACAGGGAGATAATCCTCGCTGGAATGTTGAGCATTTGGACACCCTGAAGCTGTTACCTCAAGAACGTAGCGTTACTGTTTATTTTGCAGCCCTTGATTATACTGCTCCAGAGCGCATCAGCTACGCTTTCCGCCTCCTCTCTTCCAGTTCAAAGGACGAGCCTTGGCACCATGTCGGGCATAGTCGTTCTGCCACACTACTTGACCTCTCTCCAGGAACCTATCAACTTGAAATCCAATCTACGAATGCCGATGGTGTCTGGCAGGAACAGATTCGCACACTAACTATCATTGTCGAACCTACCTTTTGGGAATCGGTCTGGGGGCGCCTTCTTCTATTGTTAATCGTGGTTGTTATAATAGGTGGCATTGCCTATACCTATTATTATATACAACGCATCAAGCGTAAACAACACGAGACCTTAGAGGCATATCTGGCATTAATCGAGTCGAAAAGCAACAAAGCCGGTGCTATCGAACAGCTCTCTCAATATAACGAGGAGCAACTGACCTCTGACCCACTGATTCAACGTGTCATGACTTTTATCGAAGAAAACATCGGAAATAGTGATGCCTCAGTCGGTGATATGGCTGAAGCTGCAGCCATTAGTCGCAGTGGACTACAACGTAAACTGAAACAAGCCATGGGCATCACACCGCAAGATTTGTTGCGCGAAGCTCGCATCAAACGTGCTTGCCAAATGCTCATTCAAAGTAATAGAAGTGTATCCGAAATTGCCTATGCTTGTGGCTTTACCGACCCTAAATATTTCAGTCGATGCTTCAAGCAAAGCACAGGGAAACTACCTTCAGAGTATAAAAATTCGGTCAATTAGGTATGAAAAATGCGTCAAATGTCCTGTTTGACGCATTTTCTATACGCAGATGGGGCATTTTTCATCCTCCATCTTTTTTTAGTATTGTACTTTTGCACCCACTACAACAACCAAAAGTACTAACTCAAATTTTATTTTAAAAATGATGCAACAAAACAAAAGGTTTTTTGTAGCTATGACATTTTGCATGTTATGGCTAGCAAGTTTTGCCCAACAGAAAGTTTCTGGTCATGTGACAGATGCTACGGGCGAACCTCTGATTGGCGTGAGTGTCACCATCAAGGGCACTTCGACAGGAACTGTAGCCTCCGTGTCTGGAAAGACTATTGCTTCGGCTCCTGTCGCAGACTTGTCACAAGCATTGCAGGGAAAGTTGGCTGGTGTGAATATTGTTTCACAAGACGGTCGTCCTGATGCCACCATATCTATTCGCGTACGCGGTGGTGGTTCTATTTCTCAAAGCAACGAGCCACTCATCCTGATTGATGGTATTGCTGGTTCTATGAGTGATATTCCTGCTGATCAGGTAGAAAGTATCGATGTACTGAAAGACGCATTCCTTTGTTTAACCGAATAATTATTTTGCTTATGAGGATAAAATTACTTTTTTTGATGAGCGTCATCTTGCTGATGACACTAACAGTAGGTGCTAAGAAGGTGCACACGCTAGGCGATTCTACAATGGCACCTTACGATGAGAAAGCTACAGTAACACGTGGCTGGGGTATGTATTTCGGTCAGTTTCTGACCAATGGTTGGACCAGCATTAATTATGCCAAAGGAGGACGTGATTCACGCGGAGGTTATAACGAGTTGTGGCAGACTGCCAAGAAGAATGTCGAGGCAGGCGACTACGTCATCATTACCTTCGGCCATAACGACGAGAAGATCAACGGCATGGACCGTGACGAGGTTTACCAATATTATATCAGTAAAGGAATGACCACAGAAGCTAATGCGCTCGATTCGCGTGGTACCACTCCTTCTGATACCTATAAGAAATGGTTGGGCAAAATAGTGGACGAGGTCATTGCCAAAGGTGCTACTCCCATTATCTGTTCACCCGTTTGTCGCAGCTATATGGAAGGCAACGGCAAAATCAACCGTGCCGGACGCCACGATTTAGGTGACAAGTTCTCAGTATTGACAGCCGACGGTATCAAAGAAAACCAGAAAGTGGGTGCCGACGACCACACCATGGACTACGCCTATCATTCACAAAAGCTGGCTGAGGAGAAAGGTATTGCCTTTATCGACCTGACCACAGCTACCAAGAACCTATATGAAAGTTATGGTACGCGCGCTAAGTGTGAAGCAACTTTGTTCGATGGACAAGGTTCTACCCACTTCAACACCACAGGTGCTTTGCTGGTGGCTCGTGAATGTGCCCGTCTGATGAAGGCGCAGAATATTCTGGCTGAAGATATCACACTGCCGACAGACCTGAGCGTGTCGCCTGCTGACGGTAATTTCGGTGAGGCCTATAAAGGTCAAACCCTGCAGAAGGAGTTTACGTTGAATGGCTTCGGACTGTCTCCAGAATCTGGTTCTGTAAGCATCAGTGCCAGCGAAGGCATCCAGCTCTCGTTTGACAAAACAGAATGGACCAATACACTGACTGCAGAATATACTGGTTCAACACTGGTAAAGACCTTCTATGCCCAGCTGACGCTGACTCAGAATGGCGAGACAAAAGGCTTGATTACCATCAGCCAGGGCGAGAAGACTATCGAGATTCCCGTGTTGGCTACTGCCATCACACTGGATGGTGGTGCAGAGGTGAAAGCTTATTGGCGACTGGAGAAAGATGAGAATTGCGAGTTGACTGGTCCTACCAACGTTATAGGTGAAAGTTTTCAGGGTATGTACATACAGCGCTACAGCAATCCCAATGCTGCCACTGTATGGCCCGAATGGACAGGTTATGATGCATCACGCAAGATGCAGCGTAACCTGCTGACGGGCGACGCATGGCCTGCTGACGAGATCGACGACAATCCTGAGCGCTATATTCAATGGGGTATCAAACCTTCTGCCGGTATGGATTTGAAGATTGACCTCATCTCGCTCTTTGCCGCTGGCTGCGGCGGTAATGGCATGTGCTGTCACATCTATTATTCTACAGACAACTTCGAAACCCGCACCACCATCTTCGAAATGAAGAAGATGCCTGCCAACAATCCGCAATATGTAGAGGCTAAGCCTGTGCTGACCGTTAAGGATGGTCAGGAGTTGCTCGTCCGCGTCTATCCTTGGTATAACGGTGCTGCAACAGGTAAGACAATCTGTCTCTCCGACCTTACCATACATGGTGTGGCTGTAGACAATACGACTGGCATTAATTCTCAGTCAAAAGCTAACAGCCAAAAGCCCATTGCTTTTTATACCCTTGACGGTCGCAGTCACACGCAGATGCAGCGTGGCCTGAACATCGTCCGGATGCAGGATGGTTCTGTACGTAAGATGATTAATTAAAACATCATTCAATAACTACTAATTCAAAATTTATGTTCGTAAAAACTATTTTAACACGATGGTTAGTGTTGCTCTTCGCACTGCTGCCACTTACGGTAGCAGCGCAAGAGCGTACGCAACTTGCTAAATGGACCTTCGACACGGGGTACACCGTTGCCGAAGGAGTGTACACACCAAATGATGCCGCTTGGGCACAAGTGGGTTGGAATCAATTCAATCCCCTGCCGAAGATTCTGCCAAATAGCTGTGTAGGAACGGCATCCGACTACTATGTATCGGCAAAAGGTACAAGATTCTGGGGAATCTTAGAGAATTATGATGCGAAAGTCTTGCAACTCTATCAAGACCAGGATCCCAACAACATTACCGATTACACAGACGCTTCGCAACACAACCAGTATTTCGAGGTTAACTTCCCTACAAAAGGATATAAGAACATCGAATTGAACTTCGCCTTTACCTGCAACGACAACGTAGCCCGCGACCTTGAGGTGGTGGTCAGCACAGACGGAGGACAGACTTGGGCTGATGCTGGAGCGCAGACAGGTGCTGCCAACTGGTGGATCTACAGTGACAACAAAGTGTCGCTCTCTGCCAACAATAAAGATAAGGTTATTGTGCGTCTGATTGCTCAGAATGGGGCCACTTGTGTATGGCGCATGAATGAAATCAGCATTTCCGGTGAGAAGCAGGAAGAAGCTAAGCCCGTCGACGAGAAGGGAATGACGCTCTCATGGCCCTTAGGCAAGGGAACGGACGATGTCACTGGCGCTGTGGCAAGCGTTCAAGGACTGTTCAGTGTGGCTGAATTCGATCTTGGCAAACTGACGGTATCAAGAATAGGTACTGCCGGCACATGCGTGCAGACACTTTACAAGCCATCGAACGATAATGGCGCAGTCAATGACGACGATGTGCTGACCTTTACACTGAAGCCCAAGAAGGGTCTGAAGTTTGCTCCCAAATCATTCAAGTTTGAGGCCAGCCGTTGGGGCACCAATGGTGGCAAATTCGACGTAGTAGCTATAGCCGGTGGTCAGGAGACAACGTTAGAAACAGGTGTGACTCCTGCTCGTAACAACGAGTTCTCAACTCATAGTTACGACCTCTCCGCACTGACGACCGATGAGAACGGATTGGTACTGAAAATCAAAATCTACAATCTTGCATCGGCCAAAGAGTATGGCTTTGCTAATGTAGTAGTCACTGGTGACATGACAGGAACACCTGAGGCTGTACCTACCTATACCATGAGTGTAAAACTCGGCATGGAGGGTGCGGGCAATGTTTCGTGCAATCCTGCTGGTGGTGAGTTCGACGAGGGTACACTACTCACAGTTAAAGCCACTGAGAACTTTGGCTATCACTTTGTCGCATGGACTGACAACGACGGCAAAGAGGTTTCCAAGGAAAATCCATATTCTTTCGAGATAAAGCAGAATACTGCTCTCATCGCCACCTATACGAAGAAGAATGTCTATGCACTGAACCTGAAACTCGAGGGTGGTGCTAATGCTAATCTCGTGCAGTTTGTTCCTGAAGGTAATGTGATTGATGGTGTTCACCATTATGAAGAGGGAACCGATGTGAAATTGACAACACTGAACAACCGCGTCCTGACCTTTACACAATGGGAAGATAATACCACGAGTGTAGAGCGTGACGTGAAGATGGACGGTGAAAAGAATCTGACGGCTACGTTCTCTGCCGTCGACTATATCGTAGGCTGGGATTTATTCAATGCCGAGCCACGTCAGGATCGTGCTGCCGACTACAAGTCTGACTCTGAGAATGCTGGTGTGCTGCAGTTGATGAACAAAGACGGACAATCTAATGCTTGGCTGGGACAGTATCGCCAGAACCGATATGCCGCATTAGCATGGCGGGCTTGGACGGACAACAACTACTTCCAGATTTCATTCTCGTCAAAGGGTTATCAGAACTTGAAACTGTCTGCTGCCGTAGGCGACGACTACTGGGCTCATCAGACCATCTATGCGCAGTATAGTACAGACGGCACGTCGTTCACTACCTTCGGCACTTATACGTTGCCCGAGCGCGGATGGACAGAGGTAGAATTTGACTTGCCCGCCGAAGCCAACGACCAGCAGCGCGTATGGATTCGCTGGATGCCCGACTACAATTCTCCTACCGTGGGTGTTGAGAATGACAACGATGGCACGATGGTGACAGACATCTTTGTGTTGGCAGAGTCAAAGGGCGGTACCGACGAGACCGCTACATTGGTTTCTTCTACTCCAGTCAATAATGCCACAAGCGTTAGTGCCAGTGGTAGCGTCATCCTGACCTTTGATAACAAGGTAAAGGCCGGCACAGGCACTGCTACACTCAATGGCGAACAAATCAGTCCTATCATCTCTGGTAAAACAGCTGTTTTCAAGTACATGGGGCTGAAGTATGGCACAAGCTATACCTTCTCCATGCCCGAGGGTGTATTGGTAAGCCGTAGCGGAAAAGCCGTTGCTGCCACTCAAATAGCCTTTACTACTATGGAGCGTCAGCAGCCCGAGGCTAAGCTCTATGATGCAGTAGTTGCTAAAGATGGAACGGGCGACTATCAGACCGTTCAGGCTGCTGTCGATGCAGCCCCAGAGGGACGCACCAAACCTTGGCTTATCTTCATCAAGAACGGAGAGTATAAGGAGCATGTGGACATTCCAGCCAAGAAGCCTTATCTGCACTTCATCGGACAGAACCGCGATAAGACCGTCATCCTTGACGATAAGCTCTGCGGTGGCGAAAATGCCCTGCACGTCAGCGTAGGTGCTACCGTCGTAGTAAATGCCAACAACATCTTCTTCGAGAATCTGACACTCGAAAACAGCTATGGTCACGAGAAGCAGGCTGGTCCTCAGGCACTGGCTCTGAACACCCAAGGCGACCGTATCGCTTTGAACGGCGTGGCCCTGCTCTCTTATCAGGATACTTGGATTACCACCAGCAACCAGAAGAATCGTCACTACATCAAGAATTCGATTATCGAGGGTGCCGTCGACTTTATCTACAATGGTGGCGACGTCTATCTGGATGGCGATACCATCGAAATCAACCGTCCGTCGGGTGGCTATATCGTAGCACCTTGGCATACAGCCGACACCAAGTGGGGCTATGTCTTCCAGAACAATGTGATTCGTGCCCGCAAGGGTGTCGATGTAACCGACATATGGCTCGGTCGTCCTTGGCATGGTGAGCCCAAGACCGTCTATATCAACACACAAAGCTTCGTCAACATTCCTGCCAAGGGTTGGTATAACACCATGGGTGGACTGCCCGTACTGTGGGCTGAATATAACACCATGGATAAGGATGGCAACCCCGTAGATCTCTCACAGCGTGAGACCTATTACTATTATTGGGCTGACGATGCCAAGACTCAGAAGGTGGAGACCTTCAACGTGAAGAATACGTTGACTGCTGAGGAGGCTGCCCAGTATACGCTGAAGAATGTCATGGGTGGCAATGACGGATGGCAACCCGACTTACTGTGCGAGGCTTGCGACGCACCTGTGGTCAAAGGTGAAGGATCGAAACTCACTTGGGAGGCTGTACCCTATGCCATCTGCTACGTCATCACCAAGAATGGCGAGGTGGCAGGCTTTACCAAAGAGACTTCTTTCGATGGCTATACCACCGCAGATAAATGGCAGGTACAGGCCGTCAACGAGAATGGTGGCCTTAGTGCTTATGGTACGGCAAATGCTGTTACAGGCATCAGCCATCTCGACAATCAGAAAGAAATCTCAGTGATAGCTATCTATACCCTTGACGGAAAACAAGTCAAAGAGCCTCAACGCGGACTGAACATCATTCGCATGAGTGATGGGAGTTGTAGAAAGGTCATGATGAGATAAAGAAATCTATCGGAATCGCCCTAACATCACACCATAATGTTGGGGCGATTTTTTGTATTCTTACCATTTATTCGTATCTTTGCAAACAAAACGATACGAATTATGGATGCAAAACGAATTTTAGATTATCTGAAACGGCTGATGGCAAATAATAGCCGTGAGTGGTATTGGGAGCATAAGGCAGAGTATGATGCGGTGAGGGCAGACTTTGAGGAAGGCATCAAATTGGCGATTGGACGCATTGCGGAGTTTGACCCCTCGATAGCACATCTCAGTGTGAAGGATTGTACCTATCGGTTTAATCGCGACACCCGCTTCTCGAACGATAAGTCGCCTTACAAAAACCACTTTGGAGGGTATATCGCAGCCCATGGAAAGAAGGCCCTGCATGGAGGCTATTACCTGCATCTGGAACCAGGACATTGCATGGTGGCTTGTGGTAATTACTGGTTGCCCACGAACATCCTGACCTCATGTCGCAACGAGATGATGGGCAACACCAGCGAGTGGCTGCGATGTGTGGAAAACAAGGACTTCCAGAAGTACTTCGGTAGTCCTACGGCCAGCAGTTTCAAGGCTCCTACGGATGTATCCAGTTGGGACCAGCCTCAAGGCTTTGGGTTGGAAAAGCTGAAGACCTGTCCTTCAGGGTTCCCTCGCGACTGGGAATATGTCCAGTATCTCCGCATGAAGGATTACTGCTGTTGGCATCAGGTGGACGAGGATTTCTATCAAGGCAACCAATGGCTCGATGAGATAGAGCGCATGTTCCGTGCAGCCAAGCCCATGATGGACTTTATCAACTCCGTGATTGACGATTACGAGTAATGAAAATCCGCCCAAGTACTCATCGCAAGTGCTTGGGCGGAATCATAGAAAACTACTAACTATAAACTAACTTTTCCATTATTGATGACTAACTTTTACATCGCTGATGGTAATGCTGCCACCATAGTTGTTGATGCTCCAGCAGTTCTTTGTGATGCCGTAGATGCGGTTGGTGTAGCATACGTTGTCGTTGATGTACATGACGAGCACGGAGT
>ODAI011534364.1_pt1 | contig 10379 bp, 8 predicted proteins | sample 1539321 | NCBI WGS metagenome assembly ODAI01 (sample SAMN02144231, study PRJEB22623) | gut metagenome | biome: sheep rumen | host: Ovis aries | place: New Zealand | reverse complement strand
GCCCTCTGCATGCTGGCCCGGGACAAGGGCGAGGTCAACATAGCCTATCAGATGCCCCTCTACCCCATGCTGGACGACCGGGATACCCCCTCCTCCCGGGACAACCACGCACCCGTCTGGAACACCAAACGCAATCACCGGGGCTGGCAGCTCTACCTGCGGGATCTGCAGGGAGCGGAGCCGCCCGCCTATGCCGCGCCGGCACGCCAGACGGATTTTTCCGGTCTCCCGCCGGCCTACACCTTTGTGGGGGACGCGGAGCCCTTTTACTGCGAGACCCTGGATTTCGTGCAGCAGCTGCGGGAAGCCGGCGTGGAGGCAGAGGTGGATGTGTTCCCCGGCTGCTTTCACGCCTTTGACCTGTATGAGTTCTGGTCCGAGCAGGGCAAGACCGCCATCGAGCGCTTTGAGGAGCAGTTTCAATACGCCCTGGAGCACTATTTCGCGGAAAACTGAATGGCATATAAAAACGGCTATGGGAAGCACTGAAGTCTCCCATAGCCATTTTTTCTTTGCGTTTATTCCGAATTCCGCATTCCGAATTTCGAATTGCTCTGCTCCTCCGTGAGCTTTCTTGCCATGCGGATCACCCGGGTGGCGTTGATGCGCAGCTGCTGGCGGGTGAGCTTTTTCTTTTTCAGCGCTTTCAGAATGGCCTTCTGGTCGTTCTTGCCGCCGGGCATCACCAGGTCCCCGCCGGCGGCGGCGATCTTCCCCGCGTCGGGAGCCGGGTACTTTTTGCTGCTGCCCTGGCCCATGGGGAGGATCCAGTCGGTCATGACGATGCCGCCGAAGCCGAACTCACAGCGCAGGATCCGGTGGATCAGGTCCCGCTGCTCGGAGGTATGGGTCCCGTTGAGAAGGTTATAAGAGGTCATCACCGCAAGGGGCGCGCTCTCCCGCACGCAGATGCCGAAGCCCCGCAGATACATCTCCCGCAGGGTCCGCTGACTGATCTGACTGTTGGAATTGTAACGGTTATATTCCTGGTTGTTGGCCGCATAGTGCTTGATGGTGACGGCGCAGCCCGGGTGCTTCTGCACGCCCCGGGTGATGCCCGCCGCCATTTTGCCGGAGAGAAGCGGGTCCTCGGAATAGTACTCAAAGTTCCGCCCGCAGCGGATGTCCCGATGCAGGTTCAGGGCCGGGGCCAGCCAGAGATGTACGCCGAAGCGGAGCATCTCCTCCCCCACCACGTCGCCGCAGGCCTCCGCCAGCTCGCGGTTCCAGCTCTGGGCGATGGCCGTGCCGATAGGGATGGCGGTGGCATACTGGTGCAGGATCTCGCCCTTGGGCTTGCCGCCGCCCAGCCTGGACATGAGCCAGCTGAGGGGCTTTGGCATCAGCTCCAGGATGCTCTCGGGCATGGTGTCACCCACCGGGTGGACGCCCTTTTCATCCACAGTGTACTCCCTGCTCAGGCGCAGCCCCGCAGGGCCGTCCGCCATCACCAGGGCGGGGATGCCCTTTTCCCGGAGATTCCTGCAGGTCTCGCCCGCGGCGCCGGCCACCGTTCTTCCCGCGTTGCCGATGGTGCTGAGAAGGCCGGGCTTGTCCTCAAAGGCGCCCACGTTCAAAAGGGCCAGCTCCTCATCGCTGAGCTCCTCGGTGATGAGGTCCGTCTCGCCGCCCAGGCGGTAGACGACCCGCTCCCGCTTGATTTTCTTTGCGCAAAAGCGCAGGGTGCGCAGCATACCGGCCTTTTCCTTTTCCCTGGGCTCCGGGCTCCAGTCCTGGAAGTCCGGCTTGCCGCAGCAGGCCCGGCAGTCCAGGGTCACGGCGTCCTTGTTGAGCAGCAGCTTTCCCGCAAGGCGGGTATCGGCGCTGCTGTTTCCCAGGCGCAGCAGATAGGCCCCTTTCTCCAGGGTCCAGGTGTTGTCGTCCTCATCGTAATAGGCCAGGTCCCGGAACTTGAAGGAGAGCTCCAGCTCGCAGCTCTCGCCGGGCTGCAGCTCGGGGGTCTTTTGGAAGGCGGCCAGCACCTGCCAGGGCTGGGCGATCTCCTGCCCCGGCTGGGAGACATAGAGCTGCACCGTCTCCTTCCCGGGGAAGGCGCCGGTATTGCGCACCCTTGCCTTCAGGAAGATCTCCTCACCCTCCCGGCGGAGCGCTCCGGGCGTCACTTCAAAATCCGTATAGCTCAGGCCGAAGCCGAAGGGAAAGAGAGGCTTTTTCTCCACGCTGTCAAAATAGCGGTAACCCACGAAAACGCCCTCTTTGTAGCGGGTCTCGTCCCGGCCGCCGAAGTCCCCCACGGTGGGATAATCCGCCCAGGCGGCCCAGGTGGTGCTGAGCTTGCCGGAGGGATAAGCCTTGCCCAGCAGGAGATCCGCCAGGATGTTGCCGGTCTCCGCGCCAAGCTGGCTCAGCAGCAGGATATTCTCTACCTCCTGTACCGGGGAGAGGTCCACCACGCCCCCCACATTCAGCACCAGCAGGAAGCGCTTGTACTTTTTCCGCAGGGCCAGGATATCCCGGGTCTCGGTCTCGGTGAGCAGGATATCGCCGGGCTTCGCCTCCCGGTCCGAGCCCTCGCCGGAGATGCGGGAGAGCACATAGACCGCCGTGTCTCCTTCTCCATAGAGAGGGATGGTGTACTCCGGCTCCGGCATCACCACGCCCATGTACTCCATTATGGCCATCTTATGCTCCCGGCGGGCCTTCTCCTGCAGCTCACGCAGGAAGCTTTCCCGCGCCGCCTTGCGCAGAGCGTCATAGGTATCCAGCCAGTATTTGCTGCTGATGGAAAAGCCAGCGTTCTCCAGGCCCTGCTCCACCGTGACGAAATAGTGGGAATTCACTTCGCCCGAGCCGGTGCCGCCCTTCACGGTGCGCCTGGCACCGCTGCCGAAGAGGGCGATCTCCCCTGCCTCACGCAGCGGGAAGTCTCCGTTCCGCTTCAAAAACAGGGTGCATTCCGCCCCAAGGCGCCGCATCCGCTGCCCATGTTCCACTTCATAATTCTGCAGCTGCATGTTGTCTCCTCCCCGCGTTATCGTCATTGGATCCCCTGTTGTCTGCACCAGATATCCATCACCAGCTTCACCGGCAGAAACTTCACCAGGCGTACCTGGCGGCGCACCGGATGGCCCAGGATGGACACGGTCTTTTTCTTTTTCAAGTCCTTCATGGCCTGCTCCGCCACCTCATCGGGACCGTACCAGCGGTCTACATAGCGGATATAGTCGTCATGATGGGCGTTCTGCTGAAACTCGGTCTTGATCCAGCCGGGGCAAACGCACATCACATGGATGCCCCGTGTCTTCAGCTCTCTCCCCATGGCCCGGGAGAGATTGAGCACATAGCTCTTGCTGGCTCCGTACACCGCCTGATAGGGCACCGGCTGCCAGGCGGAGTTGGAGCCCATGTTCACGATGGCGGCGCCCTGTTTCATATAAGGGAGGCTCACATGGCACATGGCCGTCAGGGCCAGGGCGTTGAGTCGGGCGCTCATGAGGAGCTTGTCCAGCTCCTTCTCTTCAAAGGGCCCGAAGACGCCGCAGCCTGCCGCGTTGATGAGAAGGCCGATCTCCGGCTGCTCCTTCTCCAGGAGGGCCTGATAGCGCTTCACATTCTCCGTATCCGCAAGGTCCAGGGAAAGGGGCCGGATGGGATTGCGGCACTTTTCCCCCAGTTCCTGAAGCCGTTCCTCCCGCCGGGCGATGACCCAGATCTCATCAAAGCGCATTTCACGGTCCACCGCATAGACGAACTCTCTTCCGATCCCGGCGGAAGCGCCGGTGATCACTGCGATCCTCATTGGCAAGTCCTCCCTTATCACAGCCCTTCGGCTTGCAATCTATTGTATTACGCCGGGATGCAGATTGCAAACAGAAAATGCTCCGTCTCCCCTTGGCTTTCCCGCGGGCGAGACCCGCTTTGCCAGCGGATTGGGGCAATAATGTAAGCGCTTTCCTTGACAATTTATACAGAAAAAGAGACTCCCTTTGCTGCAAATGTACGAAATTTTGAAGGATCCCTTGCTGATGGGGAGAAATCATGGTATTCTTATGCAAAAGAAATCGGATCGAAGAGCAAAAAATTGTGCAGTTTGTGTAATCGCTTACATTTGTAGCCCGTGTCGGAGGTGGCTCATGGCGTCCTCAGCAACTATTTATGACGTGTCGCGGCTCTCCGGCGTGTCCACGGCAACGGTTTCCCGGACCTTTTCGGACCCGGACCGGGTCAAGGAAGCCACCCGCCGCAAGGTCTATGACGCGGCAGCGGTGCTGAACTACTCCCCCAACGCCATCGCCCGGGCCATGGCCCGGCAGTGCACCGACCGGATCGCCTACCTGATCTGCAAAAAGGGCGCCACCATTCTGGATGAGTTCTATGCCAGCATCTGTGAAGGGATCATGCGCTCGGCCAACCGCGCGGACCTGCATCTTCTGGTGTCCACCGCGGAGGATTGGAGCCAGCTGCTCCGGGCCTCCCACAGCAAGCAGATCGAGGGCGTGATCCTGGGCGGAACCGCGGACCCCGCCCTGATCTCGGAGTTTCAGTCCCGGAAGATCCCGGTAGTCCTGGTGAACAACCGGATCACAGGCTCCGAGCTTCCCTGTGTGGTGGCGGACGAGGCCTCCGGCGTCCGGCAGGCCCTGGAGCATCTGATCCAGCGGGGCCACCGGAAGATCGGCATGGTGGCGGGCCGGGTCAACAGCTATGTGATGAGCGAGCGCTACCACGCCTTTGTGGACTGTCTGAAGGAGCACGGCCTCCCGGTCAGTCCCGCCTCCATCAAGATGTGCGAGGCCACGGTCCAAAGCACCACGGCCGCGGCGGAGGAGCTGCTGCGTTCTCCGGAAGCGCAGCCCACCGCCCTCTTCTGCATCAACGACGTGGCGGCGGCGGGAGCCTACAAGGCCGCCCGCCGGCTGGGGCTGCGGATCCCGGAAGACCTGGCCGTCTCCGGCTTTGACGACTCCACTCTCTGCCCCATGCTGGAGCCGGAACTCACCAGCGTCCACATCGACTGCCGCAGGATGGGAGAGCTCTGTGTGGAGAGGCTCACCCAGCTTTTGCAGCACAAAAAGGATATCGAGCAGTTTTCCATGGTGCCGACGGAGCTGATCGTCCGCCGGTCCACGTAAAGAGGAGGAAGATCCATGAAGGAAAAAACGAGTACCAAGATCCTGAAAGGGATCGGCGTGGCTGTGCTGCTGTTCATCGCCCTGTTCCCGATCTACTGGCTGCTGGCCATGGGCATCCGGGAAACGGATGAGATGCGCGGTGCCATCCCGCTCTTCCCCCAGAGCTTCACCACGGAGCACTTCAAGCAGCTCTTCACCAGCAAGGGCTTCGGGACGGCTATCGTGAACAGCCTGCAGACCACCTTCGGTTCTCTGGTGATCTCCCTGGTGGTGGGCGTGGCCTGCGCCTACATCCTGGCCCGGCACCGCTTCCGCTTCGGCATGAAGCGCCCGCTGACCTACTGGGTGCTGCTGGTTCGCGTGCTGCCCCCGGTGGCCTTCACCATTCCCCTTTACATCATGTTCAACCGCATCGGCATCCTGAACACCAAGCTTCCGGTCATGCTGGCCTGCGTTCTCATCAACGTCCCCCTGATCATCTGGTTTCTCATCAGCTTCTTCCAGGATCTTCCGGAAGAGGTGGAGGAGAGCGCCAAGGTGGACGGGGCCAGCGAATGGAAGATGTTCACCCGCATCGTGCTGCCCCTGGTGCTGCCCGGCATCGCGGCGGTGGCCATGCTCTCCTTCATGTACGCCTGGAACGAATACACCTACACCGTCATCTTCACCCGCAGTCCCGCCAACAGCACCGTGCCTCTGGCCCTGGCGCTGCTGAACACGGAGGACGCCCTCACGAACTTCGGTCTCGTGGCAGCAGGCGGCATCATCTCCGTGGTACCCATCACTTTGTTTGTGATCTTTGCGCAGAACTACTTGATCTCCGGTTTGTCAAGCGGTGCTGTAAAAGGATAACAATAAAATCAAATCAGGAGGAAAAAACATGAAAAAGCTGTTCGCGCTGCTCCTCGCACTGTGCATGGTCCTTGGCCTGGCCGCCTGCGGTCAGACCGCTCCTGCTGCCGAAGCTCCTGCTGCCGAAGCTCCCGCTGCCGAGGCTCCCGCTGCCGAGGCTCCCGCTGAGGCTCCCGCCGAGCCCGCTGCCGAAGCTCCCGCTGCCGAGGCCACCAAGATGACCATCGCTCTCCGCGGCGGCACTTATGCCGACGTCATCAAGGAGTGCCTGCCCGCTTTCGAGGCGGAAAACAACGTCTCCATCGAGGTCCTGGACCTGGGTGAGGATGACCTGCACTCCAGCATCGCCCTGGACGCCATCAACGCCACCGGCACCTATGATCTGGTCATGGTGGACGGCTCCTGGATGGCTGAGTTCACCGCCAACGGTGTTCTGGCCAACCTGACCGAGCTGGGCTACGAGCTGGATGACGACATCATCCCCGCCACCACCGCCATCTGCGTGGTAGACGGCCAGACCTACCTGGCTCCCTACTACGGCAACGTCACCGTGCTGCTCTACAACAAGGCTCTCGTGGAAGCCGCCGGCTTCACCGGCTCTGACATCGCGAACCTGGACGACATCATGACCATCTGCAAGGCTGCCAAGGACGCCGGCCAGAAGGGCTTCATCTACCGCGGCGACTCCAACAACAACACCGTGGTGGACTTCCTGCCCATCCTGCTGAGCTTCGGCGGCTGGGTCATCGACGAGGAGACCAATACTCCCACCGTGAACACTCCCGAGTTCAAGGCCGCCATGGAGTTCTACCTTGACCTGGTCGCCACCGGCGAAGCCGAGAAGAAGGATGACCTGATCGCCTCCGTGGATACCGGCGCCGCCGCCATGGGCGTTGGCTGGCCCGGCTGGTACACCCCGACTGCCGACACCACCGCTGACTACTGCGCCATCACCGGCGTCGCCCATGAGGGCGATCCCGCGTACCTGGCCAACGTCTACGGCGTGTGGACCATCGGTGTGCCCGCCAACAGCCCCCACCCCGAACTGGCTGTGAAGCTCATCAGCTACCTGATGGACAAGGACGTGCAGCTGGCCACCGTTCCTTCCGGCGGTGTTCCCTGCCGTTACTCCGCGCTGCAGAACCCCGAAGTCCTGGCCACCTATCCCCAGTACGAAGTGGTGTGCAAGGCTCTCGAGGGCGGCAAGTACCGTCCCGTTCTGGCCCAGTGGCCCCAGATGTACGACATCCTGGGCGCTGAGCTCGGCAACATCCTCCAGGGTGTGAAGACCGTTGACCAGGGTCTGGCCGACGCCCAGAGCAGACTGGAGTCCGAGATCGACTGGTAAGTCGTCTCCCCAAACAGATTTTTCTTCACCCTCGCAGGGGAGGAAGCGGGGTTCCCGCTTCCTCCCAAACCGGATCATTTTCCTGCCGCCAAGCCCTGACCCCTTCTAAATTCCTCTGACGGGAGGTCCCCGCTATGCAAAAGAACGAAAATCGGATCCTCAGCGGCGCCGCACAGACCAAGCGCTTCGGCATGGCCATGATCACGCCCACGGTGATCGTGCTGCTCATCCTCACGGCCTACCCGCTGATCTTCACCTTCTACTACAGCCTCACAGACTACAATCTGCTGAAGGCGCTGAAGAACCCGACCCATTTCATCGGGCTTAAAAACTACACCAAGCTCCTCGGAAATGAATACTTCCGCAAGGCCATCTGGAACACGGTGAAGTTCACCTTCTTTGCCGTGATCTTCGAGATGCTCTTCGGTTTCATGATGGCGACCTTTGTGAACAGCCTGAAAAAGGGCCAGAAGGCGCTCCGGACCCTTCTGCTGCTGCCCTATCTGCTGCCCACCGTCACCGTGGCGCTGAGCTGGCGCATGATGCTCTCCCCCAACTACGGCATCGTGAACCATGTGCTGAACGCCCTGCACCTGCCGGTCTACAACTGGTTTGCCGATATCAAAACGGCCTTTGCCATGCTGCTCATCATCGATATCTGGCAGTCCTCCCCCTTCGTGTTCCTGCTGCTCTACGCAGCCTTGCAGGCCGTGCCCCAGGACCAGTACGAAGCGGCCAAGATTGAAGGCGCCACCCATTTTGAAACCCTGATCTACATCACGATCCCCAACATCAAAAACGCTCTGGCTCTGTGCGCCCTGCTGCGCACGATCGACAGTTTCCGTCTGTTCGACAAGGTCAACCTCCTCACCGGCGGCGGCCCTGCCAACAGCACAACGACGATCACCCAGTATCTATACAACACCGGCATCAAGGTCTTCGACTTCGGCTACGGCAGCGCCGGCGCCATCGTCATGACCGTCCTGGTGCTGCTTCTCGCCAGCGTCTACATCAAGCGCGCCATGAGCTGATCTTATGAACACGATGAAGCTGACTTTTGTAAACGTCGGCTATGGCGAAGCCATCCTCCTGGAATGCCCCGATCCTGCCTTCCCGGACGGCTGCTTCACCATGCTGATCGACGGGGGCGGCGCGGATCCCGCGGAATTTGTGGGAAACACCAGCGGCCGCATCCCCCTGCACGCGTATCTGAAAGACCGTGCTTTGGACCACCTGGATCTGGTGGTGAACACCCATCCTCACGAGGACCATGTGAGCGGGCTGCTGCAGGCGGTGGAGAAGATCCCCGTCCGGGAACTGTGGCAAACCCTCCCCCCCGCCTTCTGCCGGGAGGGCATGCGGGAGCTGGACGTGAGCCTTGCCCGCAACCGCTCCCAGGACAAGTTCCTCCACGCGCTGAACGACTGCGCCGTCCTCTCCCGTCTGGTGGAGGATGCCGGCGGCAGAGTGCTGCAAGTGCGTCCCGGGATGCAGGGTAAGCTCTGCAGGGGCCTGCGCTATACAGTCCTGGCTCCCTCGGAGGAAAAGCTCCGGAACCTGGAAGCGCGCTGCGCGGCGCTCTATGCGGAAGCGGACGAGGAGGCCTTCCTTGAAAAACTCAACGCCCTGGACGCCATGCTCAACAACCGCAGCATCATTCTGCTTCTGGAGTACGGCAGCACACGAATCCTGCTCCCGGGGGACACCAACCTGGCGGGCTACGAAGGCATTGATCCGGCTCTTCTGAAAGCCGATCTCTTCAAGGTGGGCCACCACGGCCAGCGGGACGGTGCAGACGAAAAGCTGCTGGACGCGGTACAGGCCAAGGCTGTGGTCTGCTGCGCCAACAGCGTGCGGCTCTATCACAGCGCCGATCCCAAGCTCATGGCCATGATCCAGGACCACGGTGCCAGACGCTACTTCTCCGACTGTCCCCCGGTAGAGGGAGAGAGCATCCCGCCCCACAGCGCCCTGGTCTTTACCGTCGGAGACGATGGGACCATCGAGGCGGAATATCATGAAAGGTTCAAATAAGCGCAGCAAAACCCCTCTGCGTCCGAAAGCCGGGCCGCAGAGGGATTTCTCTTTGGATCATCATCGGGGCATAGAAGAGATCTGATCCACGATCTCATAACCGTCGGGCAGGACACGGGACAGTTCAAAGCGGACCACCTTTGCATGGAAGGGAGAAAAGTGCCTCGCCATGACGCTGCAGATCTGCTCCAGGTCCGCATCAGGCCTGTAAAGCAAGGTCGTGTGCGGGTACCAGCGATCCCCTTTTGTCCATGGATCCAGGTCATCTCCGTGCTTTTCGGCGATGCGCCGATGGAGCGTGGTCAGGGTTTCCGAGGCCCCAGGTTTCGCGACGATGATATGCGTTTCTTTCAGCACCTCCACGCTCTCGTATGCGATCTCAAACGCAGGGATTTCCGCAAGCAGTTCCCGACAGGAACGGATAAATGCCGTTTCCTGCTCTCCCTGATAGCTTGCCACCGTGATATGCCCATAGACTGGTCTTCCCTGCTCATTATCGGGGAGAACAGCTTTCCGGAGCGCATTCAGTTTTGCGCTGGCCGCATCATCCAGCTTTGCGATCAGGCACAGCATTTCTGTCCCCCCTTTCGATTCCGTTTATAGAGCGATCATATCATAGGGATACCGGTATGTAAACCGGTGAAAACGCCGTATGACGATCCGTTTTTCTTGCATGCGTCGCAATCATCATGCCAGTTCTGTCCCGTCCAGCCGGTTTCGCGGCAGTGGAAGAGAGGAAAATTGACTGCATTTCTTCTCGCTTGCGTGCCAGGCAGTCATTGCGAACCAGTGACCGGCGTCACCGGTGTGGCGACGCAAAGCTAGTCCCTTTAGGGGCAATCCGCTTTCTTCCCTGCGGGGGAGGCGAACCTTGAACCAGCTCTATCTCACCTGGCTGATATCGTGTCGGTGCGAGAGAGGAGACTTGCCTGCATTTCTTTTTCGCTTGCGGGGGACGCGAAAAAGAAATCAATGTATCGACCAGTGTTTGCACTGGTCGATGAAAGCCACCTATGTGGCTTTCGGACATGATTCAAGTCTCCATTCTCTCG
>ODAI014045496.1_pt1 | contig 10380 bp, 8 predicted proteins | sample 1539321 | NCBI WGS metagenome assembly ODAI01 (sample SAMN02144231, study PRJEB22623) | gut metagenome | biome: sheep rumen | host: Ovis aries | place: New Zealand | reverse complement strand
GCGGCATCTCCACGTCGCTGTTCGAGAGCGAGATGTTCGGCCACAAGAAAGGTTCGTTTACTGATGCCAAGGCCGACCGCATAGGCCGTTTTGAACTGGCTAAGGGCGGCACCATCTTCCTCGACGAGATTGGCGAACTGTCGTTGGCCAGCCAGGTGAAACTGTTGCGCGTGCTGCAGGACCAGACCTACGAGGTATTAGGCGACAGCCAGACGCGCCGCACGGATGTCCGCGTGGTCTGTGCCACGAATGCCGACCTGCGGGCGATGGTCGGGGAACGAACCTTCCGCGAAGATCTGTTCTACCGCATCAACATCATCAGCCTCCATCTGCCGCCGCTGCGTGACAGGCGTGAAGATATACCGCTGCTGGTAGACCACTTCCTTCGCATGGCGTGCGAGGCCAACCACCTGCCACCTGTTAAAGCCACGACAGAGGCTATCGGCTATCTGCAGACACTGCCGTTCCCCGGCAACATCCGCGAACTGAAGAACCTGGTGGAAAGGGCTTTGCTGATGAAAGGTACAGACCCACCCCCTACCCCGGCAGACTCTCCACTAACCCCTCCCTGCGAGCGAGGGGAATGGCTACTAACAGCCTCAGACTTCCAAAACAGCTATTCCTCCGCCCCAAATCTATCTACTCCCCTCCCTCACAGGGAGGGACTGGGGGTAGGTCTGCCGGGCGATGGGTCGCTCTCTTCTATGGAACGCTCTGCCATTGCCGCCTGCATTGCCAAACACAACGGCAACCTCTCGCTTGTAGCCAAGGAGTTGGGCATCAGCCGTGGTGCCCTGTACCGCAAAATAGAAAAGCACGGACTGTAGGAAATGAAGAGTGAAGAGTGAAGAATGAAGAGTGAAGAATTTGCTACCGCCGTATGAAACTGAAACATTACTTTATTCTACTCGTTATGGGCATCAGCCTGTTAGCTGGCGTTGCCCTCTTTGCCACTTTTAGTTTCAGCGGACAGTCTATCTACTCCCCTCCCTTGCAGGGAGGGGCCGGGGTTGGGTCTGCTGGCGGGTCTGCTGGCGGGTCTGGCTTCCTGTTCTACGTCACCGAGGTCGTCGTCGTCGTGTTACTGTTCTACCTTTGGTACTTCTACCGCAAGACCATCCGCCCCTACGACACGCTGATAGGCGGCATAGAACTGGTGAAAGACCTGGACCTGACGACACGGCTGGCTCCGTCGGGCCAGCATGAGACCGACATCATTGTCCGCACGTTCAACGACCTGCTGGGACGCCTGCGAAGCGAGCACCTCAGGCTCGAAGAGCAGTACACCTTCCTTAACCTGCTGATAGAGGCCTCGCCAATGGGCGTCATACAGTGTGACCTCGATGGCAACATGACTTCCATGAATCCCGCTGCCCACGAGATGCTGTCGCCCAGCATCGAGGAAGCCATACATGAGCTGCCCCTGGGCCAGTCGACCACCGTCAGAATCCCCGGCGAACCTCAGCTGTTCCGCATCAGCCACCTGTCGTTTCCTGACCGTGGTTACCAGCATCCGTTTTTCCTCATAGAATCACTGACCTCAGAAATACGTCTTGCCGAGAAGGCAGCCTATGAGCGAGTGATCCGAATGATAGCCCACGAGGTAAACAACAGTGTGGCAGGCATCATCAGTTTAATTGAAAATGGAAAATTGAAAATTGACAACGAGGCCAGTGCAAATGAGCGGCTCACAGCACTCTCATCCTTTGTCTCCCGCTTTGCCGACGTCGTAAAAATCCCACAGCCGCAACTGCAACTGTGTGACCTCAGCGAAGAGGTGGAGGCCTGCCGGCCCTTCCTCGAGAACCTGTGTCTGTCGGCCAACGTCCGTATTGACTTCCTGCTGACCGAGGAAGCCATTCCCGTCCGACTGGACAGCGTCCTCTTCCAGCAGGTGCTGATCAATATCGTCAAGAATGCCGTAGAGAGCATAAAACCTATGAGGGAAGGAGTCATTACGATAAAGGCCAGTAAGCCATCTGCTCCCATCCCTCAACAGGGAGGAGCCGGGGGTGGGTCGCTCGTCATTGCCGACAACGGGAACGGCATCCCTCCCTCCGTAGCCCAGCACCTCTTTACGCCCTTCTTCTCGACCAAGCCGCAAGGTCAGGGCCTGGGCCTTCTGCTCATCCGCGACATCCTGACAGCACACCAATGCACGTTCAGCCTGCTCACGGACCCGGACGACCACCTCACCCGGTTCACCATCCACTTCCCGAAAACGAAGTGATGGCTACAGAAACCATCATCTCGCAATACGGGCGTAAAGCACGACGTATTGCGAGATGAAAAGCGATGCACGCTGACGACTACTCCGTACGCATACGGCAGGGCGAGTCGTTGGTATGGTAGCGCGAAAGCAGGGGAATCTCCTCACACAGGGCATCGGCCAGACGCGCTGCCACCTGATGGGCCCCCCAGACATTATAGTGCGTATTATCCTGGCGGCCCTTCGGCAGTGCAGGATGCTCGCCGGGCTTGTACCACATGTGCAACTTCTTGGAACCCTCCTTGCCTAAGCTGGTCTCCAGGTCGTGGGTAATCTGGTTGGCATCGACGAAGAGGCAATTCATGCGCCTGGCCACGTCACGCGGAGCTACCCGATAGAGTCCGTGGGTGTCGACCAGCGTGTCGCCCTCAATCTGCTTCGGAGCGTCCTTGAAGGTAGTGTTGCGCAGGGCCTCGTCGTCGCCCTTCGGCAGGGTCAGCGTATAGTTGCGGCGCACCACGCAGTTCATGAGCACAGGAATGCCACCCTTCTCGCGCGTCTCGCGGACATAGCGCGCCAGCATATAGTCGAACGTCGAACCGGGATCGGTATGGCGGTCGGCCTTGGGCTTCTCGTCGTTATGGCCAAACTGGATGATGACGTAGTCGCCGGGCTGGATGCGGTCAAGCACTTTCTGCCAGCGTCCCTCGTTAAAGAACGACAGCGACGAACGACCGTTGACGGCGTGATTGTCGACACGCACGAAGGCCGGGTCAAAGTAACAGCCCAGAGCCATGCCCCACCCGCGTTCCGGCGAACCCTTCGAGAGGTCTTTCTCGGCGGCCGTAGAGTCGCCGATAACGAATATCGTAGTCACTTTCTGCGTCGTGCTCGCAGTCAACATGAGCAGCACCACGGCTGCCATCAGCATTTTCTTCATCATCGCAGTTCTTCTATAAGTGTGTTGATGTCTAACAGTTTCTGCTCGCCCGTGGCCATGTTCTTCAGCGTCACTTGCTGGGATTCAATCTCCGTCTCACCTGCCAGCACCACGAAGGGAATCTGCTTGGCATTGGCATAGGCCATCTGCTTTTTCATCTTGGCAGCATCAGGATACAGTTCGGCACGGATGCCTTGAGCGCGTACCTTATTTATTATATGCAGACAATAGCGGGCCTCCTGCTCGCCGAAATTGCAAAACAGCACCTTGGTACCTATCGTACTGTCCTTGGGATAGAGGTCAAGAGCGTTCAGCACGTCGTAAATACGGTCGACACCAAACGAGATGCCTACGCCAGAAAGACCCGGCATACCGAAAATGCCCGTCAGATTATCATAGCGGCCGCCACCAGAGATGGAACCCATAGGCGTATCGAGGGCTTTGACCTCGAAGATGGCTCCCGTATAATAGCTCAGTCCGCGGGCCAGCGTCAGGTCAAGCTGGATTTCATTGCGCAGGTTCGTCAGCAGCCCGAGGATATAGCTCGTTTCCTCGACACCCTTCTGCCCCGTCTCGCTCCCGGCAAGCACATTGGCAATGGTCGACAGCTTCTGCTCGTTAGTGCCTTCGAGCATGATGATGGGCTGCAACTTCTGAATCTGCTCCTCGCTGAGTCCGTCCGCACGCAGTTCGGCATTGACATTGTCGATGCCAATCTTGTCCAGCTTGTCGATGGCTACGGTGATGTCCACAATCTTGTCGGCAGCACCGATGACCTCGGCAATACCCGTCAGGATTTTGCGGTTGTTAATCTTGATGGCCACACGCACGCCGAAACGCGAGAACACCTCGTCGACAATCTGCATCAGTTCCACCTCATTCAGCAGAGAGTCGGAGCCGACAACATCGCCGTCGAACTGGTAGAACTCGCGGTAGCGACCTTTCTGTGGACGGTCGGCACGCCACACGGGCTGCATCTGATAGCGCTTGAAAGGCAACTGCAACTCCTCGCGGTGCATCACCACATAGCGGGCAAAGGGCACCGTCAGGTCGTAGCGCAGACCCTTTTCGCAAATCCTAGAAGACAAGTGCAGCGCATTGCGCTCCTGAAGCTCGGCATCGTCGACCTTCGAAAGATAGTCGCCCGAATTAAGGATTTTGAAGAGCAGTTTGTCACCCTCCTCGCCGTATTTGCCCATCAGCGTCTGAAGCGTCTCCTGGGCAGGTGTCTCAATCTGTTGGAAGCCATACAGCTCATAGACCGAGCGGATGGTGTTGAAGATATAATTGCGCTTGGCCATCTCTACTGGGCCGAAGTCGCGCGTTCCCTTTGGAATAGAAGGTTTCTGTGCCATTTACTTACGTACGATAGTTTGTGCACGGTCCGGACCGATGCTGATAATCTTGATGGGCGTTTCGAGTTCCTTCTCAAGGAACTTGATATAGTTCGAGAAGGCCTCGGGAAATTCTTCCTCACTGGTGTACTGGGTCATGTCGGTCTGCCAACCGGGCAACTCCTCGTAGACGGGTTCAATACCTTTTTCAATATCATAGGGGAAGTCGCGCGTCTCGACGCCGTTCACCTTGTAGGCGGTGCAGGCCTTGATGGTGGGGAAATCGTCAAGCACGTCACTCTTCATCATGATAAGCTGGGTGACGCCATTGACCATAATCGAATAGCGCAGGGCTACCAGGTCAATCCAGCCGCAACGGCGCTCACGACCGGTGACGGCACCATACTCATGGCCCAAGTCGCGAATCTTCTTGCCCGTCTCGTCGAACAGCTCTGTGGGGAACGGACCGGCGCCCACGCGGGTACAATAGGCCTTCATGATGCCATAGACCTCACCAATCTTGTTGGGACCAATGCCCAGTCCTGTGCAGGCACCGGCGCAGATGGTGTTGGAAGAGGTCACAAAGGGATACGAGCCAAAGTCGACATCGAGCATCGTGCCCTGGGCACCCTCACAGAGAATGCTCTTGCCAGAACGCAGCACCTGGTTGATTTCGTGCTCTGAGTCCACCAGATGGAACTGGCGCAGATACTCGATGCCCTCCAGCCATTTCTTCTCGACCTCAGCAATATCGTAGTCGAAGTTAAGTGATTTCAGGATGGCCTCATGGCGCGCCTTGTGGGCAGCATACTTCTCCTCGAAACCATCCAGGATGTCGCCTACGCGCAAACCGTTACGCGATACTTTATCTGTGTAAGTCGGACCGATGCCCTTGCCTGTGGTGCCAACCTTGTTCTTACCCTTCTGAGCCTCGTAGGCGGCATCCAGCACGCGGTGGGTAGGCATGATGAGGTGTGCCTTCTTAGAGATGTGCAGGCGCTCCTTCAGTTCGTGACCGCTGGCCTCCAGCGCCTTGGCCTCGTCCATAAACAAGTCGGGAGCCAAGACCACGCCGTTACCAATAATGTTCACCTTGCCACCCTGAAAGATGCCCGACGGAATGCTACGTAACACGTACTTCTGTCCTTCAAATTCCAGCGTATGGCCGGCATTGGGACCACCCTGAAAACGGGCTATCACATCATACTGGGGGGTCAATACATCGACCACCTTACCTTTACCTTCATCGCCCCACTGTAGTCCAAGCAGGACGTCAACTTTTCCATGATTCATTGTTGTTCTCTGTTATTTCTTTTGTTCGTTTTTTCTTTGTTGTCTGGTGAGCTTGGCCTGACACGTACTGCACACACCATAGACGTAGAGGCTGAAACCGTCCTTTCGGAAACGCTTTGCATGAACGCCGTTGATGGCTCGCGTGACGGCTATAGACTTAAACTCTGTCACTTTACCGCAGATGGTACACACCTGGTGGCAATGACTGTTGTTGTCGTAACAGGCCTCATAGCGTGTTGTCCCTTGAAAGCGATGGCGTATCACCAGCCGCAACTCCATAAAGAGCTTCAAGGTGTTATACAACGTGGCCCTGCTGACAGGAAACCGCAGTTCCTCATTCAGTTTATCGCCTAACTCTTCGAGCGTGAAATGTCCATCTATGCTGTAGACAGCATCCAGTATGGCATAGCGCTCTGGCGTCTTGCGATGATTGTTCAATTCCAAGTAACTGGTCAGTATGTTTCTGACCGTTGCCTTATCGCTTTCTCTCATATATTATGTGGTTAAATTGGCTAAAAACCGCACAAAGTTACGAAAAAGCGAGTAAAATACAAAGGAAAATGAAATTTTTCTTGGTATTTTCGAGCAAAAGTAACTTCTGGAAAGCAAAAGGTACGAAATAAGTGAGAGAAAAACGAGAGAATAATTTAAAAAATATCTAAATGAATCGATTTCGTGGCACTTCGTGCCATCCGCTCGTAGACAAGACCCAGTTCGGCAAAGTGCTGCAGGCTTAACATGGCCGCCTTGCGCACCGAGACATAAGGTCCCTGGAGTGAGGCAAGTGTCTGGTCTATGTACTCATTGATGCCCCGCTCGTTCGGCTGTTGTCCGTTCATGAACAGGCGTGACAGCACATGAAATCCGCACAGCTGGTAATACTCCTTGTCGCTGGCCATCCATTGGTAGGCTTTCTCCGGCGCATAGGGCAGGAATTGCCACAGGTTGAAACTGACCTGTTCGGCAATCTCCTGCGAAGGAATCTGTTCCATCCAGATGTCGCAGACTTCGGGCAGTATCTCGCCAGGGGGCATCAGCATCGTTGCCAATATCTTGCACTCGCGCACATTCTCCTTCCACAGGGCGATGGCAAGGTCGTAGACGCTGAACGCTGAGGTCTGATGGCTGGCCGCAGCCTTCAGTTCCTCAGCTTTCTCCCGTAGCCTTGGCAGCGTGACACCCCAGTTGAGGTGATAGTTCAGTCCCTTGTCGCGCATGGATTGGGCGACGGCTCCGTCCATCACCACGCGAAACGACTGCTTGATGTCCTTGACCAGACTATTAATATCTTCCATATTCTCGATTCCGACCGCTTTATTCCCAGTTCTCAATGCTTTATTCTCAAATCAACGTCGCATAGTCACGGCTGTAGCGCAACATCTGCTGCGAATAACTCTCAGAGTAGTCTGCACGAATGTCACAAATTTCACCCTGCTCGTCGCGTACCGGTATCAGTTGAGGATTCAGGAAACCTTTATAGGGCGCCAGGTTCAGCTGCTTGTAACGGTCGAGCACCTCCTGATGTAGTTCTGCATCTACCTTGATAGCATAGCGCTCAACCAACTGGCGCGCAGCCTCGAAGTCGCCTTCACTCTTGATGCGCTGAATCTCGGCCAGCAGTCGTGCAAAAAGTCCGCGCAAGGCCTCGTAGTCGTTGATGCGTACGTAGGTTTTGCCACCGCGTTTTTCAAGCGTCACCACTTCTCCACCCTGCTCATAGCACCAATGGGCTATCAGTGCTCTGTTACGCATGTGGGCCTCCTCTATCTGGCGTCCCGGCTCAATGCGGATGAGCTGCGTCATGAGTCCGTTCATCATGTAGCTGTAATACTGCGACTTATAAGCCTCAGCATCAGGTACGAGACCAAGGTCTATGAGTTTCTGGTCGGCAATATAGTAAAGACCGAAAAGGTCGGCACGTGCTTCCTCAATGGTGTTCCCGTATGCTTTCAGGGCATCGGGGTCGGTGCCGGGCAGCAGCCGTCCGCTGCCGTGTCCCAGGCATTCGTGCAGGTCAGTATGCAGGTCGTCGCAAACGTCGCCATAGCGGTCAATGAGCTGAAGGGTAGCCTCGTCGGCGACGAACTCCTCCTTGAAGCCATTGCCGTGAGCCGCCTTGTTGTAGGCATCGGTAATATTGGAAATAGTAATGCTTTTCGAACCGTATTCCGCACGAATCCAGTCGGCATTGGGCAGGTTGATGCCAATAGCCGTCGACGGATACTCGTCCCCTCCAAGCATGGCCGCACAGATAGCGTTGGCCGTCACCCCCTTGACGTGGGGCTTGCGGAACCGAGGGTCTACGGGCGAATGGTCTTCAAACCATTGGGCATTGCTGCTGATGGCCTGCGTACGCTTAGTGGCCTCCAGATCCTTATACTCCACAATGCCCTCCCAGGAGCCCTTCAGTCCCAAGGGGTCTCCATAGACCTCAATGAAACCGTTGACGAAGTCTATCCTGCCCTCATGCTCACCGACCCACTCGATACAGTAGTCGTTGAACAGGCGCAGGTCGCCCGTCGTATAGTAGTCAATCAAGAGACCAATGACGCGGGCCTGCCGCTCGTTCTCTGCCACCAGCTTGGCCTGTTCAAGCCAGTAGACAATCTGACGGATAGCTGGTGCATAGCGCCCGTTGACGGACCATACCACCTCATGAATACCCGTGGCATCCTTGACCAGCGTGGTGTTTAGTCCGTACGACACGGGCTGCCTGTCACCGGCCGCAGCTTCCTTCTGCTGCTGATAGTAGGCCTCGGCCTCGGCCTGGGTGACACCGTCGTAGAAATGACAGGCTGAGGTGACTATCAGGTCCTGGCCGTCGGCCTTGTTGACACGCTTGGGCAGTATGTCGGGATTGAAGATGACGGGGAACAGCTGAGCTTTCAGTTCTTCCAGCGACTCGCCATCAGCAAGCGGCAGTTGGGCAGTGCAAACTTTCCCCATCGCCTCCTCAAGCCACTCAGGACTGAAACCGGCCTCGAACTTGTCGCAGGCATAGTGATGGTAGATGCCGTTGGAAAACCAGAGGCGCTTCAGATACACCTCCATCGCCTTAAAGTCGTCCGTCTCACGGTCGGTCGACTCTGACGTGTAGACTGCCTCCAGCAGTTTGCGGATGCGGAGGTTATACTTGCCGAACTGGTCGAAGGTGATGTCACGGCCATAGAGCGTGGCCTGCGAAAGACAGTAAACCAGTTGCTTCTGACATAATGATAATTGCTCAAATCCCTCTAAGCGGTATCTGAGCAATTGTAAGTCAGCGAAACGTTCCCCGACATAGTTGAAGTGGGGCGTGCAATCGTCTTGATGCTTCATCGTTTTGGTCTGATTCTAAGCCTTCTTTTTGGCTTTGGCTCTTTCTCCAGGATGCAGGTTCAAGTGCTGTTGACGATACTCGCGTGGGGTCATGTTCATCAGCTTGTAGAACGAGGCATAGAACGACTGGCGGTTAGAGAAACCGACCATGTCACTGACCTCTTCAATACGCAAGTCCTGATAACGACGATCCACCAGAATAGTCATCGCCTCCTCAATGCGGAACTTGTTGACGAACGATGTGTAATTCATGTGAAACCTGACATTCACCACAGCAGAAATGTAACGCGTATTAGTTCCCAAGTCCTCGGCAAGCTTTTTGGCTGAATAATCTTTGTCCTTGTACTTTTTCTGCATGACGATGATGTCAAGGATTCGCTCCTTCATCTCGTCCATCAACTTAGGGCTCACAAGAGTCCTGTAACGGGCCTCTTTTTCTTTCTTTTCTGTAATGTTATATTTTCCCATAACCCTAATTGATTTTTTACTTTGCAAATTTACGAATAATTTTCGACAATAAGATTTTTCTTACACAAAAAAAAGTTAAAATCATTAATTTTTTTGCAAATCGCCGTTTTCCCCCCCCCTGTAGTAGTATCAAAATGATTACATTGAGTAACATTAAACTTAAATAATATAAAAATTGAGAGCTATTTGATTTTTTTTTCCTATATTTGCAGAAGTTTTCTAAAAAACTGAAATCATTTATAGCAACTTTAATAACTTTTTTTATTTTATGAACGACAACAAAGTAATGAACATGGCAGCGGACAACATCCGTATCCTTGCTGCTTCTATGGTTGAAAAGGCTAAGTCGGGACACCCGGGTGGTGCTATGGGCGGCGCTGATTTCATCAACACACTCTACAGTGAATTTCTGGTCTACGACCCTGAGAACCCCACTTGGGAAGGTCGCGACCGTTTCTTCCTCGACCCCGGCCACATGGCTCCCATGCTTTACAGCCAGCTCGCCCTCATCGGCAAGTACACGCTGGAGGATTTGAAGAACCTGCGCCAGTGGGGTTCGGTGACGCCCGGTCACCCCGAGCGCGAGATTGAACGCGGCATCGAGAACACCAGCGGTCCCCTCGGTCAGGGACACACGTTCGCTGTGGGTGCAGCCATCGCTGCCAAATTCCTGAAGGCTCGTCTGGGCAACGTCATGAACCAGACCATCTATGCCTACACCTCTGACGGGGGCGTGCAGGAAGAGATTCCCCAGGGCGCAGGCCGTATTGCCGGTAACCTCGGACTGGACAACCTCATCATGTTCTATGATGCCAACG
>ODAI010175358.1_pt1 | contig 10380 bp, 8 predicted proteins | sample 1539321 | NCBI WGS metagenome assembly ODAI01 (sample SAMN02144231, study PRJEB22623) | gut metagenome | biome: sheep rumen | host: Ovis aries | place: New Zealand | reverse complement strand
CCCACGAAAGTGGTAAGACCCCTCAGAGAGTATGAGGTTGATAGGAATGAGGTGTAAGAGTGGTAACACTTTCAGCTGACATTTACTAATCGGTCGAGGGCTTGTTCAAGATAGGAAGTCTGAAAGGTAGATTCGTATTCGGTTTTCAGGGAATAAATTCTTTTTAAATCTTAACTACAACTTCGGTTGTAGTTTTTTTTTACCCAGACTTTGATAGTTATTCAGATACATGATATTATACATATATATTTCCGGGAGAGAATAAGATGATCTATACAGTTACATTTAATCCTTCTATCGATTATATAGTTCGAATGGATGGAGAAATAAATAACGGGTTAACCAACAGGAGTACCTCTGAAAGCTATTTTATAGGTGGAAAGGGGATTAATGTTTCTATTGTTTTGAAGGAACTGGGACTGGAAAGTACCGCTCTTGGTTTTACTGCCGGATTTACAGGAAATGAGATTATAGACGGTCTAGGGTCTAAAGGGATAAAATCCGATTTCGTTATGCTTCAGGATGGCTTTTCAAGGATTAATGTTAAGCTTAAAAATGGTGGAACTGAGACTGAGATTAATGCTGCAGGCCCCAATATTCCTGAAGATAGTTTAAAAGAATTGCTATCAAAAATCAGTAAACTAAAAAGCGGTGATGTCCTCATTTTGGCCGGCAGTATTCCAAAATCTTTGCCGAATACGATATATGAAGAAATTCTTGATATGCTTAAAGATCGCGATATTTTATCTATTGTAGACGCATCCGGATCGCTTCTAACTAAGGTTTTAAAATATCATCCTTTCCTTATAAAGCCGAATCTGCAGGAGATAGAAGAGATATTTAATGTAAAGCTGCGCTCAAGGGAAGAGATTTTAAAATACGCCGGGAAGTTACGAGAAAGTGGTGCGAGAAATGTTATTGTATCGCTCGGTGCTGAGGGAGCCCTTCTTTATTCCGAAGAAGGTAAGACATATTACGAAAAGGCTATAGACGGAAAAGTTATAAACACCGTAGGAGCAGGAGACTCTATGGTTGCCGGATTTCTTACCGGATATCTTAAAGATAAGAACTATGAACTTGCTTTGAAACTTGGCAGTGCGTCAGGAGCTGCTACTGCATTTTCAGATGATCTAAGTAAAGGCGAAAAAATATATGAATTATACCGGAATAGCTTGCTCTAAAGGAATCGGAATCGGAAAAGTATTAAAAATTTCGGATAATAATGATATTCCGAATAATTATGTAAACTCTGCAAACGAATTATGTAAACCAAATATAGAGCAATCAAGATTTGATGCAGCAATCTCTTGTTATAAAGAAAGATTAGCGCTGCTTAGTAAATCACTTGATAAATCCTTAGGTGAAAAACAGGGAGATATCATAAGGAGCCATTTAGTAATCCTCGATGACGAGGATATGCTTGGACAGATTTATAAGCTTATAGATACCGGTAAAAGCGCGGACGAATCAGTTTATGATGTTTTGAATGTATATGCAAATATTTTTGAAGGCTCTGATGATGAACTGATCAGGGAAAGAAGCACTGATGTTTTGGATATACAGTCAGGCCTATTGCGTATTCTCGGTGGAAAAGATCAGGTGTATTCCATTAAGCCTGACACTGTACTTGTTGGTAGGAATATTTTGCCTTCTTTTTTGTCTGAAATAGATTTTTCAAAGATAACAGGTATTATCTCCGGATACGGTAATGAGACCTCTCATACGGCAATATTGGCTAAATCTATGGGAATACCTATGATTTCAGGTGCATATAAGGTTTATGATGCTGTAAGCGATGGGGATATGATCATAGTTGATACCATAAATCAAGAGGTGATTACTAATCCTTCCGAGGAACAGATCGATAAGTATAGATTACTAAATGAACAGATAAAGGCACAGGAAAAAGAACTCTATGCTTATAAAAATATTGAAACAGTTACTGCTGATGGTAGGAAGATAAATCTTTTCTGTAATTTATCCGGAAAAGTGAGCGCCAAAGATTTTGAGGATTGCGGAGCAGAAGGCGTTGGGCTTTATCGAACCGAAATGCTGTTTATGAATTCCGATAAAATGCCCTCGGAGGATGAGCAATTTGAAGCTTACAGGTCTTTGGCGGAGCTTGCAGGAGAAAAAATAGTTGTTATCAGAACTCTCGATGCCGGCGGGGATAAGCCTATTTCATACCTGCATTTCCCCAAAGAAGATAATCCTTTTCTTGGAGTTAGAGCGATCAGATACTGTCTAAAGGAGACAGAAGTTTTTAAGACCCAGATAAAGGCTGTTTTACGAGCATCTTATTATGGAAAAGTAAGCATATTGCTTCCTATGATCAACTGTATCGGCGAGATTTTAAGCGCTAAGGAAATCATAGGTGAATGCAAAGATGAACTAAAAGGTAATGGCATTTTGTTTGATGAAAAGATAAAGATAGGATGCATGATCGAGACCCCTTCTGCGGCTATTCTTGCTGAAGAAATCGCAAAAGAAGTGGATTTTATATCTATTGGTACGAATGACCTCATCCAGTATACGATGTGTGCGGATAGGGGAAACGGGATGGTATCATATCTATATTCACCTTTTCAGCCTGCTGTTATCAGACTTATAGGTAATATATGCAGAGCGGGAGAAAGTGCCGGAATACCTGTTGAAATATGCGGGGAAGCGGCCGCAAATGAAGTCATTTTACCTTTGCTTATAGGGCTCGGACTTGATACCTTAAGCGTCTCTCCATCCGGGATTCTTTCGTTGCGGCGCAGGGTGTGTTCTCTGAACTTTGAGGCATGTAAAAAGATGGCCGGGGAGGTCTTGAAAATATATTCAGAAGAAGAAATATTCGCATATTTAAGCAGATTTATTGAAACTATTTAATATGTTTTGGCTGTTTTACAAAAAATTTATACAATTTTTTCTCTTAGTTGTTTCATTTTAAAGATATTATGATATAATTTATATATGGTCGATTTGTTATAGGAATGCTGGATATGACCTAAGCCTTTATTTTTCAGGCCTTCTAAAACAAGTTGTCACATTAGTGACAGAATGAGAGGTATTGATGGATACAAAGATTTTGCTTGAGAATGGAACTAATGAACTTGAGATACTTGAGTTTACAATTGGAAATTTCTCTTACGGTATCAATGTAGCTAAGATTAAAGAGATTATTTCATATCAGCCTGTTACACCGGTTCCTAATTCACACCCGAGTATCGAAGGCATCTTTATGCCGCGTGATATTATGATCACTGCGATCGATCTTAAGAATTGTCTTGGCCGCGGCAGTTCAGATCCCAAAGGTCTGTTTATCATAACCAACTTTAACAGTTTAAATATTGCTTTCCATGTTGATGCCGTTCTCGGTATTCACAGAGTTTCATGGAGAAATATCATTAAACCCGATGCTACTATTTCTTCTGCTGAAGCAAGTGTATCAACAGGTATTATTAAGAATGACAATAAGCTTATAATTATTCTCGACTTCGAGAAGATTGTCAGCGATATTAACCCCGAGACAGGACTTAAGATCAGCGACATCAATGAACTTGGTCCTCGTCAGAGAAGCAATGTTCCTATTTTAATCGCAGAGGACTCTGTTCTTCTTAACAAGCTTATCGTTGACTCTCTTACCAAAGCCGGATATGAGAATCTTATTCATACAGAAAACGGACAGAAAGCTTACGATGTTATCGTTCAGTGCAAGAATGAAGGTACTCTTGATGAGCATGTAAAGATTCTTATTACTGATATCGAGATGCCGGAGATGGATGGACATCGTCTTACCAAGCTTGTAAAGAGCGATGATAAGACAAAGCATATCCCTGTTATCATCTTCTCATCTCTTGTTAATGAGGAAATGAGAAAGAAGGGCGAAGCTCTTGGAGCAGATGCTCAGCTTTCAAAACCTGAGATTGGAAACCTTGTTAGAATCGTTGACGATCTTGTTAAAACAAAGGGACTTTAATACTTGATTTCTCAAAGGACTGTGACTTATGTCATGGTCCTTTTTTTACTTTGAAAATAAACTCATTTTAGCATTTTTTAATGATTTGAGCCTTAGATGAATGGTGTTGTTTTATTGAATATATCACTGTATTGTGATAGAATATAAAAGTATTTCTATGTAAAAATCTTTATAGGGATTGGATGAAAATATGGCATCTTCAGAAGACTATTTGGACAAGTTGTTAAAAGATATGATGGGAGGGTCGGCTCCTGAACCAAAGGAAGATCCTTTTATAAGTGAAATCCCTCAAAATGTCGATTCTATGGGGCTTGTGATAGATAGCGCCCCTTCACTTTCACCTGCTGAGGAGGCTCCGCTTGACAGCGAAATTGCTGATCTTATGGCGGATATTATGCCTTCTTTTGATGCCGGTTTAAAGTCTGTGTCTGAAGATCTTACAGTTTCTTCAATAGACGATTCCAATAACTTTTCTTCCCAGAGAGTATTTACTGATATTGAGCCTAACAAGGTAGAGGACGAAGAGCCTGCACCTGAAATTGTTGTACCTGAAGAGCCTGTGATAGAGGAACCTGCAACTCAGGAGCCTTCACTTGATAATCTTGTAATCGAAGAACCGGTAATAGATGAACCTGCAGTTGAAGAACCTGCAATGGATGAAATGCCTGCAGAGGAGATTCCGGCAGGGGAATCTGAGATTAATATGGGAGATCTTGGGGAACTGGGTAGTTTTGATAATCTTGGAGATTTTGGTGATATTCAAATTCCGGGTATGGAGGATATTCTCGGAGACGCGGCTGTTTCTGAGGAACCTGTCACCCAAGAATCTTCACTCGATAATCTTGTAGTAGAAGAACCCGTAATAGAAGAGCCTTCACTTGATAATCTTGTCATAGAAGAACCTGCAAATGAGGAACCTGCAATGGATGAAATGCCTACAGGGGAAATTCCGGCAGGGGAACCTGAGATTAATATGGAGGATCTTGGGGATCTGGGTGATATTCAAATTCCCGGTATGGAGGATATTCTCGGAGACGCGGCTGTTTCTGAGGAACCTGTCACCCAAGAACCTTCACTCGACAATCTTGTAATAGAAGAACCAGTAATAGAAGAGCCTGTAATAGAAGAGCCCGTAATAGAAGAGCCCGTAATAGAAGAGCCCGTAATAGAAGAACCCGTAACAGAAGAACCCGTAATAGAAGAGCCTGCGACTGCTACAGATGACCTTGGAATCGATCTTTCCGAACTTGATGCGCTTAATGCGGAGCTTGAAACCCAGGAAAACCTTCCCGACGAAGAAGATATCGAAAAGATGTTGAATGCGGCCAAGGAAGATTCCGAAAACGCGGGCGATAGTATTGATATCCCGGGACTTGACGGCATGTCACTGGGAGATCTTATAGATACAACTAATGACGGTGAAAGCTCTGAGATTGGAGAGCTTCTCGATAAGAATGAAAGAAATGAACTTATAGAGGGTGAGTTAAATGATAAGCCCCCTGTAAGTGACGCAGATGTAGCGGCAGCTGCTTTGGGGGATGACTCATCCGATGAGATATCTGAACTTTTAGCAGATCCCAAGGAACAGAAAAAAGCAGAGAAAAAGCGTCTGAAGGAAGAAAAAGCAGCGGCAAGGAAAAAAGCTAAAGAAGAAAAAGCTGCAGCAAGAGCTGCTAAGAAAAAAGGAAAGAACGAAGACAGTGGAGCCATGATTCCGGATGCTGATAAAATCGGTTCGGAACTTCCGGTACATGATACTGACCTTAGTGATGTAGAAGCGCTGTTGGCCGGAGCCGAGCTTGCGGCTATGGAGAAAAGCAGTGCGCCGGAGCCTGATAGCGCTACAGATGCTATAGATATACCGGGAATCGGAGATATTCCCGGCATGGAAGATATTTCAGGTGCTGATACAGAAGAAACTCCTGCAGAGAGCGCCGAGCAAAATGGCGAGAATGCTTCAGAGGAATTTAATCCTTTTGGCAGTGATATAGATATTTTAAACGATCCTGTTCTTAATGCGATTGCAAACGGCGAAGAAGTACCAGTTGATGAAAGCGCAATTTCAGCTGATTCGGAAGATAGAGTTGATCTTGGTGAAGGCAGCGTCGGATTTGGCAGTGATGGAGGGGCGGCTGAGCCCGACTTTGAGATTGACCTTGAGAATTTCGGAGGGGATTTCGGTACTGAGTCGCAGGACGCAGGACAAGCTGAAGGAAGTGCAAGCACGCCTGATACTATTGACATAGCTTCAGTCGGCGGAATGGGAGGCGAAGATGGCGCCGGCGAAGAAGGCAAGAAAGCTTCTTTCCTCGATAAGGTAAAGGGAGTATTTGCGAAGATTACTGGGGCTCTTACAGAGGAAGATGATGAAGAAGATGATGAGGCGAATTCTTTAAAGCTTTCCGATGAAAATGCGCAGATCCTTGATGAGATGAACAAAGAGGGCGACGACGGAAAGAAGAAAAAGAAGGGCAAGAAAGATAAAAAGGCTGACGCTGACGGCGAAGAAGGCGGAGAGGAAAAGAAGCCTAAGAAGGAGAAAAAACCTAAGAAAGAAAAGCCTAAAAAGGAAACGTCCGAGCCCGGAAAACCTGAGAAAAAGCTTAATACAAAGAGCGTAGCCATGATCGTAATCGTGGCAGCTATGTTTGCTGCATTATTATTCCTTATCGTTAGATTTGCGGGAGATTTCTCCGTAAAGAAAGCGGGAAGAGCCGCATATAGAAACGAAGATTATCAGGCTTGTTACCAGAATCTTTTCGGTAAAGAACTTAACGAATCCGAGACTATTATGTTTAACAGTTCAGAGTGCATTCTCAGGATAAGACTCTGGCTTCGCGAATACGAAATGCTGGCGGATGAAGGAAATGAGATAAGGGCACTTGACAGTCTTATTCAGTCGGTTAATGCTTATCCCGGACTCTTTTCATCGGCTTCACAGTGGAAGTGTGTAGATAAGGTTGATCCTACATATCAGGAGATACTTGGAATCCTTACTTCAAAGTATGGCTTGACCGAAGAAGAGGCAAGACTTATAGCCTCCGAGCCGGATGATGTTGTTTATACGAAGATTGTGCATTATATTGTTGATGGAATGACCTACAGCGATGCGATGGCAAAGGCAACAGGAGCTGTGCCCGAAGGCATATCGCAGCCTGAAGAACCGGTGGTTACCCCAAAGCCCGATCTTCTTCCCGAGGAAGATGGTATGGGAAGCGGAAATTTTGTAGAATCCGGTAGTGGAGAATAGTTATGATCGCAATTATAGATTATGACGCCGGCAACATTAAAAGCGTCGAAAAAGCCCTCAAGTTTATTGGGGAAGAAGTTGTTTTAACAAGGGATAAGGATACGATCCTTAATGCCGATGGCGTAATTCTTCCGGGCGTAGGTGCTTTCGGAGAGGCGATGAAAAGGCTCCATGAATACGGGCTCGTAGATGTCATAAAGAAAGTGACCGAAGAAAAGATACCTTTACTTGGAATATGCCTCGGACAGCAGCTTTTATTCGATGAAAGCGAGGAAAGTCCGGGGGTACCGGGAATCGGTTTGTTAAAGGGCAAGATAAAAAGAATCCCCGATACAGGATTGAAGATCCCGCATATCGGCTGGAACAATTTAAAATATCCCAACAAAGGAAGACTTTTTGAAGGTATTCCCGAGGATTCTTATGTGTACTTTGTACATTCGTATTATCTTGATGCCGTAGATAAAAGTATTGTTACCGCTACATGTGAGTATGGATGCTCCGTAGAGGCATCGGTAGAATGCGGCAATATATTTGCCACCCAGTTTCATCCGGAAAAAAGCTCGGATGTAGGGCTTTCGATTTTGAGAAATTTTGTAAAAGCTGTTAAAGCTGATAGGGTATAGATATGCACACAAAAAGAGTAATTCCCTGTCTCGACGTAAAAGACGGACGAGTTGTTAAGGGGGTAAATTTTGTAAATTTAAGAGATGCCGGAGATATTTCCGAGGTTGCTTCAGCTTATGACAAAGCAGGAGCTGATGAACTCGTCTTCCTTGATATTACTGCCTCAAGTGATTCAAGAGATACTCAGCTTGAGTGGGTCAGAGAGGTTGCATCGAGAGTATTTATCCCTTTTACAGTAGGCGGCGGCATCAGGACGGTTGATGATTTCAAAGCTATCCTTCGTGAAGGAGCTGATAAGATAGCGATCAATTCAGCAGCGATCATGAATCCGAAACTTATAAGTGATGCTGCGGATAAGTTTGGGTCACAGTGTGTTGTAGTTGCTATCGATGCTAAAAGAAGAACTGATGGGAACGGATGGACTATTTATAAAAACGGCGGAAGAGTCGATATGGGCATTGATGCGGTTGAGTGGGCTGAAAAAGCCTATAAGTTAGGCGCCGGAGAAATCCTTCTTACAAGTATGGACTGCGACGGAACCAAGAACGGGTATGACACCAAGCTTACAAAGGCTGTTGCCGATACGGTGGGTATTCCCGTAATTGCTTCAGGCGGTGCCGGAAAATGCGAGCATTTTTACGATGCCATAGAAGCGGGAGCCGAAGCTGTTCTTGCAGCGTCCCTTTTCCATTACAAAGAGCTTGAGATCAGTCAGGTTAAGGAATACCTTCGCTCAAAAGGCGTAAGCGTAAGACTATAAATTTTTAAGGAATCAGACATGGCCGGAATTGAGAACGATTGGCTAACTGTATACGAGGACGAATTTAAAAAGCCATATTACAAAGAATTGTTTACTTTTGTAGGAAATGAATATGCTTCGGGACAGGTTTTTCCTCCTGCGAATGAAATATTCAGTGCCTTTAATCTTACTCCTTTATCTAAGGTGAAGGTTGTGATCATAGGGCAGGACCCTTACCATAACGTTGGGCAGGCCCATGGATTGTCATTTTCCGTCAAGCCGGGAATCGATATACCTCCTTCGCTTGTAAACATCTACAAGGAACTTAATGATGATCTTGGATGCAAGATACCAAACAATGGTTATCTTGTTAAATGGGCAAAACAGGGAGTACTAATGCTCAACACCGTTCTTACGGTAAGAGCACATCAGGCGTTTTCGCATCAGGGCCATGGCTGGGAAACCTTTACCGATGCCGCAATAAAGGGACTTAACAAAGAAGACAGACCGATTGTTTTTATACTTTGGGGAAGGCCGGCACAGAGTAAGAAAAAGATGCTTAACAATCCCCATCATCTTATCCTGGAAGCACCGCATCCAAGCCCCTTATCGGCACACAGAGGGTTCTTCGGAAGTAAACCCTTCAGTAAAACAAATGAATTTTTGATCGCTAATGGAGTCACACCTATCGATTGGCAGATTGAAGATATATAGCATTATAGAAAGGTGAAAAAGAAATGAAAGCAGCAATTTTAGGTTACGGTAATTTAGGAAAAGGCATTGAGCTTGCAATCAGACAGAATCCCGATGTAGAGCTTTGTGCATTCTTTACAAGAAGAGACCCTGCATCTCTACAGACACTTTCCGCGGGCGTTCCTGTTTATAACGTGGCAGATATCCCCGCACACAAAGACGAGTTTGATATTCTTTTCATTTGCGGAGGAAGCGCTACAGACCTTCCTAAGCAGACACCCGAGTACGCTAAGTACTTTAACGTAATCGACAGCTTCGATACCCACGCAAAGATTCCTGAGCATTTTGATAATGTTGACAAGGCTGCAAAGGAAAGCGGACATGTGGCACTTATAAGCTGCGGCTGGGATCCCGGAATGTTCAGTTTAAACAGACTTTATGCAAACTGCGTTCTTCCCGAGGGAAAGGATTATACCTTCTGGGGCAAGGGTGTCAGCCAGGGACATTCTGACGCTATAAGACGTATTGACGGCGTAAAAGACGGAAAACAGTATACAATTCCTATCGAGTCTGCTCTTGAGGCTGTTAGAAACGGAGAGAATCCTGAACTTACTACAAGACAGAAGCATTTAAGAGAGTGCTTTGTTGTGGCCGAGGAGGGTGCTGACAAGGCTCGTATTGAGAACGAGATAAAAACTATGCCCAACTACTTCGCTGATTATGATACAACCGTTCATTTTATTTCCGAGGAAGAGCTTAAGAGAGATCACAGCGGTATTCCGCACGGCGGATTTGTGTTCAGAACGGGAGTGACCGGTGAGAATAAGGAGCATAAGCATGTGATAGAGTACAGCTTAAAGCTTGATTCCAATCCCGAGTTTACAGCAAGCGTTCTTGTCGCTTACGCAAGAGCGGTAGTTCGTATGAAAAACGAGGGAATGAGCGGATGCAAGACTGTATTTGATGTTCCTCCCGCATACTTGAGTCCTCTTAGTGGGGAAGAGCTGCGTGCTCATCTGCTTTGATCGGACCACGGAGAACAATATCCGTAAGTTCCAAACAGAAGAGTCTGAAAAAATGGACAAAAAGGCATTTGTTACCAAGGAAATG
>ODAI013182817.1_pt1 | contig 10381 bp, 6 predicted proteins | sample 1539321 | NCBI WGS metagenome assembly ODAI01 (sample SAMN02144231, study PRJEB22623) | gut metagenome | biome: sheep rumen | host: Ovis aries | place: New Zealand | reverse complement strand
CATGGCCGACTATCAGGGACTCTCCAATGAGGACCTGCTCTTCAAGTTCGTGAAGAGTCATGTGGCAGAATATAACCACGCTGCCAGCGGCAATGTGGATGAGCGCATTCATGCCCTCAACGAGAAATCGTTCAGCTTCTCTGGCAATGGCAGCTATGCCTACGACGGGGTAGGCATCACGCAGTCTAACCTGCCGAGCAATAACGGTCTGATGCACATACTCAATGGTGTGGCACAGTTCTATCCCAACCTCTATGAGTACATCACTACTGCCACGGGCATAGACTCGCTGCAGGCACACTTCCTGCGATATGAGCAGACACGTCTTGACGAGCAGGCCAGCGTCATCGGCCCGATGGTGGACGGTGTGCAGACCTACATCGACTCGGTGATGGTGACGACCAACTCGCTCACCAACCAGCTCAACGCCCGCCTGGCCAACGAGGACAGCTCCTACACCTTCATCCTGCCTACTGACGAGGCTTTCATGAAGATGTACAACCGGGTGGCTCCGCTCTACAACTTCATCACGACGACGAAGGTGCAGGATGTGGAGAACTACACTTCGGCCACCGATAACTCAAAGACGAAGAGCGTCACCGTCGATGCTGCCTATATGCGCGATTCGCTGACCCGACGGGCCATCATGAGAAATCTGGTGTTCAGCAACACCGACATGTATAACAAGTGGGTGGTGAATAAGGGCCTCTATACCGACACGCTGCGCTCGACGACACGCACCAAGCTCTCCAATCCGCGTGAAATCCTTGAGAAGTATGCCGTGGGTGAACCCATAGAGATGAGCAACGGTTATGGCCGACTGGTCGACAGTCTCGCCTACCATCCCTGGGAGACGTTCTGCCCTGAGCTGCGCATCAACCCCGCTGGTTGGATGGCATCGCTCTTCCCCCCAGCAGCCCAAGGCCGCCTGCAGACGATGCCCGACACGGTTGCTGCCCGCATGTACGGTCCTGATGCCATCAACTATAGCACACGCTATCTCTGGATTTCGCCTGGTGGCGACCGCACCAAGCCCGACTTCTACGTCGAGCTGCCAGAGGTCATGTCGACCACCTATAACTTCTATGTGGTCTTCCTGCCTTCGGCGTGGAGGGAGATTGCCAACGACCCGCGCCCGAACCTGCTGAACTTCCAGCTGAGCTATACGAAGGAAGATGGCAACACCGCCAACTATAACTTCAGCAAGGCATGTGCCGACAGCCTGCTCACAGGAGGCCCCCTGCCCAAAGAACCCGCTTCGGTGAGTTCGAACACCGCGTTCACCAACAACCCGGAAAAGGCCGACACCGTCTTCATCGGACAGTTCACCTTCCCCGTTAACTACAGCGGTTTGGGCAGCTACTATCCCAGCCTTCACATAACATCACCCATCAGTGTTTTCTCCAGTCAGCAGCTCGAAACCTACACTCGTGACGTGCGCATTGCGATGATTCTCATGCGCCCTGTAGAGCTGGACGAATATCTTGCTAAAAACAAATGAAGATGAAGAGCACCATATTTAACCCCTGGCAGACAGTGAGTCGCAGACTGCTGTTCTGCACCCTGGCATTCGCCCTTGGCACCATGCCCATGATGGCACAGAGCGAGGACGAAGAGGAAGAAGAGGAAGTGGAGGCCATCAAGCAGCCAGTGCGTAAAGCCGTCAAGGACAAGTATCCTACGGTGACCATCCACGGCGTGGTGACCGACCAGGCCACGAAGCAACCCCTTGCAGGTATTCAGCTGCAGGCGCTGGGCCACATCCGCTACACGGCCATGACCGAGGAGGACGGCACCTTTGCCATCCGCGTTCCCGAGTTCACCACTGCACTCTATGTGCATGCTCCAGAGTATCTGTCGCAGCAGGTGCCCATCGTGGCTGGCGATTCCACGCAGCAGCTCTCCATCCTCATGCTGCGCGAGAAGTTCCTTCCCATGTACACCACTGGCACCGACTATACGGCGAAGAGCACGGCCGGGATCAGCCGCTTCGGCGTAACGGCCGATAACGAGATTGCCGGTAGGCTGGGTGGCGACGTCCACGCCATTGCCCGTTCGGCAGCCCTCGATGGTGGTGCCGCCATGTTCATCCGTGGTCTGAGCAGTTTGAACAGCGATGCACAGCCGCTGGTCGTCGTCGATGGCATTGAGCTCGACATGCAGCGCGACCGCTATTCGCTGCACGACGGTCAGAACATGAACATGCTGGCAAACATCGCTCCCGACGACATCGAGAAGGTCACCGTGCTGAAGAATGCCACAGCCCTCTACGGTTCGCGTGGTGCCAACGGCGTCATCCTTATTGACGCCAAGCGTGGCCACTCCATGGCTACCCGCATCGATGCCAATGTGTCGGGCGGCGTGACGCTGGCTCCCAAGCTGCCCACGATGATGAACGCTGCCCAGTACAGGGCTTACGCCACCGAATTGCTGGGCACCATCGACGGCATCATGGAGAAGAACATCGACTTCCGTTTCCTCAATGACAATCCCAACGGCTACTACTACCACATGTATCACAACGACACCGACTGGAGTGACGAGGTCTACCACACTGCTGTCACCCAGAACTACAGCATCAACGTGCAGGGTGGTGACGATGTGGGTATGTACAACCTCTCGGTGGGCTATGTCGATGCACAGTATGCAGCCAAGAACAACTCGTTCAACCGCATGAACGTGCGCTTCAACACCGACATCTCCATCCTGTGGAACCTGAAGACGAAGTTCGACATCTCTATTGCCCGCACCAGCAACGACGTGCTCGACAATGGCATGCCCCAGGACTTCACTACTGGCACTGTGGTGTCGCCCACGGCACTGGCACTCATCAAGTCGCCGCTGGTGGCTCCCTATCAGTACAACCAGTTGCTTAACGGTGGCAAGGGAGGCTTCTCCTCGCTGCTCTCGGGCTACGACGACCTGTTCTCGCAGCTGGGCAACTCCTATTCGCTGGCCAACCCGCTGTCGATTCTTGAGAATGGCAAGGGCGACAACAAGAACAAGGCCGAGAATACCTATTTCAATGTGCGTGTAGAACCCGTATGGACGATTAATGACGACCTGAAGCTGACGGCCATGCTCTGCTATAGCCTCGACCGCAACTCGCAGCGCTATTTCCGCCCCTATACGGGTGTGCCTTCGTTCAACATTCCTGGAGTGGGTCGTGTCTATGCCAAGACGCAGTCGCTCTTTGCCAAGGAGAACAACTTCGTGGGCAAGCTGCAGCTCGACTGGCACCATCAGTATGGTCGCCACGGCCTGGCCGCCTTTGCCGGTGCCCGCTATAATATCTTCTCCTTCGACAGCAACGACGTGGGCGTGCAGGCCACCGGTGAGACCAGCGACAAGAACCCCTCGCTGGGTTGGGCTGGATTCCGCACCATCCTCGGTGCCAACGACGAGTGGAAGCAGATACAGTGGTACGGCAATGTGGACTACAACTACATGAACCGCTACTTCGCCACTCTGTCGCTGCTTGGCGAGGCCAACAGCCGCTTCGGTGAGAATGCCGACGGCGCCCTGGGGCTCTTCGGTGTGCAGTGGGCTCTCTTCCCCAGCCTCCAGCTGGGATGGGTGCTCACCAACGAGAGCTGGTTCCCCAAGAATATTGGCATCAACTACCTGCGCCTGAACGCCGGCTTCGACATCAGCGGCAACGACGGCATCTCCAACTATGCTGCCCGCACCAGCTACACCACCGTGCGCTACAATCTCATGGCCGTCGGTACGCAGCTCACCAACGTGGGTAACGACAAGATTAAGTGGGAGTCGACCAAGAAGCTGAACATTGGTTTGCAGAGCTATCTGCTCAACAACCGTCTGGGCGTGAAGTTCGACTACTTCCTCCACAAGACCGACGACCTGCTCACGCTGAAGGCCTTCTCGAACCCCATCGGCGGTATCAACCGCTATTGGAGCAACGGTGGCTCGCTGGAGAACCAGGGCTTCGAGGCTACCATCACCATGAAGCCCATCGTCACGAAGAACTGGAACGTGGAACTCGGTGCCAGCGTCGGCCACTATAAGAATAAGGTCACGAAACTCCCCGACGGCAGCTACACCACATCGGTCTATGGCGACAACAACATCCTCACCTCCGAGGGTAATCCCGTGGCCCTGTTCTACGGCTATCAGACGGCAGGCGTCTTCAGTTCCGATGCCGAGGCTGCTTCGGCAGGAAAGGGCACCTATCTCTACACTGAGGACAACGCTGGTAACCCCCACAACTTCGTGGCTGGCGACGTGCACTTCCTCGACCTCAACGGCGACGGCCTCATCAGCGATGCCGACAAGACCGTCATCGGCGACCCGAACCCCGACATCTACGGAAACATCTTCGCCAATGTCAGCTGGAAGAACCTGACGCTGGCCGTCGGCTTCAACTATTCGCTGGGCAACGACGTGTACAACTATCAGCGCTCGGTGCTCAATGCTGGCTCGAACTTCTACAACCAGCAGGTGGCCGAGGTGGGCCGCTGGCACTACGAGAACCAGCAGGCAACGCTGCCTCGTGTTGCTTATGGCGACCCCACCGGCAACAACCGCTTCAGCGACCGCTGGATTGAGGATGGCAGCTATCTCCGCCTGAAGACTGTCAACCTGAGCTACCGCGTGCCCATTCCCGGCTCATGGGACTGGCTCCAGGGACTCACCATCTGGGCTGAGGCTCAGAACCTGCTCACCTTCTCGAAGTATCTGGGCAGCGATCCCGAGTTCTCCATTGGCAACGGTGTGTTCTATCAGGGCATCGACACGGGTAGCTTGGCTCAGGGACGCTCGTTCACTGCCGGACTGAAGATTAACCTGTAATAATTAGTAATTAGAAATTAGTAATTCATAATTATGATTACCAAAATAAGCAGAAGACAGCTGATAGGTTTAGCATTTATCATTTGTCATTTATCATTTAGCGTTGCCCTCACCTCCTGTTCCGACATGCTCGAGAGCGAGAGCTCGCGCCAGAACATAGATCCCACCATTGGCGACAAGACCGACTCGGTGTTCTATGCCTTCGGTATCCTGCAGGCCGTGCAGCAGCTGGCCGACCAGTATGTGCTGCAGGGCGAGATGCGCGGTGACCTGGTGAAGACCACCTTCTACACCGACAACAACCTGCGCCAGCTGGCCAACTTCTCGGCAACCACCGAGAACAAGTACGACTCGGCCTACGTCTACTACCGCGTCATCAACAACTGCAACTACTACATCGCCCATTGCGACACCAACCTCTACAACGGCTCTACCAATGTCATCATCGACAAGTACATTGCCGCCAAGGCCATCCGTGCATGGGCCTATCTGCAGCTGGGGCGCAACTACGAGAAAGTGCCTTTCTTCACCGAACCGCTCACGCAGATTTCGCAGATCGACCGTGGCTATCCCGAGCTGACGCTGGCGCAGATGGTGGCCGAGCTGGCACCCGACCTGGAGCAGTACACCCGCACGAAGGTGCCTACGCTGGGCGAGCCCAACACCCTCTATTCCATTGGCTCGCCCAACTGGGAAAACGCTACCAAGGCGTTTAGTCCTGCTCGCTGCTTCATACCGGTTGACGTGGTGCTGGGCGACATGTATTTAGAGACGGAGAACTTCGATGCCGCTGCCCGTCACTACGTGACCTACTTCACCGATGTCGTCATGGGCAGTCGTGGCAGCTTCTACATTGCCGAAATGACCTCGAAGCGCATCAGCAACTCTGACCGCCCTGGCGGTGGCATGGGTTTTGGTGGCGACCAGGACGACGACCTGCCCGACCGCTCGCTCATCAGCGCCATGGTGAATGGCAGCAGCTGGGCTGGAGAACTCTTCAGCCGTATTCCCATTAACGACATCGTGACTTATGTTCCCATGGCCGTGACGGCACAGAACGGCCCTGTCACCAATCTGCCCCTCACCTTCGGCTTCGACTATTATGCCACGCCGGAGGAGAATGTGCGTGGCGGAGCACCCTACGTTGACCAGGTGCAGCTGCTGCCCTCTGACGCATATAACCTGCTGTCCGACTCTACCGAGTACTACTACTACACCCGCTATGCCAACCAGATGGACCTCTACGACAGCGTGAGCATCGCCAAGGCTGGCGACATGCGCCTGCGCAATGTCATGCACCAGGAGCTGGAGGAAGACTCCACCGTGCAGTGGGTCACCAAGTACAACTACGCCAACATCCTGCTCTATCGTAACAGTGTCATCTGGCTCCGCCTGGCCGAGGCCTTCAACCGCCTGGGCATGCCCGACGCTGCCTTCGCCATCCTGAAGGACGGCATCAGCGACAACGCCTTGGCTATCTTTGCCGATGGCACCTATCAGATGGACTATCTGACCGACGAGACACGCACGAAGTTACAGACCGTCTATCCGTTGCTGTCGCTCGAAAACATCGCCAACTTCCCCGCAGAGAACATGTGTGGCATCCACTGCCACGGAGCAGGAAAGGCTGCCAGCGACTATCCTGGCGGTGCTGGCATCGGTGGCAGTACTTACCACACCGGAAAGTCGCCCTATCAGCTGGGTCGCATGGCTGGCAAGAAGATGCAGGAACTGTCTGATGTCTACGGCATTGCCGTCGGCACCACCAAGCAGGACACCATCAACGCCATCGAGGACCTCATCTGCGACGAGCTGGCACTGGAGAGCGCCTTCGAGGGCAACCGCTTCTACGACCTCTGTCGTCTGGCACGCCACAAGAACGCCAGCGGACTCTATGGGGCCAACTTCGGTAGCCTCTGGCTGGCCCGCAAGCTGGCTTACAAGAATCCTGTGAAAGACCTCACCGACCCGAAGAACTGGTATCTACCTTTTAAGTGAAGAGTGAAAAGTGAAGAGTGAAGAATTTGCTTCCGCCATCTCCCCTTGCGGTTAGGAATAAGACTTCGGAAGGTAATTCTTCACTCTTCACTTTTCGCTTTTCTCTGTCTCATTATTATGCCTATTGAACGCCATCCCCTTCAGCCATTCCTGCCAGCGAATGCCCGCTTGCTGATGCTGGGCAGCTTTCCGCCGTCGCGCAAGCGCTGGTGCATGGACTTTTTCTATCCCAACTTCACGAACGACATGTGGCGCATCTTCGGACTCGTATGGTTTGCCGACCGTGATCACTATGTCGACCTTCAGGCCAAGCGCTTCCGCAAGGAGCTTATCGTTAGCTTCCTGCAAGAGAAGGGCATCGCCCTTTATGATACCGCCTGCGCTGTCATCCGCACGAAGAACACCGCCAGCGACAAGGACCTGCAGGTGGTGGAGCAGACCGACCTCGATGCCCTGCTGCACCAGCTGCCCCAGTGCACCGCCATCGTCACCACGGGACAGAAGGCCACTGACCTGCTCTGTGAGCATTTCACCATCAGTCAACAACCATCCGTGGGTGGGTTCGTCGCCTTCAAGTGGAAAGACCGCCCCATGCGCCTCTACCGTATGCCCAGCAGCTCGCGGGCCTATCCCCTGCCGCTCGAGGCGAAAGCCGCTCAGTATGCACGCCTGAAAGAGTGCTTGGAGTTTAGTGCTTAGCGTTGAGCGTTGAGCGTTTAGTGTTTAGTGTTGAGAGACTTTAGTCCATAAGGCAGAAAAGCTAAATCCGCTCATCTCTCAATACTCAAAACTAAAGTCTCTCAACACTTAACACTCATCACTTAACTCTCAATGCGTAGTTTCCTCCAAGACCTCATCAGCCAAGGCGAGCATCAGCAGCAGGACTTCAAGTACCGCGTGCAGGATGCCGTGAAGCTGGCCCGTTCTGTGTCGGCCTTTGCCAATACCGATGGCGGTCGCCTGCTCATCGGCGTGCGCGACGATGGCTACTTGGCCGGTGTCCGCTCTGAAGAGGAAATCTACATGATGCACCAGGCCGCCTATCGTTATTGCCGCCCCGAGGCCAGCATCAAGTTTGATACCTACCACGTGGCTGCACAGCCGCCGGGCCGCGGCCTGCGCACCATTGTCATCGCCACCGTGCCGCGCTCTGAGCAGCGCCCCGTCTGTGCCATCGATGACGAAGGCCAGCGCCGAGCCTACATCCGCGTTGCCGACGAGAACATCGTCGCCTCGCCCGTTCACCTGCGCCTCTGGCGCGATGAGCAGTCGCCACGCGGTGCCGCCTTTGCCTATGGCTCCGACGAGCAGCACCTCATGGCCGCCATGCCCGAGGGGCAGTGGTTCACGCTCAACCAAATCGTCCGTCGCTCCCGCCTTCCCCGTCCCAAGTGCATCGTGCTCCTTGCCCGCTTCATTCGCTATGGCCTCGCCGTCTGGTGCCTTCAGGACCACCAGTTTGTCTTTGCCCAGCAGGGATAGCGGACAGTATTCAAAGCATTTGTAGTGGGCAAGGGTAGGGGTCAGTAGAGTAGCAGCAGACCGGCGAAGGCAGCCATGACAATCATGCGGATGGGACTAATCTTGAAGACCTTTGTGCCGATGAAGGTGGCGAGGAAGATGAAGACGCTGATCCAGAACTGCCAGGGATTCTCCAATGGGGTGGAGAAGTTCTCGCGGGTGCAGAGCAACAGGGTGGCGGCAGCCAGCAGACCCACCACGGCGGGGCGCAGTCCGGCGAAGATGGCCTGCACGGTGGGGTGTTTCATGTATTTCATGAACAGGCGGGCGATGAGCAGCATCAGGATGAGCGACGGCAGCACCAGTGCGAAGGTGGCCACGCACGAGCCCACCACGGCCATGCCCTCGCTCATTCCGGCGTTGTGCACGGCCGTGTAGCCGCAGTAGGTGGCCGAGTTGATACCGATGGGGCCGGGCGTCATCTGGCTAATGGCCACGATGTCGGTGAACTCGGTGGTGCTCATCCAGTGCCAGTGGTGCACCACTTCGCCCTGAATGAGCGACAGCATGCCGTAGCCGCCACCGAAGCCGAAGAGCCCTATCTGGAAGAAGGTGATGAAAAGATTCAAGTAAAGGCCTGCCCCCTTCCCCTCCCAGAAGGAGGGGCTTAAGTATGCAATTAACGCGATGGCCAGTGCCGCAACACCAATCATCGGTAACAATACGTATGACAATCTCTTCTTTCTCATAAATGGTATTCAAGCCCTTCCCTTTGGGAGGGGATGGGGTAGGCTTTTATTCCGTTGGTTTGATGAGTTTTCCGTAGACATAGCCGCCCAGGCCTGCCAGCAGGATGATGAGGATGGGCGAGACGCCGAGAAGCCAGATGGCCAGCGCACCGGCGATGGGAATCCAGCAGGTGGCCCAGCTGATTTTTGCGCTGCGGGCCAGGTTGAACGTGGGCACGGCTATCAGGGCCACCACTGCGGGGCGTATGCCTCGGAAGATGGAGGCCACCACGGGGTTGTCCTGGAAGCGGTGGAAGAACATGGCGATGAGCAGGATGATGATGAACGAGGGTAGGGCGGTGCCCAGCGCGGCGGCAATGGCTCCCCTGAGCTTCTTCAGCTTGTAGCCGATGAAGATGCTGATGTTGATGGCGAAGACGCCCGGGCAGCTCTGCGCAATGGCTATGAGGTCGAGAAACTCCTGCCGCTCCACCCACTTGTGCTTGTCGACCACGTCGGCCTCGATAATAGGAATCATGGCATATCCACCGCCAAGGGTGAATATGCCAATCTTGAAGAAGGTGGTGAAGAGCTTACTGCACATGTGCTTCCACCCACTTTCTTGCGTTGACGAAAGCTTCAATCCAGGGTGTCACCTCGTCCATGCGCTTGCCCACGGGATACCAGGCGCACTGCCAGGGGAAGATGGCACGCTCCAGGTGAGGCATCATGCACAGGTGGCGACCGTCGGCGGAGCAGATGCCAGCCACGTCGAAGGCAGAGCCGTTGGGGTTGGCGGGATAGCCGTGGTAGTTGTATTTCGCAACGACGTGGTAGTCGCTCTCCTTACCGGGCAGCGAGAACTTACCTTCGCCGTGGGCCACCCACAGCCCGAGCTTCGAGCCGCTGAGCGAGCCGAACATGACGCTCTCGTTCTTGGGAATCTGCAGGGCGATGAAGCCGCTCTCGAACTTGTGCGAATCGTTGTGCAGCATCCGTGGACGGTTGAGTGTTGAGTGTTGAGTGTTGAGAGACTTTTGACTTGCCGAGGAAGGAGTAACGTCTCTCAACTCTAAACCCTTATCACTTAACAGTCCCAGTTCCACCATCAGCTGGCAGCCGTTGCAGATGCCGAGCGAGAGGGTGTCGGGGCGGGTGTAGAGGCGGTCGAGGGCCTCCTTGGCCTTCGGGTTGAAGAGGAAGGCGCCTGCCCAGCCCTTGGCCGAGCCGAGCACGTCGCTGTTGGAGAAACCGCCGCAGAAGACGATGAGGTTCACCTCGTCGAGCGTCTCGCGGCCAGTGATGAGGTCGGTCATCATGACATCCTTGACGTCGAAGCCTGCCAGATAAAGCGAATAGGCCATCTCGCGCTCGCCGTTGGT
>ODAI012759247.1_pt1 | contig 10381 bp, 8 predicted proteins | sample 1539321 | NCBI WGS metagenome assembly ODAI01 (sample SAMN02144231, study PRJEB22623) | gut metagenome | biome: sheep rumen | host: Ovis aries | place: New Zealand | reverse complement strand
CTCCTCTGGAACCGGCCGCCCGAGGCTGACCTTAAGGGGCTGATCGACACGCTCTCCACGAGCCTGAACGCCAATAACGCGGAGGACTATCTGAAGCTGACACGGTCGAAGTTCGGTATCGGATCCTGGCAGGCAATGCTTGATTACGCGAGGGAGAGTACGAAGTATGTGCCGAATGTCGTGATGACGGTCGTCGATAAGGTCACGACCCCTGAGGAACAGGAGGAGTCACGGCGGATCTGCGAGTCTCTCGGGGTGAAGCTCAGGGTGAGACCATACGAGAGTTGACATTTAAATATTTGGGAAATAGTTGGGGACGGGTCCTTTCTGCAGAGTTTTCCGGCAGAAAGAACCGTCCTTATATCTTCTTATATGAATAATAAGAGTACAAAGGCAGTCAAGAGGGGGTTCCATTCTGGAACCCCCTCTTGACTACTTTCAGGAAAAGATATAATATGAATTTGTTTATGATATAATAACGACAAAGAGGATTATATCAAAAGAAAATAGATAGTTGTTGAATATCCACAAAAAAATTTGTGAATCATTATTGCTTTAATAACGGTGCTGATTCGTTGACAGATATGGGCTTTAAGACTATTATTATTAATAATAGTAAATATAACTTAATTATAGTGTGCAAATTAAGCCTGTTTTATAAATAGCATTTTTAGCGACGGTATATAGACTGAATAAATAATACGTGTAGATAAAAAGCTTATTAACTAAAGCTTCTCACATATAATATGCGGAAGTTTGAGTTATTCATTTTGACGAATATAAATGGGGATTTGTAAAAAAATAGACGTACGTCATGTGTGTAATCTGCTTTGCAACGTGGAGTGCGTTTTTTATTTATCAGGATAAGAGATTTTGGACATGTGACAGATCCGGAAGGCTTGTTGTTTACAATCAGTGGTGTGGTTATCTTGTGACCGCACTCCTGTTGTTAATACATAAAAAATATGAAAGGAGGGCTATGTCAAGGGAGAAAAATCACACAACGGAACTGATTGTAAAAGTAAATGTGTACCCAAATTTAAAAAATATATAGAAAGGGGATTAAACATGAAAAACACATTGAAGCGCGTTGGCGCACTCCTCATCGCAGCGGTTATGATGATTGCGATGTGCGTACCTGTAATGGCAGAAAGACAATATGTAGATCTTAATACTACATATCCTACTGCCGCGGACAGTGCTCAGGTAACGGTTTCCGGCTTCGAGAAAGGTCAGGTAAAGGAAGTATGGGCTTATCGTATCGTCGATGCCGAGTACGATAAGAACGGCCAGGTAGGCTTCTCCGGCTATGTGGCACAGAAAGATCTCTTCAGAGAAGCTGCTGTAATAGCCGCTGGAGGAACGCCGGTCTCTTCCGACCGCGTCCCGATCTTCGGCAACGTACAGAAGGAAGATGCGAACGGCAACAAAGAGTATTCCTATAAAGGGGATGGTGATACGGTAGTAACCGTATATAAGAAGGCAGACGGGTCTTATGTGGACGCAAGCGGTGCTGCTGTTACTATTCCGAATGGTAAGACTCCTACTCCGGTAACTGAGTATATCGCCGTTTATCCCACATCCGCTCAGCTGTCCCTGTTGGCGGAGGATTCAACTATCCTGGGTCAGACAGAAGGCGACGGAAAAATTAAGCTGACAGCTTCCCAGGACGGCACGACCTACACCGGGACCGTAACGGTCGGTGAATGGATGATCCTTGCCACTCCGGCTGATGACAGCGACACAGTTTACAACCCGATGCTCGTAAGTGCCTACTACGTCCTTAACGATAACGGAGAAGAGAAGGTCACGGCGGACCCGATCACGGCGAACGACGCGTGGGACGGCAAGCTTGAAGTCAAGAACGCCTATACCAAGTCCTCCAGACCGACTGTCCTCAAGGAGATCACGAACAACAGCAGGGAAAATGTCGCGGCGGATTCCGCAAAACATGGTGATGATCATGCGATCGGCGATTCCGTAGATTTTAAGATCACATCCAAGGTCCCGTCGTACAGTGATGAATTCCTTAAATTTGTCCAGAGTGTAAATAACGCCGAACAGGCAGGAAACTCCTATACAACGACAGAGACACCGATCAAGTATGAGATCGTTGATACGATGGAAAAGGGACTTACGTATCTCCCGCCGGTAGACAATACCAAAAAGATCACTGTCTATGTCGGTCCTATGAACCAGGACGGCACGCCTGCTGACGGAACAGAGAAGTATGAACTCGGAGCGCCCGGCGCTCAGGGATTTACAGCCAAGACGGCTGACAATAAGAACGTCCTTACTTATACGTATGTCTATGATACTCAGGATTCCAGCAAGATCATCGGCTATAAGCTGGCGTTTGATCAGGCCTATATCTTAAGCCATGACAATAAGACCGTCACCGTCACATATTCCGCAAAGATTAATGAAGATGCAGCGACGGTCAACTATGACCCGAATGAGAATACGGTAGACGTTACATATACGATCGGCCATGAACCGACAGAAACATCCGGCGGTACTTTTGAGTTTGAAGAGAAGACCCTCGAAGATAAAACATATCATTACACCTTCGAGATCGACGGAGACGTTCTGGGCGAGACAGAAGAAAAGGATGATGACAGTAACCCGGATACTCCGGATGAGACAGAGCACAGAACACACGAGCTGATCAAGCTGGATGAGAACGGCAATACGGACAAGAACCAGACAGAGGCGGATGACGGCACAGGGACAACCACAACAAAGCATGTCACGAACCCGCTTGCAGGCGCTATCTTTGAACTGACGAGGACAGATGCCAAGAAGGGAAATCCCGCGGAAGTGTACTATTCGATCTCCAATGAGGACGGTCTCTTCGGCCCGGCATCAGGCGGTAAGAAGTATAAGGATGCCTCCAATGTCGAACATGACATCAAGGGCTTCAAGGGACTTGACGCCGGCGTCTATACATTGAAAGAGGTCGAGGCACCCGACGGATACTCCCTGAACAAGGCTGAGTACGTTATCATCATCGAGGCTGAGTACTACAGCGAGGACGCACCGGCTAACAGCGCAAATCAGTATAAGAAAGGCATGCTCAAGGATTATAAGATCGCTGTCATGAACAAGGCGGACGTGGCTGGTGATCTTGACGCGATCAATGCCGGCACGAAGAAGATTGCTAATCTTGACAGCTCGAAGTACAGCCTGACACAGCATACGGCCACCTATACACTGACAAAGGACGTAAATAATACGCCGAACGATACCACTGATGATGCTGAAGAAGCACAGCTCGTAACATCGGTCGAAGATAAGGATCTGACAGGTGCTATTGCCCAGGCATCCACCCTCATCAAGAACACCAAGCTTACAGACCTTCCGTCCACCGGCGGTATGGGCTCCTACCTCTTTACGGTCATCGGCGTTGCCGTTATGGCAGTTGTCGCGGGCTCTTACTTCAAAAGCCGCGCAAAGAAAGCCTGATAAGGTGACACCGCAATAGAGTGAAACGGCCGGATCTGCCGCGCCGCAGCAGACCGGCAGTTCATTCCCAGGGATCAGGAAACAGACATTAAAACACAAGTAAATGGTTCAGTCAGGGCTGGCATTCGTGCCGGTCCTGCACTGATACTTATTTCAAATATGAATCTGACGCTTTATGTCATGCCGGGACAGGTAAAGTGCGAGAATTGCACTTGAAAGATCAACCATGTTAAGACAGGCAAAGCGCGAGATTTGCACTTGAAAGATCAATCATTTTCAGACATACAAAGTGCGAGACTTACATTTGAAAACAACCAAGGAGGCCTGATGAGTAAGAAGCTTATACGGAATATAGCATTTGCCGTGTTTTTTCTTATAGGAATGGGCATAACCTTTTACCCGATGATCAGCAGCCGCTGGAATGAGTATCGCGAGTCGCTCCTTGTGACGGAGTATATGGAACAGATTAATACCAAGGCCGGCAGCGAGTATTATAAGAAGATGATTGAGACCGCACAGGCCTATAATCAGACATTGGATGTGCCGTCTGTTCCGGACGCGTTCTCAATACGGGAGGGAATCCAGGACAAAGAGTATGAATCCCTGCTCAATGAATCCGGTTCCGGTCTGATCGGGACGGTGGATATCCCGGTCATTAAGGTCAACATTCCTATTTATCATTACACGAATACGGCATCCCTGGAGAAGGGTGCCGGACATCTGCTCGGGAGCGCTCTGCCGGTAGGCGGCGAGAGCACTCACTGCGTTGTTTCTGCACATCGCGGCCTCCCGAACCAGAAGCTGTTCACCGACCTGAATCTGGTCGAAGTCGGTGATGTGTTCTACTTCCATGTGCTTGACCAGACATTTGCCTACGAAGTGGACCAGATCCTGACGGTCGAACCTTCTCAGGTAGAATCGCTTTCCGTTGTATATGGGAAGGATTACGCTACGCTCGTTACCTGTACGCCCTATGCGGTGAATACGCACAGATTATTAGTCAGGGGTCATCGCATACCTTATTCGGACGAGGAGTATGAGAAAGTCGTGAAGACGGCAGTGCCGAGGTCGGATAAGAACTACATGATGATGCAGGCACTCTGTGTGCTGATCGGCATCGTTATCGCAGTGATTATCTTCTTAGTGACGGGCTGGATATCAAAAAGAAGAAAGATGAAGTGAAGTAATGAGGGAAAAGACGGAGGACAGACATGAGACTTACTGAAAACAAATTAATACATATAATTGTTTCCTTATGTGTAGGTCTTACATTAATTGCAGGATCGGCATTGTTCGCATATGCTGCAGACAACTCCATTATCGATGAATCGGTATCCGCGGTATCAGATGCGAGTACAGCCTCTGATTCCTCATCCGGCAAACCGCTTCTGCCCGTTGAGGATCTGTCACAGGAAACATCTATGCTGACCGTTAATCTCGTTTACGTGGATGAATCCCTGAAACAGAATGTGCCGGTAGAGGGAGCAGTTATTGATTTGTACAAAGTTGCGGATCTTGTGACAGAGAACGGGGCGGCATATTATAACCTGACGGAGACATTTGCCTCATCCGGTCTTGATTTTGAGGGAATGACCGCTTCCGAATCATTAAAGGCAGCGGAAACCCTGAATCAGATGATTGACACGAATTCCATTTCGATAACGGCATCCGGTACGACAAATGATCACGGGTATGTCGTATTTTCCGACCTGACTCCCGGCATGTATCTCGGAAGGCAGCGGGAATTTGTTCAGATTTCCGAAACGAAAAAGATTACGATGGAACCGGTCCTCTGGATGACACCGATGTATATACTGAATGAAACGCAGGATGCGTATGTGTGGGATTATGAGCCTGAAGTTCTTCCTAAGGAGGGCGAGATTGAGAGGATCCCGACCGTGACGCCAACCATTACGGTAACGCCGACCGTTACGGTGACGCCAACCGCTACGGTAACGCCGGCCGCTACAGTGACACCTAAGAGTATGATTACGAATGCGCCGCCGAAGACGACCACGACGACTACCGGTACTGCGAGGGTAAAGACCGGCGATAATTCTCCGATTGGAGTGCTGGTGGTCATAGCGATTATGGCTATAGTGGTGATTGTTTTGGTCTTGAAGAAAAGAAAGTAATATACGGCTGATAAGATAGCGATAATCAGAAAGAATCTCTTTTGGGGACGGTTTTTCATTGCTGAGATTTTCCGGCAAAAGAACCGTCCCCAAATGCACTCTGTGGTACAATAACCGTAATGATATGAACAAGGAGCGCAATTTCTATGGCCAAGTGCATCATGATTCAGGGCACCATGTCCGGTGCCGGCAAAAGTCTGCTTGTGACCGCCCTCTGCCGCATTTTCCATGAGGACGGTTATCGCGTTGCCCCGTTCAAGAGCCAGAACATGGCCCTCAACAGTTACATCACCCGTGACGGGCTTGAGATGGGACGCGCGCAGGTCGCACAGGCTGAGGCTGCCGGTAAAGAGCCGGATGTGCGCATGAATCCGATTCTCCTGAAACCCACCAGCGATGTGGGAAGTCAGGTCATTGTGAACGGACGTGTTCGGGGGACGTATCGCGCGAGGGAATATTTTCAAATGAAAACCACCCTGATCCCGGACATCCTCTCCGCCTATGAAAGCCTGGCTGCCGAAAATGACATTATCGTGATCGAGGGCGCAGGAAGTCCCGCGGAGATCAACCTGAAAACGGACGATATCGTGAATATGGGGCTGGCGAAGCTTGTGGATGCACCGGTCATACTGGTGGGCGACATTGATCCGGGCGGGGGTTTTGCTCAGCTGTACGGTACGATTGCACTGCTTGAGGCGGATGAGCGTGCCAGAATCGTCGGGACTGTGATCAATAAGTTTCGGGGCGATGTGGAGATCCTTCGCCCGGGGCTTGGAATGTTGGAAGACCTGACGCATGTCTCCTGCCTTGGAGTTGTCCCCTATACCGATGTGGACATTGATGATGAGGACAGCTTGTCGTCCCGTCTCGGTATGCACAGTCATGAGAAGGTGATAGACATTGCGGTTATTCGTCTTCCGAGGATTTCAAATTTTACGGATTTCTCTCCCCTTGAAGAGCATCCGGCGCTCGGCGTTCGCTATGTGTCAAAGCGCGGGGAACTCGGAAATCCGGATATGATTATTCTTCCCGGTACGAAGAGTACGATGGCAGACCTTCGGTGGCTGCGGGAGAGCGGGCTTGCCGCACTGATTTTGAGACTGGCCGACAGGGGTGTGCCTGTGCTTGGCGTCTGCGGCGGCTACCAGATGCTGGGACTTAGGATAGAGGACCCGGAGGGAGTCGAGAGCAACGAGAGCAGTGGCGGAGCAGGCGGTTATGACGCGTGTTCCGCGAACCGGAGTGATCCGGGTGGATCCATGGAGGGGCTGGGGCTTCTTCCGGTGGTGACGACATTTGCAGGAGAAAAATGCAGGACACGAGTGCGCGGCCGCGTGGCTGCGGGTCCCTGGGAGGGGACTGTGATAGACGGATATGAGATTCATATGGGCCGTACGGTTTTGGAGATGGATAATGGAGATGGGATTTCCATGGGGCGGACGAGGTCCGAGATGAATACGGATCAGTCTCGAGAGAAGACGGAAGAAGGGCATCCACTTGTGCTTTTCGAAAATGGTCAATATGATGGCTGGCAGTGTGGGAATGTTTTCGGGACATATCTGCATGGCCTTTTTGATACGGGTGAGCTTACGGAGGCGGTTGCCGGATATCTGCTCATGCGAAAGGGAATTGATCCGGGTGATTTTGAGGTTGAAAGCCGCGCGGAGTATCGGGAGAGACAGTACAGGGAGCTGGCGGATTGCGTGCGGAAGAGTCTTGATATGGAGGAGATTTACAGGGTGCTGAGGGGAGAGTAAGATTTGCATTTGCACTTTTCTGCTCCCGCGCGTTGTTTAAGCATATGCTGTGAATAACAATTGTGAGGGGGTTATCGGTTCCCGAAGAAATAACGGAGGAAGGGCTGACATGATTCATTTGTACTATGGTGAGGGAAAAGGAAAGACTACTGCGGCTATGGGGCTTGCCCTGCGGGCTATGGGTCATGGGAAACGCGTGGTGGTTGTCCAGTTTCTGAAGAGCGGGACGAGCGGCGAGCTGGCACCTTTGAAGCTGCTCGGAGCAGTTGTGTTTTCGGGAAAAGCCGGGACAAAGTTCGTTTCGCAGATGAGTGATGAGGAGCGCGCGGAGACGCGGCGGCTGAATGATGAGAATCTGAGGGAAGCGATTGAGATTCCATGTGACATGCTGGTGCTGGACGAGGCTTGTGCGGCCTGCGCTCTGGGGATGGTGGATGAGGAGATGATGCGGGAGTTCGTGGAACGAGTCCGGGAAAAAATGCGGCTCTTTGAGAGCGGATATTATTTATCCGGTGTGCCTGAGATTATTATTACGGGAAGGGATCCGGCAGAGTGGATGAGAGAGGCTGCTGATTATATCACGGAGATGAGGGCGGAGAGACATCCTTATGAGCGCGGGGTGCGTGCGAGAGAGGGAATTGAATTTTGATCTCGGTGTGATAAGACCCCTACTTCTTAGGTAGCGGGTAATGACAAGCGGGACTTGAATTTATGGGACAGACTTCGAGGTCTGTCCCTTTTGCGTGTATGGGTTCTCCGATTTATAAAGCGAAGCTGCAGAGTACCACATCCATAGGAGCTGCCGCACCGCATTGGGGTGGAGGTTCATCTGTACGGTTCCTTGAGCCGGGGCAGATAGAAACCAATGTCGGCGGATTTTATCTGCCGCAAAACTCATCAAGGTTTCATCTTCCTCCATACGGTATAAATGTCGCCTCATAAACGACCATCTCTCTTCTTATCCCCTATACAATAGACTTATCAGAAAACACAACAGATTCATCAGAAAACACAACAAAACCATCAGAAACCACAACACCAACCCACACACAGAATAAGAAGGGAGAAAACCATGAAATCCAATCTCACTGAACTTGTATTCATCATCGACAAAAGCGGATCCATGAGCGGTCTTGAATCCGACACCATCGGAGGCTTCAACTCCATGCTCAAAAAGCAGAAAAACGAAGCGGGGGAAGCTTACCTGTCTACCGTACTCTTCGACACAAGAGAAACGGTCCTGCATGACCGCATAGATATCACCAAAGTACCTGAGATGACCTCATCAGATTACGTGCCCGGCGGCTGTACAGCCCTTCTCGACGCACTCGGAGGCGCGATCCACCACATCGCCACCATTCACAGATATGCAAGAGAGGAAGACAGACCCGCAAAGACCCTGTTCGTAATTATCACGGACGGGTATGAGAACTCCAGCAGACGCTACCGGATCGACGAAGTCCGTGAAATGATCGAGAAGGAACAGACAAAATACGGATGGGAATTCCTGTTTCTTGGAGCGAACATCGATGCCGTGGCAGAGGCAGCAAGATATGGGATCGCATCTGAGAGAGCCGTCAATTACTGTCCCGATGCGGAGGGAACCCAGCTTAACTACGACAGTGTAAGCGAGGCTATGAGCTGTGTACGTAATGCGAGGCCTCTCGGGAGCGCCTGGAAGGCGGAGATAGAGAAGGATTATAATAAGAGATCCGGGAATAAGAAAGGATTCTTCAGGAACAAGTGATTACAATCCTAATCATCCGACTGGCGGGAAGTGCATGGAAATGTCAGGCTATGTTATAATAAGAAAAGAAATGCAGACAGGAGGTCTTCCCTATGCCACTTCAAATCGTAAGAAACAACATTGTAAATATGGATGTGGATGCCATCGTGAACACCGCCAACCCGGAGCCCCAGGTCGGCGGTGGAACCGATTTCGCAATCTATAAGGCGGCCGGCTACGACCGCCTTCTGAAAGCACGCAAAAAAATCGGGAGAATTGATCCCGGGAATGTCGCTTTGACCAAAGGCTATGGATTATCGGCCAGGTATATCATTCATACGGTAGGCCCCGTCTGGAGAGGCGGAGAGTTCGGGGAGCGGGAGATTCTTCGCAAATGTTACATGGCATCTCTAAAACTCGCAAAGCAGAAAAGGTGCCGCTCCATCGCCTTTCCTCTTATCTCCACCGGAGTATACCGATTTCCGAAGTCGGAGGCACTTGATATAGCGACAGAGAGTATTCGGGGTTTCCTGCAGGATTCGGAGATGAATGTATTCCTCGTTGTATTTGGCAGGGAAGAATATGAGCTGTCCGGGAAAATATATGAAGGCGTTACTTCTTATATAGATGAGCATTATGTGGAGGCACAGCGAAGAGAAGAATACAGATACGATCGACTGCGTGAGAATCGCCGTCCGTTCTCAGGTTATGGTCCTGCGCTGCCTGGGAACCGGCCGGAGAGCCCGACGGAGGACTCTCTCTTCTCACATAAGTTGCAACAATCCGGTGCTCCTCTGTCAGATGACCAGATATGTTCTGAAATGCTGTCGCCCGTATCAGAGTCATCGGAATATCTTTCAGGCATCGATGCATCCGTCGAAAAGAGAGGGCGCCTTAGACCACAGCCTGCCGGCCGCTACGAGCGGGCTAAGACCGGTTTCCGGCCACGAAGCCTTGACGAGGCAGTTGCGTCGCTCGGAGAGAACTTTCCGGAGATGCTGTTCCGCCTGATCGATGAACGCGGAATGACGGATGTGGAGGTCTATAAACGCGCAAATATTGACCGAAAGCTCTTTTCCAAGATCCGCAGCAAGAAAGGATATCAGCCGAGCAAGAAGACCGCAATTGCGCTGGCCATCGCTCTGCGGCTCAATCTGGATCAGACCAAGGACCTGCTTTCCCGCGCCGGTTATGCATTGTCGCCGGGTAATATGTTCGATGTGATCGTGGAATATTTTATCACGGTTGGAGAATATGATATTGATAGAATCAACATAGTCCTGTTTGATTACCATGAG
>ODAI010138684.1_pt1 | contig 10381 bp, 9 predicted proteins | sample 1539321 | NCBI WGS metagenome assembly ODAI01 (sample SAMN02144231, study PRJEB22623) | gut metagenome | biome: sheep rumen | host: Ovis aries | place: New Zealand | reverse complement strand
TGTTTAATCGTAAATAAGCAGTATAAGCTTTTTTAATAAAAAATATCAAAAAATATTAAGAAGATAATCTTTTCTGCACCTGTTTATGTTTTAAAGATATGGTAATCTTATTCTACATATGTTTAGGTTTTTAAGATAATGTAATCTTTTTCTGCACCTGATTAGGTTTAAAGAAAAGATATCTTTTTAAAACAGTTTTAAAATTAATAGCTAATTTCAGTTCCTTCAAAGGTTTTAACAGTGATTATTCCATCTGATGTAACTGTTCCTACCTTGTAGCTTTCAATGTTTTCATTCAATGCAGCTAAAACATCATCAGCTTCTTCTGGGCTGGCTATGACAACAAATCCGATTCCCATATTGAATACCTTGTACATCTCTTCAAGAGGGACTCCCTGTTCGTAAATCAATTTGAAAATGTCTTGAGGTTCCGGATATGCGTCGATATTGAATCCAATGCCTTTTTTTAATCTTGAAAGGTTGTTTACTCCACCACCAGTCATGTGTGCAAGCCCTTTTATGTTGAAGCCTTTTCCTAAAAGGTCTACAATAGCTTTAACATATAACTGTGTAGGTTTAAGTAATTCTTCTCCGATTGTGATATCGGAATTAGGCATCTTATCATCTGCCTTGTATCCTCCGTCTTCAAATATCGCACGTCTTGCAAGACTTAAGCCGTTACTGTGAATTCCACTGCTTCTAAGACCAATCAGCACATCTCCTTCTTCTATGTCTGCTCCTGTAATGATCTTGTCCTTGTCTACAAATCCGATTCCAGTTCCAGCTAGGTCAAAATCTTTTACAATACCTGGAAGGGATGCGGTTTCTCCTCCGATAATAGCTATTTTAGAATCTTCGGCTCCTTTTACAAGTCCGTCTGCAATTTCTTCAGCTATTTTTGGGTCAGGCTCTTCCACAGCAAGGTAGTCTACAAGAGCAATAGGTTCTGCGCCTACACATAAGATATCGTTTACAACCATTGCAATCATATCGATTCCTATGGTGTCGTATTTATCCATCATCTTAGCTATGAGGATTTTGCTTCCAACTCCGTCAGTACTCATGGCTATTGCCTTATCGCCAAGTTCAACGAGTGCGGCGAAATGTCCGCTGTCTGTTATGATATTTCTAAAGTCAAGTGTCGGTTTAAGTTTTTCAGCAATTTTAGATACTGTTAATGCTTCAAGATCTATGTCAACACCAGATTCTGAATAAGTAACCATCAGTTCACCTACCATTTAAATTCTGTTAATCCTATGATTTTTTAAAATCAATTCTATTTTTTAATCATTGTTAAAAAAATTATCATTAGTTAAAGATTTTTTAACTAAAGATTGAAATAATATTTCGTCAGTTTTATATTTGTTTTTCGCTATTATATATCATTATGTTTTATTTTCTTGTTAGCGACTGATAAAACAATATTATTGCAATCTTACCGCATCAAGAATCAAAGGAGTTTTAGTTTCTATTTTATAGCTTCTATGAATGCTTGAAGCAAGGTCTACTGTTTTATAAGGGTCTCCGTGACAGGTGATGATCTTATCAGGTCTTGGATGAAGTCTTTTTGCGAATTCCATCAGCTGTCTTCTGTTTGAGTGTCCACTGAATCCTTCAATGGTTTTGATTTCCATGTTTACCTTGTAGACTTTGGTTTTTCCATCTCTGTCTTCAAGAGGGAATTCCTTGTGGCCTCTTTGGATTCTTCTACCGAGAGATCCTTCGGATTGGTAACCTACGAAAACCATTGTGTTTCTAGGATCTTCGCAGAGCCATTTGAAGTATTCTACAGAATTTCCTCCAGTAAGCATACCTGAAGTTGAGAGGATTACACATGGTTCTCCTTCCACGATTTGTTCTCTTTCAGCATTATTTTGAACTTTATTGAATGATTCTGCAATAAATGGATTTCTGCCCTGGTGGAATATCTGGTCTCTTAAATCCTTGCTTAAGAACTCAGGTCTTGCGGTGTGCACTGCTGTAGCTTCCCAGATCATACCGTCCAAGTGTATTGGCACTTCGTCAAGCATTCCATGGCGCATGTATTCTTCAAGCACAATCATCAGTTCCTGTGCCCTTCCTACAGCAAATACTGGAACAATTACTTTTCCGCCACGCTTTATTGTCTTGTAAATGGTTTTCATCAATTCCTTCTCTGCATTGTTTCTGGATGGGGTGATGTCTTCATGACCACCATAGGTACTTTCCATGACACAGCTTTCCACTCTAGGGAATCTTGTTGTTGCAGGTTCGAGAAGCCTGCTTCTTTCGTATTTGAAGTCTCCTGTGTAGAGCATGTTGTGTGAGCCGTCTCCGATGTGCAAATGGCACATTGCAGATCCAAGAATATGTCCTGCATTGTGGAGGGTCAATTTTATGTCTGTGGAAATGTCGGTTACCTCTCCGTAATCGAGGGTGATTGTATGCTTGATCATTTCCTTTACATCAACGCTGTTGAAATCGAGCTTCTTGTTTTCCCTGTGTGCGATATCGATGTAATCCATCTGCAGAAGAACACTTAAGTCACGTGTTGCAGTTGTACAGTAAACAGGTCCTTCGTATCCATAATGGTAGAGATAAGGAATGAATCCACAGTGGTCCAAGTGAGCGTGAGATAATACAACAGCATCCAGGTCTTCTATTCTGAATTCAGGAGCATTCAAGACAGGGTATGATGATTTGTCATCTCTTCCTGCAACATTTACTCCGCAGTCAAGAAGCACTCTGCTGTTTGGAGTTTGAAGCAGCATGCATGAGCGTCCAACTTCTTTAAATCCGCCCATTGCAGTAAGTCTCACCCAGTCGTTTTCATGTTTTCGGCCGTGAATTCTTGCTCCCAGTTTGTGAAGGAATTTTTTTCTGTCCTTGCTGTTGTTCAAGGTTGTATTTCTTATTCTTCCAATAATTTCAGATGGTATTGGAGGGGTTCTCAATATTTTAGGAGCCCAACCGGTATTTCTAACAATTTCTCTTGATGTTACACCGAATTTACCGATTACAAGACCCGGCTTGACAGCTTCTATGACAACTTCATTTGTCACTTTATCGAATTGGATGTTTGTAATTTGCGCATCTTCCGGAACTATCTCTTCAATTTTTGCAATGGTTTCCTCCTTGTCAAGCAGAACTGACTTGTCTGATCTGATAATGATTCTTTTTCTCAAGTCTTTGGCAAGGGTTCTGATTAAATCACCATTGTCCGCGATAATATCTGGGTTTTTAGTATAAATAACTACTTCCGGACCTTCAAATTCGATATTAGCTAATTTTACTTCTTCTGGTAATTTTTTAATGATTCTTGTCTTAATCTCTTCAAGAAGAATTTCTTCTTCCAATTTAATCTCGTTGTTTTTAGTGTTTGAAGCCATATAATCACTTCGAAAATAAGTTATATAAAAGTAGTATATCGATATAAATGATATTCTTGTTTTAAATAAAAAATTTCTATATTAAATACTCGTTATAAGATATTCTTTTAATAAATTCTTAATTAAATACTCGTTTAAATGATCTTATCGTTGATAAAATTTAATTTAATTTATCTATGATAGTTTTTAAGAATATATAAGTAAATATGGGCTGATTTTTAAATAAGCCATATCTTATTTTAATAATTTAATTTGTTTTTGAAAATCAACTGAATTCCTTTTGCAAAATAAATATTATTGAAAAATTAAAAATATATAAAACCGCTTTCTCAAGCAATTTTATATGAAAAGAATGGCTATTGTGTCATAAAAAAGATGTTTACTTATTTATTGCATATACTATTTATATTGTAATATGAAAAATTAGTTGTAATAAAAAAATAAAAATAAATTAAAATTTGTTTTATTTTTTAGCCATTGATTTTCTCCACAATAGCATCAACTTCTTCTTTGTCTAACATTTTATAACCATCTTTAGTAACTTGTGCTACTAAAAATCCGTTTCCGGAATAGGTATCTCTTTCTTGTGCAGCTTTAATTGCTCTAACAGCTACTTCCAAACCTTCTTCCACATCTAAACCTTCGTGGTATCTGTCTTCAAGCACACCGTATGCTACGATGGAACCTGAACCGGTTGAGATGTAAGTGTCCTTGATCATGCCGCCGGCTGCATCTAATGAGTAAACTGATGCTCCGGTATCATCCACTCCTCCGATGAGTGTCTGGATGTATGCAGGGTTTGAGCGTAATATGTTAGCACTTACAGCAGCAGCAGCTTCGATGCTGATGTTTCTTCCATTTCTTAATCTGTATAATGATACTTCAGCGCTGATTACTTTCATAATTGCTTGAGCATCTCCAACAGATCCAGCAATGGTAGCTGCAATGTGATTATCAATTTTGAATATTTTTTCGGCTACTTTGTGTGCAACCAGGTTTCCCATGGTAGCTCTTCTTTCACTTGCAAAAACTACGCCGTCCTCACAGGTAATTCCAACAGTTGTGGTACCTTTAAGGATTTTTTCTTCATTACTCATATTAATACACCTCGTATCGTATTATAAATTAATTATTAGAATAATAATTATAAATAAACTTTAATAATTAATAATCGAGTTAAATTCATTAAATCGCTTCTTTTTCTTAAAATAATAGTCTAAAAAAATTAAAATTTTAAAAATCAAGCAATCCTAAATGAATAAATTAATAATTAAAATTAGTAATTAGCTGGAAATTTTTCATTATATTTAAAAATAATCTAATTATGATAATTTTTTACAATTTCCTAACTAATTTTATTATGTATTGTCTAATATATAATGGTTTCGATGTAACTAATTAATTAATTTAATAGTTCATATCAACCAAAATTATTTTATTCATTTAAAACATTTTTTACTCATTATTTTTTCATTTATTTTGGATATTTATAATTTATTATTGTTTGTTTCTAATTCGTCAATCTTTATGCTTGTTATTTAGCAATACAATTAATAAAAATAGTTTTTAGTTATTTTTATTTAGCTATTGATTTTAATAACTTTAATTTATTTTAATCTTTTCAATTTTATTATTAATCTTTTACTATATAAAACTTTTCACTTTTTTCTAAATTGTTGTTACTAAAAATTCTAGATATTTTCATCATTGATTTTAAAGCATAAATCTTGATTTATTTATAAGAATTGTAATTTTTTGCACTTATCACACTTTGGTTTTTTAGATGATAAATTTTTTATTTTATGAAAATAAACTATAATTAGATTCGATGGTGTTTTTTTATGGGAGAATATTGGTGATATTCTCATTGTTGAATTTTAGACGGTGATTTTTTTTGAAATGGAAGAAAATTGGAGATATCCTTGTTGTTGACAATAAGTTCAGTAAGACTTCAGTGGATTCTCTTAGAAGTTTGGCTTTAAAGCATAAAGTCAAGTCAATAGTAAAGATCAATCATATTGGCGGCGAAATGAGAGAGCCATCTCTTGAAATTATTTATGGAGATGAAACAGAGACTATCCACAAGGAAAACGGATGTTTGTTCAATTTGGATCTCTCCAAAGTCATGTGGGCTAAAGGCAATAACAATGAACGTCTGCGCATAGCCAAGCTTGTTGAAGATGGCGAAGTTGTGGTGGATATGTTTGCAGGCATTGGCTATTTTTCCATTCCAATAGGAGTTCACAGCAATGCAGAAAAGATTTATTCCATTGAAATCAATCCAAACTCCCACCATTTTCTATGCAGGAATGTTGAGCTTAATAAAATCAATAAAAAAGCAGGTTATGACAGATTGGTTCCAATTCTAGGGGATTGCAGGATTGAGGCACCCAAGTACTCTGCCGACAGGGTCTTGATGGGCTATGTTAAAACAACTCATCACTATTTGAATCCCGCTATTGAAGCGGTCAAAGAAGGTGGAATCGTCCATTATCATGAGACTGTTCCTGAAAAGCTGATTGAAACCCGCCCATTTGAGCGTTTTAAAAAGGCAGCAGATGTGTATGGCAGGGATATTGAAGTGTTAAACATCCAGAATATTAAGAAATATTCTCCAGGCGTGGACCATGTCGTTTTGGATGTTAAAGTTTATTAAAAATTAAATATTCTATTTTTGAAAAAAAAAGAAATTGTTTATTATTTATTCTATTTCTTTTTGGAGTTTTAGAGTTTTTTCCAGCAATTCCGGATTTTCCAGGTACTCTGAATTAATATATTTCTTATAAATGCATAATCTTTCTTTTAATTCAAATCCAGCATCATTGGTTAATTTTTCAAGAGTGTCTAGTTCAGGCCATGGGGAGCTTGGGTTCACATAGTCCTTACTTAATGGAGAAACTCCTCCCCAGTCATCAGTGCCGCAAAGCAGGAATACCTGGCTGGTTTCATAATTTAAATTAGGAGGGACCTGGATGGATACATCATCAAAGAGCAATTGTGCTGTAGAAACTGTTCTAATCATATCCAGAAGGCTAGGCTCTTCGTAATTTTCCATTTCAATTCCAGGACTTACTGTAAAGTTTTGAATGATTATCTCTTGAATATGGCCGTATTTGTCTTGAATTTCTTTTAGCTTTATCAGGGAATCAGCTATTTCCTCTTTTGTCTCTCCGATTCCAATCAATAATCCTGTTGTGTATGGAATATTTAGCTTTCCAGCATTTTCAATGGTTTGGATTCTAATTTTAGGATCTTTTCCAGGACTTTTCCTATGGGCAATAGTGGTCATGAGACGCTCTGATGAACTTTCAAGCATCATTCCCATAGAGGAATTCACTTTTTTAAGCTTTTTCATGGATTCATAACTGAAATTTCCAGCATTTGTGTGGGGCAGGAGAGAGGTTTCCTCAAGAGTAGCCTTGCAGATGTCGTAAATGTAATCGGTCATGTTTGAAAAGCCAAGTTCCTTTAATTTCAATTGAACTGCTTCCTCTTCATCCGCATCTTCTCCCATGGTGAATAATGCTTCCTTGCATCCATATTTTTCAGCTTCCTTCAAAGTAGCCATTACTTCATCCTTATCTTTCAATATGATGGCATTTGGATCATCAGGACTCTTTTTAAATGCACAATAGCCGCAATCGTTTTTGCAGATCTCAGTTAAAGGAATAAAAACATTTTTAGAATAGGTTACATGATTTGTTTCTCGCTTGGCATTAGCTGCCTTCATAAGGTTTATCAAATCTTCTCCCTGGGCATTTAATAAGCTTAAAATCTTTTCCTTGTCAAGATTTTTCAAATCAATTGCATTGTTTTGTGTCATGTTTTCAATCCTTTTTTTGATTTTTTATTATTCTGTTTGGTATATTGGATTATTCCTTGAATTTTATTATTGTTTTACTTAATTTGTTTTGGAATTAAACATCCAGATCGGTTACAGTAACTTCAACATAAAGAGGTCCAAAACCTGATCTGTCTTTCCAAATAGCAACAAAAGCACCAGCATGCTCCATCATGAATAGTTTATATTCCACATGGAGTCCCATTTGTTCAAGCTGTTTGGCCATCACTTCAAATCCTCCGCTGTCTGGAGCATTGTCGACATCTATATTTTCTCTGATATGATTGTCTACACTCTCCATGAATTCCTGTGCGGATTCGGATTTGACATCTATCACTTTTGCTCCAAGGATGGATTCGAGCTCTGCTAATTTAGGTTCCATTTCATCGATTTCAATAGGGCTTCTGGATATTCCTCTTACTGTAATCATTTTTTCTGTATGGTATGATGGTCTGGATCCTTTAAATGCATTAAAATGTCCTATTACTTGTCCTGTAATTTTTTGTAAAAAATGTGCCATATAATCACTCGTTTTTAGATTATTTTTTAAGATTTAAATTTTTATAAACATAAGTAATTTATTTTTTATTTATATTAATACTATCTAATTTTTCAAATTTTAGTTTTTTGAATTTTTTTTAATAGCTTTTTTTTAAATTTTTTTTATCTTTTTATATTTTTTAAAAGCTTTTTTATATTTTCTAAAGAATTTTTTCTAAGTTTCCTTTAAAATTTTTTCAAATATTTAGCAATGCTTTCAAGATTCAAAAATAGGGGAACACTTATTATTGAACCCTATGGTAAAGCCGGGCTTGTCTTTAGAGGGTCGTCTTAAATAGACAAATGTCAGTTCATAATCCGGCATCAGCCAGACAACGCTTGTATCTGATTCAAAGCAGTAACAGTCAAATTCCTTTTCCTCCCCCCATTCTGGGTTGTAAAAGTCTTTCACATACTGCCCTATTCGGAACTTTTCCTTTATTTTTTCATAAAAGTAATCGTTATTTAGAACTTTATAGTTTAAAATATTCTCAGATAACTCCAATTTTAAACTAAAACTCTCTAATAACTCCTTGATTGTTATTTTATTACTTTTCATTTTATCCCTCATTTGAAAAGCAGCTATAATTTTATATAGTTATATTGTTGTTTATTTTATTTAAATTGTCTAATATGATAAATAAAGGATTTTTCTAAATTAAATTTAGTTTTTTGCATGTGTTTTAAAGTACTAAATTAGCTTTTTAATAATTAAAATAAGTATTTTGCTTAAAATTAGCTGGGATCGTGATTAAATGGTTTGACTTAAAATTAGCTGGTGCTGTGTTAATTATGTTTTTTTGCTTAAAATTAGTGGATGTCGTGATTAAATGATTTTTTACTTAAAATTAGTTTAAATAAGCATTAGCAATAATCTGATAAAAAAATAGTTGAAAAACAAATATGCTTAGATATTTGTTTTTATTATAATCCTATGGATTATTTAGTTTTAAATATATTAGAAAGAGTTTTAAACTCTTTAGTTTCCTAAAGCATTGAGCTTTTCTTTTTATAAATAAATTTTGATTTATTTAAGATTAAGTTCTTCTTTTAATGCACCAAGTGTAGAAACTTTCTCGGCAAATGCATTATGCCTGTGAATACTTTCCTGGTTTTCTTGACGGGTTGTGATTTTAGTATCATCAGGTAAATAAGAAAATTCCTTGATGATTTTCTCGTTCATTGCTCTAACACAATCTTCAACAAAAACAGGGTTTTCATGAGCATTCATAACAACCGCATTTTCATCAGGGCGTTTTAAAAGTTCGCAGACCGGAGAGCTCATTGAGGATTCTATGATTTCAATGATTTTTTCACCGTCAACTGTCTGGTTTTCTGGAACTTCGATTAAAACGGTTCCTATTCCTCTTTGGTTGTGAGATGCGAAAGTAACGTTTTCCAGTACTTTCTCGCAAGTTTCTTCATCTAAGAATTCAAGCAGGCTGTTCTTGTTAACTTCTCTTACGGATTCCTGTGCACATGGACATACAGTCATTCCAATGACTTCAGCTCCAATGCTTTTTCGAATGGAGATGTTTCCATCATCGTCACATTTTCCTACAGCATTTGCTATAAGTATTCCCATTTCCTGGGAAGGTTTTCTTGTGACAGGGGATTCTCTCATGAACATGTATTCGCTTCTCATGTTTACTTCAACACGTTTTGCGTATTCATGTTTTTCAAGCATCTTTCTAACGATGTCTGCACAGATTTCTTCTACTCCGATTGAGGAGTTAGTAGCTACTTCGTCTACTACTTCGCTAATAGCTTCTGGAGTTCTAGACATGTGTGTGCCTTTCTGATCGCTTGGTAAATCTACAAAAGCATCAAAAGTAGGCACTAATATTATTGGTCTTTTTTCTTTTCTCTTAAGACTTATAAGTTTTTTCACTCCGGTTACTCCAACTCTACTTAAATAGATAGGTATGTCTGGTGTACCGTCTTGTGTGTCAGGGAGACAAACTACCATTTATTAAACCTTCTTTTTTCTTTAATAACAATATGCATTGAATAATTCATGCATAATCAAAATATACAAAATATGAAATCTCTTAAAAAAAGATTTTATAAAAAATCATATTTACGTCAATATTTATGTTTTGTTGTTTTATTTATACTTTTTCTTTATTTTATCTATTTTTTTCCATTTTTAATGTCCTTTTGTTTATTTTTTTAAACATCTCTGCTTTATTTTCGAGAATGGTTTTAAAAAAATCAGTTTTAGTCCAAAAAATTATTGGATTTTTAGTAGATTCGGCTTTAATAATCTATGAACCTCTTAAAAATAGCATTCAGTTATTTAATAGATTATTTTATTCGAAAATAGGTATAAAATTAATTGATTTCATTTTATACTAATTTTGGGGGTTAAAATTAAGTATAAAACTCAATCAAGTATTTTAAAAATAAATTAGATATTTAAATCCATTTAGAGTATGTTTGCAGATCCCATATCTTCTTTAACTACGTTAAGTACAGTTTGTGTGTAGGTTCTCTCAACACAGTCTGTTTTAAGCAGTTCTTTCAAGAAGAGATCCAATTCATCGGTATCTTTGAATTTGGCAATTAAAAATGCATCGTACTCTCCGGTGACATCATAAATGCCTACAACATTTTTATTATGGGAGATTTC
>ODAI013571398.1_pt1 | contig 10382 bp, 7 predicted proteins | sample 1539321 | NCBI WGS metagenome assembly ODAI01 (sample SAMN02144231, study PRJEB22623) | gut metagenome | biome: sheep rumen | host: Ovis aries | place: New Zealand | reverse complement strand
TCGCGATACCGCAGACCGTCTGGTCAGCCTTGCAGGTCACGGAAGCGAACGCGTGAACGAGTCCGAACACACCGCCCGCAAGACCCGCGCAGATAAATCCGAGCCATGGATTTCCGCTGAAGTAGCCGACAGCCGCGCCGGTAAAGGCGCCGATCGTCATCATGCCTTCGATACCGATATTGACGACGCCCGAAACTTCCGAGATGACACTGCCCTGTGCCGCGAAGACCATGGGCGTAGAGTACATCAAAGTGATCCCGAGAAGAAGCAGTAATGTATCAGTTGACATTTGAGCCTCCTTTCTTTCCTCTGCCGGCCTTTGCAGCCTCTTTTTCCGCCCTCGCCTTTTCCTTCGCCTTCTGTCTTGCTCTGCGCCTGCTCTCCCTGGCCGCGTCCCGCTGGTCCACGAAACGGGGGATCAGATAGGACAGCGCGCAGAAGAATACGATGACGCCGATAACGATGTTGATGATCTCGGTCGGAGCGCCGACCTTGGACTGCAGTCCCGCGCCGCCGTACAGGAGGCCGCCGAACAGGAGCCCTGCGAAGATGCATCCGATCGGTGAGCTGAATGCGATGAAAGCAACAGACAGACCGTTAAAACCTACGTTTTCAAAGGACGAGAGAGTCGATACCGTATGAGGAGACTGGCCCGTCACATAGAACGCGGCGCCGAGTCCGCAGAGCGCGCCGGAGATCATCATGGCGTGCACAATGCTCTTTCCGACGTTGATGCCGGTAAAGCGGGCGGCATGAATATTTTGCCCGACCGCGCGCAGCTCGAAGCCCTTCTTCGTCCGGTTCAGGAGGTGGCTGATCACGATCGCCGCGATGACTGCCACTACGAAACCGATGTTGACGTCCGTTCTGCCCAGCGTTTCCTGAAGGAAGGGGTGCTGCGCAAGGAACGCCTGTCCGGCTTCTGATTTCTTCCATAAGGGGAGCACCATTGTGTAGGTGCAGTCATTGACCGGATACATGCCGATCGTGCCCGGTTTGTGGAAGAAGTCCAGACCGCATACCCAGTTGGAAAAATAGAGAGCGATCCAGTTCAGCATAATGCTCGTGATGACTTCGTGGATCCCGAATACCGCCTTGAGGAACCCGACAAATCCGGCGTACAGCGCGGAAACGAGCATCGCGGAGATGATGACCATGAGCACAGCGACGGGCTTGGGGAAGTCAAGCATGCTTCCGACCATGGTGGCGACGACGCAGCCCATGATATACTGCCCCTCAGCGCCGATATTGAACAGGCCCGTTTTGATCGCGAACGCGACTCCGAGGCCCGTGAAGATGATCGGCGTGGAGCGGATGATCACGCTGGAGATATCCTTGGGTCTCCCGATCATGCTCTGGACCAGCGTTTCGATTGATTCCTTAGGCGGGAAGCCTGCCAGCAGCAGAATGACGCTGGCCACGGCAAATCCCAGAACAATTGCTATGATCGTCAGGACAAAGGGGTGACCGAAAAATCTTCTTCTTAGTGACATAACTCCTCCTTTCTCCTTACTGTGCGTCAGACAGCTTCTGCAGGATCTCGTCCATCCGCTTCTGCATGTCCTCAATGGTCTTGTGCAGCTCATCGATCTCGGCCTGCATCTGTGCCTTTTCCTCGTCTGCCTCAGCAGGCGCTGCCACAGCTGCGCGTACCGGAACCGCCTCTTCATCGTATTCCGCAGGTGCTTCTTCCGGGCCGAAAGCCGCCGCTATCGCCGCAGACGCATCCGCTGCGGCCCTTGCCGCTTCCGCTTCCGCGACCGCTGCCCCTGCTGCCGATACGACCGCATCCGCTCCGTCACCCGCAGATACCGCTGCCGCAGCTGCAGCTTCGAACGCCGCTGTAGCCGCCGTAGACGCTGTTGCCGCTGCCCCTGCTGCCACAGCAGCCTCTGCCCGCGCATGCGCTGCCGCCGCCCTGATCTCCGATTCGTCCACAGTGCCGCCCGCCATCACGCGTCCGAGCGTGCGGTTGTCCACCGTGCCGTGCTGGAAGATCTGCTGGATATGGCCGTCGTACATGACCGCGATGCGGTCGGATACGTTCATGACCTCGTCCAGCTCGAACGAGATCAGAAGGACTGCTACGCCCTTGTCGCGCTCGCGGATCAGCATCTTGTGCACATTCTCGATCGCGCCGACATCCAGGCCTCGCGTGGGCTGGATCGCGATGAGGAGCTTGGGCTCCTGCGCGATCTCACGGCCGATGATGATCTTCTGCTGGTTTCCGCCGGAAAGGCCTCCCGCCAGTTTGGGACCACAGTCCTCGGGACGGACATCGTACTCCCTGATCAGCTCTTCCGTGAAAGCACGCATCTTCCTTCTGTCGATCGTGCCGCCGGGCGAGTACTCGGGCGTTCTGTATTTTTCCAAAATCGCGTTCTCGTATACGGTGAATCCCAATACCAGGCCGTCCTTGTGCCTGTCCGCGGGAATCGTTGCCATGCCCTGGTCGATCCCGAATTTGGGAGTCCTGTTCTGGATCTCGCATCCGTCAAGAATGATCTTGCCCTTGCAGCGCTTGAGGTTGTTGACTGCCTCCATGAGCTCCGCCTGGCCGTTCCCGTCGATACCCGCGATACCGACGATCTCGCCTGCGCGGACCTGGAGATTGAAATCCTTGACCGCGTCGATGCGCTGCTCGTTCTTCACGTACAGGTGCTGGATGTCCAGGATCACCTTGCCGGGATTGGGCGGGTCTTTGCTGACGACCAGCTTGACCGCGTGGCCGACCATCATCTCCGCGAGTTCGTCCTCGGTGACGCCCTTGACCGGAACAGTGTCGACGTACTGTCCGCGGCGGATGATCGTGCACACATCGGAGGAAGCCTGGATCTCCTTCAGCTTGTGGGTGATGATGATGATCGTCTTGCCGTCATTGATGAGGTTCTTCATGATCATGAGGAGCTCATCGATCTCCTGCTCCGTCAGGACCGCTGTGGGCTCGTCGAGGATCAGGATCTCCGCGCCGCGGTACAGCGCCTTGAGGATCTCGACGCGCTGCTGCATTCCGACCGTGATGTCGCGGATGAGCGCGTCCGGATTGACCTCGAGGCCGTATTTCTCGACGATATCGAGCACGTTCTGCCTGGCCTGTCTCATGTTCAGGCTGATCCCGCTTTTAGTGGGCTCCATGCCCAGAACGATATTCTGTGTCACGGTGAAATTCTCCACCAGCATAAAGTGCTGGTGCACCATACCGATCCCCTGTTCGATCGCGGCTGTCGGATTCTTGATATCCGCTTTCTTGCCGTTTATATAGATCTCTCCCGCATCCGCCTGGTACAGGCCGTACAGGACGTTCATCAGCGTACTCTTGCCGGCGCCGTTCTCTCCGAGGATAGAGTGGATCGTCCCCTTCTCCACGTCAAGATCGACGTCGGTCAGCGCATAGAAGGAACCAAACCGCTTGGTGATCCCATGCATCTGTACAGCATATTTGCTGCTGACTTCTGCCGCCATTCATGACCTCCTTATCTATAGTTGAACCGAATCCGTTTATCTGTTGTCTGATCAGTCTTCCGACATACATTGGCCCTTATTGGAGCGTTGACGTATATTTCTCGAGTTCACGCTCATTAGCGGGCGGGTCGATCTCGCCTTTCTTGATCTTCTCGCCGATCTCGATCGCGGCGTTGTAGATCTCATCGGAATAGTTCTCGTGGTGCTCCGGAATTCCCACCGCATCCTCTGTAAGGCCGAAGGTCAGGTTCTTGCCGCCGATCTTTCTGCCCAGAATAAAGCGCTTGGAAACGATATTCACCGCGACGTCAACATTCTTGAGGGAAGAGGTCAGGACGTTCTCCGGCGCCAGATATGCCTGGTCCCGGTCAACGCCGATCGCGAATTTGCCGGCTTCCTTGGCTGCCTCGATGACGCCCGTTCCCGTGCCGCCTGCCGCGTGGTAGACGATGTCGCAGCCGTCCGTGAACATCTTGTTGGCGATACTCTTGCCCTTGGCCGCGTCGGAGAAGCTCTCCGCATACTGTGAAGTAACAGTCACGTTCTTGCCGAGCACTTTGTTCGCATAGGCGACACCGCCCATGTAGCCGGTCTCGAACTGCTTGATGACTTCACTCGCGATACCGCCGACAAAGCCGACTTTATCCGTCTTGGTCACAGCTGCCGCGATATAACCGACCATGAAGGAGGACTCCTCGGCGCGGAACACGACACCCGTCACGTTGGACAGCGAGCCGTCAAACGCATTGTCCACGCAGGCGAAATTGATGTCGGGATTGGAGGTCGCGCCTTCGATAACGGCGTCCGCGCACGCGTAGCCGATGCCCCAGCACAGTGTGTTCCCGTTGTCGATCAGCGTCTCAAAGTTCGTGGCGAAATCGCCGCTCTGCTTGGATTCGATGTAAGCGACTTCGGCGCCCGTATCCTGGTTGAGCTGCTGCAGCCCCTCCCATGCGCTCTGGTTGAAGGACTGGTCATTGATGCCGCCCGTATCGGTGATCATTGCGATCTTGTGTCCCTTGCCGTCGATCCCCGTGTAGTCTCCGGCTTTTCTCGTCAGCTCATCAACGGAAGCCATCTCGAGATACTGCTTGAATTCCTCAAGTTCTTCCTCGGTGGCCGGAGGCGAGATAATGTCTTCCTTGATCTTCTCGCCGCATTCGAGCGCCGCCTCATAGACTTCGTCAGGATAATTCCTGTGGTCCGCAGGGATCCCGACCGCATCGTCCGCAAGGCCAAAAGACAGCGTCATTCCGCCGATCTCCCTGCCCGCGATATGGAGCTTGGATACCAGGTTCACCGCCACATTGACGTTCTTGAGGGAAGAAGTCAGGACATTGTCCGGCGCCAGATATGCCTGGTCGCGGTCGACGCCGATCGCGAACTTGCCGGCTTCCTTGGCCGCCTCGATGACGCCTGTTCCCGTGCCGCCTGCCGCGTGGTAGACGATGTCACAGCCGTCCGTGAACATCTTGTTGGCGATACTCTTGCCCTTCGCCGCGTCGGAGAAGCTCTCCGCGTACTGCGAAGTGACCGTTACGTTCTTATCAAGCACGCGGTTCGCATATGCTACGCCGCCCATATATCCGTATTCAAACTGCCTGATGACTTCGCTGGAAATGCCGCCCACAAAGCCGACCTTGCCCGTCTTGGTCACAGCCGCCGCAATATAACCGACCATGAACGAGGACTCCTCGGCGCGGAACACGACGCCCGTCACGTTCGGCTGGGAGCCGTCAAAAGCATTGTCCACACAGGCGAAACTGACGTCCGGATGGCCATCCGCGCTCTCAACGACCGCGTCCGCGCAGGCATAACCGATGCCCCAGCACAAGCTGTTGCCGTTGTCCACCAGCGTCTCGAAATTCGTGGTGAAATCGCCGCTCTGCTTGGACTCGATATAGGCGACTTCGGCGCCTGTATCTTCCTTGAGCTGCTGCAGTCCTTCCCACGCGCTCTGGTTAAAGGACTGGTCATTGATCCCTCCGGTATCGGTGATCATCGCGATCTTCCAGCCGGTGCCGTCCACAGTCCCGACGTTGAGGTCAATGGACTGTCCGTCGCTGCTTGCTCCGCCTGCACTTGCGCCGCCGCCTGTCAACTCGCCCGGCCGTACGAACCGGCAGCCCGGGAGCAGCAGAACAAGACACAGGCACAAAGCAGTCAATGCTCTTCCTGCGAACTTTTTCATAGTTTCCTCCTTCTTCTTAGCAGTGTCACGCCTCAAAAGTTCGTTAAACATCACTAAAAATAGAATAATCTTATTCCGTGTCATTGTCCATAGTGCAATATAAAAAACAATCTCCGGAAACTCACGCCAGTCTTCTGACCTCCGGTACATTCTCCCTCAGGAACTCCATGATCTCCTTCTCATACCGCCTGTTCACAGTGATGATCCCCTTTTCGCCGGCAGCGATGATACCGATCACCTCCTTGAATTTCCTGACGAAAGCGACATCTTTCCAGTTGATCCTGATGCTCTCCGCTCCGTCCTTCTCGACCGCGGCTCCGCCCAGGTCCAGGACCAGTGCTGTTTTCCTCTGGTCCGATTTGATCTCATTCAGGAACCTGTTCAGACTGATCAATCGATACACGCAGAAAATAATAAGCGCGACATTCAGTAACAGCGCAATGATCCCGATCGTGTCGGTGCCATATGTGGCCACTATGATTCCGAGAAAAACGGTCAACGCGACACAGATGGCGATATAGCGCTTCAACTGCGTAAAAATGTCAGGCAGCGGAGCCGTCGGCCTGTTCAAAAGGCTCTTTTGCTGCGCGGCAATACTGACCACTTCTTTATAGAAGCTTTCACTTCCCTGTCCCTGCATCTCAATTCTCATAAATTCTTACCTCTTACTGCCGGTTTCCTGTTATTACCGTTATTCTCTTACCACCGGTCTCCTCTTACTTCCGTTCTCCCATCGGCTCCTAATGTAATTTCATGCTGTTTATAACCTTACTTCTACTTCCCGCTCTTCAGCTCCCGCAGGAGCTCCTTGGTTTCCCCAGCAGTCCCCAGTTCCCGCAGGAACTCCTCTTCTTCCTCTGTCAAAATCCTGCCCGCAAGCAGGTCCGGCCTCCGCTCCAGCGTGCGGCGCAGCGACTCCTTCAGCCGCCACTTGCGGATCTTCTCATGATTGCCGGACAGCAGCACCTCCGGTACAGCCTCTCCCTCGAACACGGCTGGCTGCGTATACTGCGGATACTCGAGAAGCCCGTTCTCGAACGATTCCTCCTCCGTGCTCTTATCCCGAAGCGCCCCGGGCAGGAGCCGGATCACCGCGTCGGCCACTGCCATCGCCGCGATCTCCCCTCCGGTCAGAATATAGTCGCCTATAGACAGCTCCTCGTCCGCATGCCTGTAGATCCGCTCATCCATTCCTTCATAGTGGCCGCAGATCAGGATCAGGTGATCGAGTTCTTTGTAGCGGCGGGCTGTCTTCTGGCAAAATACTGTCCCCGCCGGACTCAGTGCGACAGTAAAGGATGCAGGCGCTCCTCCCTCCTCCCCCTTCACATACCGGAGGGCGTCCAATACCGGCTGGCACCTCATGACCATGCCCGCCCCGCCGCCGAACGGCGAATCGTCAATGTGCCTGAAACTACCCGGCGCGAACTCTTTGATATCCACGATCTCCAGCTCAAGGGACTCCCTGCGTATCGCCCGCTGCACTACGGGGGACTGCAGAAAACCGTCGAACAGCTGCGGGAACATTGTCAGTATTGTGATCTTCACACTTCCTCCTCATATTCAGTAAAGCTTTACGGGTCCTGCTTAGCGGATTATATGATAAAATATCCTATCGGATAATTCTCCGATCATTCATTCAGATTCATTAATACCGGTCCCACTAAGAAAGGAGCACATTTTGCACGGATTTACGATAAAAAAAGAAAACGGACACAGCGTCGCCTGCCTGGAAGAGATCCCGTTCGGCGCCGAGAGGATCGCGATCGCGGTCCACGGATTCACGAGCAGCAAGGAGAGCCCGACCGTACAGCTCCTGCTCCGGAGACTGCCCGCCGCCGGGATCGGCGTGGTCGGGATCGACCTGCCCTGCCACGGCGTGGAGGAATCTTATGAGGAGGAACTCAGGATCGAAGCCTGCCTGAACAGTCTGGCTGCCGCCGAGAGATACGTGGCGGAGCGGTATCCGGATGCGGAGATATGCTATTTTGCCTCGAGTTTCGGGGCGTATATCACTGCACTCTACATCAGCACGCGTCCCCACAAGGGAAGGAAAGCCTTTTTCAGGAGCGCGGCGGTGAACATGCCGTCGCTCTTCATTAAAGATGACCCGACCGAGGAGGAGAAGCAGCTCTACGCGGAACTCGAGGAGAAGGGATACTTCATGCAGGGATTCGGCCTGGGGCGGCCTGTCAAGGTCACCCGCGGCTTTATCGATGATCTCGCGGCGACCGACCTGCCTTCTCTGTTCACACCGGACAGATTCGGCCCGCACCGGATCGAGATGGCCCACGGCGCGGATGACGATGTCATCGATCCCGCCGCTGCAGCCGCGTTCGCGGAGCGGTTCGGCATCAAAGAGACTGTCTTCCCCGGAGAAGGGCATTCCCTCTCAAATGACCTTGAAACGCCGGATCGCGTGGCGGACCTTGCGATCAGGCTGTTCCTTTCCTGAGCCGCCTGAGCCCCGGACCTGCGATGATCACGTACTACCGGTCAGGACCGCTTCCGGTCCTGACCACAGTCCCCGTCCGCGCCGGCACTTCCGCGCCGCTCAGTCCTCGAGCATCCTCCCAAGGTCAGCAGCTGCCTGTTCGTGGTCGCGCACCAGGATCGTGTTGATCCCGAGCGCCTTCGCCGCCGCGATATTGTCTTCCAGATCGTCGAGGAACACACAGCGCGCAGGATCCAGGTCGTACTTGTCGATCAGGATCCTGTAGAACGCGGGATCCGGCTTGATCACATGGTAGTCGCAGGACAGGATCCCTCCGTCCAGATACGGAAGGAAATCCATCGCGTCCGCGTTGTCGCGGGCTACCTTCATGGAGTAGTTGGACAGATACAGCGCCTTGCGCCCGCTCGCCTGAACTTCCCGGATCCACGGGATCGCCGCGTCCATCCTGCGCACGACGCCGTGCACGCACTTCATCGCTTCCCTGATCTCGCTCTCAAATTCCGGCGCGTATGCCGCAAAGAGATCGATCACCTCTTCGTCCGCGAGTACTCCCAGATCGAATTCCTTCCAATAGGGGCTTCTGACCGTGCTATCATAGAGCCGCATGCACATTTCCTGCGAGTGTCCGAACTGTTCAAAAAAGTGTTCCCTTCCAAAGTCGACCAGCACGCCGCCGATATCAAAAATGACTGTATTGATCCTCATTCTTCCTCGTTTCCCTTCATATGCCGCCCTTTCATCCCATGCGGCGCTGTCTGCGAATATGATATAATAAATTATAATTACATTTTAATGATTCACAAGGAATTTGCTATGAAAAAAGACTCCCTGACCCTTAGCGCGTCTCCCCGGCGCTTTAAAGAGGCCCTGGCGCAGATCCCCCTTCCCGGGCAGCGCATCATGCGTTCCATCCTCTCAGTCTGGCTCTGCATGGTCGTCTATTACGCTCGCGGCCAGTATGGCGAGCCCTTCTATTCGATCATGGCAGCGCTGCAGTGCATTCAGCCTTACTCCTCGAACATGCTGGAGGAAGGAAGAAAAAGGATCACAGGAACGATGATCGGCGCGGTCTGGGGCTCCGTCGTTCTCTTCGCGGAGCTTCTGCCCTCGGTCAATACTGTCCGGTCGACCATAGTCTTCTATGCGCTGCTCGGTCTTTTCGCCGGAGTGGTGATCTACTCGACCGTGCTATTTGGTATCCAGCAGTACGCACTGTTCTCCACCGTGGTGTTTCTGGGCATCGCTATGTTCCATGCGGAAGACGCGAATCCCTATATCCACGTCTTCAACCGGACCATGGATACGATCATCGGCGTCGGTATAGCGATCGCGGTCAATTCCCTCCATTTCCCGCGGACGCGGGACACGTCGACCCTGTTCGTATCCGGTATTGACCATACCCTGTACCGGGAAGAACGCCGGCTGGCGCCCTATACCGCGGTCGAGCTCAACCGCTTCCTGGACGACGGCATGCTCTTTACAGTATCCACGAGGCAGACGCCGGCGACCGTTCGCGAGATCCTCGCGGATGTAAACCTGAGGCTCCCGATCGTCGCGATGGACGGCGCCGTTCTCTACGATGTCAGGACCATGAAATATGTCAAGACCATCAAGATGGAGCCGGATCTGGTCGCACTGGTCTCCGATTTCCTGCACGAACAGGGCATGCCCTTTTTCGTCAACACCGTGCAGGACGACCTGCTGGTGATCTATTTCAGGGACTACAGAGACCTGCTCCTGGAAGAGGTAATGGACGTGCATCACAAAGAGACACTGCCTGCGGATGAACAGGATTTTGACCTTTCAAAGTCCGCTTATCTCGCCATGGCCAGGCTCTATCACAGAAAGCGCTCTTCCCCTTACCGCAACTACGTCCGCACCAATGCCCGCATCACGAAAGATGTCCTCTATCTGCAGGTCGTCGACCGGGGAGAAAATATAGACAGGCTCCGCGAAGTATTAATACAGCAGCCCTGGGCAGGCCGCTGCCGCACGAATTTTGAGACCTATGACTGTGAGGAAGGTGAAAAGATCATGCGGATCTACGCGGCTGAAGCCAACCGTCCGGCTATGGTGGAAGTGCTGAGGAAGCGCGTCGGCGTCGATAGGATCCTCACTTTCACCGCCGACGATGAAGACGGGGATGTGATCATAAAGGACGCTTCCCGCGGCCGTATGGTCAGGGAGCTCAGGAGGCGGTTCGAACCGGTCAGTATCAAAGGCTGGCGGAATATCATACACCTGAAAGCGCAAAACGGGGCGGGCGGACAGAGG
>ODAI012254651.1_pt1 | contig 10383 bp, 13 predicted proteins | sample 1539321 | NCBI WGS metagenome assembly ODAI01 (sample SAMN02144231, study PRJEB22623) | gut metagenome | biome: sheep rumen | host: Ovis aries | place: New Zealand | reverse complement strand
GACTGGACTCGGGTCAGAATACGGGATGAGAGCGGCAGGGTAACTGAGATAAAAGTTCCGCCGATGACGATCCTGATCAATACAGATCTGTGTCCCACGGCAGAGATCGAAAACAGCACACTGATTCACGAGTGCTGCCATGTCTTTCTGGATCTGTTCTTTTTCAAGCTTCAGATGCTGAGCGGGAAGCCGTTCACCTCTTATACAAGCAGGAAGCGGAAAAAGAAGCAGTTCAACACCAACAACGGCCCCATCGACTGGATGGAGCTGCAGGCGGAGAAGCTTCCTGCATATATTCTGCTGGAGGAGAATAATACCCGTAAGGAGATCGAGCGGCTTCTGTCCATGAAAGACGGTATCCGTTCTCCGGAAAACATCTTCTGGATCATCTGTCAGCTGGCGGCAACCTTCAAGGTCTCCCGTTCCATGACAAAGTACCGGATGATTGGGCTTGGATGCCCGGAGGCAGAGGGTGTTTACGCCTATATCGATAACATCCGTATCCCAGATTATGGCTGCAGCGGACTGTGGGAAAAGGGCATCACCTATGCCATCAGCCTGTCTGATGCCGGTGCACTCCTGAGAGAGTCTCGGGAGTTTTCATGTGCGCTTCAGGGCGGACGCTACGTCTACATCGAAGGGCACTTCTGCCTGAACGAGGAGACATACGTCCAACGGGGATATCGGCAGATACAGCGCCTCACTGCATACGCCCGTCGGCATATTGAGGAATGCTGCATCGCCTTTACTGTCCAGGGGCGCTATGCCAATACTGCATATGAAGATGCACAGGCGGCAAGGAAAAAAGAGGTAAAGGATAAATACCAGAGTCGTCATGGATTTGGCGCGGAGCCGGAGAGCAAGGAGCGTCTGAAGGAGAATAAGACCTTCGCAGAGGACTCTCAAATCTGGATGAAGCTGAGAATGAGGATGCCGGAGGGCATCGGAGCTGCGATCCAACTGATCCATGACGAGAAGGGAATCACTCAGATGGAGCTCGCCATGCGCATGGGCGTCAGCCGGACAGCCTGGCGGAAATGGTGCGCGGAGAAAATGTCACTGCGGCATATCGTCGCGATCTGCATCGCACTGGATGTCCGGGCGGATATCGGTATGGAGCTTGTGAGGCTTGCCGGGCACTCGTTCTTGAACAATAAGGAACACAATATCCTTCTGGCCATGATGTATGAAACAAAGGATCTGACTGTGGCAAGAGCAAACGAGATTTTGCGTCAGGAAAAGCTGGCACCACTGACAGAGGGCAGGGATGAAGAAATCGCCTGCAGAGGGGAAGAAGATCTAATAACAGAATACAGGGCATGTTACTACAGTGGCCGGATGCTTGCGGAATCGCAGGTGTCCGGTCTTTTTTTCGCCTTTTAGGCGCTTCAAATCCAGGGCCAGACTCGAAGCTGCCTGCGCCAGCGCATCGATGCAGCCGGATCGCTGGGAGTCTTCAAAAAAATTTTTTCACAGAATTGGCACCCATGGGGGTGCCACGTTTTTGGGCTGTTTTCGGGTCAAAAACACAATATATAGATTAGAAGATGCTATAAAGCACTAAATATTGTAAAACAAGGGCTAATTCTTGGCACCCTCGTGGGTGGCTGAGATTCCCATTAGAAATGAGTATTATATGAATGTCAATGAGAGATAACGGAAGGAGAAGCACCTATGCATTGGTTCTTTAAACACTTAACTAACGGGAAACGCAGATATCAACACTACAAGAAATGAAATATTTCTCTTGCAAGAAACTATACATTGCATAAAGCGAATGATTGTGATATAATCTGTTGCGAGGAGGCGAAAGAATATGTTTCAAACTACTTATAGTAGCTTTTTGAGCGGCGAAATGTACATAGACGAGCATATGAGGAAGAACATTGTGCTTGCACTGACTCAGGAGATGGCGGGCAGAGGAATTAAGAACGTAGAATTGGCGGAGCTTACCGGATGGTCAACCTCTAAAGTCAGCAAGCTTTTGTCCGGGAAACAGGCATTTACGGATGAAGATTTACGCGTGTGGGCAAGAGCGCTCGGATATACTCTCGATCCTTTCATTGATCAAGGGGTTGATACAAGAGGCTATGATGTCAGGAAATTTGTGAGAGCTCCTATGCAGTGCATAGACTTTTTTCTTGGCAATGACGAAGACCATGAAGCGGAAGTTGCTGCTGCGCTGAACCTTGAATTGCCTCTATCGATTTTGGGGCAGCTTGGCATTAGGGCATCCGACTATGCTGTTCGCACTCATAGATCTTCTGGCTACAACGGAGATGAAGAAGACACGTGCAGCTGGATTAAGATCTGGAATCGGAACACAAAAGATACAGAGTCCTCTTATCCTGTGCTTTCATTATGGTTCGATCCGAGGTATGAAGGGTTTGCTGTTCTTGTTTACCTTGAAGGAGAGAATAACAGTCTTCCGCAGGAGGTTGCCGAAACAAGACTTACGCTGAGAGGTATGCACAATGATTTAGATTTTCTTATGAAAGAAGATGCTAATAATCATTGGCTGCCAGAACGGATACTAAGCCGTACGCTGTCTTTCGATTATTGGGGAAAGGATTTTCCGTTTCCGGACGAAGACTTCTTTGAGGAGAGTATGGCGGAGATCTTTAAAGATTATTGTGACATTGTGTGGGAGCTTAAGCATATCGATCTGATTCCAGAGGCAGCTATCTTTGGTAATCCGAGTACACCTGTTCAAAAGATGTTGCTTAAGGCAATTGCCAAGAATGTAGCGTTTCCAGAAGCCATAGTTAAGGAGACCCTGGAGAAACAAGAATACCGGTGCGAGATGGATCAGCAACACGTTTCTTTTGAGACAGCAGAAGGCCATCAGTATATGGAAGCTGTACCTCTCATCTCCTTTGAAGAAGGCGTTGGGTATGGGAAGGGTATTATGGAAGGCGCTAATCTCCTATGCCTTTGTCCAAACTGCGCAGCCAGACTTAAATATGGTAAGGACGAGGACAGAGAAGAGATGATAATTAGGCTTCATCGTTCACACAGAAAATCGCTGGAAGAAGTCGGCATCAAGATCACCTTGGGCGAGATTCTCAAGATGTATAAGCTTTAACGGAGGTGCTGCTATTGAGTAATCAAATAAAACCAATACGTACTCCCGGCGGGATTAATCTTGGAGATCCAATTCCGATTAACGGGAAGCGTGGTGTACACATGCGGCAGGGGAAGAAAACCGAGGATCTTTTGCCGGAAACTATTGTGGAATGTATCACAGGGCGTAAGGTCGCAAGGATTATCTTTAAAGACGACTACGAGCTAACGGAAAAACAGAACGAACAGTCACCGACACTTTCGCTGTAAACGCAATGGAGCAAGTGACTGCTGTATCTTGAGCGTGGGAGAACAATTCTACTACCCAAGCCGGAGCAGAGGATTCAGAAGGAGCAGGTAATACTGCAAAGCCTTTTGGTCCATGCTCCGGCTTTTGTGTTTTTACGTAGTCAGAGCGTTATGAAAATTCAGGGGAAGGAGGTGAAAAGTGAATACGGAAGGAGAAGCAGGACGATCTGCGGTGGTTCGGACAGAAACAGTTTGAGATGCGGAAAGCAAAGAATATGACGCAGATGCAGATGGCAGATGCATTGGATGTCGACTACCGTATGATCTCTCGCTACGAAACCGGTCAAGCGGAACCCGGAGCCCTGTACTACGAGCGTCTGCTGAACATCTGTGATCAGAAGCCACAGGGGGAAGCAGCAGTTCTCCTTCAGCTATTCACTACTCTGACACCAGAAAACAGAACGCAGCTGCTGAGCTTGGCAAGGATGATGAGTAGAACTCAGGAAATGTTCTGAATGTTGATGAAAGGTAAAAAAATCGTTACTTGCATACGGGTGGTAAAAATCACGTGTTTTAGCCAAATTGTTCCCAGAATACTAGCGATTTTGCATTTTCAAAAATCATTTTCACAGTTCCTCCGTTTTTCTCTAGTGGTAACAGGATGGCACATACGAATTGATTAGATCAGTCTCACTGGCTCCCTCTATTGATTGAGTCGATGTTCGTAAAGAATCTTATGCTGGTACAGTATAAATTAATGAATTCGTCCCAAATCATAATGACTTAAGGTGTTTTACGTTGAGATTGTCTAGCTTTACAAACAATACTGAACCGCTAGGCAAGCTAAGCTATATGGTGGCTGCCACCCGTTTGCAAGTAACGATTTTAAGGTAAAAAGCAAAGATGAACAAAAAATGTATAGGATCAACTCAAAACGTATTGACACAATACAATTGCGGTGATACAATACATATTAATAGGAGGCGCTACGATTATGGAGAGAAGATCTAGTCAGGAGATTGCAGAACATCTTCGTGAAGACTGTTTTACAACTAAGGCGGATATATTGGAGTGGTTAGAAAAGGCTCGGATAAGAATTAAGAGAAAATCAGAAACCGATATCAAACATACTGCAGCGTTTTACCATGTATACGATAAGTTGCTTGTAAACTTTATAGAGAAGGTTTCCAAGACGGTATTGTTTGAACGTTTGGAGGATTTTTGGCATTACGCAATTTCTCTATCTGATGAAGGTGCAGTTTTATATTTGGAGCACTACACGTATCAATATCACGGTGAAGCAGTCAATTATATATCGGATCAATCATTTGTGTTGTTATATGTGCATTCGAAGACTCTGACAGTTGATGAATATGCAAAGACTTATGGCGTAACTGCTGGAACTGTTCGACAGTGGATCAGACGTGGAAAAATCAGAAACGCTATTAAGGTTGGAAGCGAGTGGCGTATACCAGAACTGACAGAATTGCCAGCACGGGGATATAGTTCTGGAGTATATATGTGGCACGAACGGCTTAAAAACCTGCCAGAAGAATATGAGTTCCTTAACAATTATGCTGCTGTATTAATCAATCAGGATCAAGTGGATAAGAATTATTTCAATATAAGCTTTGTGGCGGGAGGGGTTGATACAAAAGAAATGCGTGTTGATGTGAAGGAGCGTGAGAAGATTGAGTTGTTTTTAATCGCGCATCCACAGATTCATTTTAATGGTGGACCGGAGGATGGGTTGAATCTTCATATTTCTCGGAAATGTGAAACAGGATTCTTCTATGATACCGGGGCAGAAGAAATGGACTGAAGGGGGACATTGCGATTGGAAAAGACGATAACGAAGACAGAGATCCAGAAAATGAAGTTGAAGGGAAAGCCCAAGTGTCCCGCTTGCAAAACCCCACTTTCCTTTGTGTATGAGGGATCGACAGGGTTTTCATCCGTAAAATGCAAGAGATGTAACCGGGAAAGCCTGATTAACACCGAAACCCTGGAGGCTATCCTGATAGAAAAAGCAGGCTGAATATAGTGCCAGCTACCGAGCGAAGAGGACCACCATGCCGCACTTGAATGTGCAGGCGAAACAGATAGAATGTGTCACTCACAAGGCCGGAGCAAGCAGTCAAGGAGAGCTAATAAGCTCTTTATGACTGTTTGTTCCGGCCTTTTTTCGTTTCCGGGAAAAGTTCTACTGATCAGTAGAATTTCGGGCTTAAAGCTCTACTGATCTGTCGTCGGAAGAAAAACTGCTTTTCTTTACAATACAGACAGTTGATCTGATCGCCATGTGTGATACAGATACTGGCCGACAGGAGGCGGCTGCCACAAGCAAGTCACGGCTTCACACTGACAGCGAGTACGGCGCTTCTTCCGTACAACCCCACATAACAAGGCTATGAGCCTTACACCTAGGAGCCGATGCTCCCAGACACTTTGCCTCCGACGGGAGTGCAGGGATTTGACAAACTGAACATTCGCCTGTGTGCACGCAGGACTATAGATGTTCGCATACGGAAAGATCATTTACTGGAAACGGCATACGCCGTGACCAGGTTGAAAAATCCGTATCGGACACCCTTGGTCTCGTGCACCCTAAATCAGGTGATTAGTGCCGGACCGAGGGGGAGATCTCTCCAGTCCGGCTTTCTTCATCGGGACGCTGACCGCTGAAAGTGCGATTCATCTGTAGTCCTGCCTGCTCAGGCCATTTGGCCAAAGAGCCAGGAAGGAAAACAAAATGAATATCACTATTAATGCAGACGGAAACAGCAAGGTCACCATCATCAACAACGAGACCACACTGAGTGAGCTCCTTGGCAGTCTTGTGAATGTAACGAGAGCAGAGAAGACCCCCACACCGAAGAAACTGTCCGAGACTGGCGGAACTGTTGTGGCAAAAGCGGATGGCTGTATGGCATACAGCTGCGGATATGCCGTCTATGACAACGGATCTGGCCGCACGGTTATGTGGCTGCCGGACTGTATTTCCTTTACTTATTACTTTGATGAATCATCCGATGCTGAGAAAGGTGTCCTGCCGGACAAGGACACACTGCCGGAGGGACTGCTGGAGTCACTCCCCTGGGTCACCGTCGTTACCCTGATCGGCGAGCACCGCATTGAGTCCAACAGCATGAACCGGACGAGCAGCCGGACTGGAACCAAAGATTATGACTGCGACGATCACGGAGATAAGGATGGCGATGCGGAAGCGGCCCTGGAGAAAACATACGAAAAAGCATACGTCTGGCGGGAGGATCGGATCGGCGAAAGCCCTGAGACCATCTTTATTCGCAAGGAAACCCGCAGGGAAATGTTGGAGAGTCTGACAGAGAAACAGCGGGAAGTGTTTATCCTCTATTATTATGACGGGCTGAAGCAGCGCGAGATCGCTGAGCGTTTGGGAATCAGCAGGGACTCTGTCAACGACCGGCTGGAAGGTGCACTGAAAAAAGTGAAAAAACTTTTCTGAGCCTACCCACAAAGTACCCGATCCCACGACAGTATATGAGAGGAGCATCTGAATCCAAATGAATTCAGTTAGCTCTCCTCGAGACAAAACGGCGGCTGTGATCTGCAAAACGGGTCACAGCCGTTTGCTACATTCGGGACTGCAGGCCATATCCTGCAGAGAAAGGACATATCTATGGAAGATTACTTTGAGTACCCGCATTATCCCGGAGAGCTTGGCGACCGAAAGAACTACAACAGGCTGGTCTTCATCTGCAGCCCGTATCGGCCGCAGTCAGATGATCCGGAAGAACAGGCAAGAGAGCTTCTCCGGAATAACAAACTGGCGAAGATCGGATGCAGGATTGCCGTTGAATACGGCTGTGCCCCAATCGCACCGCACCTGCTTTACCCGCAGTTTTTGGATGATCGAGATCCGGAAGAGCGTGATGCCGGGAAGAAATGCGGTCTTCAGTTCCTGAATCTCTGTGATGAGATGTGGGTTTTGGGCAGGAAAATCACACAGGGCATGGCCGCTGAGATTGCGGCCGCCAATGCGAACGGTATCCCAATCTTTATTCTGGAGCATCCGGAGAGCACGGAAGAGCGCATTCTGAAGGAGCTTTCCAAAAGCAGGTACAAAAGCGAAGCAGACAGGCTCTATCAGGAGACAGCGGGTAAGAAGCACGAATAAATCATACGCAAAAAAGACGGGACTGCGGAATAGATGTAAAAACCCCACTCAGTCGTTGTGACTGGGTGGGGAGCAGTTTAAGAAGCTATCTCTGGAGAAATGCCTTCTGCTTCGCAAAGGGTAAGATAATCCTCCACTGCCTTTTGAAAGTCCAGGAGAAGTTCCTGTTCTGTTCTTCCTTCATAGGAGATCAATGAACGAATATGCTGAACCTTTCCATAGAAAAGGCTATCTTCTTCTGAAAACTCTACGCTGCCGGAATATCCTTTATACCGGAGAACGGTGTCCATAATTGTGCCTTTCTGGTGTGGTCGTCTTTATGCGTTTACAGCCTGAGAAGCGCCATGCAGTTCTTCATCGTAAAGACAGCGCAGGTATTCAGGACCTTCTTTCCAGATTTCGGTATCGAAGTCAAACAGGTCTTCGTAGGTTTTTGATTGCGAAAAAGAAAGCATGGCATCTTCAAAGGGAATATGCTGCTCTTCAGCATATATCAGCAGCATACAGCGCATAACGGTAATCGCCGTGGCTTCTTTCCGATCTGGGGTTATCTGATTAACGGTATTTTCCATATCGGTCGCTCCTTATGAAAGCAAGGGATGCAATGGCTTCTTTCGTTCTGAAACAGAACTGGTCCTTCAGCCGGTCTGCTTCCAGAAGTCCTATGGTTGTACGGTCCGCGCGTTCGGTTCCGGGGGTCCCGTATGCACCGGATACATAGTTGTTCAGGGTAATGGCCGTCTGGTCATCTGCGACTTTCCCGCCGATGACATCCACAAGGGCATACTTTTTCCTGAGTTCAGGAAAAAGATCCCTGCTTCTGTTGCATGCTGCGAAGTGAAGCCATTCCTCGTCAGCTTCATCAAAATAGTGGATGAACAGGTTGGGGTCTGAGCAGAATTGGAACACGGACACTTTACCGTCCGCTTCTTTGAAGCTGTCTGGCAGAATCCCGCGTCTTTTTGCTTTACGGACAGATGCCGGGATATAGGAGACTGCCTGTTCCAGGGAAGATGTCAGATAGAAGCCTTTTCCAAAATCAAGGCCGTAACGGCACAGGGAAAGATCAATCCGGGACACCTCTGTATAACTCCCGTGATAAAGGATGCCGTCTTCGGGGATGCGAATCATATGGATACCCCCTTACGGCGAAGGATATCTTCGACATCATCGAGGGCGCGTTCATAACTGCTGACATGCAAAAGATCATAGCACTCGGAGATGAAGCCGAGCAGATCATATTTCTTGAACAGCTGTGCGCATTGAGATGGCGAGATATTCCATTTTCTTTGGGCTTTGCGGAATACCCAGCACTGCATATCCGCAATGCCAATTTGCTCCTGACTCAAAGCGAACACCTCCTTTGGATATAAAAATCCATAATCAGTATACCTCAAAATGCGCCGGATAACAACGAGCATATTGTGAACTTTGTCTTAACAAGGAAAGGACATGTCAATGAAAATCAAATGCGATAAGTGCGGTGCTGTAGCAGAGACCGTCACGCCAGAGACAGCGAGGAACGATGACATTGAGTACACCTTCTTCCGCTGTTCGGACTGCGGCGCAGTCTGCCCCATCTCCGCAACAGATACGGCGCTCAGAACCAACATCGCGGAATACAGCCGGAGACGACAGCAGATCCGCGTAAAGCCTGTGACAGAGGCCTTCCTTCGGGAAACGGAGGCGCTGAAACAGGAAAACCTGAAACGATGCAAGGAGCTGATGGAGCAATATCCATTGGCTCTTTTTCTTGAAGCTCATCCTGACATCATTAAAGCGATGGACCGCGAGGATGAGAAATAAACCGCCCGATGTGGGCAGAAAGGAGGGATAAATCATGGCTGGCAGAATCCAGGGTATCACTGTCGAGATTGGCGGCGATACCACAAAACTGTCCAAGGCGCTGCAGGGTGTCAACAAGGATATCAAGAGCACCCAGACACAGCTGAAGGACGTCGAAAAGCTGCTGAAGATTGATCCCTCCAATACGGAACTGGTCCGGCAGAAGCAGCAGCTCCTTGCTCAGGCCATCAAGGATACCAAGGAAAAACTGGCCACACTGAAAACAGCGGCAGAGCAGGCAAACGAACAGCTGCAGAAAGGGGAAATCACCCAGCAGCAGTACGATGCGCTCCAGCGCGAGATTCAGGAAACGGAGTAGCAGCTGAAATCCTTGAAATCCCAGGCGTCTACGACCAATGCCACCCTTTCCAAAATCGAAGAGGTGGGCGGCAAGTTCCAACAGGTCGGCGAGAAGATCTCCTCTGTGGGAAAGACCCTGACCACCCATGTGACGGCTCCCATTGTGGGTCTCGGGACAGCGGCGGTGAAAACCGCAGCAGACTTTGATGAAGGCATGTCTAAGGTGGCGGCCATCTCCGGAGCAACCGGGAAGGATCTGGATGACCTGCGCGGAAAAGCCCGTGAGATGGGAGCCAAGACCAAGTTCTCCGCGACAGAAGCCGCGTCGGCCTTTGAGTACATGGCCATGGCAGGCTGGAAGACTGGCGACATGATGGACGGTATTGAAGGCATCATGAACCTGGCGGCTGCGTCCGGTGAAGACCTGGCGACGACCTCAGATATCGTGACGGACGCCCTGACGGCATTTGGGCTTTCCGCTTCTGACTCCGGCCATTTTGCAGATATCCTGGCAGCGGCAAGCTCCAACGCGAATACCAATGTCTCCATGATGGGCGAGACCTTCAAATATGCTGCGCCTATCGCAGGTGCGCTCGGCTTCTCGGCTGAGGATACTGCGGAGGCGATCGGCCTGATGGCAAATGCCGGGATCAAGGGAAGCCAGGCAGGTACATCCCTTCGTACCATCATGAACAACCTTGCCGGTGAAGTGAAGATCGCCGGAAAGAATATCGGTGAAGTCACGATCCAAACCTCCAATGCGGATG
>ODAI010106095.1_pt1 | contig 10383 bp, 1 predicted proteins | sample 1539321 | NCBI WGS metagenome assembly ODAI01 (sample SAMN02144231, study PRJEB22623) | gut metagenome | biome: sheep rumen | host: Ovis aries | place: New Zealand | reverse complement strand
TCCTCTGAATTGTCTGAGGTTCCTTCGGAACTGCCTCAGACCCTTCCGGAAGAGACCGCAGATGATGAAGTCGTGTCCGGGGAAGAAGCAGCCGGGCAGGGACTGGAGGATATGTCTGTGTATCCGACTGAATCCGTCGCTGCGCACACGGTCACCCTGGACGCCAACGGAGGCTTTTTTGTCAATGAATGGGACGATGCCCTCAGGCAGTCTCAGGAATCAGCCGAGATCATCACTAAAGTGCTTCCTGCAGGAACAGCACTGACTTCCTTCCCGAAGCGAGGGCAGTTCACTCTGATCGATCCGGAGGGGCAGGAGCAGGTTTTCGAGGAAGATCCTTCCATTACTTTTGCCGGATGGAGCCTGGAACCGGATGGTGAATTAATCTCGCAGGGTTACGAAGAGTATATCCCCGGGGAAGACTGTACACTTTACGCCGTGTGGAAACCGGCTGAGGATAATCCTTCAGATTATGAGGGCGCGGAAGACGGCACCGTGACAGATGAAGGAGCAGAACTTGCGGAAGACGGCACCGTGACAGATGAAGGAGCAGAACTTGCGGAAGACGGCACTGTGGCAGATGAAGGAACAGAGCTTCTTGAAGACGGCACTGTGGCAGATGAAGGAACAGAGCTTCTTGAAGACGGCACTGTGGCAGATGAAGGAACAGAACTTCCGGAAGACGGCACCGTGACAGATGAAGGGTCAGAGCTTCCCGAAGATGACACAGCAATGTCGGACGAAATAGCAGAGAATACTGAAGACGCCACAGCAATGTCGGACGAAATAGCAGAGAATACGGAAGACGACACAGTAATGTCGGACGAAACAGCAGAGAATACTGAAGACGCCACAGCAGTGTCAGACGAAATACCGGAGAGCATGGATGACGGGCAGCCCGGTGAAGTCGCTGTACCTGAAAGCGGAGAAGAAGGCACCGACGAGGGCGCCGGCCCAGAGACTGAGGACCGGGAGAAATCCGACGGTGATGTCACGGCCGAAAGCACAGAACAGAACCTGCCGCAAGACCAGGATGTAGAGGCAGTAAGTGAAGAGGCGCAGATGGCCGTTATCGCGAGCGGCAGCTGCGGCGAGCATTTGACATGGTCTTTGAACTCGTCCGGTGTTTTGACAATATCCGGAACAGGGAAAATGTACGACTACCATGGAAGTACTAATGAGAATTATATCGATGGCAACAGCCCGTGGTATCGGAACCGCGATTCTATTACAGGCGTAAATCTCCCTGCCGGCATCACACGGATAGGCAATTACGCCTTCTTTGGATGCGGGAATCTTCGGAAAATTGACCTGCCGGACAGTGTCACGAGTCTGGGTTACCGGATGATCGAGGATACATCCATCACCAGCATTCAGATTCCCGTTAATGTAACGGAATGTTCTGTGGAGAACAGGTATCCGGGGATTAAAGGGGGGCCTCTTTGCGGTTCGAAAGTGACAAAAATTACTTTTGCGGACGGAATGAAGAAAATTCCTTCGAATATCTGTGAGGCAGAGGATTATGTCGAGCAGTTCGATAATGATCCTGTTCCGGTTATCATTGATGAAGTGATTATTCCTGACAGTGTTACCACCATTGGATCCAGTGCCTTTGCATGCTGCGGAAGTCTTATGGAAATCGAAATCCCCTCCTCGGTGACTACAATCGAAGGGGGCGCTTTCTATAACTGCAGTTCGCTGGCAAAAATACAGTTAAAATTTGATTCTGAAGAAAGCAAGGCTTCCTATCCCGGTCTCGACATTGGAGGGAGTGTTTTCACAAAATGTATATATCTTTTTGATACGAATCTGGACGAATACGCTGTCAGTGTCGGAAACTATGCTTTCAGTAAATGCGACAGCCTGGGGGCACTGGATTTGAAAAAGGTGAAGAGTATAGGGGACTATGCATTCAACCTCTGCGGCAATCTTGCAAAAGTGAACATGAACCATGTGGAGACAATCGGAAGTAATATATTTCAATATACACGCAGTATCTCGGAGATCAGATTTACTGGGAGTGCGCCGTCCATTAGCGGGGATGCCTTTAAAGACGCTGTTATCACAGCCTACTATCCGCCTTCTGACAGCACCTGGACCCAAGCGGTAAAACAGAACTATGGAGGAACTGTCACATGGAAGGAGGCGGAGGCACCAGGTACTATTTCACTGGAACCTGAATATGAATGTTTTGTAAATAAGACCATCACGATCTCTGCCATTTACAAAGGCAATAGTGTGATTAATTCCGCAGTTGTTACGGAAGCCGCGGGGAATCTGCTTGTGGTCAGCACACCAACAGTCCAGGCTCTGGCGGACATCGGGAATCAGAAGCAGGCAAAGATCACTTTCACTGTGAATGCAAAGAAAACAGGAAAGTACGCATTGAAACTGACTGCCAATGATGGCGCGGAAGCCGGTACAACAATCAATTGCAAAACATTTTTTGAGGCTGCGCTGAATGAAAAAGACAAGAACTGCACTTATACCGGGAAAGCAATAGAACCAAAACCTGTTGTAACCGGAAATGATGGCCTTGTTCTCACGGAAGGGACTGATTACAGCTTATCCTATAAGGACAACATTGAACCCGGAACAGCAACTGTCATAGTCACGGGAAAAGGTGTTTATTCCGGACAAAGCGTAAGTGTGACATTTGAAATTCACGATGATATCAAAATCAACCTGGACAAGGAAATAAAAGGATCGCCGGGAGCCCAGGTTCTTATCAGTGCCGACATCGAGTCAAAGAGGATATCCCCCGATAGTTCCAATGTTGAATGGGAAATCACACCTTCAGACGGGCAGGAAGGTCCTGTCACCTGGGGCAGTATGTCTGTGATCACAAGCGGACAAGGCAAATATATTGTATGCAGGCCGGTTACCCTTTCTGACAGAGGAAATTACCTCCTCACACTGTCGTTCGGGGGCGTAAGCGCAAGTGCCCTGATTTCCATGGACGTGAAATATTATCTTGTTTTTACAAGGGTAAAAACAATGGTCCTTGGAGAAAAAGGACTTGTAACAGCTCAGGTAAGAGCCTATGATCCGGCGGATGATCCAAATGAAGAATCCGCGAAAATCACCTGGGCTGTAGAGGACAGTTCTTACGCGGATGTCACGTATGACCATCTTTATGCAGGGCAGATTGTAAATATAACAGGAAAAAAGCCCGGTAAGACCAGGCTGGTGGCGACCTTTTCAGACGGCAGCACACAATCCAGAGAAATCACGATTGAGCCTTCCATGACTGTTACCGTAGGCGCAAAACTCAAGGATGGCAGTATAGATGAAGTAAAACGGATCACAGGCTACAGCAACGTCTGGTGTACTGTGAGCCTAGAAGGGTTTGGTGCTGACAGGCAGTATCTGAACAAGTTTATTAATGAAGTGACCTATAACAGAGAGGCGCTGGAAAAACAGGTCGATATTATCAAAGAGGAACGAAAAGTCAGTGAAGACGGACTGAAGGCATGGATCAATCTGCGGGTAGGCTACAAAGATCCTGTGGAAACCGTCCGGGCTGCTTTTGACTTTGCTTCATCCGAAGAGAACCATGCACGGAAGGCTATAGAAGTTTCAAAGGATCTGAAAACGACTCTGGCATATCGTGCCAACGGGGCTTTATGGAAGTACGAAGACGGGGATAATGAGAGATACCTGGATGGAAATCATGCTTTTCTGTTCAGCAATGATTATTATTATGAGGATGCCCGTAATTACAGCAATGACCTTGCGGTCATGTCTCTTGGCCTTGAAATGGCGTCCTGGACCAGTCATGACTTTGACGACAGGTATACTAAAACGGTAGCCAGAGAGAAAAACCTGAATACAGCATTTTCCAAATTGGGATTTAGAGATCCTGTGTTTCATAAATATGATACCGCATTGAATAATTTTGCGGATCTGGCCGCCTTCGGTATTGCCGCAAAAACGATTTCGAACAGAGACAGGGATGATACCCTGATCGCAGTAGCGATTCGAGGAGGAGGATACGGCGCTGAGTGGGCAAGTAATTTTCATCTTGGAGACAATGGGGATGCTTTAGGCTTCAGGAGTGCAGCAAACCTGGCTGCTGTCGAACTGAAGCAATATATAGACGATCTTGTGGAAAACGGGAAGTACACAGGCAGGATTAAAATATGGATTGTCGGATTCAGCAGAGGCGGTGCAACAGCTAATCTGCTGGGACACTACGTAAATGAAGGCGTCCTTGAGATTGATCTGGAAAGAAAGGATACTTTTGTTTATACTTTTGCGACACCCAGCGGGCAAAGAGGAGAGAATCATTCTGAAGAGAACATCCATAATATTGTCAGCAGCAGTGATTTAGTACCGAGAATCGTTCTAAAAAAAGGCTGGGGCTTTTCAAAATACGGAAATACAAAGACAATTACAGCCTGCTATACCACAAAAGCGGTAGAAGACAGCTTTAGAAATTTCACAGGGGAAGCCATGAACATCGGAGATGCTTCGGAAAATATCAGCACCATTACTGACTGGATGTATGAGATGATTCCGAACACAAATGATTATACTAACCTTGTCCAGGAAAGTATGATAACGGCATATAAAAACAGTTATGCGGAAAAAGAATCCGCTTCAAACATAGTATCTTCTCCTATTATTGGATTGCTTTCTTCTCCGGCAATGGTGGGAAAATTTCTGGCCGGACCGGATTTTGCAAACGCGTGGGATCGGGGGGATTATGATTCTGCTATAGAGATTGGGTTTAAAAGATCAGCCAGTACTTACAAGTTGTTAAAGGGTGATGTCGGCATAGTCGACGCTCTGAAATTTGTACTTAAAAATAAAGGCCTTCTTGCCTTGGTACACTCTCACTTTCCGGAACACTATCTGGCATGGCTGGAGAGCGGTGGTATCAGAACCATGGAAGCGGATACCTACGCATCCCTTGATCAGAGTGAACGAGCTGAAATAGAAGCTGCTGTCAGAAATGAATTCCAAAAAGCCGTTGCCAAACGTTATGATATTCACTGCCCTGTGGATGTAACCGTCTATTCGTCGTCCGGCAGCATTGTCGGGAAAATAGAAAATGATCAGGTGACGGTTGATGAAATACCCTGTTTTGCGGACGGTGATAAAAAAGTGGTCTATATACCGACAGGGGATTCTTATCATATTGAAATGACGGGGACAGATTATGGAAAGATGGACTATTCCGTGAGTGAGTACTCAGAGGAGTATGATCTTCTGCGTACAGTGAAGTTTTATGAAGTGGATCTGTCGCCGGGAATCGTCTATGAGGGGGATGTGACGGACCAGGTTCTCGATCCGGATGAGACCTATTCCCTGACAGCCGGGAACATTACGACAGTTCCATCCATTGATACAGCAAGAGGGATCCTGGAGCCATTTACTCTGACCGTCATTTCAGGAGAAACAAAAGAGTATCAGATTCTCAAAGGCGACCAGGTGACCATACTGCCGTCAGTACCTGAAAACGACACTTTTATCAAATGGATCACGGATGATCCGGATTCCGTCATTGACGATTGCCTTAAAGAAGAGGCGACAGTCACCATGCCGTCTCATGACATCACGGTCAGAGCCCATCTCGCAAGCCAGCATGAATGGTCTGACCAATATACCGTTGATATTGAGCCGACGGATGAAGAAGCAGGAGTTAAAAGTATTCACTGCAGATTCTGCGATGCGGTTCAGGAGGGAAGCCAGGTTGAAATTCCTTCTACGGGTTCGGTACCTTTGGAATCAGGAACAGCAGGCTCCAACATCAGCTGGACCCTCTATAAGAGCGGAAAGCTGGTCATTGAAGGAACCGGCCAGATGCCGGACTGGTCAATAAGCGGTGCTCCCTGGAAAGCCTATGCTTCGCAGATTAAAAAAGCTGTCATACAGGAGGGCTTTACAAACGTAGGCAAAGGCGCATTTGAGACTTGCGGCAATATGACTGAAGCTGTCATTCCTGCCGGAGTGAAAAGCATAGGGGAATATGCGTTTAATGAGTGCGGAAGCCTTTCGAAAATGGTCATACCTGATGGTGTAACCTCCATTGGATATTACGCGTTCAGCGGCTGCGGCTCCATGACTGAATTGATAATCCCGGATAGTGTGAGCGTGATTAATATGGCCGCTTTTAAAAATTGCAGCAGCCTTGAAGAGGCGACTCTGCCCGCACAGCTGGCGGGTATTGATAAGTATACCTTCCTGAACTGCAGCGGTCTGAAAAAAATTGTGATACCGGAAAACGTAACGATTATTTCCGATTCTGCCTTCCGTGGCTGCACCGGTCTTACGGAGGTTATCATTCCCGCGGGAGTGACGTATTTGGGCCAATATGCTTTCTATGGCTGCAGCGGTCTGCTGAATGTTGCGATACCTGAAGGGATAAGCAAGGTAGACATATTTGCATTCAAGGGATGCAGCAGCCTGGAAAGCGTGGTTATTCCGGAGGGAGTGACGCGCATCGATGGAGGCGCATTTGAGAACTGCACAGCACTCTCAAGTGTGGCCATCCCGGAGACAGTGACTGAGATTGGCAGTTACGCTTTTTCAGGATGCGCTGATTTGGAAAAAGTCTACTATTTCGGAACTCCGGAACAATGGAACAGTATCACTGTTAATGATGACAAGATCAAACGTGTGGAGATCATTTACGTTGAGAACAGCAAGAACCTTGCCTATTCCGGCATTACAGGCCTTACCGACATAAGATATACGGGAACGGAAATCACCCAGACTCCCATTGTCAGTCTCTTTGGGGACATTTTGACAGAAGGGAGGGACTACACGCTCAGTTTCAGCAACAATGTTGAAACAGGGAGCGCGACCGTCACGGTGACTGGGAAAGGCAGTTATACCGGAAGTGCGTCCGCGTCATTCAGGATTCTCCCGATTCCTTTTTCCACAGCGGTTATATCCGGACTTTCAGACAAAACTTATACCGGCGGCGCCATCGTGCAGGCACCCCGTGTCACCATAGGTTCAGACGTATTGACTGCAGATACAGATTATACCCTGCAGTATGAAGATAACAGGAATGTGGGTACGGCAACTGTGACAGTCACGGGAATCGGCCATTATGAAGGAAGTGCTTCGGGTACATTCCGGATTAATCCAGCAGATATCTCTGAAGCATCCGTCGCGGACCTGAATGCCGGAACGTACAGCGGCGAAGAGCAGACTCCGAAACCGACAGTTACATTCGGTTCTGTCAGGCTGGCGGAGGGGACTGACTATTCCCTGTCTTATGAAAACAATATTCATGCGGGAACAGCAGAAGTGAAGATCAACGGCAAGGGCAATTATGAGGGATCGCTGGATGCGTCTTTCGAAATACTGCCTGCCTCAATCTCCTCTGCATCCGTTTCCGGAATCACAGCAAAAACCTATACGGGAGAGGAGATTATACAAAATCCCACAATATCTGCCGGAAATGAGGTCCTGAAATGGAATGAGGACTTTGATATTGTCTACAGGAATAATATCCGTGCAGGCATTGCAGGCCTGATGATCTGCGGCATAGGGGATTATTCAGGAGAGATCAGCGATACATTTACCATCAACCCGGCTGATCTAGGGGATGCCGTGATCGACGGACTGTCTGAAAAAGTGTTCACAGGTGAGGCGCTTACTCAGGACCTGACTGTGACCATAGGAGATACTGCCATGAAGGCCGGCAGAGATTTCACAGCGGCATATTCTGATAATACCAACGCCGGTACAGCGACCGTTACGATTACAGGCAAAGGCAACTATACCGGGAGAAAGACAGCCACATTTAGAATCAGGCCGGTATCGATTTCCGATGCAGAGATTTCCGGTATCGTCGACAAGATCTACACGGGCAGTGCAGTCACTCAGGACCTGACGGTGAAGGCAGGTGCCTCCAGTCTGAAACAGGGGACTGATTACAGCATAAGGTATGAGAACAATACAAACGCAGGCAAGGCGGACGTCACCATTACAGGGAACGGAAATTACGAAGGCACCCGGACGATATCCTTCAGGATCAAACCGGCATCTATTTCAGCGGCAGCGATAAGCGGAATAAAAGACAAGACCTACACTGGGAAAGCACTGACCCAGTCGCCGACGGTGAAGCTGGAATCAACCACACTGAAATCCGGCACAGATTACTCTGTTTCCTATAAAAACAACACCAGTGCAGGAACAGCGACGATTACTTTCACAGGGAAAGGAAATTACAGCGGCACAAAAACCGCGGTCTTCAAGATCAATAAGGCGGCTCAGTCGATCACGGCAAAGTCATCTGCCTCTGTCATTGCAACAGGGAAGACGGCGACGGTATCGGTCACCGGCCAAAAGGAGAAAGCATCCGTCACATACAAGTCTTCCAACACAGCTGTTGCGGCTGTAAACGCTTCTACGGGAAAAATCACTGCGAAAAAGGTCGGCACAGCAAAAATCACGGCAGCCGCGGCCGAAACAGCGAATTACAAGGCTGCTTCAAAAACCATTACGATCAAGGTCGTTCCCGCGGCAACTTCTTCCATCACTGCTTCCAACGAGGCAACAGGGATGAAGCTTACCTGGAAGAAGGTGACCGGCGCAAACGGATACCTTGTCTACCGTGGCAGCACAAAGATTGCCGCGCTTAAAGGTAATTCAATTGTTACTTACACCGATAAAAAAGCCAATACGAACGGGACCAAATACACATTTAAGATTGTACCGACGTCATCGACCGGAAATGGTACTGCCAAATCCCTGACAATATACAGAGTCTCAAGACCCTCGATTTCTTCCGCTGCAAACTCCGCAGCCGGTAAGGTGACAGTGAAGTGGGCTAAAAATGCCAAAGGGACCGGCTATCAGATTCAGTACAGTACAGATAAAACTTTTAAGTCGGGCAGCAAGTCCATGAGCGTAAAAGGCGCTTCTTCCATTTCGAAAGTGATCGGCAGTATGTCTAAAGGGAAAACATATTATTTCAGGATCCGCACTTATAAGACCGTTGGAAGCAGGAATTACTATTCTGCCTGGAGTACAGCGAAAAGTGTCAGGATCAGCAAGTAAGAGTAAAAAATCTTATCGATACAAGATTTTTTACTCAGGAAGTTTGTGCCGGTGCTCAAACTTCCCCTGATGTCAAAGAGAAATCGCCTCCGCGAGTTTCTCTTTGACGAAGCCTGCGCACTTACGTGCTCCGGCAAAAAAGCAGGCCATGAAGTCAGGCCTGAAAAAACAGCTTCGGATCATAATTTTTACATGAGCGGAGGCGTTTATTCTTCATCATGGGTAAATCCATCGGTGAAAAATAAACGTCTCCGCCATTTTTGTTTACTCTTCATCGCGCAATACCCGTGACTTCAGGTCGTGGGATACGCGCGCAAGACTCGCGAGCGAGTCTTGTAATAGCATTCTTTTGCCAAATCTGCTCAAAAATCTTAATGCCGGCGCAAGATATCTTAATAGATCTCTTTGCGTTAGTGGAAAATCCCTTAATTATCGTCATTTTAATCCCGGAGAAAGAGCAAGAATTCAAAATATAGTTGGCAACTTGGCGGAATAGTCTGGATATTTGGGAACTGTTAAACTAATCTCAACCGAAATTTTCTTATTTTATATAGGAATTGCTGCATAGGAACAGCTGCATAGGGATTGCAGTACAGGAACTGCTGTATGGGAATTGCTGCATAGAAACTTTATATACAGACGAGGAGGTATTGTATGTTAGATCATGTATTCAGCCTAATTACAATCAATGGAATGACATTGAAAAACCGTATGGTTGTCACCCCCATGGTCACCGATTATTGCAACCTTGACGGGACTGCAACCGAAAAGTGGCTGGCCTATCATGAGACAAAGGCGAAAGGCGGATATGGCCTCATTATTACCGAGGACTACAATATAGCTCCCAACGGGCACGGGTTTAAAGCGACGGCCGGATTCTGGAACGATGACCAGATAGAGAGCCACAGCCAGCTTCCGCCCAGGGTTCACAAATACGGCGCAAAGATCCTGGCCCAGATTTATCACTGCGGCAGGCAGACCAATACCGGAGCAATCCCCGGTATGGAAGCGAGATCATCCTCCAGGATTGCATGCCCTTTCTCTGACATGATGCCCCGCCTTCACGAGCCAGGCCTTCATACACAAGGTGCGGATGGTGATATGAAAGCGGAAGACTATGCACGGGCATGCTCCGGAATGCAGCAAAGGATCCTTTGACGACAGCCATGCAAGGGCATATTTTTAAAAAATATGCCGGGACAGAAACCCTTGCAGGATCATACAGACAGAATCCTTCGCAGGATATTGACGCAATGTCAGAGAAATTGTATAATGCGTATGTTGACACAATGTCAGGATTATAGAAAACAGACCAGACACGGAGGACCTGCATCATGTCGGGAAACGTATCAAACAATATTG
>ODAI012700998.1_pt1 | contig 10384 bp, 7 predicted proteins | sample 1539321 | NCBI WGS metagenome assembly ODAI01 (sample SAMN02144231, study PRJEB22623) | gut metagenome | biome: sheep rumen | host: Ovis aries | place: New Zealand | reverse complement strand
GTGTCCTTGAAGATAAGAGCGAATTTTATCCGCCGAAACTTCGTGAACTTGTCCGCCGGTTAATACCACTTTTAAAAGTTGAATCAATTTCAAGCAAGCTGGCATTGTCGGTGTCGCCGTTGATAATTTTGAGGAGTCGCTCAAACAAACCGAAATTGCACCATTGACGGAACTTGTGATAAATACTGTTCCAATTACCGTAACGGGCAGGTAAATCGCGCCAACGTGCTCCGCTTTTGAGAATCCACATTATGGCATTGAAAACGACTCGGGGATTAAGCGACGGACGTCCGACCTTCTCTCGCTTCTCAAACACAAATTTTATTCTGTTCCATTGAGCGTCCGTTAATTCTTTGTGGTAAAATGAATTTGACATAAGTTGTTCACTTCTTTCAAACTCATTTTATCAAAGAACTGCTTATGTTTTTCTTTTATTTGAGTTTACCAACAACCCCTAGTTAGTAATAAAGAGATTCTATTATGGTTAAGTCTTTTAACGAAGACTTGCGAGTAAAAATTCCAGCTATTCTTTTGACACGACAAAGAGACGAACATTTATGGGGAAACAAGCTTAAAATGAATTCTTTTTCGGGAGGAAGATTTAACATGAACAGTCAAGAACTCGTGATTTGCAAGCTCCTTGAAATGTTAGAAGAGAAATATTTGACGAACGAAATTGTCGACCGCGCGATTCTCGAAGGCAATGTCGGCAAGCAAACCAACATTGAGATTATCGACGCACTTTGTCAAACCGTGATAACGTCGCTAAATTTTGGGAACTGCAAACGCGCCGCCGAATATCTTGCTTTAGCTGTTTCATGGTGTGAAAGATTGGCGACGAAATAATCGCAAAAAATTAAACCGTTACGTCTGTAGACTTAGCGGTTTTTTGTGCACAGCGTGAATTTTATCGCCGTCATCTGAGTTTTCGTGCCAGATTTTCTATCAACTCAAAATCCTTGCCGCTCATGTTTTTGTATTGATTAAGCGCAGTTTTGTAGAATTCTTCCTGCCGGTAAAGTGCAGACGCCAACTCTTGAAGTCCTTCTCGAACTAAAGAAATTTTCTCGACATTTTCCGCCACTTCTTCAAGGTTATCGGAGACATCTTTGGTTGCTTTGTGCAGGTCGTTAAGTTTGCTACTGTTGTCCTCGATTGCACTTACGGCGACGTTGATTTTTTTGATTATATCGTTTATTGTCGTCAAAGTTTCGGACATTGAGCCGAGCGGTTTAAGCGAATCTTCCAGATTTTCTACTGCGTCGATAACGTCATTAAAACGCGAGTCAATTGTTGCGATAATATCTTTAATTTGCACGATAAATTTTTCATCTCGTTGAGCAAGTTGAGTCGTAAAAGTTTCACGCAAAAGTTCGGAACGCTGTTCGGCTTCTGCAAGTTGCTTTATCTTGTCGGAAAAATATTTGCTTATGCCGCCGTAAAAAAATCCGCCCGCCACAAGGAACGCACTGCCGCTACCGATCAATGACGCTGTTTCATTCACGGGCGCGGAAATCAAAAGTAATGCCGCCAACGCTCCGCAGAACGACAGCGACAGTTGAATTTCCTTAGACACTAAATCACCTTCTCAAAAAATTTTATATAGTTTTTCAACGCTGACTCCAAGATATCTTTTGCGTCCGTCTCAACAAAGTGTCGCAACTTCCGATTGTATTCCGCGTTAATGCCAAAAAGTCGCCCACCGCTGTCGCTCGTCAGCTTTTTGTAGGCGATAACGTCACGTACTTCATGGGGAGGCACGTACACAGAAAACTTTCTTGAAGTCATGTAGTCGTAAAATTTCGATTGCAAAACTCGCATCAACTCGAATTTGCCTTTATTAACACGAATTTTCTCCGCCTCAGATAGCGGACTTTTACCGCCAACATAGCCCGCCAAAATATACGCGTAAATTTCCAGCAAGTCGTTCAAGTTACCTTTACCGAAGCCGTCGGACGGGAAAAGCCTTTTCAACGCCGCCGCATTGTAACAATCCCAGACAGAATCCTTGTTGTGGAGCCGCACCGAATCAAAGGAGCAAATGCCGTTCGTCGCGTTCAAGCTCAAGCAACCGCCCTTGCCCTCGCAATCCATGACAAAATCGTCGTAGAGAAAATCCAGCTCATACATACGGTCGTAGATTTTTTCCAACTCACCTGACAAAACTTTTTTACGACGCGCGATTCTCGATTCGTGGCGGTAGAGAATATTCACGGCATCGGTGTTGGGGCGAAAAAAAATAACTTCCAATTCTTGCTCAGCATAATTTTTTTGAGCAGCGGCAAGCGCGTCGTCAAGGCGGTCAAGGTCAGTACTGCCCTGCCTGTGGAGTAAATCCATAAGCACGATTGACAGCAACGGACGATCTTTCGGCAACCCGCGCCAAGTTTCTATAAGCTGTTGCGTCGAGTCCTTCTCAAAAGGGAATTCCTCAAAGATTAGGATTCGCGAAAATTTTTTGACGTGCACCGTCCAGTCGTCGTAATCATTGCTGAACGAAATAATTCTTATGCCAGGCGGCGTCTTGAAACTTGTAACGCACAAGAAATTTTCTCGTTGCTGAATTTCCGTGAGCTTGTCGCCGTGTTCGAGTCGAAGAAAAAAATTTTCGTAGTTCTGCGGTAAAGTTCCTGTGAGTTCCTTCGCAAAGATATAGCGTGATTTATCGCCAAGAAACAGCAGAGTTTTTTCGAGTGAAAAATTTTTCATCTGCCGCCCGCGCCTTCCAAATTCCGCAAAATCTCTGTCGTCTGCTGATATTTTCGGGCAACGTCATCTTCGCGCATGTTCACAAGTGATTCATATTCGGCTTTTTTCTCAATGAGTTTTTCCTCAAGCGACGCGAAACGGTGAGCCTGATACGCCTCCAACCTTTCCGGCAAATCTGCCAGATATTGTTCGGTCTGAGCGATTAAAAATTTCGGCAATACTTCACGATAATATTGCGCCCATTGACTTTTCCACTGCGCGTGAGCCTTTTTAACACCGTCACGCTTTAATCTTTCCTCTTGACTTTTGAGTTGACGATTGAGTTCCCGTTCGTCGACTTCCAAACTTTTCAAACGTGCGGCTTTGCGTTCCTGCTCATTTCTGAACGCCCCCAATTTCTCTTTGCGGCGGAAAAGTTCTTGTTGCTTCTGCAAAATGTTCTGTTCGATTTGGCGTTTGCGAGCAAAGAATTCTTGCTTATATGTGGCATCCTCTTCGTAACGCGGCGGACGATCAAATTTACTGCCGAGCTTTTCGCCCCAATGTTCAAGCGACAGATAATCTAAAATCCCGACTTCTTTAGCCTTGCCCGCGAATTGAATGCCTTTCACCATGAAATTTTTCGCCTTGGCGATTCGGCTTGCCGTCGCATAAGTTTTGGTGACCTTTTCACCGAAGAGAAACGCCTTTGCACCTTTGGCAAGTTTAACGGGCATTGTCGCAATTCGCTTTAGCAAGCTCGGTTTCGTCACGACCTTCGTCATACCGCCAACAGGAATTAACAGCGTCGCCCAGTCCAAAATATTCCCGATAGTCCGCCCAATTTCCGAACCGCCACTACTGCCAGGGTCAACTTCTATCATATGCGCCTTGTAGTTGCCAAGCTCTTTTCGGTCGTTCCTCAACGCCGCCAAATCTCTTTCGAGTTCCGCCAATTCAATTTGAAGTTCATCATTATCCGCTGTGCTTAATTGCAGTTGTAATTCCTCACGATTTTTCTGTAAGGCGGCAAGGTTGCGTCGCAGTTCGTCAAGCGCGTTGTCCTGAACGTTTACGACTTCCGAATAGCTTGACAGCTCCGGCAAATCCTCAATCAACGCATCAACGCCTACAGTCTTGAAGTCACCGCCGACTTGCAAGACGCCGTTAATGTCCTTGAGTATCGGCGAAATTTGCAAATTGATAATCTCGAACGCTTGATTCAAAATCGGGCGAATTTTCCTACGTGCGTAATCCTCCATGTCGGCGTTAGTTTTAACGTCACTGCCCGCCGCTTCGATAATTTTTGCCGCCTTGTCACCCGAACTTTGCGCGTAATTCGTCAAATTCCTCTTGAGTTCAGCTTGGCAAGTTTCGACTTCCGACTTGAGACGTTTACGCCTCTCCTCAAGGACGCCACGCAGTTTCGTTATTTCGGTGTCAATTTTTTTGCGGCGGTTTTCAATCGTGGTATCGCGTTCTGTTTTCTGTTGAGCTAAAGTCGCGTTCAATTCCCTAAGTTCATCGACTGCACGTGCAGTTAAAACTTTCAATCTGACCGACGTACTGCGCTCAAGCTCCTTACGAACGTTCTTCCCCTTGTTCCTGAGCAGTTCGCGAATATCCTCAATGCCCGAAAAATATTTCGAGTCGGCGACATTGGAAATAAAAAACCGATTTTCCAATGCGTTAATAACGTCACAAGTACGCAGAACATCTTCGTCGGAGCTGACGACCTGTCGATAACTTTCCTCCCACTCCCGAATCTCGTCGCAATGAGTCCGCACAAATGAAATCGGGAAACCCTGCGCGACAAACTCTTGCAACTTTTCAATATCGACACGTGACGGCGCACCGCTGACGACGTAAATTATCGCGGAGGAAAGCAACAGCGAATTTGCCAAAAGTCGCTCGTGTTGCTGAATCAGCGTGTTAATTCCAGGCGTGTCAAGCAGAATCATTCCATCGGCAAGCATTTCTTCCCGCAAAAAAATTTCCAGATGTTCGACATTCTCAAGTTTCGCGGCGACACGATTGCTCTGCGTTATCATCATCACCGTATCAAGGTCAATATCCTCGGTGTTGCCGTCAAGATAGAAAAGTCGTCCGCCCTCCTCGTCGCCGTAAAGAATGTACGTCAAAAGCGGCGTGGTCTCAACTCTGCCGCCCGGTAAAATTTGCCGACAGAGAAGATTGTTTATCAGCGACGATTTGCCCGCGCTGTACTGTCCGATAAATGACACAAAAAACGTCCCCGACTCAACGTGCTCACGTATCGCCCGCAAATCTTCAAGCGCAGCTGAATCGTTTAATTCCTTGAAGGCGGCGCACAATGCCGAAAATTTTTTCTCGTCCAAAGTCAAACCTCCTGTCTTACGTTTCGTCTTCAATCGTATCGTTCATGTCGGCAAGTTCGTTTTCGACTTCCGCGACCTGCCCTAAAAGTTTTACAATCAAATCACGCGCAGCGTTAGCACGCTGAAGTTTTTCGTCGCGCTCCGCAATTGACGCCTTGCTATCCTCTATCAACATATCAAGCTTTTTCTGCTGACGTTCGATTTCGTCATTGACACGCGCCTCAATCAGTGCCTTCACCGCCTCGAACATTTTACTTTCAATGCTCGCAAGATGTTTGTTAATACCCTGAACGTTCTCCGCAACAAAGCTTTCGGCGTAGTCGTCAATCTCGCGGCGAATTTTCCTGCGTGCTTTGGCGGCGTCCTTGTCGAGCTTCTCCATGTACTTTGCAACGTCGGATTTGTATGCTTCCTGCAACTGTTCAAGGCGTCGCGATTTGCGTTGAATTTCGGCGTCGAACTCTTCACTGCTCCCGACATTCTGATTTGCATAACGATTCATTTCCTGCAACAAATTTTCGCGTTCGGTGTCCAGCTCTTTCACTCTTTTATCGCGCGCTTCGATTGCATCATCGTGCGCTTGCTTTGAGCCTTCGTCAACAACGCGGTTGATTTTCTTTACTTTGTCGCTACCGAAAAGAATAAATTCGACCATCCCAAGAATTCCACCTGGCGTTATTTTCTCGATTTTTTCTTCGTTTATGTATTCAATACGCGGCGGGTCAAAAGTATCAAGCACGGCGTTTCTGCGTTCAGCAATTTCTTTCAGCTGTCGCTGAAGGTCGTCGCGTTGACGTTCCAATTTGCGGGCTTTAGAGCGGTCAGCTTCGGCGGAACTCATTTCCAGTTCAAGTTCTTCCATTTGCCGACGTTTTTCCGCGAAGGATCTTTCCATTGCCTCCATGTCTCTGCCGACTTCACTCGTTGTCAATTTCAGTTCACGGTTATAAAGTTTCAACTCCCCGCCACCGACTTGCGACAAAGCTTCCTGCAAGCCGTCAAGATATTCAACGCTCTCATCGACGACAAACTTCAAATCGTCGCGCAAATCATCTTCCAAACGTTGCGACAAGTTGACGAACTGCTTTTTCAAGGATTCGGGCAACCCTTCCGCAAATACTTGCAAGTCGTCAATGTCCTCGCAATTCTCGGCTCTTGTCTTCGTCGAACTAATTATCGTCGCACAGTGGGCACTGATTTTGTCCTTGAAGTCGCGCAGAGCCTTGTTGAAACGCTCGCGCAGTGGTTTGGTCGTCTCTTGCCGTTCATTTTGCAACTTCGCAATCGCGTCCTCCAGCTCAACTTTCTGCGCTTCCAATTCCGACGTGCTCCGCGATTCTTCCAACGCTTTTATCTGCGTATCCAAATCTTCCCGCTCGTTTTGCAAAGCGTTGACAACTTTCTTGACAGGCTCACTAAGTTGTTCACGCGTGCGTTCGCCCTCAGTCAAGTAGCGTAAAAGTCTGTCTTCGAAATCCCCAAGCCGAGATTTTTCCTCAAGCTCGGCGTAATAATCTTCGTTCTTGACTCTGCCGCTGTCGCGCTCAATCGGAACGCTTCTGTCGCGGGCAGCAAGTGCAGTATATGCGGAAATCGGATAAATTTCAGGTAAAGTGGCATCGGGGAATTGTTTCATGTAATTATCTTTCAAGTGTTTGACGATACCTTTAACGCTCTCGCCCTCGCTTGCCTTAATCTCTTCGATTTTGTTCAGCACGATGAAAATGCTGTTGCACTCCGTGCGTAGGTCTCGAAGAATTTCAAATTCGGTTCGCGTGCCGGGATGGTCGGTGCTGAACATAAAGATACACGCGTGCGATTCTTTGATTTGCCGCCGTGTTATTGACTCAAGATTTTCGGTTATGCCGTTAAGTCCAGGGCTGTCGACGAGCATAACACCGTCTTCAAGAAATTTACTGTTCAGAAACAAATCGACCTTCTCAACGGTTTTGGCGATAGTCTTTTCACCGACATCGCCCGTCGTGCTCACGTACTTTGCGATAGTCTCAAGGTTCAAATCGGGCAAAGTTTTTATTTCGCCGTCGCGGTAGTAGACAATGCCCGCCTCGCCGTTCGGTGCTTGAGAGGTGTGGCGCAGAAAATTTACGGTAGCAGTCGTTTCCTTCTTGAAGGAAGGCAACATTCTGCGACGCATTAGCGCGTTAAGAAACGTTGACTTGCCGACGCTGAATTCGCCGATTAAAACTACGCTGAAAAGATTTTTCTCGACGTCCTCTTTGAGTTTGAACATTGATTCGGCGTCATCTTCCTTGCCGTTGTCGCGCAGATAATCGCCCGTTTCTTGGAGCAACGAAATGATTTTGGATTTTCGCTCTTCGTACTTCACCAAATACTGATTTTTACTCATGCCAAAATTTCCTCCATGCGTTCGGCGTAACGTGCAAGATTTCTGCTCGCCTGTTCAAGTCCCGCAATATTTTCCTGCAAGGGCGAAGTGTTGCCTTGTCGAGCCTCTTCGAGTTCCGCAAGCTTGCGCGTTATGCTGTCGTTGAAATTTTTTTCTGCCTCCAAATAAATATTCCTTTCGCCCTGCGCGGTATTTTTCTTCAGCGCGTCAAGCAAGTGTTGCGCCTCGCCGTCGTCGCCGTGAAGATACTTTCTGACTTCATCGCGCAACTGATTCTTGCACGTCCTGATATATTCCTTGCGTGCGACTTCCTTTTCTTTTTCCAGCCTTTCTTTATCGATTCGAATTTGTTCTTCAAGCCGACTGATTTCCCCTTCAAGCCGCTGAATTTTTGCCGCGCTATTTTGAGCGTCGCCCCTATACCGGTTAAGAGTTCGTTCCGCTCCTTGTTTCTTTTTTCGCGACTCGTCGAGTTGTAGAGCAAGCGCATTTTGTTCTTCCTGCAATTTGCGGCGGCGTCTATCCCACTCTCTACCCGCACTGTCATCGCGTTGTTCTTGTTGTTCATATTTCGTCGAAAAAATATCCATTATCGAACCGAAAAATCCGCCACGTTCAACAGCAACCTCTTCGTAGTAAACTCTTTCAGCGGGACGCGAACCCATATTACAAATTTCGTTCTGCTTTTGATTTATGCGCCACTGAATATCCGCGACTTCGGAATCCAATCTCCTAGCACTCGCCTCTGCATTACGAAGATTTGAATTATCGTTCCATGAAGTCGATCGATTGTTTGAAAGTTCGTTTTGTTTCTGACTTAGTTCATATTCTCGCCGCACGATAGAACTTTGACTTGAAAATTGTCGTTGCTCAGTAGGCAGGTCGACACTAAATTTTTCACCGACGCTCACGGAACGAATACCGCTATACTCTTCGACACGCTCCATTACCGACTGATACAAATGTTGGAAAGAAGTTTTGCAATAGTCGACAGTCTCACTGCTTACGCGTTCCAAGCCTTTGGAAATTTCTTTCGGCAGGGAATTTCGTTTCTGCTCAATGTCGTTGGTCGTCGTACAATCGTTTATTCCACGCGACAAACTTTCTTCAAGTTCGTTAGTTTTGTCAGTGACGATTTTTTCAAGTTCGCGGTTGAGTGTTCGGATTTCGTTCGCAATAAAGCCACGTATCGCAGTCAAGTTGTCGTCGCGCCTATCTTGAATTTTTTGTATCAGCCGTTCGATTCGTTCGGCAACATTTTTCTCGCGGCTCGTTTGATAAATCTCATTGTCATCTGCAAGCCGCCGAGAAATTTTTCCTTGCAAACTCTTGACCCAGTAGAGAACTGCAACAGCGGTATCGCGGTATCGAATTTCATCAAGTTGCGTCTCACCAAAATTTTTGACAAGGAGTTCGCGGAAGCTGTCAAAGTTCGATTCTCTAGCAAGACGCCGCCTGTCATCATCCGTCAAATCCTCAGTATCTGTCGCGTAAAGCCGCTTTATCTGCGTGTCGTGCGACGCTAGTTCTTTCAGCGCGGAAATTCCACAGGTAAAGAATTCATGATTTGGCGCGTCGAAGAAAATCTTTTCCTTCAATATCGTTTGCAAAGCATTAAGCCGTTCTTCAAGCGTCTCGCCTTCAATCGCATTAAACTCGTCGATAAAGTTCTGAACGAAGATAAATCTTCGCTGACACGGAATCAGATTTTCCCGCAAAAATTCCAAATCGTCCTTCGTTAAGCCGCGCTGTTGAATCAGATAGATGCACGCGTGCGATTTCTTCACAATATCTTTGGTTTGCTCTAAGTGTCCTTCGGCTGTTCCGTTAAGTCCGGGCGTGTCCATTATCATGAGCGGGCATGCGCCGTTAATTACCGGCATATAAATTTCAACAGCGTCAATTTCTTGTGCAACTTGATATTTCGTGCTGACTGCGGTCGTGTAATCCTTAATCGCATCGAAATTTTCTATCGGCAAAGTTTGCCCGGACTTCATGAATGCGATAGCCGTTCCAAGCCGCAAATCATTTTCAGCGACGTTCACAATCCGCGTAAGCACGGCAGTCGTCTCCTTCGTCGCGTGGCTCAAAATGTCTCTACCGAGGAGCGCATTAATAAACGTCGACTTCCCCGAACTGAATTCGCCAATAACAGCAAGCCTAAAGAAGTTATCATTCAGCCGTCTCCTGAAGCCGTCAAGTTCTTCCGAGAAACCCGCTATCGAGTTCAGCTTAGTTTCTCTGCCAATGTTGTCGAGCATATCGGAAAAAAATTTCTGCAATCCGATTGGGTTCGCCGTGTTAAAGGTTTTCATCAAATCAATTCGCCTCGTTTGTAAAATTAATAAATCTTATCAAATCTACATTGCGCATTGGTGTTCTGACAGGACACAAAAATTTTTCTGGTAATTGCCACGCCGATAAGAATTTCTTTCCTTAATGAAGATGTTAGGTGTTACTGGTAAACATTACAAACATCTTAACATAACGGAGCAAGAAAAGATACCTTTCATCTGGCGACAGGATTATCAATAAGTCAAGTTGACTCAATCTGGCTCCCGATTCTTGTTCCCCAAAATTTATCTTGTTCCCCAAACAGGGAACAACGGGGAACAACTTTTTTTTTGGCGTTCTGACGCCATTTATAAGTTCGTTTCCTCCGCTTTTCTCATATCCGTTCCCCATTTTTACTGATTTTGTTCCCCACAATTTCAAAACTGGGGAACGGGATTTTTCGCGTCCTAACGCCATTTATCAGGCTTTGTTCCCCAGTTCCCCGTGTTCCCCAGTTTTTTATACACATATAGGGGAAAAAAAGTACACCTAAAGACGACAATTCTTCAATCCTGCGCAGTCCTTTTATCAATCGCTTAGATGACTTCAATTTGTCTCGAAAAGCGATGTGACTTTTAAGGAGTATCTGATATAATGTCGTCGGAGGTGAAGCAGATATGGCTAAGGAAATTTGGGG
>ODAI011757004.1_pt1 | contig 10384 bp, 7 predicted proteins | sample 1539321 | NCBI WGS metagenome assembly ODAI01 (sample SAMN02144231, study PRJEB22623) | gut metagenome | biome: sheep rumen | host: Ovis aries | place: New Zealand | reverse complement strand
TTTTTATTTCCAAACCCACAAATATTTAGCGGTTATTTTATCGCTTTACCACAAAAAACGCCTTTGCCCGTGTCTCCTACTTACATTTTGTCACGCATTTGTTAAAAAGATGCGTGGAAACATTCCGCACAGCGTGCCGGTCAGCGCATCCGCAGCTTGTTGATTTCATCAAACTCCTCACCCATGTTCAGGTTCAGGTATATCGTATATAGCACTGGGCGCCACTTTCTCTGTCGCTGAGGCGCCAAAGTGCGGTAGCGCTCCATGTAAGGGCGGCTCTTTTCGTAGAGTTCACGTATCTTTCGGTGCACGGCACGGGAGCGTTGGGACTTCTTGTCCAACTCGATTGCCTGCGTGAAATATGCCAATCCCAGATTGTAATAGGCGTCAGCAAGACTATCGTTTTCAGCTATCAACTCCTTGCAGATAGCGATGCACTCATTGAATTTTCCCGTATTGAGCAACACCGTGCTCTTGGCAAAACGATAGATGGAGTTCAGGCTGTCTATGGACAGCGCCTTGTCGATGATTTTCATTGCCTCATCCATCTCCCCTCTCCTGTTGTAATAATCTGTCAGACGGGGGAAGAAATAGGGAAATTCAGGGCTGTGCTCAAAACCCTTCAGCAAGGTGGCGACACAGTTGGCTGTATCTTTCTGTGACAGATAAGTCTCAGCAACGTATTGATAGACGAAATCGATGTGCACCGTATCTTGCAAAGCGAGTTCCTCGTGCGCAAAAACGAGTTCCGGCTTCTTCAGCTTGTATCCACAATACAGTGCCCCATAAGCTGCTTTGGGCATGATGCTGTCGCTATTTTGATAATCATAGCCCTCAAATAGCGGCTGCGTGGCACAATCGAGGTAGGTTTTATAGAACTGATAAGCCCGCGAAAAGTCCTGTTTCTGGATGTAATATCCACCGCCATTATACAGATTCGGGCGATAGATATTGAGGAATTCTGCATGTTTGGCACGATATTTCGGCTTGACCTCCCCTTTCTTGTCAGGCAGCATGTCCAAACTGTCTATTGCCTCCAAGATGTGAAACATTTTGTAGGTATGGGTGAACAACGCCGCCGTATCGTATTTCTGTTTGAGATAGAGTTTTTCGTTTCCTTGTTCATACTGTTTTTTCACCGCCTCAAACTGTATCAGACGAATCTTCATGTTGCCACGGTTGGCAGAATCAGCCAACAGGTCGTTCATCAGTTTTTCCGCTTTGTCGAAATCTTTTCCACTTTTAAGGTAGGTGCGCGCCTGTGCCATCACTTTTTTCTGTGCCGACAGACACGCAGGAAAAAGTAAGCCCAAACAGAGAAAAAGTATGATCCGTCTCATTGTCTCTACCTATAAATGATAGGGGAATCCTGTTGCAAGAGACTCCCCTATCATCTGTTCAAAATAGTTTTTATTTAGTATATGTCTCTGCTTCTTTCGTGCGCTCATCATTTGCACCATACAGACGATAGTAGCATCTGTAGAGCGGATAAGCCCACTTTGACTTCTCGCGTGCAGGATCTACGCGACGTGCATTTTCCAAATGCGTCTTAGCCTCTTCGAAGAGAGGAAGAATCTGTGCCTCAGCTGCAGGAGCCAGACGACCGGTCTTGCCCAAAGCGCGCTCCTCTGCCTGTGTGGCACGGTCAAGGAGACAAGCACCAATCCAAGTAAGAATCTGTGCGTTCTCCGGCTGCTTCTTCAGCGCCTTGTGGAAGTGACCGATAGCTTCGTCCAGTTTCTGGTCGATCATGGCACTCTGACCACGCATCGCCCATACGGTGAAGTTGTCAGGATCTGCTGCAAGTTTTTCAGCGAAAATAGCATCCTGCTTATCGTTCATACCCATCTGCGAATACATAATAGCGAGGCTCTCGAAAACGATATCGTTGTTTTTGTCGGTTGCGTAGAGTCCTTCCAATGTATTGATATAGTTCAGAGAGTCTTCCTTTGTCTTCAGATTCTCCTGTGCCACAGCAATCTTCAGGTTCAGCGCATCCTTACCGCGCTCAGGGTCATTAAGTGCGATGGTCGCATATTTGTCCACGTTTGCCATATCCTTGAGCTGATAAGCGAACACGGCTGCGTAGAATGCAATCTGTGTCAGGTTGGCGTCCTGAGCCTTGTCGAACGACTTGAACAGAGGTGCGTCTGCTGAATCCACATAACGTGCGAGATACTCAAATCCTTTCTTCAAATCATTTTTTTCCTGATAATAGATTCCACCATTGATGAGGTTTATTCGCTGCGGATAGAGTCTGTCCTTATTGGCATCGAACTTAGGCTTAATCTTACCCTTTGCATTGGGCATGTTGTCGAATTGATTGCAGAGCAAACCTGCGTCGATAGCTGCATTAGATGCATCATAGAATCCCAAAGTGTCGAAAGGAACGTTTTCCTTCTTCAAGTCGTTAGATGCCATAATCTCTTGTTCTGCCTGAATCTTCTCAAGAGCAAGGTCAACCACCTTGTTATAACATTTCGCTTTCTGCTCTGCATTCATTCCGTTCAGGTTTGAATTCAGAAGATTAAGAGCCTCCTTGTAGTCTTTCAGTTTGAGAATCTGCTTTACTACATCGTCTTGTGCAAAAGCTGTTGAGGCGGTTACCGCCATCAAGAGCATCATCACTAATTTTTTCATAATCATTATTTTTAAAAGGTTTATAATCTAATTAACGAACACTTATTCTTTTTCTGATATTTCACTATCATTATTTTCGGTGTTTGATTCATCCGTTGCCGGTGTGGCGGTCGTGTCACGCTGGATGTCTTCTTTCTTTTGAGTCCATTGTGCACGGCTCTCTTCCTCGACCATCGCTTCCAGCTCGGAACTCATCACCTTGCATACACTAGCTATGACGTCGTTTTTCTTAGAAAGATTAATCAGGCGCACACCTTGCGTGGCACGTCCCATCACACGACAGTCGGAAACGGCAAGACGGATGGTGATACCACTCTTGTTGATAATCATCAGGTCATTCTCGTCTGTCACGTTCTTGATAGAAACGAGTCGTCCGGTCTTTTCGGTGATGTTCAATGTCTTCACACCCTTAGCTCCACGGTTGGTCTTCCGGTAATCCTCAACCTGAGAGCGTTTACCATAACCGTTCTCACTGACTACCATGATGGTTTCATTCTCCGTGTTTCCGGCTACAATCATGCCTACCACCTCATCGTCGCCTTCGTCAATCTTCATACCGCGGACACCTGTTGACACGCGTCCCATCGTGCGAACGGCATTCTCGTCGAAACGAACGGCACGACCGTTACGGTTGGCAAGAATCAGTTCGTTCTTGCCATTGGTGAGGCGAACATCTACAACTTCGTCTCCTTCCAGCACGTTAATGGCGTTTACACCATTCGTGCGCGGACGGCTATATGCTTCCAGACAGGTCTTCTTCACAACACCTTTCTTAGTTGCGAATACCACGTAATGGGTGTTGAGGAATTCCTTATCGTTCAATCCGCGCAGACGGAGGAAGGCATTCACGGCGTCGTCCGGTGCGATGTTGAGCAGATTCTGTATAGCACGGCCTTTCGATGACTTGTCGCCTTCAGGGATTTCATAGCACTTGAGCCAATAGCAACGTCCTTTTTTCGTGAAGAACAGCATCGTCTGATGCATCGTTGCCGGATAGATGTATTCCGTGAAATCCTGGTCACGCGTCTTAGCTCCGGTAGAACCGACACCACCACGTGCCTGCTCACGGAACTCGCTCAGCGGTGTACGCTTGATATATCCGAGATGGCTCACCGTGATAACGACAGGATCATTGGGATAGAAGTCCTCTGGATTGAATTCCTCGCTCGAATATTTGATTTCCGTGCGACGGGGATCTCCATATTTCTCCTTCACCTCCTGCAATTCGTCTTTCATCACTTTCTTGCAAAGTTCCGGATCGTCAAGAATCGACTGCAAGTAAGCTATCAACTTCTCCAGTTCCTCAAATTCCTCATGCAACTGATCGATGCGGAGTCCTGTCAACTGCGCAAGGCGCATGTCAACGATGGCTTTCGACTGCAATTCGTCAAGGTCGAAACGTTTTTCCAGATTGCGCTGAGCATCGGACGGTGTCTTCGACGCACGAATGATGCGCACCACTTCGTCAATATTGTCGCAAGCAATAATCAGACCTTCCAGAATATGTGCACGCTCCTGCGCTTTCTTCAGGTCGAACTTGGTACGACGGATGGTTACATCATGGCGATGTTCAACGAAATATTTAACGCATTCTTTCAATGTAAGAAGGCGCGGACGACCTTTCACCAAAGCGATGCAATTCACTGAGAACGAGCTTTGTAGGGCGGTCATCTTGAAGAGTTTGTTCAGGATTACGTTGGCGTTGGCATCGCGTTTCACGTCCACAACGATTCGCATACCCTGACGTCCTGTTTCATCGTTTACGTTGGAAATACCGTCAATCTTGCCATCTTTCACAAGTTCGGCGATATATTCTATCAACTGCTGCTTGTTGACTCCATAAGGAATTTCCGTAACAACAATCTTGTCGTGTGTCTCATGACTTTCAATTTCAGCCTTGGCACGCATTACTATCCTGCCACGACCTGTCTCATAAGCGTCTTTCACGCCCTGTATTCCATAGATGTATGCACCTGTCGGGAAATCCGGAGCAGGGATGTATTGCATCAGTCCGTATGTATCGATGTCGGGATTGTCGATATAAGCGCAGCAACCGTCAATCACTTCGCCCAAATTGTGAGTGGGAATGTTGGTTGCCATTCCGACGGCAATACCATTACCGCCATTCACCAGCAGATTAGGCACCTTTGTGGGCATCACACTCGGCTCCGTCAACGTATCGTCGAAGTTGTTCACCATATCGACGGTGTCTTTCTCTAAGTCGTCCATGATATGCTCACCCATTCTCGACAAGCGACACTCTGTGTAACGCATAGCTGCAGGTGAGTCACCATCGACCGAACCAAAGTTTCCTTGTCCGTCAACCAGTGTGTAGCGCATATTCCACTCTTGTGCCATACGCACCAGTGCTCCATACACCGACGAATCGCCGTGCGGGTGATACTTACCTAACACATCACCAACGACACGTGCACACTTCTTATAAGGCTTGTCACTCGTATTGCCCAAACCGTTCATTCCGTAAAGAATACGGCGGTGAACCGGCTTGAATCCGTCACGCACATCAGGAAGTGCACGAGCCACAATCACCGACATACTATAGTCGATGTATGACGACTTCATTTCTTCCTCGATGTTGATCTTAATAATTCGATCTTGATCAAATGTCTGATTTTCGTCCATTATTTTTTATTGTTTAATACATTCGTTTTTTCAGGAAAATCGCCAGAAATGCTATTTATTTTCATTCTGAGCGATTTTAGGTCTGATTTCAAGGGTCAAAATTACAACAAAAAATCGATTCCTAAAAGCAAAACAGGGAAAATATTCGAAAATTTAAAGTTTATTAGAAATCAAATATGGAAAATGGCAGGAATACTATTATTTTTCTGGAGGAAGCAACTCCGAAAGCGTCCGCCTCCGCGTTGTCAGCAGGTTGTTCAGCCACTGCTTGTCTTCCTTGGACATTTCCGGCAGACTCACCTGCTCCACAAACACAGAATCCTGTTCTGACAGATTGACTGTGGTCGCTATGGGAAACACGAGAAGGGCTGCCTTCTCCTGCATCTCTTGTGACAACGTATCTGGCAGAAAAGCCTGAAGGTTATCTGTCAATGTCACCGTCTTCATCTCTGTCCAGTTGGGAAGACCTATCTGTACAATGCTTTCAGAGACACCTGCCACCAAAGTCTTGACGACACACAATCGCGTTTCACCCGCATCGGTCTTGAAAAGTTTCAACTCCACGCGCGTCGTCTTCCCCATGACCGCCCGCAAATAGTCATCCGTGATTCTTTCCAATTGGCAAGTTCCCTTCAGCAGGTTGTCCGTCTTCTCGGGCAATCCTTCCTCCACAGCCTCCAACATCCTGACACGCATGCTTTCAGTCAGGTAGGGAGCATATTGCTCTGGCATGGACAGCCACACGTCACGCATGGTCTTTTGTGCGTAAAGACTCATCATGCCCGACAGCAGGCATAACATTATTAATATATATCGTCTGGTCATGTTACTCTCTTTTTCCATGCAATATTAACCATTTTCTTTGACATTGACAACATTTTCCCCGTTTTTTATCCCACGATAACTGGAAAAGTTTGGTAAATAGAAAAATTGTATTAATTTTGCAGCATGATATTCTATTTCTCCGGAACGGGAAATACACGTTGGGCTGCGCAGAAAATCAGCGAGGCAACCGGCGAGAGACTGTTTTTCATACCTGATATGGAAAAGGAAAGTTGTGTATGGTCGCCCGAGAAGGATGAACGCATCGGCTTTTGCTTTCCCGTACACGGATGGCGACCGCCGAAAAATGTCCGCAGTTTCATTGAGAGACTAACGATTGAGCATGCCGACAAGCATTACTGCTATGCACTATGCACCGCCGGCGACAACATCGGGGAGACAATGCGGATTTTCGAACAGGATCTGGCTGAGCGGAACATCCATTTAGATGCCAAGTTCTCACTCATCATGCCAGAGTCATACGTGGGACTGCCATTCATGGATGTGGACACACCGCAAAAAGAAGCAGCGAAGAAAGCTACAGCCAGTGTAGAACTGGAGAGATGTATCCAAGAGATTATCGAAAGAAAGAGAAGTGCAGAGCGGCTTGTCATTGGCAATTGGCCTCGCACCAACAGCCGTGTGCTGGGAGGATTTTTCATTAAACATCTCATCACGGACAAGAAGTTCCGTGTGGAGGAGCAGCGCTGCACGAAATGTGGTACATGTGTCTCCGTCTGCCCTGTCAGGAACATGGACGGCGGGAAAGGACACCTCCCTACATGGAAACATACCGGCGACTGCCTGACGTGTTTCGCATGTTACCATCACTGCCCGCAACACGCTATCGAATTTGGCAGACAAACAAAGAAAAAAGGACAATATTATTATAAAAACGCAAACAAATGAACACGATGAAAAAGGTATTCATGATTTTGTGCTTGCTGACGATTGCAATCAGCAACTATGCCTCAAAGGTATATCCGTTTCCTGTCACTGTTACTCAGAAAGACGGGACACAACTTACGATTATCGGTCATGGAGATGTGGACTGCCACTGGTTTACGACACTTGACGGAGTGCTCCTCTACCAAGACGGAACAGATTACTATGTTGCAAGAGTTGAGTCTAATGGCGAACTCGCTTCCACGAACATTCTTGCCCATAACGCTGATAAGCGCAGCCAAGCTGAACACATCGCTGCCAATTCGCAGAACAAAGAACTGTTTATGAGCGGAGTGGCGAAAACTAAAAAGAAAAACGCCATGCGACGTGAGCCTGTCTCTGGGACAAAGCTATTCCCACACACCGGCACACCACGTGTACTTGTTGTATTGGCTGAGTTCAGCGACACGACATTCTCACTCCCCAACCCTAAAAAGTCTTTCAACCAATACCTGAACAGTTCAAGTCGCTCACATGAAAACTATGGAAACAGCGAAGACAAGAACATGGGAAGCGTGAAGCAATATTTCACCGATGTCAGCTTCGGAAACTTCTCACCACAATTCGACATTTACGGACCGGTAAAACTGCCAAAAGGTATGGCGACTTACGGAGCAGGAAGAAACGACCGGATGGATCTCTTCATTCCCGCCGTCTGCAATGCTATTAACGATAGTGTCAACTTCGCTGATTACGACCAAAACGGTGACACCTATGTTGACCTTATCTACGTCATCTATGCAGGCTATGGTGCCAACACTGTAGGCAATTCAGAAAGTTGTATCTGGCCGAAATCAGGAGGACAATCTTTTTCTGGAACTTATGACGGAAAAAAAATTTACAGGTATGGTGTAAACTGCGAACTGATAGGTAACCCGACTGCATTTTCCGAACCTCCATACAAACGCATCAACTCTATCGGCATCTTCTGCCACGAGTTCTCACACTGCCTGGGACTCCCCGACTTCTATCCTGTTCACGAGAGCAACGCACAAACAGACAATCAGGGAATGGAATACTGGAGCCTGATGGACAATGGCGAATACCTCCGCAACGGTTACTGTCCGCCAGCATATACAGCTTGGGAGCGCGAGGCGATGGGATGGTTCACTATCGATACGCTCCAGGCGGATGCCGACATCGAGATGATTCCCATTGACGCTGGAGGAAAAGCATATCGGATCATGAACGACAATGACGCTTCTGGAAAGGAGTATTTCATTCTTGAAAACATTCAATATTATCAATGGAATGGCGGACATTTCGGCAAAGGACTGGTGGTGAACCATGTGAGCTACGACAGCAACGCATTCTCGCTTGCGTCCAATTCCGTGAACGATGACGTTGGAAAGCCAAAGATGACAATTGTACCTGCCGATGGTATTCTCGGCTCATCCTATAAGATTGGTAAGGCTGCTTCATGGGCAACAGCTGCAGACGGCAAAGCCACTCAAGCCGATTACAGGAATCAGCATGCTGGCGACCCGTTCCCTGGAACGACTAACACGACGGAACTTAATGACACACTCAACTTCACCAACTTCAAGGTTTACACAGGAACCAAGCTTAACAAGGCACTGGCAAACATCCAGGAAAACAGCGGTGTCATCAGTTTCAAGTATATCCACGATTTCGATGATCACGTGACAGGCATCAACACTATCACGAATCAAACGACTGTTTCCGACGGGCGCATCTATACCATTGACGGGCGGTTCGTCGGAACAAAACTGGAGAATCTGCCGAAAGGAATTTATATCCAAAACAAGAAGAAAGTCATTGTTCCATAAGGTAATGGTCTGTTGATAAGTGAAACAAAAAACTCTGCGATGATTGAAGTCGCAGAGTTTTTTTATTATAGATTTCTCGCAAACTACCCTAAAATCTGTTCCGGACGCTCCACGAAGCATGTTGCCCCATACGCTTCCAGGAAAGGACGGTCGCGGAATCCCCATAGCACACTGATACAGGGAAGTCCGGCATTTCGAGCGGTTTCGATATCCACTTCGCTGTCGCCCACATACACAGCCGAACTTTTGTCGGCATGCAACTGTGAGAGGGCTTCAAGCACGGTGTCTGGTGCAGGCTTCTTACGAATGTCTGCCCGCTCACCGATGGCTACCTCTACTTGCTGTGCGAAGAAATGACGGCATAGCTGCTGCGTGGCTGCATAGAATTTATTGCTGACAACGGCAATTTTCTTGTTTCTGCGTCTCAGTTCATCCAACATCTGGATGACACCCGGATATGGCTGGGTGGTATCAAGACTATGAACCAGATAATGCGCACGGAATTTTTGCTCCACCTCATCCACCAAAGGGTTTTGCGCACCGCCTTCCACGGCACGCTCTATCAACTTGCGGGCGCCGTTACCCAAGAACCTGCGGATGTCGTCCGTAGAATGCGTCTTCAGGTTCAGTTCCCGCAAAGCATGGTTGACACTTGCAGCTAAATCGTCCAACGTGTTGAGCAGCGTGCCGTCCAAGTCGAAGATATAGGTCTCGAATGTTTCTTTCATGACTGATTCCTAAATCAAAATGCCAAGCAAGCACCACGTCGTCATGCGTTGATGCTGTCGCGATACCACTCAAAAAGTTTCACAACTCCATCTTCGATTTCCACCTGATGCTTCCATCCGAGACGATGAAGTTGAGAGACATCTATCAACTTCCGGGGCGTACCATCAGGCTTGCTCGCATCAAACTCCACCTCACCTTCAAACCCGACAGCCTTGACGACCAGTTCAGAGAGTTGGCGAATGGTGAGTTCTTTTCCCGTTCCCACGTTGATGTGGCAGTTGCGAATCTCCCCCAAGGCAGGGATAGCTCCTCCCCTGCCCGCCGAATTGTCACGATCGACAGCGCCATCGGCTGCCGTTCCGTAAAAGACGGAGGAATATTTTTCGATTCCGATGATATCACTGAAGTTCACGTTCAGCAACACATGGACGCTTGCGTCTGCCATGTCCTCGCTCCAGAGGAACTCACGAAGAGGACTGCCCGTGCCCCACAGGACCACCTTATTATTATATATGCCGTATTTCGCCAGCACATCTAAGATTGCTTGCTCATCCTGCTCGCCCGTGACGCCTTCCACAGGGCGTTTGTTCAGGTCGCGTCGGATAGCATCCCAGTTGCCGTCATGTATGAGTTTTGCGAGATAAATCTTTCGCATCATGGCAGGCATGACGTGGCTGTTTTCCAGATGGAAGTTGTCATTCGGACCGTAAAGATTGGTCGGCAGCACAGCGATATCGTTCGTTCCGTATTGCAGATTGTAGCTTTCGCACATCTTCAAACCGGCAATCTTTGCAATGGCATACGGCTCGTTGCTG
>ODAI012510876.1_pt1 | contig 10385 bp, 9 predicted proteins | sample 1539321 | NCBI WGS metagenome assembly ODAI01 (sample SAMN02144231, study PRJEB22623) | gut metagenome | biome: sheep rumen | host: Ovis aries | place: New Zealand | reverse complement strand
GTTTAAGTCTTTCATGATTTTATCTCCTTGTAAATGCAGCGTGTATTGCAGTACCTGTATAATGAGACTGTCTTATCTATGCGGTAAGCTTAAGTCGGGTATCCTTCTCAGCCCTGACCGCCGATTCCGAAGTAAGCATTAACGCCCATCAGCAATCCTTCCGCGATATTCTGAAGAGTTTCATCGGAATGATCGGACGCCCGGTCACCGAGCTCGATATCGATACTCGGTACTTTCGAGTAGGATGTCTGCGTGAGATCCATCTCAATAGATCCGCTCTCAAAAACAGATCTGCCGACCACTGCGAGACCCTGAACAAGGCATTCGCCGAACTGATCGCTTCTCTCCCAGGTCTCGGAGACAGGATACATGCTCTTATAGGAGTCCACAGAGGGGACCTTCATATAGTAGGCGCCTTTATCGTAGTCTGTCGAATCCCAGTGGATGGCAATGTGGGCATCGGCATATGTATTGGCAAGTACCGTGCGAGCGATATTATCGAGCTGAACATCGTCTGTCTCACGGATCATAAGGACACTGTAACCCGCATCAAGCAGCCTGTCCCTCAGAATGATGGCCTCCGGGAGCGTGACCGCCCTTTCTTCGGTACCGTCAAGGAAGGTCATTCCGGAAGCTACCGCCATGGCGGTTGTGGAACCCTCGGAAGTAGATCCTCCCGTGACTTTGGGAGTTCCGTCGGGATGGCACTGGGTACGGACGGATTCACCGCCGCTTGTACCGTGTCCGGCATTGACACAGATCGTGATGCCGTTGCTGTTTGCCATATGGTTCTCATAGAGTATTGCGGCGTCAGAGTGGATTTCCGAGAAAGAGGCAAATTCCATATCTTCCGTCAGATAAACGGGCGTTTTATTGATGGTCTCCTCGGGCGTTACCACCGGCGCGACCGATGCGTCAGCTTCTGAAGCTTTGCTGTCTGTCATGGAGCTGTCAGCAGGGAGCGTTTCGGATGAAGAGTCGTTGACCGGCACTTCGGAAACGGAGGATTGACCGGCAGAGATATCCGAAGCTGAGGATTCTGCCGGTGATACGGTTACCGCAGCTGTCGCTGATGAGTCGGCAGATGTGCTGTTTTGCGTTTCGGATGAAGATTCCGTCACGGGCTCCGATGAGGTTCCGGCTGACTTTCCGGAAGCGCTTCCGCAGGACGCCATTGCTATAATGGCAAGCCCGGTCAGTATCATATATAACAGTTTCTTTTTCACGTGTTGTCTCCTTTCGAACCGATAAAGTGATGGCTCTTTCAGCGGACAGATAGTACAGGAAATCTGTAGAATAGCCCTGCCTTATATAATAACACAACTTTGCTCAAATTGGGCAGCTTTGTGGTTTTGCTTCGTGTTTTATGCTATAATTACACGTCCAAAGGAGAATCGAACATGTATCTGATCAGACTGCCGGAGCATTCCGCATGCTACCTGTATTCGGAATACAGCGCACATAAGGCTGATAATTTCCTCGTCGTACTGGATGGGATTATCAGTCTTTTTGACGTGTATATGCCGGCCAGAGAGGCGCTTCCGCTCAGGATCAGCCTTGTGCGAAGCGAAGAAAGCCCGTGCTGTTTTCGCGGAAGCCATGAAATATATCTCAATACGGAGATTCGGTATGTTTCACAGGCAGCCTATCAGTTCTCCCACGAGATGTGTCACTTCAGGATCCCGTATCTGGTAGCCGAAAACCTGAGATGGCTCGAGGAGTCGATCTGTGAGACTGCCTCTCATTTTTATATGAGAAGACTGGCACATGTCCTGGCCGCAAGAGCGGACCGTCCTCTGCTTCGTGAGTATGCTCCCAGGTTCAGCGAGTATTCCGTGAACGTTATGCGCGAGACGAAAGAGATAGACCTCACGTCGCCGCTCCAGATACGCAGACTCGAACTAAACTGGTATCTGAGAGAGGAGAACCGCTCGGTGGCGCGGAGGCTTCTGCCTCTTTTCGAGAGTCATCCCTCTTTGTGGCAGGCCGTGCCGTATCTTGGCGATATACCGCCCGGGTTCAGTCTTAAGGATTCTGTTGCGATCTGGAAAAAAATATCGCCTGCCGGAAGCCGACAGGCGATAGAAGAACTGCAACTATTATTCAGTTGATACTGCCGAAATCGTTTATTCGTATCTCAGCGCCTCGATCGGATCCATCTTTGCCGCCCGGGAAGCCGGATAATACCCGAAGAAAGTACCTGTCAGAAGAGAGAAGACTACTGACAGAACAATGGACAACGGTTCCAGAACATACGGTAATTTCATGAAATGGCATGCTACGATGCCGAATATAATACCTAACACAATGCCGATCAAACCGCCCATCAGACAAAGCAGAATGGCTTCTGTAATGAACTGAAGCAGAAGAGAAGAGTTTGTCGCACCGAGTGCTTTTCTCGTGCCGATCTCACGTGTGCGTTCCGTGATAGAAACCATCATAATATTCATAACGCCGATACCGCCGACGATGAGGGCTATTGCGGCAACAAGGGCTGTTACGAGGAACTGCATTCTCACGGTTTCACCCTGCTCCTTTATATAATCTATCGAGCTGAAGACATTATACTCTACACTTTCATCTGCTCCTTCATTGAGATCTGCCTTGATGTTGTCCACCAACGCAAGGACTTCATCGCTGGTTGCACCTGATCTCGGGATGAAAACACAGGAGTCGAATGTTAACTGCTGCCCCGTCAGATTCTCATATGTTCTCAGAGGAATAAAGGAAAGCGCTGATGTCTTGTACTCATCTGTCAGGGGGTCTACATAATAGTTAAAGAAATCGAAGTCTTCCTTCTGCTTTATAATGCCTTTTACGGTAAAATCGGAGTAGATATTATTAAAATATGTCTCTACTTTCTGTCCGATACAACTTTCGTCGGAAGTACCAAAGAGAATTTTTGCCTGACTGTCAGTAAGAATAATGACCCTTGCTCCGTTTCGATATTCCGCATCTGTGATAGGTGAACCGGCTATATAGGTGTGTTTTTTCGATGCCATGAGGCTGGCGTTCACGAACGAAAAATAGGTTATAACAGAAGCCTTTTTCGTTTTGGTATAGTCAGACTGCCATTCTGTTTCTATCGAATCGATATTCTTATAAAAGGCGACCCCTTCGCACTGACCGCTGTATCTCTCATACACGTCGCGAATCAGATCCTTGTTCAATACAATTGCCGTCTCTTCGTTGGATTGTGACCCCTCTTTACGTCTGACAGTGATATTGATATTGGCAAGGCCCTGATTGTTCAGGGCATCCTGAGACCTTTTCGCCTGGCCGCTTCCGATTGAGACAATAGTGATGACGGCGGAAATACCGATGATAATACCCAACATGGTCAGCATGGAGCGCAGTTTATTGGACATTATAGCCGTGATTGCCACAGCAATGTTTTCACGCATATTGGTCATATTCCGAACCTCTCCTTTCCGCAATGATGAGACCGTCTACAAGCGTCAGGATACGTTCGCATTCCTCAGCGAGCTCGTTGGAATGGGTTATAAAAACAATCGTTTTGCCCATCTGGTGGAGATCATGAAACAGGTCCATGACGAGCCGTCCTGTTTTTGAGTCAAGAGCGCCGGTCGGCTCGTCGGCCAGGATGATAGACGGATCGTTGGCCATGGCACGGGCGATGGCCACACGCTGCTTCTGACCGCCGGAAAGCTGATCCGGGGAATGGTCAAGGCGATCTCCCATACCCATCTGTATGAGAAGCTGCCTCGCGCGCTCGGCTCTTTCGACAGGGGGGACACCCGCATACATCATCGGAACTTCCACATTCTTCAGAGATGACATTCTGGGGATCAGATTGTAGGTCTGAAAAACAAATCCGATTTCCTTGCAGCGGATAACGGACATATCACGGTCACTGGATTTTCGGATATCTATGCCGTTCAGCCGATAGTCTCCGGATGTGGGTTTGTCTAGAAGACCTATTACATTCATGAGAGTACTTTTTCCCGATCCGGACTGGCCTACAATGGCAACAAACTCACCTTTATTTACCTTGAGGTTTATACCATGCAGAATTTCCAGTTCATTAGGCTGGCCGATATAATAACTTTTCGTTATATTACTGAGATTTAATAATTCTGTTTTTTCCATTTTTCTATGAACTTAGTATTCTATCTTAGTATTCTATGCACCTGGTATTTAGTAGAGTTCAATCTGTTCCTCTGCGATTTCTATACTCTCCGGGACGATCAGCTGTGTGCCTTCCGTGATGCCGTTTCCGGTTACCTCTGTGTAGGAACCGTCGGTAAGCCCGGTCGTGACAACAACTTCGCTGGATGTAGCGCCGCCGTCCGTCGTGACGGAAACAACGGATTCACCGTTAATGTTGGTACCGAGACACTGATTCGGAACGGTAAGGACGTCTTTGGCTTCGGACGTAATGATTGAGATCTTGGCACTCATGCCGGGGCGGAGACGTTCATTGGAATCGGTTGCCTTGATCAGAACACGATATGTACCGCGGCTCTTGTCGGTCTGCCCGCTGGTGCTTGTTGCCGATTGTCCTTCGCCGTTTCCGTTCTGGTTGGCCGTCTGCTGCTTGGTGGGCGTTACGGCGACAAATGTGACTTCTCCCGCCAGAAGATCATCACCTGTGGCGTTCGTTGTGAAGCGGCACTTCATACCTTTTTTGATATCTGCTATATACTGTTCATCTACATCGCAGGATAAAGTGAAATTATTCAGGTCTGTGATAACGACGGCATCGATCCCCGGAACTTCTCCGACATTGGCGTTGACTGCCGTGACGATTCCCGAAGTACGTGCGGTGATGATGGCGGAGGAAATCTGCTTGCGCATTTTCTCCATTGAATTATCTGAATCAAAATTGCTCACGCTTCGAGTAAGATTATTCGATTCTATTGTCTCCTTCTCCTTCTGTACCGCTTCCTTATGTGTGCGGACAGTTTTATCATAATTTTCGTATTCCTTGGTCAGGCTGTTTTCCGAGTCTCTTAAGCCCCGGGCACTGTTTCTGACAGTGGTTTCCTGAGATATGCTGTCTTTTATTGCGGATTCGTAATCCGTGACAGCAGTATTGAAGGTTGTGACGGCTGTGTTGTAGGATTCAATTACCTCATTTAATTCTTCTGTTGAAAGATTCGGATCCTCGTAAGCGATACGGACCTGTTCTTCCAGATCGTACATTACAAGCTGCGCGTTTACCGCATCGTAATATTTCTGATCCTCAACGCCGTATTTATTGTAAAGCTCGTCGAGTGTGAGACTGTGGTCGATATAACTGTCGTTCAGTTTGTCCTCACTTGCGTAAATGTCCCGGAGTGCCTGTGTTTCTTCCAGCTCGTTATCCAGCTTCGTATTCTTGAGTGCGCGCGCGCTCTGGGCATCGGCGATTTCGTTTTTCCGTTCCTCGACAGCACGTTTCTGCTCCTCCTGAGAAAGCGTTTTTTCAAGTTCTGTCGTATCGAGCGTGAAGAGCACATCGCCTGCCTTGACTGCATCGCCCATCTTGACTTTGACTTCCTTGATGACCAGGTCTTTCACGATGGAATCTGCATTGGCCGATACTTCCGTAGCGGAAGACAGGGCACCTGTAATGTTGATACTGTTTTCAAGGTCTCTTTTTTCTACCATCTCGAGCTGGACAGGCGTTTCCTCCTCGGCCTTATTACCGCCGAAATTAAAGAATAAGGCATTCGCATAAACTGCGCTGCCGACTCCGCCTGCTGTAAGAGCTGCCGTGAGAAGACCGACGAGAAGCTTGTTCGTTTTCTTTAAGCCTGACATAGCTGTAATCCTCCAATAAACAATAAAACATACTTTTAAGAATCAAGCTGAACATCCGCGATCTCTATGGTTGTGAGACTGCTGTCGTTCGGGCTTTCCATCTGTGCTACTCTTGAGGCCTGATTGGTAATGATCGTTTCAAAAAGGTTGCGGATATCGCGTGCATTTGCAAAATTTTCACCTTTGGACGCCTCCCGCTCCCGGATGACCTTTTCGATTTCTTCTTTGGCTTCGGGACTCATGGTATAGTTGTATTTTTTGCACTGCAGTTCGAAGATCTGTATCAGCTCTTCCGCGGAATAATCTTTGAACTCGATATACTTGTTGAAGCGGGACTTGAGGCCGGGATTGCTGTTGATAAAATTCTGCATGAGAATCGTATAGCCGGCTACTATGACAACGAGGTCTTTGCGATTGTCCTCCATCGCTTTCAGGATGGTATCGATGGCTTCCTGTCCGAAGTCGTTTCCTTCCTTGGCGAGCGTGTAGGCTTCATCGATGAACAGGATGCCGCCTTTGGCTTCCTCGATTTTCTTCTGAGTCTTAATGGCGGTCTGACCTACATAACCGGCCACGAGACCGGAACGGTCGACTTCCACCAGCTGACCTTTGGACAGAACGCCGATCTCCTTGTAAAGTTTGGAGAGAATTCTCGCAACCGTTGTTTTGCCTGTTCCCGGATTGCCGGAAAAGACAAGATGGAGAGAGACGGGTACGGTTTTCATGCCCTTATCTTCACGCATCTTCTGTACTTTTACCAGATTTACGAGTTCCTTGACATCCGATTTGACAACGTCCAGTCCGATGAGTTCGTTGAGTTCCTCCATACCGGACTTCTCAGGCTCCTTCGGTTTTTCTTCCTCTTCGGATTTTTCCTTGTTGGGTCCCGGCCCGCTTGTTGCGGCCTGCGTTTTGGGCTCGTCACTTTCGAAAGCTCCTGCCGCGTCTGTGCTGCCTGCAATGCTGTCGCCTGCTTCGTGGGCGGAATCTCCCGAACGGGGACTTTCCGGAGGGTAGGTTCCGTAGAAATCCTTGTAGACTTCGTCCATGATCCTGTCGAAGCGAATGTTGCTTCTATCAGCCATTTGTGTATCTCCTTGCGTATTCCTTTTCCGCTGGTTACAAATCTGTTATCAGTAAAGGGCATATTACTTAAACTCCCCGCTTAAATACTTTATCAGTCGAAATCATACAATACTGATGCAGTCTATGAGACGAGACTGTCTGCGCACTGCATGTGGGAAGTTTAAGAAATTGAATATATATTTCTATTATAATAATAGAGGCTATAATTTACAAGGCGGGATGGGGCAACTTTTTGGGCGGTTGACGAAATATGCAAAAACTAGTATTCTGAAAGAACAAAAACGATCATATTGAAGAAAGGGAAGAGATATGAATATTCGTGAAGAAGCGCACAAAATGAAACTTGCCTCCCCACGCCTTGCAGCCACATCAGCCCGGATGAGAAATGCCGCTCTTTCGCAGGTGGCAAAAGCCCTCTCTGAAAACGAAGAGCTGATATTTGCAGCCAATAAAAAAGATCTTGAAAATGCAGAAAAGGCAGGGGTATCGGGCGCCGTTATCAAGCGTCTGAAGTTCGATGCGGGGAAGCTTTCGGCGTGTCTTTCAGGTATCGATCAACTGATATCGCTGCCGGATCCCATAGGAAAAGTTCAGCTTGCGCGTGAACTGGATGCAGGGCTTATCATGTATCGGGTGAGCTGCCCGATCGGAGTCATCGGCGTTATCTTCGAGGCACGTCCGGATGCGCTGGTCCAGATTTCCACGCTCTGCTTAAAGAGCGGCAATTGTGCGATTCTTAAAGGCGGAAAGGAGACCGCGGAGACGAACCGCGTTCTTTTCCGGATCATTTATCAGGCAGCATGTGAAGCGGGGCTGCCGGAAGGGTGCATGCTCCAGGCTGAACTGCATAATGAAATCGATGAGCTCCTTGGCTGCGAGGGCGATGTGGATCTTCTGATTCCGCGCGGATCGAACCGCTTTGTTCGTTATATTATGGATAATACGAAAATTCCGGTCATGGGACATTCGGACGGCATCTGCCACATTTATGTGGACAAAGACTGTGATGCGGAAAAAGCAATTCCCGTTATCCTGGATGCAAAATGTCAGTATACAGCAGCCTGCAACGCCGTGGAGACAGTGCTTGTTCATCGGGATATCGCAGCGGATTTTCTTCCGAAACTTGCGCATGCCCTGAAAAATGCGGACGTGAAGGTACGGGGGACGAAGGAAGTATCCGGGATTATTCCGTGTGAGATCATGGGTGAGGATGAATTCAATACAGAGTATCTTGAGCTGGTCCTGTCCGTTAAACTTGTATCGGGCGTGGAAGAAGCCTGCGATCATATTAACCGTTTCGGTTCTCATCATACGGATTCCATTCTGACTGAAAATGATGAAACCGCGGAATATTTTATGCAGATGGTGGACTCTGCCGGCGTATACAGAAATATCTCCACGAGATTTGCGGATGGCTTCCGTTACGGATTCGGTGCTGAGGTCGGTATTTCGACAGGGAAGATCCATGCGAGAGGACCGGTCGGACTGGAAGGACTTATGACTTATAAATACCGGATAATCGGAGACGGTCATATCGTCGGGGATTATGCGAGCGGAAAGTCTTCCTTCCATTTTAAGGATATCTGATTCAAAGATATCTGATTCAAGGATATCTGAAGGTCTGCGACCAGACGGAATTTCAATCTCTGACGCAGGATTTGTGTGACTTCGCCGCGAGAGGACTGTGCGCATGGAAAGATGTCTCAGGCAACCTGTATAAAAAGAAAGAGGGCTCAGAAGAACGAATTTCCGTTTTTCTGAGTCCTCTGTTTTCTACTTGATTATTTCAGGAAACCATTGACGATCTGTTCCTCCGCCTCCTTTTCCGTCAGGCCAAGGGTCATCAGCTTCATAAGCTGTTCTCCGGCAATCTTACCGATCGCCGCTTCGTGAATCAGGCTCGCGTCGATATCGTTGGCCGTAAGCTGCGGACTCGCAGTGACACACCCGTGATCCATGATGATGGAATCGCACTCGGAATGGCCTGCGCAAGGAGCATTTCCGTTTATGCGGCTGTCAAAATGCTGCCGGCTGTTCTCCTTGGCAACGCTGCGGCTTATGATATTGGCAGAACATCCCTCGCCGTTGAGATCCACATTAAAGTAGGTCTTGGCATTCTGCACGCCGGTCGTGAGGATCTTCTCCTTGACAACAAGCATCGCACCTGCCTTCAGATCCCCTTCCGTGCGGCGGTCTGTGTCATCGATTCCCGCAATCTGTGTTGTTTCCATCTCCATATCGGCACCTTCGTCAAGGTGAACGATGGTCGTCGGATTCATGACACGCCTGCTTGTCTCATCCCCGGATCCGTAATGTTTTTCTACATAGCGAAGCTTTGCGTTCCTGCCGACATAAAATGTGTGGATGCCGTCGTGCTGGCTGAGCTCGCCGCCGCAGTTATGAATGCCGCAGCCGGCTATGATCGTAACGTCACAGTCCTCGCCGATGTAGAAGTCGTTATAGACAAGATCGGTCAGTCCGGTCTCTGTGATGATGACGGGTATATGAACGCTTTCTTTTTTTGTTCCCGGCTTGATATAAATCTCGATGCCGGGCTTGTCTTCCTTCGGTACGATCTCGATGTTGGCGGTCGATTTGCGTCCTGCCGCCTTGCCGTTGGAGCGGATGTTATAGGCTCCGACCGGAAGAGAATCAAGATCGGCGATTTCCTTTAATAGAGTTTTCTGTATTTCATCCATATTAAGAATTTCCTCACCTTATTTTCTGAGTCAGCACATCACATGCTGCGTTTCCGGCGTCAGCACTTTTAAGCAGCTCCGGAAGAATCTCGTCACGGGCTCCGCTTTTTACGACTTCACCGTCACGAATGACGACGATTTTGTCCGCAATGTTGAGGATTCGCTCCTGATGACTGATGATCAGGATGCTCCCGCGGGTCTCTTCATACATTTTCTCGAATACATGAATGAGATTCTGGAAGCTCCACAGGTCAATACCTGCTTCCGGTTCGTCGAAGACCGAGAGCTTTGTGCCGCGGGCAAGGACCATGGCAATCTCGATTCTTTTCAGCTCACCGCCGGAAAGGCTGTCATTGAGCTCGCGATCGATATAGTCGCGGGCGCACAGACCGACCTCGCTCAGGTAATTGCACCCTTCCGCAAGCGTGATTTTTCTGCCCGCCGCAAGGCGTATAAGATCACGAACCTGAAGGCCTTTGAAACGGACGGGCTGCTGGAAAGCATAAGATATACCCAGGTTGGCCCGGTCGGTTATGCTCATGTGTGTGATGTCAACGCCGTCGAGCAGGATCTGCCCGCTCGTCGGTTCATAAATGCCGGCGATCAGCTTGGCGAGAGTGGACTTTCCGCCTCCGTTCGGTCCGGTGATTGCTACAAAACGATCATCGATGGTGAGACTTACATTTTTCAGAATCTCGACTTCGCCCTCTGCAACGAAGCCGACGTTTTTGAGTTCAAGCATAAATACCTCCATATGCCGCTTGTGACCGGTTCCCGGTTTTTGGGCACTTCCTATATAATACTAAGGAAAGTTGAACAATTCAAGGATAAGCT
>ODAI013922021.1_pt1 | contig 10386 bp, 6 predicted proteins | sample 1539321 | NCBI WGS metagenome assembly ODAI01 (sample SAMN02144231, study PRJEB22623) | gut metagenome | biome: sheep rumen | host: Ovis aries | place: New Zealand | reverse complement strand
GATATCATGGCTAAACCAATCATGTGTCACAATGAACATATCATCTTCACAGACTCGAATATTTCGAAAAGCTCCTGAAAGAATAAGTTTGCCTTTTTTGTCAATCAGGCAAAGATTATTACCGTCTCTTACGACACAATAACCATCATTAAAGTCATGTACCTCATCATAAACACAAGGAATTTGCTCTTGCCCATCTTTATTTACAAATCCCCATAGGCTTTCATCATTTGATACAGCTGCTAGTCCTTCTGAAAAGTGGCTCCTTGTTTGTCTATAGTTTGGATTAATTGTAACATATCCATAGGAATCAGGAATAATTCTTTTCCCCAATTTGTTAAAAAAGAAATTATCTCTATCGTCTTCATGGTAGTCATAATATTTAAAATACAATACATTCTCATCAGAATCATCTCCCAACCAATCTTTCTTTACAGGCATGTACTTTTCACGAGAAAATGGAAGTATTATATTGTTCTCTCTATCTAAAATAGCAAAATAGTTATCTTCTTTACGTTGAACGAGAAAACGATTATCACACATTTTTTCTACGGAGATATATTCACTATCTGAAAACAAATTGGATATGTCTTCTTCCTTTATCGAAGGAACAACTTGCCCATGTATATCAATTTTCTCTTTCTTATAAGTAAAATTTCCACAATATAATAAATGTGTTGCATAACCACATCTGAAATCTGATAAATTTCCATTGAATTGCAATGGAATTACGATATTTCCCTGTTCATTAATAGCCCCCTTCAATCCTTGGGAGTTTTCAGCAATGGCTAATCCCTCACTGAAATTATTCACCCATATTATTTCCTTATCTAAATGGCGAAATCCTTTTGAAGTTAAAATAATTATATGGGAATCTCTGTCTAAAATACAATAATTCTTCTCGCTTGAATTCCTTGAAGCTCTGAAATTACCATCATCCAAAAGCTCTATATTCATATCATAGTGAGCCTGAATGATAATTGAACCATTATTGTCAATGACACCATAGTAACCATCTTTCTTAAATAAGAAGTAATTGTATGAAAGAAGAGCGATTTCGTCATATGTGACTATTATCTCACCATTAGAAAAATCTAACAGATGACATTTGCCTTCAGCCTCTACAATAGCAGTATTATCATATCCTAGTGTGACTCGTTTATAATCACAGGCGACACATGTATTGAAGTTGGAGTCAATTATACCATATTTATGACCAATCGCAATAATTGCCTTTCCGTTTTCAAAATTCCCACACCATTCCATTGCTTTGGGAACGACAACTTCATTTTCGCCATTTTTTACAATATATGAATTATTTTTTGCATCGTATTTTACAAATTCCTTCTCATAGCCTAATGTAAATAGATCATTACCAATATAGGCAATTTGATCATAATTTGCAGGAAGAAGGATCTCGCCTAAAGCATTAGCAATGCCATAGCCTTTATCATATCCAGCATAAAATACAACATACTCATCTGATATTAAATGTATTTCATAGGCCTCTGAAAATACATGTAGGCCGTCATAATTGTAATATCTAATTTTATCTTGACTATCTTTTAATCTAAAGAAATATAAAAAGGGTGTTATTTCTACATAATCATGATATGAATCATTCTTTTCAATGATGACCTTATCTTTGTTTATGACCCCCTTGGTAGCACCTTTCTTAAAAAGATACAAGTCATTACCAAATGGCTTTACGACGTCATATTTTTGAAATCGGTCGTCTAATGTAATACCATTAGCATCTACGATTTCTCCTTTTTTGTTATATAGACAATTAAAGTCATATGAGCCTGCTTTGAACAGTCCATTATCTTGTCGTTCTAATAGGTTGAAAATGAAAGGTAAAACATCGTTACCTTCTTCATCAATTACTCCGTATAGCGAATTGGAGTATCGCTTCACAATAGCAAAACCCTCTACAAAATCAGAATCATCTCGAAACTGGGCTGGGATAGTCTTTTTAGTTTTACTATTATAATAGCCCCATTTACCATTATCTTTAAAATTTATGAGCATATTTTCTTCGATTTATGTTTGTATTTATCTTATACTATTTTTTTGTGTTATAGAGGTTGTTTGTCTGCCAAATAATAAATCGGAGCACCATCAGATTCTCTATTACCTTGTATTGTAATTAGATTATCTGCATGTTTTACTAAAGCCTTTGCAATGTCGCATGGAGATACAGAGAAATCAACAAGAGTCAGTTTTGAAATAGAGGGAATAACAATCGTTTCTTCTTCATTCTCGTCTCGGAAATAAAGTACAGATGTATTTATTTCATTATATCTACGCACAACAGGGAGTAGTCCATGATCACTGCAAAATGCGTTAAAAGAGATTATTGGGCCAATTTGGTTATTCCACTCCCAATAAGGTGCTGTATCATAGTTAACAACATCTTTGAAATAATATACACTTTTATCACAAAGCCAATAACATAAAGAATCGCTACTAGATTCTTTGTATTCTGTCACAACTAATCGATCAAGATTTTCCTCAATATCGTTTGCAAACTCTTGTGCTGGCTTTTCAAAATCAACTAATGTTAAAGCATACTTGAATTTGGGAGGATTTACAAATAACTCTTCGCCATCCTCACCCTTGCATATAAAGGCTGTAAATCCCAGTTTTTCATATCTTCTAATAGTAGGAGTACCAAATTTTTTACAAAATAAATCAAGAGGCACATATTTAATACAATCTTTATAAAACGCAGTATCACAAATAGAAAGTTTACCATTATCCCATCTGATCGGAACGGCAATTTCATCATTCCCAATAATCAATTGTTGCTTGTTATTATTATCACTTACTCTTTCTTTAATAATTGTCCTTGAATTATCAATTGCCATCATTCTAGCTTCTTCTTTAGTCCATCTTTCTATTCTATGGGGCATCCAATACGGAAGTTTCTTTATTGTATCGTAATTCTTGTTTATTAGTGAAAGTGCCAGTAACTCTATGAATACCACACATTCATCCAAATAATTTTCTATTTGAGACTCTGCAAATCTTATTACTATCCAGTTAGAATTTAGGAAAGCCCGATTCCTTTTAGAATCATTACATCCAATATAGTGTATTTCTTTCTTTGTTTTATAATCATAAGGTTCGTCTATTTCTACATCTATTTTTATTTTTCCTGTATCAATTACTAAATCCGGATAAAAACACCCTAACTTTGCATCAACCTTAACAAATTCAGGGATGCGTTTCATAAGTTCATAAAAAAACATATCTTCTGTTTTTCCTCTTTGCGGGACATCATCTGTTATTGAATAATCATCACTTACTGAAAAAGAAGATTGATACATATAAACAAAAAGTTCTTCAATGTTGGTGCTGTCTCTGAAGAATGCTTTTTGGATTTCTTTTTGCATATTATAATCATGTAACAATGCTTCTTTTGTATTTAAGAAACTTGAATATATTTCATCAAAACGCGAGTCATTTTCTTTGACCCTTTTGCGCATTTCATCTGGTGTATATGGAATCTGTTTTGTTTCTGTCTTTATCCATAAACTATTATTACCAAACATGAAAAAGAAGAGTGCTACCAAAGAATATACAGAGAAGCATAATAATCCAATAGATTGACTTTCAAAAACAATAAATAAAGGTATTATTGCTATTAGTCCAATTAAATATAGACCAATAACTATACCTAATTGGTATGTTGTATAAGACTGTGTATAAGTTGCCAAAGGCTCTCTCTTAGTAGGTTCTTTAGGTATCTGAGGTTCAACAAGAATCTTCATCTCTTCATATGAAGAATTGTTTGCATTAATCTTATTGGCTGCATCATAAAAATCCTCTATACCAATAACATCATCTTGATCTTTTTTGCATATAGCGAACTCACGTTCCATGTTATGACGAAATGAATCAGGAAATAAGATTATTGGGTATGAATTGGTACATTCCAAATTAAGGATGGTATTTACGCCATCAATATATGCATCAGATTCTATGTTGTATTCCTCTGCAAATGAATCCCAATTCAGTTCTTCTCGATAATTATGATACTCTTCCATAAATAAGACCTACTCTTATTTTGATGCCACCAATAACTCCCTTACGTCTACATCAAGATGATTAGCAATTTCGTAGAGTTGTTCCACTGATGGCTGCACCTTGTTGGTCATCCAGCGTGAAACGGTACCAATGTTGCGGCCCATCTGCTCTGAAAGCCATGTGCCAGTCTTCTCTTTCTCGGCCAGTACAATCTTCAACCTATTATAGTGTTGTCTATCCATATCGCTTTTTAGTTACCAATCGTCTAACATTAGGCGTTTCGTGTGCAAAAATAACAAATATTTCGCAACTTAACAAATAATATGGAGTTTTTCTCATATAATCTCATAAAAAAGGATGGCAGAGCTTGCTCGTTTTGCTCGCCATCCTGTTCTCCCAAAATGGATTTTTGGGGTATTAGGCTACCCCTAAAAAAAAAGTCCACACAAAGGCAAGCCATTTTAAGTGGAATCATCATTGGTTTCAGAGCTGTTATTGGGTGGGGCAATCGCCAGATTGAGGATATGAACGGTGACTCTTCGATACTCTCTTTTGACTTCAATGACACCCATTTTGTGCAGCGATTGCAAGAATTCCATAACGGTTTTTCTGTCCCAGTTCCAGCGCTCGGATAGATCTTGATAGGCTATAAAGAATGGGATCGCAAGGGCATAGTGCCCGAACTCTTTATAGTCTTTGATTTGCTGCTCATACAGGTCAAGAAAAGCATAAAAACGTGATGTCCGTCCTGGCAATGATTTGGCCAAGAATGGGAATAAATCCGCATTGAGTTTAGTAAAAATGATGTTCTGATTCATGATTGTACGTGGTATCTTATTGGTGCGTTTGCCTCCATGATTTGTTGTCGCATTTTCCGTTCATGTGCTGCTAATACAAGTTCACGTTCACTGCAAAAAGCCTTAATACTTCTCACAATGGTCTGTGGGTCAAAATAGCCGTAGAATCGTTCGTAAAGACCTGCTTTGAAGTTGAAAAAGAAGAGCATTGCCTCGTCTGTTTTCAATAGCCTATACCTACTTGCTATAGCCGAAGCAACCAGTCTGATCTGGTCTTTGCTTGCATCTTCTTTCAGGCCACAGCAAACACTTACATCTGCTATCTGAGGGACTAGCCACATGGCAGATGCGAACCTTCCATATGTCGCATCAAGCAAACCCAGCCAGGGTGAATCACCGATGAAACACTCTTCTGGTTCTTGGCATAAATAGAGTTGTCGTGCTGGAGAATTTACCCTTGCAAACTCTTCAAATGTCGGATACTTGCCGAGAAGATCAGACACTTTCTGTTGTAGTTCTGGATTGTTCTGATACAGTGCCGTATTCGGCGATAACTTCTGCAGCGGTGCTATATACGTCCCGTTTTCTTTTTTCATCTTCTTCAATTCTTGGCCTATTGTTGATTCCATCTTGACTATTTTTTAAGGGGTGAGTCTCCCAGTATCTTTCTGAGAGGAAATTATTGAAGTTCTTGCGGTATCTGATCTCTGGTGTGCTGGCTACATAGCCGGGAATATATGCGAGAATAGCTGAACGTTCTTGGTCAGACAGTTCATTCCACATAGTTTTAATGGAATTTTTATCACCAACAGGTTTCCCATACATCTCCCATACAGTCTCAAATGAGACATCTGTCTCTTTATTGATGATTATAGCGTTAGCGGTATCATCATCATTTTCATTCTTATTTTCATTTTCATTACCATTATCTTTTTTATTGTTACTCTTATTATCATTATTATTTAGGCATCCATTCGCTTGTGATGGGACGCCATCATTTGCGTTCGGATGCGATTGCACACATTGGCTCAGATTTGTATAGCGTTTGCGTGCGTTGGCACTGTTTCGTTCACATCGCTCTTCGTACTTCTTATGATCACGATCAATCTGATTGCAAAGCATGGAGAATAGTGCTATCAATGCTGTGTCTGATGAGGTGAGCTGCTGGCCATCCCTTGCATAGCGGAATACGCCTTTGATTAGGATACCAGCCTGCTCATCAGTCAGATGTTCGATGGCAACGATGCTGTCAAGATAAAGAATGATACTCTTGATTTCTTTCATCATCATCAAATTTTTCCGTTAACCAGCTGTTTTATGTCAGATGTACGATACATCACCTTACGTCCTATCTTGACAGGCACCAGATAGTTCTTCTTTGCCCAGAGCCAGAGTGTAGTGTCACTAACATTAAACTTTTCTTTAACCTCCTGCTTGGTTAGCAGTTCATTGTCATCCTCATTTTCGTCAGCCATCTGAAGACTGTTCTCGGCGAGAATATAATTGGAGAGTTCACGGGCAAAGGCGATTGCACCCTTTTCCGTCAGAGTCAGGGAGATGTGCTGCTCCCCTTTGGCAATTACAGACACGAGATGCTTTGCAAACATCTCACTTTCTTCGTTTGGTTCAAAAGTGCTAACCTTGTCAGCTTCCTTTTGCATAAAATTATACTTCGTCATCTTGAAAACAATTAAAATTTGTGGCTGCAAAGGTATCCCAACAATATGACACTAAAAGGAATTTGAGCAAATTCTCTAAAATTTAACATTTCCGTATGGCATTAAATGTTAAATACCATACGGAAATGTGCGTTACACCTTATTATAATAGTATAGTATTCGCTACACTAACATATCAACAAGGCTCTGACGCATATCATCGTCAGGTGTCCAGTAGCGGTCGAATGCTTTGCTGTCAGATGTGTGACCTGAGAGCATCGAGACCATTCCCTTGTCTTTTACCTTTTTGTAGAGGTTGCCAATGAAGGTTCGTCTCGCCATGTGACTTGCAGCAATATCGCAAAGCGGTTGTTGTTCTGGCTTTCTTGTTGTAGGATTGAGCACAGTAACCATTCGTGTCAGGCCTACCTCCTTAAACACTTTCTTGATATCCTCGTTATAGTCTTGCTGATAACCAAAGGGGAAAAGTGATGGTCCAGGATAGTCTTTGTATTTCTGAAGAATTGACTTGCTGATGGCATTGAGTGGAACGGTGATGGTCCGTGGATTGTTATCAATAGTCTTGCCCGCAATATATTCGATATGGTCACCAACAACATTTTTCTTTGTCATACTCCATAAATCGCTTACTTGACAGCCTATCAGTGAATGGAATACAAAGATGTCTCTGTATTTCTCCAGTCTTGGATGATCTGAAAAGTCATGTTTGAGCAGCTGGTTCCTTTCCTCCAATGAGATATAGACAGGTGAGCCATAGACGGGTTCTTCGATATGATACTTGTCGAAAGGTCTGTTCGTGGTAAAATCGTTGTCATAGCACCAAATCATGAAACTGCGTATCTTGCGGAAATAGTCAATGAGTGTGTTCAAACCTCTTGGCTTTGGCTGGCGTGTTTCAGGAACAGCCTCAAACAACTCTGGATATTTCTCTGCATAGTTATGCTCATCCCTGAAATAGATCCACATGTTCTGAAGCGTATCAGGAGAGACTCCATCAAGCGTGAGCTTAAAAGTGGAGCTTCCTTTATGTGCAATTCTGATGTATAACTCATAACGGGCCAAGATTCTTCGAACCACTCGATAGTTCTTCTTCCTTACTTCAGATATGGGGTGCATCTCCATATAGTAGTCGAACATTGGTAATAGATCCAGATTCGTCTTTTTAGATTCTACCTCATATTTCTCAGGGTGATAGAACTTGTCAATAACCATTTCTATCCAATCCTTATCAATCGGGTTCTTTTCTTTGGCATACTCGTTGTTGATGAATGTGACAAGATTGTTGGCTTCACCGTCAATTCTGGCTTTATCCATTTTGTCGATAACTATCCTATCCTTCAAGTGCCCCTTGGAGTTATCCCAAAGATTCGGATTCGCTTCTATCATAGTTGAAACTGTGCAGTCGAGTCGTCTGCCATCGCGCACTCTGGCATAGACCGTTGCCTTTGACTCCATGTCGTTTCTCTTGGCTGACTTTTTAATAATCAATGTAACTTTCATATTATTCGTGTTTGAATTCCTATGCAAAGTTATACAAGTCAGTCAACACCACCAAACATTTTTCCCCACATTTTCCCCACTGAATACAAAGAATGAAATATCCACCTTAAATCTAATTAAAGTGGATTTAATTAGCAAAACCTTGATAAATAGTTGCTTGTGAAGAATTGTCCATTTGAGGCATTTTGAAGGATTTAATCAAAAATGTTTTGTTCGATTCTCGGTCTGGGTACTGACTGCAAAACTGCCTAAAATATGATGCGAAAGATGGTTAGGATATTCAGATTATGTGCCTTCGTCTTGATGGCGATGGTGTTGACGGATTCAATGGCTCAGGGCTACCGTGAAGGTGAACTGATTGTAAAATTCCGCACTGAAAAGGCCAAAACCCGAGGAGTTGGTGAAGTTGAAGGGATGGGATATGTTGAAGCCGAAAAGCTGATGCCTCTTACTGGAAACAAAGAAACCTCCACCCGTGGCGCTGTTGAACAGAGTCTCGTTCCGGCCTTTAGTACACCCATAGAGGATATAGACCTCTCGCAGCTCTATCTGATTCACTTCGACCCGACAAGTCTCACAGTTGAGGAGGCCGTCAAGGCTTATCAGGCTATGGACGGGGTTGAATATGCTGAACCCAACTATCTTTTAGGACGGATTTCGACTTCTGACAACGTTACAAAATATCAAGCCGAGCCACGATATGCCGAACAATGGTATCTGGAATCCATACGTATGCCAGAGCTTTGGCAACAGACAATTACAAAAGAAAAACGTCCTGTAATCGCTATCCTCGATACAGGAGTCGACATCTCCCATCCTGACCTGAAAGATAATATCCTGGCTGTGAAGAATGTTATCGACGACAACGACGATGTGACTGATGAAGTAGGGCACGGGACATCGTGCGCCAGCATGGCTGCAGCCGTATGCAATGGCGAGGGAATGGTGGGAGCCAACCCCATGGCTCAAATCATCGCCATCAAGCTCTTTAAGGAATCTACAGGTGCCACTGTCGCCAATGAGATCAAGGCTTACGATTTCGCGCTCAGTAGCGGGGCAGATGTTATCTCCATGAGCTATGCAAATCCGAACGAATCGGATGCTTTGCACGAGGCCCTGAAGAAAGTTTCGCAGCAGGCCATCATGATATCGGCGCCAGGCAATGAATCGACGAACATCTACGACTTTGCCTATACGCCTGGAGCTTGGCCCGAAGTTATCGGCGTGATGGCTACAAACCGCCTCGGGCAGTTGGCCAAGTTCTCGAATTACGATCTCGATGGTGCCTACTATTCTGCCAAAGACAACCCCTATAATTACGAGCTCTATGTGCCTGGTGAGAATGTGCTGACTGCTAAAACAGGTGGTGGCTATCGCATCATCTCTGGTACTTCATTCGCTTGTCCGCTCGCAGCAGGAGCCATCTCCCGTCTGCTTCAGTGCCGTGATTTCAAGAACCGTGAAGAACTGGTCCGTGCCTTGGTCGAATCTGCAGGCTGTCATCTCGACATAATGCAGGCTTATCAGTATCAGGAGCCTATCAGTGGCGTGTTTACTCGAAGAATCAACGGGATGGATATGACCTTTAATAAGGTGGGCGATAATTGCGTGGTGATTGGCGATGGACAGCACGCCTGTATCAGCAGTTCGCAAACTGACTCCCTCATGATTCCACAACTCGTAGCTGGCTATCCGCTCGAAGGAGTTGCTGATCATGCCTTTGAGAACTTAAGCATCAAGAAACTCACCTTCAGGGAGAACGTCAAAGCATTAGGTGCCAGTACCTTTGCGGGAGCCAAAGTAGATACCCTCGATTTGAGGAGAATCTCGAAACCATTTACGTGTGGCACAGGATGCTTCGACGACCAGCTTTACAAACAATGCGTTGTCAGGGTTCAGCGGAGATACTTGAGCGATTTCCAAAGTGACGACTCCTGGAAGAACTTTGCCCATTTCCTCACGGATGAGTTCTATTGGAAAAATAGTGATGGCATCCAGATAAACTTCAATATTATCGATGAAATGGCGAAAATTGCTGCTGTCAGTCAGACTGCCGATACTCACAAACCGGCCATCGATGCAAGCCAGAGTGGCACAATCACCATTCCTGCAGAGGTAAACGGCTACAAGATAACAGCTATAGGCAATCAGGCTTTGATGGGCTGCTCGCTGCAGGGTATCCAATTGCCAGAGACCATCGACAGCATCGGCAAGCAGGCCTTTGAGAACTGTGGCGACTTGAAGTCTGTCGTTCTGCCCGATAATATTACTGTGCTCCCAGAAGCGTGCTTCAATTACTGTATGTCTCTGTCGGAAGTCATACTGCCCAAACAGCTGAAAAACATCGGAAAGGATGCCTTCTGCGGATGTGTCATGAG